>Ga0316217_10004729_pt1 | contig 14509 bp, 9 predicted proteins | sample 1anoAmetaG_FD_203633 | JGI IMG/M metagenome (GOLD analysis project Ga0316217, IMG submission 203633) | Freshwater microbial communities from Trout Bog Lake, Wisconsin, USA - 1anoA | ecosystem: Environmental > Aquatic > Freshwater > Lake > Hypolimnion/Profundal zone | place: USA: Wisconsin... | reverse complement strand
TTCTTCACGCCCGCGCGGGCGGCCTCCTCCAACACCACCAGCGTGCCGGTGGTGTTCAATTCGTTGCACTCGATGGGTTTTTGCATGGACTCCGGCACGCTGATCATTGCGGCCAGATGAAACACGTAATCCACGCCGGCCACCGCCTGTCGCACCCGTTCGCGGTCGAGGATCGAACCCTCGATAAACTCATGTGGCTGCCCGGCCAGATTGCGTTTGAAGCCGGAACGCAAATTGTCCAGCACGCGCACTTCCGCCTGGCCTTGAAAATGTTCAACAATATGGCTGCCGATGAATCCGGCGCCGCCGGTGACCAGGATTTTCATATAAATTTCAAGACGCCCCATTCCGTCAGTCGGTGAAAATCCGGCTGGGTCAGGGCGGACGAGTTTGAGACGACTGGCTCGGCCCGGCCGCGCGTGTAATCGTAACGGCCGATCGAAAACGACCATTTCGTGCCGGGCAGGGGGCCCGAACCGTCCCGGACGGAGGCCGCCGGAATTTCCACCAGCGCCTGCCAGGCACCGATTCCGGGCCGCACCCAAGTCCGGGAGGTGAAGGTCAGCGGGTGAATAAGTTGGTCGTCGAACGAGTTGCTCTTCCGGGCGCGGGCTGCGGCTTCGGCGCTGGCAAAACGCAGTTGGAGTTGCTGGTTGTTCGGGGCCACTTGAAATTCGGAATAGGCCGGCTGGTCCACCGGTCGCAGGAAAATTTCCAGCGCGTCTCCCAGTTCCCACAGCCGTTGGTTCGGTCGCGTTGCCCGGCTGAAAATATCGGCATCTTCCAATTCCACAAAGACCAGCAGGGTTTCATCGCGCCAGCCAATGCGAACCGTTCCCGGGGCAAAATCCGACTCCAATTCCGTCCGCCAGGATTGCCGCAACACGCAGGCTGGCGCGCTGGCAAAGGCCCGCCGGACGGCGGGCAAATCCGCCGCCGCAAACGGCGGCAGTGTCGGACAATTAATCGTTGGCGATTTCATGTGGAATACCACTTTCAGATTGAAACCGCATTATGGGCGGTCAGCCCCAAATCCGCACGTAAATTTCCTTACGTGTGGGGAAATTCGGCAGGTAATGGGAGCAGTTCGCAATTCGGCATCCAATACAGGTTGTAGATTGGCATGTAACTTGAGCGCATCGGTAATCACTGGTGTCCGCGCGGGTGCGACCTTATTACGTGCGGTTTGGGGTCATCCCAAGCCCCGTAGGAGACGGCCTTGGCTTTCCACAGGGCCAAAGGCCCGGCTTCATACCAGCCTGGGGCAACGCCCCAGATCTGGAGGCAGCGGGTCCGCGACCTCACATCCGCCTCGTCACTTCCAGCGGGTCGCTGGTAGGTGGCTGGCATGAGCTTCCCGTACAAAGATAAACCGTCGCCCCGTCCCTGGCCGTCAGGGTTTTGGCGAACGGCTCAACCGCGCCGGTATTGCCGAGCACGATCTTGTGGGGCTGATACACGGCGTGGGCAGCGTGAAGCAATTCACGAAACTTCGCGGACGACCGGTCGCCCGCGATTACGACGCGGCGCGGTTCAGCCAGCCAGAAATCCAACGCTTGCAGCATTACCGCCAGCGCAGCGGGCTGCGATTGCAGACGCGCGGCGGAAAGCCGCAGGGTGGCTTCCGCGGCTTGCCGGCAATCCTCGCGGCCGGTGATGGCGGCCAGCTTGAGCAGCGCCAGCGCGGCCACCGAGTTGCCGCTTGGCTCCGCCCCATCGTAATCGTCCTTCAAGCGCATGATCAAATCGCCCGTGCCGGCCGGACTTTGCCAGAAACCGCCGTTGGCCGGGTCATAAAAGCCCGCCAGCATGGCCCCGGCGAGTTCGCCCGCGAAATCGAGGTGCCCCGGTTCCAGCGTGGCCTCATAGAGTTGAATGACCCCGTCGAGCAGGAACGCATAACCTTCAAGCAATTGCACGCGGTCGCGCTCGCCGTCCCGCCAGCGATGAAACAGGGTTTTCGATTCGGCATCCCAGAGTTTTTCGCGGATGAACGCCAGATTTTTCTCCGCCGCCAAACGATATTTTTCCTCCGGCAAAACCACGGAAGCCCGGGCCAACGCGCCCAGCATCAGGCCATTCCACGACGCCAGAATTTTGTCATCCAGGTGCGGGCGGACCCGTCGCGCGCGGGCGGCCAGCATCTTGGCCCTGGCGGCGGCGAGCAGGGCCGCGTCGGCCAGTGAAGCGGGGGAAACATCCAACATCCAACACCCAACCTCGAACATCCAATGGCCTGCCGCTGGAGCATTCTCTGGATGTTGGAGGTTGCCGGGCTTGCGGTACAGGGGGTTTACCACACTCAACACATTTTGCCCCGGCAACGGCTGCGGATGGCTGTGGTCCACGAAATTGCCCTCCTTCGTGATGCCAAAATAACTCACCGCCACGCGAAATTCCTCCGGTGAAAGCAGCTTCGACAACTCGTCGTGCGTCCAGCAATAAAACTTTCCCTCGTAACCTTCGCTATCGGCGTCTTCAGCGGAATAGCAGCCGCCTCCGGGATGCGTCAGGTCGCACAAGACGTAATCGAGGATGTCGCGCGCGACGGCGGCAAAGGGGCTTTCCGGCCCCGATTCTTGGGACACCGGTTGCTTCGGGTTTTGCCCCGCCGGACGAAACGGCGAGGATGAGGATGATACTTGGCGTGCCGCGTTTTGAGTCTGCGACACCAGATGCGCATCGAGATAGAGCTGGGCCAACTGCGCGTTGTCGTAGAGCATTTTCTCGAAGTGCGGCACGAGCCATTCGGCGTCCACGGAGTAGCGCGCAAACCCGCCGCCGAGCTGATCGTGAATGCCGCCGGCGGCCATCTTTTCGCAGGTGCGCAACACCATTTGCACCGCTTCGGCGTCGCCCAACCGGTGGGCCGCCCGCAACATGAACGACGGCAGGGCGGGCTGCGGAAATTTGGGCGCGCCGCCAAAACCGCCATTCACCGGGTCGCTAGCCTCCTTGAACACCGCCAGCGCCTGGCGCAAAACCGCGGGCGTCAGCAGCGGATTCTCGGTCGCGTCCCGCGCGGTGAGGAGTTCCAGGCGCGCGTGCAATTCATCGGCGCTGGCGGCGATTTCCAGTTTGCGCTCGCGCCAGAGCTGGGCGATTTGCTGGAGCAGCGGGAGAAAACCCGGACGGCCCTGCCGGTTGTCCGGCGGAAAGTAGGTGCCGCCGAAAAACGGCTTCAACTCCGGGGTGAGAAAGACATTCAACGGCCAGCCGCCGCCGCCGGCGGTGGACTGCACGAAGGTCATATAGATCTTGTCCACGTCGGGCCGCTCCTCGCGGTCCACTTTGATGCTGACAAAGTGCTCGCGCAGAAACGCGGCCACGTTTTCGTCCTCAAAACTCTCGCGCTCCATGACGTGGCACCAATGGCAGGTGGAATAGCCGATGCTCAGGAAAACCGGTTTGTTTTCCGCGCGCGCCCGGGCAAAGGCCGTCTCGTTCCAGGCGAACCAGTCCACGGGATTGTGGGCGTGTTGCAGCAAGTACGGCGATTTCTCCTTCGCCAGCGAGTTGGTATGTTGCGCATCCATCGCCATAATCTGCGGCAAAAACCGCCGGGACGCGAGCGGTATTGGGTGGATTAATGGATTAATGGATTAATGGATTGTTGGATTGTTGGATTGTTGGATTGGTGGGGCGGGCCGCACGCAAGTGCGTTCTCCCTCGCCGCGTTTTGCGGAGTCGGCGGCTCGTCCTCCGTAGCCTTGGCGTAGGAGGAAGCAAAATGGGGAGAGAATTCCCCTAAAAATTTCGCGCATTGAACCCCTGAACCAATGGAAAACATCCAGCACCCAACATCCAACAGCGAACATCCAATGGCTTTCCTTCCGCGTCTTCACTGGATGTTGGGCGTTCGATGTTGGAGGTTGGATGTTTTCCGGGCTCATGGGGAGGGTTGGGGTGAGGTGCTTCCACTCAGCTACCTGCCCCAAGGGGCAATGGCGGGGTAGGCGGCACCATGATATAAAGTATTTATTCAGTTACTCATGCCTGAAATAAAAACAACGCCAGATGGCTCGGAGGTTGCGGTCAGAAAATCCGCCGCCGCGCTGCCTTTCATCCGGCAATTTTATATGGTTCAAGGCATCAACTTTCGCTGTCTGGCCTATTGCGACCAGCAAGGCATCTGGCACGACGCCATCAACCAAGAGGAGTTGTTTGGAGACCTCCGCATCTTGGAATGAAAATGGCGCTTCCAGAACCGCCTGCGGGCCGACCAGAGGCAAGCGATAATTCAAGCTCCGGGTACGGTGGACGCGCTCCCCTCTGGAGCAGGATCATTCTCCCAGATTGGCTGATGAAACTGGTGGTGGCCTGTCTGGTGGGTGTGCTGAATATGCTGGACCGGCTGTTTGGGCCGGATGAAAAAGAAAATCGCCACCACCCGGAACATTGATTTGGAGTGGTGAGTTGACCTGGCTTCCAAAAGAGCCCGGGCTGAAGGCCCGTGGCCACGCCCTGACATATTTGCCCCCCCAGCCCTGCAAGGACGGGACTGGTTCGCGGCGGACAGGTCGGCCTTCGTCTCGCATCCGTCGCCGCCGCAGGCGCGTGGTGCGTGACCAGAGGTACGCGGCCATCAGCAACGATTCTGCTGAGAACGGAAGGGCAAAGCCGAGCGTTCGGTCTTGGCAGCACGGTTGTGGCGAAATAATTGCCAGAGCAGGCCGATGCCTGTAATCTCTTGGAGATGACGCGCGAACAATTTCTTGAGAAGCTTCAGGCCCACGCGGCTACGTTTGGGAAAGCCGTGGCGACCAACGAAGGTGAATGGATCATCAAGGGCTTCATTGACGTTTATCGCCGCATTTATACAATTTCGGTGGACACCAAAATCGTGTCCAAGGTGCTCGAACTGCTGCTTTTCCCGATGTTTGTCGAATTCGCCAAGACCAACAGCCTGAGAATTGAATTGTGCCCGCAGCAAAACTTCTATCCTGATCTGACGTTCACCCACGAGCCTTCAGCGCAAAAATTCGCCGTGGACATCAAGAGCACGTACCGAACGAGCGAAACCGAAGTCAACGGCATGACGCTCGGCGCGTTCACCGGCTACTTCCGAAAGCGCGACAGCAACAAGAATACGCTGTTCCCCTACAGCCAGTACGCCGGCCATTTTGTGCTCGGGGTCATTTATGCCAAGTGTGACGGTGTTGCCGACGAAAGGAAGCAATTTACGCTCGATGACCTGCCGAAGATTCCGTCCGTCATCAAAAACTTCCAGTTCTTCGCCCAGCCGAAATACCGGCTCGCGTCTTCGCGACCAGGCAGCGGGAACACCAAGAACATCGGTTCAGTGACCAAAATCGAGCAATTGATCAACGGCACGGGACCGTTCACGACTCTGGGCGAGGAGGTCTATGACGATTATTGGATGTTCTATTTGACGCGCGACATGGCGCAGGCTCTGTCTCTGGAAAGACCCTACAGCAATCTGAAAAGCTATCTCGAATACAAAAAGCGCGGCTTGGACACGCTGCGTGCCCACGAAAAGGAAATTGCCCAGCTTGCAGAAAACGAGGCCGGCAAAGGCGAGGAGGAAAACGAATGAAGCTGCCGCCGCTCGTTCCTCCGATCAAATGTCAGGGCATCAAGACCAAGCTGGCGGGTGAGATCCAACGGCTTGCCCAAGTCCAGGAATTCGATCGCTGGGTGGAGCCGTTTTGCGGTTCGGGTGTCGTCGCGCTGAACGTGCAGCCCAAGCGCGCGCTGCTGGCGGATTCCAACGTCCATATCATCCGCCTCTATCAGGAAATTCAACGCGGCGAATTGACGCCCGGGCTGGCCAAGGCGTTTCTTGTGGAAGAAGGTGAAAAACTGCGCGCGGGCGGTGAAGATCACTATTACGCCGTGCGCGAACGATTCAACGCCCGGCCCGTGTCTCTTGATTTCCTTTTTCTCAATCGGTCGTGTTTCAACGGTGTGATGCGGTTTAACCGCAAGGGTGGATTCAACGTGCCCTACGGCCACAAGCCGGAACGGTTCGCCCAAGCCTACGTCACCAAAATCACGAACCAAATCCGCCGCATTTCGGAAGTCATCTCCGCCTGCGACTGGGAATTTGTCGCCGGTGATTTCCGCCAGACACTGGCTTCGGTCCAGCCAGGGGATTTGGTCTATGCCGATCCGCCTTACGCTGGCCGGCACGTGGACTACTTCAATTCCTGGTCGGAATCTGATGAAACGGAACTCGGCAACATGCTCAAACAGCTTCCATGCCGGTTTATTCTCTCAACCTGGCACAGCAACGAGTTCCGGACGAACGCCATGATTGACCGCCACTGGAACAATTCATCGTTTCATCTCCTGACGCGCGAACATTATTACCACGTCGGTTCCACGGAAGACCTGCGCCATCCCATGATTGAAGCCTTGATCACCAACTTCCTCGTGCAACCGCAGCCCAAGGCAACCGAGGCAACGGAACAAATGGCGTTTTTTGAAACGCCAGCGTGAGTTAGCCCGTGCTTCGGCGGAAACCTTCCCGAACATGTGCGATCACGCGGGACCCCTTCATGGTGCCACCAGCCGGTAAAACCGCTGGCTGTATGCGCCCGCCGCCGTGTCCGTAATATAAGTAGGCGAGCCATAGCAGGTAAAACGGCTTAACGGCACCCAATCCACCAGGTTCGTTGAGATTTGGAGTGTGTAGGTCCCGCTGTATTCACCGAAAATTGCCAGTTGAATGCTTCCGTTCACCAGCATTTGGCTCGGCCCAAATTGCGGCGTCATCGTTTGAACCAGCAAAGGTTGGTGATGGGTTGACTCCACATTCCCAGCGAAGTCGGTCGAGTAGAAGTCAATCGTGTGCGGCCCGTCAGTCGTGAATTGAATCTGGTTCGTGTAGGCTGTCCACGCCCCGCCGTCCAGGCTGATAAGCGTCGAGGCAACGCCGCTTCCGACATCCGTTGCCGTCAACACGCACGCAGAAATGCGCGAAATGACGTTGGTTGCCCCCAGGTATTGAAGCGGTCCGCTGACGGAAAGCACCGTCTGAGGAACCGCCGAGTCATAATACGCGCTGTTGGTCAGCGATATGGACGGCTGGACTTCCGTGTAGGACACATAAATTCGGTCTGCCGCCAGGACGTGAATCAGCTTGTTGGTGTTGTCGCTGTTTCCAAGCGTAAAGCCGACGTTGGTGCCGGTCGCCTGTGAGGTAAACAGGCTCGAATTCGTTGCCGTCTTCGTCAGGACTACGGAGATTCCCCAGGCATCCGAATCGCTGGTAATCTGCGCGGTTACGGCTTGAATGTTCGTGTTGCCGCTCAAATTCGGGTCTTGAACGGTGACAACGGCATAGGTGTTGGTCGCATTGTAATAGACCTGGTCAAACCAGACATCGCCGACCGCGCCGCAATCAGCGCAAGGAATGGCGCTGACGACAGGCGACAACTCGCCTTCATGCCCTTGCGAGTCATAGGCCGCGACGGTGAAATAATACTGCGTGCTGTTGGTCAGGCCAGCCACCCCGAAGTAAATATCCGGTGTGCCAGCGTCGCGAATTTGCACATTGTTCGCGGCCCCCGCCGCCCAGAAATGGACGTTGTAACCCCTGGCCCCGGAAATGCGGGGCCAGCGCAGATAGACAGCCTGGTTGCCCGCCACTGCCACAAGGTTCGTCGGCGCGGGGAAATAGATGTAAACCGTTGAATTCCCAGCCGTGGCATAGCTCTTGCCGTCGAAGCTCGTCAAACCGCTAATGGCGTAGGTGCCATCCATTCCGCTGACGGTGTAAGACAAATTCCGCGCCGTATGGTCCATGAACGGCCCCCATTCAATCGTGCCGGAATCCACATGCCACAAGCCGCCGTCGCTGATGGCCGAAGGCCACAGCATTACCGGCAAAGTCTCTTGCACTGCCCACGTCTTCACAGTGCTGGCAGGTGCGAAGCTGACTTGCACCGTTTGAATCCGGGAAGGCGAGCCGGTAATGGTTCGGAACCCGGCGCTTTGGCTTGGCGCGTCGAAGTAGGTCGCAGATGCCGTATCGCTGGCAATGTAGCCGCTGGCAAAAGCCTTTGCCCGCACCGTGCCAGCGCGAGCCGGATAAAACGAGCCGGTGTAAAGGAAGCTGTTGGTTGTCGGCACCGTGCTGTCGAGCGTGTAATAAACCACCGCGCCAGGCGTAGCGCACGAAATACCGACGTTGACCGGCAAGGTCGAACCGTCCGCCGGGCTGATAACCGGCGTGGCAACGAATGAAATTGAGCCGGTGATGGAGGCCGCATTCGTGCCGCCAATCGCTAGGCTTTGGCCGTCAAAACTTGCCACCCCGTTGAAGCTGTAATTTCCATCGGCACCGGCCAATGTATAATTAAGCATCCGGCTGTTACTGTCTTGGAACGGCCCCCAGCGAATTGTTGAATTGGTGGCATCCCAAACCCCGCCGGATGTAATGGAGGTAGGCAGCAAACCAGCGGGCAGGATTTCCGCCACGGCGTAGGAATGCGCCGCGCCGGTCGGTGCCAGCGACAGGCTCACCGTTGGCGATTTGGTGCCGCTGTTGTTGACGCTTCGGGTTGCGCTTCCGGCAACAACCGTCAAGGTGGAATAGTCCGCACCCGCCACGTCGCTAGGCGAGTAGCCCGAAGCGAAGGCACGGGACCGCAATGTCAGCGGCTGAATCACCTGGAATTGCCCGGTGTAATGGGCTGACGCCTGTGTCGGCACGCTGCCGTCCGTTGTGTAATAGACATCCGCCCCGGCGGTCGCATCGGAAATGCTGACCGTCACCGGCAACGAAGTTGCGCTTGCTGGCGCAATCACCGGCGTTGCGGCAGGTTGCAGAACAACCTGGTTCAAAACCAAACTCGTGTCGCCAATGACCGCAACGCTTTGGCCGTTGAAACTTGCCGTGCCTTGCAACGTGTAGCTTCCGGCTGGCCCAGTCACTTGGTTGGTCAGGATTCGCGGCAAGCCATCCTGAAACGGCCCCCAGCGGATGATGCCGGTTTGCGGGTCCCAAATGCCGTTGGCGCTGATGTTGGTTGGCGTCACCAGCAACGGCAACTGTTCCTGCACCGCGTATGACGTGACATCCGCCGTTGGCGCGGCGCTCAGATGAATTTCCTGCCAACTGGCGTTGGTGTAAGTCGTGACTGAACGCGTCACGGTCGAGGCCAAAGCCGCGCCGCTAAAGTCCGCCGCGACCGGGTCACTTGGCAGCCAGCCCGTAAGGAACGCCCGCGCTCGCAAGGTTGCTGGATTTGTAAAATTCAGCGGCAGGGTGTAAACCGGCGAAGTGATGAGCGGCAAACTGCCGTCCAGCGTGTAGTGAATTTCCGCGCCGGAAACCGCGTCGGCAATGGCCACCTGCGTCGGCACCAAAATGCCGTTGGTGGCCGCAAAGGTCGGCGCAGGCAGCGGCACCAAAACCGGATTGCTCACCACCAACTGGCTGTCGCCTTGAATCGGATAGCTGCGCCCGTCAAAGCTCACCACGCCAGTCAAGCTGCTGGTTCCATCCGGGCCGGTGATGGCATAGCTGAAGACGCGATTGGTGTTGTCCTCAAACGGCCCCCAGCGCACGGTGCCGGAGGTCGCATCCCAAGTGCCGCCGTTGCTGATGTTGGTCGCCTGTAAAAACATCGGCAGGGTTTCCTCCACCGCGTAAGATTGCACGTTGGTTGCGGGATTCACCGTCACCAAAACGAGCGGCGCGGGCGATGGGCTGTTGGTGATGCTGCGCACAGTGGCGGCTGGCGCGGCCAAGTCAAAGGAGATCCAAGAAACGTCACTCGAATACCAACCGCTTTGCATTGCGATGGCCCGCACGGTGGCCGGGTTGGTCACCGCAAATGGTCCTGTGTAAAGCTTTGAGCTACTGGTCGGCACCGTGCCATCCAGCGTGTAGTAAATCATGGAACCGGGAGTGGCGTCGGTGATCGTCAGGGTGATTGGAGAATTCGGGATCGGCGTCTGCGTGAGACTGATGCTGTCCAAGCCGACGCTATTGTCACCACCACTGGTGTTCAGTCCAACAAATGTGACGGTGTGATTCCCTGCGTTTGTGACAGGGAATGTTGTGCTGACCGATTGCCATGTTGTGTTTGCGGTCGAATGCGTTCCGGGCAAAATTATGCCGTCCAATTGCACTACATAAGGATTGACTTGGCCATTGCGTGAAGCCGCCAGCCAACTCAACGTGTAGTTGCCAGCAGACAGGAAATTGACGGTTTGGGCGATGGTTGCAGTGGATTGAAGACTGATGCCTTGGGTGCCGTCCGGCACGTTGACATAATTCCACCCGCTGCCATTTGCAAATAGAGCAGGTTCGGCACCACCATTACCTCCTCCGACCCAAGTTAATTGAGCCTGCTGTGCCGCTGACATGGAGTTGTAATATATGAAATTCGCACCTCCGAGCGCTGGAAACTCAAAGCTGCCGTTGCTGATGATTGAAACTTGAGAGGGAACAGCAAACACAGGTGTTGCCACCGTGCTGACGACATTGGACAGCGTCAAGGTGGCCGTGGTCGTGATGTCATTCGCCCAAGTGCTGTAACCGTTCAAGCTGATCTGGCTGGCGAGCTGATAAATGCCGTTGTCGCCGGAGACTTGATAGGTGAGTGAACGCGACTGATTATCCGAGAACGGCCCCCAAACAATCGTCCGGCTGGCGGCATCCCAAACACCGCCAAGATTGATGTTCGTCACCAGCAGCGGCATCGGCACGACTTCTTGAACCGCGTAACATTTCACGTCGCTGGTCGGCGTGACGGCGATGTTCACGCTCGGTTTCAGCGAGTCGTCAAAGACCACCAGCTTTTGCACGCTCACCAGCGCGGGGCGATAGTAGAAAGTCGCCATCACGTCCGCGCTGTCCGTCCAGCCCGCCTTAAAAGCCTTCGCCCAAAGCGTGGTGGTGTTCGTCAAGGCCAGCGGCCCCGTGTAACGGATGGCGTTGGTCGTCGGGAAAGAACCGTCCGTGGTGTAATAAACCGTGGCATCCTGAACCACGCTGGCAATGGTGACGTTGGTGGGCACCAGCGAACCATCGCCGGGATAAAACGTCGGGGCGGGCACCGTCTGCGCGCTGGCCGTGAGACAACACGACAACCAGGCGGCAAACAGGATTCCCCAAACCCGGCTTCGTGCCTGGCTCAAGCGGTGGCTGAAAATCATCCGATTCATAATAAATCTCCGTTGCCGTTGCGGAAAAACTCCGCCGCTGCGGTTTCGGATGGCGGATGATTAACGCGGCTGCCAGTTCAAAGGCTTGCCGCCGCCGACATTCTGGTAATTGCCGCCGTTGGTCTGCACCAGGAAACCGGCGCGCGTGACGTAATCAATCGGAATGGGATTCGGCCCGGTGCTCCACGCGGCGTGGTTGGTCCAAGCCGAGGCGTAAGCCGTGAATTCAGCCGAGGCAATCGTCCAGTTCGTGTTCACGTCCGCCGGATGCCAGTCGGAAGCGGATTGTTCGTAAGCGCCCATATCCACCGTGCCATCGGCGATGCGAGGATTGCCGTCCAAATCCACCAACGGCAGACCGGGCGCGGCGTTGTTGCCGACATTGAGGCACAGCGAATTGGCGCGCAGATGATAATCTGCGCGCAGTTGATCCACAAAGAGCGGCGCCACGTCAATGTTGTTGACCGCCACATCCCATAGCCCAGCCATGCTGTGATAATCGTTGTTGTAAAGGCTGCGCAACGCGCCGCCAGAGACAATATAGACGTCGCCACCTGAGCCAGACGCGGTGTTTCCCCAAATGATGTTATTATACACATAGTTGAAAGAACCGCTTTGTGTTTGGTAATAAAGGCCGCCGCCATTTTGCGCGCTATTGCCATAAATCGTGTTGTTGACAATGTAGTTTGTCGGGGCTGCGGTAATATAAATACCACTAGAAGCGTTTGAAACAACTAAGTTATCTGCGACGGTTACCATTGAACCACCTTGTACAGAAATTCCATTACCTGAATTCCCATTAAATATGTTGCCAACACAACTTAGTGTGGTGCAACTAGCGCTTAATCCACCTGCATTTTGTAGAAACGTGTTTTGATTCACATTTGCAAAGCTGCCGCTGACTGAAAGCCCGTTGCCACCGCCATAACTGTAGTAATATGTGCTGTTTTTAAAGGTATTGTTTGAAGCTGCCGCGGTCGTGGCTTGAATGGAAACCGCGCCTGACCCAACGCATGAGTTGGCAGCTATCATATTGTGCGTGAAACTAACTGTGGTTGCATTAATAGCGCAAGCGCCACTGCCATAGGCGACACCCCACCAACCTGCATTACCACTGGAATTTGCCTGAAAAGTGCACTGATATACTGTCGCAGATCCAGATTGAATGAATAAACCACCTGCAGCATTACCAGACTGCCCACCCCCAGAAGAGTTGTTAACAAAAAGTGTTTGAATGCAACTAACACTGCTTGCACCAGTTACCCGGCAACCACCAACTGGGCTACCACCGCATCCACTCAAAACACATTGTGTCAGATTAAATGTTCCTCCGGTATTCAGCGAGAGGCCAGACGCGGTGCCGTTTTGCACGGTGATACCTTGAATAGAGATATTGGCAACGCCACTGGCATTTAGACTCAAAGCGCATCCAGATTGTTGTCCATCAATCTTAACCTGCCCCGGAAGCGTGTTTGTCTCGGCAAGAATGGTCAAGGCTTGGTTCTCACTGGAGTTGAACGTAAAATTGCCGTAGTAGATGCCCGCCGCGAGATAAATGGTGTCGTCCTCGCCATTGGCCGCCGCCAAGCTCAAGGCCGTCTGCAAGTCCTGCGCTGTGCCGCAATGGAAAATGCCTGCTTGTGCCGTGGTTCCCGCACACGCCAGGCCCGCCAGAATGAGTGAAACAAGTTTTTTCGGATTCATTTGAGTGTTTTGTTGAGGTGGAATTTTCGTAAAGCGATGGAAGGGTGTCAAACCGCCGATTCATGGCAAACGGCTCCGGTTGCGGCTGCGAACGCCCCTTTGTGCGGCAGTCCGGTCAGCTTGCACCAAGTCCGCCAGCGGCGGACGAGCCGATTTTCTGCATTCATCGGAAAATATTCAGGTTGCTTGAAATGAAGACCTCTTCCCACTTTCAAGTTCGGACAATTGTATCCCGCCTCAGCCAAACCAGGAAACACATAAATTGTCAAAGGCACAACATTTCTTGCCATTGACCGGATGCCCAGCCCCGCGCGAAGAGGGGTCCGCAATCTGATTTCCACCCACGGGCGCAGGCTTCCAGCAACAGCTCCTGCCGTTTGGATTCACGCTCCGGTAAGCTGAGCGGGGAAGGCTTCAAGTGAAAATTGCCTGCCTCGTTTCGACCTTCAGAATCAGCGCCTCTGGCTTTGTGTTCTTTGTACTGCAATACGTTCAATTCGCGCAAACTCGCGAGGATTTCTTGTGCAAGCGCAAGAACATGCCCGAGAGCGATTCCTTCCATCCTCGATCTTCCATCTTTCATTCTCTTTGGTTGCGGCTTTGCCACGCTGTGTTCTTTTGTGGTAGTTCAATCTCGGAATTCAGATTTAACGCAAAGGCGCAACGACGCAAAGGCGCAAGGTTGGAAAACAGTCCACCTTCCACCTGCAACGCCGAACATCCAAAGGCCTGCAAATCTGGCGCGTCCTGCACATCGGGCGTTGAGCGTTGAGAGCTGGACAATAGGGGTGGCGACAGCTTGTCGCCACAGTCCAGCGGCGACAAGCTGTCGCCGCCCCTGGGGACGAGGGTCGCGCGCAGAGCCGCCGAGGGCGCAGAGGGGAAACGCCTGGGAACCACGGATGGTTACGGTTGGTAAACCAGCCGGTGCGAATTTCCGGGTGGCGCCTTTGCTTGGGGTTTTCAGGGGCCACTTCTTGAAACGTGAACTTCAAGAGGCACTCCCGGTGCCTATCTCTATTGCTTCTTCTCTGCGCCCTCTGCGGCTCTGCGCGAGCTTTGGTCCGGCTTCAAGAGAAAGAAACGGGTTGCGCGCAGAGCCGCAGAGGGCGCAGAGGGAAACGCCTGGGAACCACGGATGGTTACGGTCGGAAAACCAGCCGGTGCGAGTGCCCGCAGTGGGCCTTTGCTGGGAGGTTGCAGGGATGACAATGACACGCCTGGAAACGGGAACTGCAAGCGGCCCTTCCGGCCCCTGCATCTAAAATTTCTTCGCTGCACTGCAATACGTTCAATTCGCGCAAACTCGCGAAGATTTCTTTTGCAAGCGCAAGAACATGCCCGAGAGCGATTCCTTCCATCCTCAATCTTCCATCCTCCATCCTCTTTGGTTGCGGCTTTGCCGCGCTGCGTTCTTTCGCGGCCAACTTCGGTTTTCGGGCTCAACCAAATTGCCAAACAAATGGACCTTTGTCTGCGTCTGGGACAAATCGGAGCGCCGGTCTCCTGACCCGGCTCGCTGGCGCGCATTTGAACCCGAACCCCGAAGCTGCCTGTGGCGCGGCTGATGCAAGCTGCGGTAGCGCAGACATTCCTGTCTGCGGGTTCACGGGACTTTCCAGTCCCGTGTTCCCGTGCGGGAACTGGCGACTGGAAAGTCGCC
>Ga0316217_10004728_pt1 | contig 14510 bp, 10 predicted proteins | sample 1anoAmetaG_FD_203633 | JGI IMG/M metagenome (GOLD analysis project Ga0316217, IMG submission 203633) | Freshwater microbial communities from Trout Bog Lake, Wisconsin, USA - 1anoA | ecosystem: Environmental > Aquatic > Freshwater > Lake > Hypolimnion/Profundal zone | place: USA: Wisconsin... | reverse complement strand
GGTGTCTTGGCCATCGCCAAATCATGCCAGATTTCCTCGACCTATAAACACACACCAGACTCTATGAAATTAGGCTTTGCAGCGTGAGACAGACGTCGTTTTTACCCACACTTAAACCGGAAGACCCGTTTAAGTTAAGTTGCTTCAAAATGTGCCGATACGGTTTTTGAGAAATCCAATGAAGATCCCCGTACTCCTCGCAAGCTGCATGGGCATCGTCGGCATTCTTGCCGGCTGTACGCATGCACCCGTAGCGCCCGAGTCCAACGCACCCGCCGCGTTCGCCGGCGAGCCCCTTGAGATCGCTCCGGCACTTCAGCATTACCGAAGGTTCACAGTCGTGGCACTCGGCAGCTCGAGGACGGAGTCCGGGGAGAGACAGGGGCGCATGGCGTTCAATCCAGACTCCGCGGCCATGGATCTGTATGACACCAGCGACGCATATCTCGGCCGTTTATTCATCGCGCCCGAGGTGTGCCGCAATGACGACAGCCCAGACTGTGTTCGCCACTATGCGATGAATGGGCAGCTCACGGAGTCTGCAGGCAGTTTGCGCTGCTATGTGCAGATCCGAAATGATACGAACACTGGCTACCTCGGTCAGGCACTGACCGGCATCTGCCGTGACAACACAGCTCGCAGATTCGAGATCAAGCTCTATGGAGAGGGTTCGTGAGTACCCACCGGGATGGAAGCCCGCAGGATGCGCGCGCCGGCGATGTCGTGATCAAATTCAATCAGAACTGAACAATGGAGACTCGTCCATGAAGCGACTAAGAACTCATGCTGCCCCGTTGTTGCTCGCAAGCCTCCTGACTGGCCTTGCAGCACCCGCCGCTTTCGCGGACGAGGGTATCGTGGGCGTTGGACGGGCGCCCCTTGCGGCCGGCGATGCGTCAGTGGTACGAGCAGCAGCCAAGCAGGCCGCAATCCGGGATGCGGTGCTCTCCGCCATTCGGGATGCCACGGCGCTGGATGCCAGCGACCCGAAGTTCGCAACGACCGTGGACGACATTGCCAAGCAGCTACGCGACGTCAAGGTCCACGAAGAACGGGAGGGGGACGAACTGGTGACGCAGGTGACCGCCGTGGTGGACCTGCGGTTGATCAAGTCCAAGATTCGGGGTACGGATCTCGACAAATCGCAGGACCGGAATTTCGGCATCCTCACCTATGTCGAGGAATTTGTGGTTCCATCGAACAACGACCTTCACATGCCGCTTCGGGAACTCGTGGAATCCCATTACGATGCGGGAAGTTCCTTCTCGGACAAGTCGCTGAAGGCAAGCGCTGCCTCAGCCTCCTCAAACTCTGCCTATGCGGCATCCTCCTCGAGCGATGCCGCTGCCTCCGCCTCATCCAAGCTCAATGCAGCCGACCGCGACGCTTCCATCAGCGGTCAGAACGCTGCGTCGGCTGAGTACCATTCCAAAGACGCGGTGGCTGCTGCCCAGTCGAGCAAGTCACAGAGTGCCTCGCTGGACCAGAAGAACGTCGACGCAGCCAGTCATAAGGTGGCTTCCTATAAGCACCTGATCGAGTATCAGGACAACAGCAAGCCCAGCAACCAGTCCATCTTCCAAGGGGAGTTTACGGGCGACCTCCGTGACTACGACCTGCGGATCCTGGACTCAGCCAATATTCGCAGCGAGTTCTTCGGGGGCAAGCCGCTAACGCTGTCGGCGCTCGAGAACGGCCCCCAGATGAAGCAGTTTTCCGAGTTCGCCCGCAAGAAAAACGCTGCATTCCTCATGGTGGGCACCTCCACGGTGGTCAAGGGTGACGTACAGCCGGCTACCGGCAAGCTGCAGTGCGTGGTGAAGGTGTCTTTGAGGGTGTTTTCCACCACGGACGGTGAGATCGTAGCGGCGGGCGCCGACGACGTCCTTGCCGAGGGAATCAACATAGAGGACTGTGCAGGCGCCGCCTCAAAGAAGGTTGGCGCCCGCATGTCACCGGTGATTGCGAGCCGCGTACTCAACTATTGGGCGGATCGTTCGGCCCGCGGACGACAGTATGTGGTCGAACTGCGGGGCAAGTCCTTTGACCTCGCGACTAAGATGGCTTTCAAGAAGGCCGTCCGGTCGATCAGCGATGACGTCAATGAGAGCGATGCGTCCGACACCAGCATCAAGTACACAGTGACCCTGAAGGGTAAGGTGGATGCGGAGGAGGCCGTGGTAACGGCGGTCAGCGAGCAGGCCGCATTTGCCGGGAAAACCCTGGATGATCACGTTGATCAGAACCTGATCACGGTATGTATCGGGAAGTGTCCGAAGTAATCGGCTGGGAAAGGTGTGATGAGCGTGCAACAAGGACTGTTCGGCAAAAAGCACTGGTGGATCGGTGTTGTATTGACGGCACTGGTAGGACTGCCGGCTGTGAGCTCGGGGTCGGAGGCCAAAGTCTTTCCGGTCGAGGATGTCTTCTGGGACGATACGGACGCCTCCTCCCTGGATAAGGCGTTCGTCACTCTGGTCAAGCCGCCGGAGTTTTTCCGGCCGTTCGTTGCCACCACCTACAAGACGCTGTCCGACGCATTCGCCGGCAAGACCTCAGGCATATCCAGCCGAAACGCCGATCACGTCTTTGCGGTATCCCTGAACGTGACCCGCGCAACGGCCTATTCGGTCGACAAGGGCAACGGCAACCGGGATGTGGTCGCGACCGTCACCGGAAGCGTCTACTTCACCAATGTCCTGACGGGTGAGATTCTCACCGTCGTGACCAAGACCGAGATCGGGCGGGCGGTCATCGATGGCCGGGATTCGGTTCCAGATACTACAAGTACGCTCTACCGGTCAGCACTTGTCAGCCTGATACCGGATCTTGCAGAGGCGGCGGCAAAGACCTTTACCCCCGTGCTGGTGGAGGCGAAAGTGTCTGCAACCCTGGGGAAGACCTTTGTGCTGGAGGCTGGCTACGACCGGGGCATTCAGACGGGGGACCGGCTGGAGGATGCCGATCTGAACCTTATTAAGGTTGACTACGCCGCCCAGAATTACGCCATTGCAGAAGTATCGGTCGGCAAGGCGCCGGTTGGCAGTATCTTTCACAAGTACATGGCCGCAAAGTCGGACGGCCGGATCCGGCCCCGCCTGCTGGTCATTGCCGAACAGGTACCCGCGGGATACTCGAAACCGTACATGGAGCAGCTGTTCTCGGATCTCCTGGGCGACAGGGCGCCCTACAGCATTGTGCAGGTCAACCCGAAATTCAGTCAGTTGCTGAACGACGTGATGACCAAGGCGGATCTGTCGACAACCGAGACGCAGCATCGATCGCCTCCCGAGTTGTTTCTGACACTGCGGATGGGCGACCCCATCCAGTACGAGGTGCCGACGAATCTGCAATTCCAGACCACGCGCAACCACGTTGCCGTCTCGTTTGCTGATATTGTTGATGCGACTGCGCGGGTGAATGCCTCCGCCGTGGGCGCGAGCCGGCTTAGTGACGAGATCACCAAGAATGTGGGTCCGGGATTCTCTGAGCGTCGGGAAGTGGTCATCAAGAATGCCCTCATAGCTCTCGCGGACAACGTGGTGAGGATCGGCGACACTCGCCGTGAAGCGAACCCGCTGGTTGCGGGGGCCCAGTCAGGAACCCTGGCGGTATCCAGTGCCGGGAAGGCGTTCTTCGCCGATCAACAGGGGGTGGTTCTTCGCAAGACCTCGGTCAAGGTCGGGACGAGTTCGGCCCAGTTCCTGGTGCCGGTATCGCTGGGAAGGATTGATGCGGAGGAGGCGCCAGGCGTGACGAGGGTGCGCATCGGTGCGCCGATTGACTCGGATAAGACTGCCGCACCCGGCGACCTGTTCGAGCTGGAACGCAGGGGCCCGACGCCGCGCGCGGCCGGTCGGCTGGCGATGTGTGGTGCCGCCGAGCATTTGGGTGCTGCCGGTACGCCGGAGCTGGCCAATCTTGCTGAAAACGCCCTGGGCACAGTGATGCCGGGCGTTCTGTATGCCCCCGGTGTGCAGGGCGAGACGCAAAACCTCTCCACCGCAGAGTTTTCATCATCCGTTGCCTGGGATGTGCCCGAGGTCCTGACCTGCATTCAGCCGGTCGACCGGGTAGATGTCGGCGATGAGACCTGTACCAAGCAATGCGATCGCGCTGTAACGGCGAAATTTACCCTGCGGATTAAGCGCAAGGACGAGGTATTTTCGCGGGCGGTCGTCGAGGATCAGTTTCACTCAGATGGCTATTACAAGCCGATCACTGCCGCCCAGGTTGACAGTGTCATTCAGGCGGATCTCGTTCATGAAGGTTTGACGCAATACGGGAAAGCAGCCTCTGCTGTGACGCTCCCGCCGTAGCTCAGTGACAACTGGCAATCCATTTTTTCACCTCCTCAGGAGTTCGTATGAACAGTAAAACCAGCAAGAATCTTCCAGTGTTTTTTGCAATTCTGGCCTGCACCACAGTGGCTATACCCGCGTTGGCTGGATTTCCCAGCATCCCTGGCCTGCCGTCGACCGGAAAACCTGCTGCCGGCGCGATCGATCCCGATACGTTCCTCCAGACCGCCAAAGACGCAGAGGGCCTCTTGGGGCAGTCGCTCTCCAGCATGTCGAAGGCGCTTCTTTCCAAGGAAAAAGTTGCCGACCTGAAGGCCCAGCAGAAAGCTGCTGACGCGATCACCGATCCGAAGGAAAAGGAAGCGAAGAACCTCGAGATCATGAAGAGCCAGGCCGCTCAGGTGAATGAAGCCACGTCGGATGCGGGCTTCAAGGGCAGTGTGGACAAGATGGATGCGGACAAGAGGGCCCAACTGGGTGATTCCGCCTACAACTTTCTGCTCGGCGTGATGAAACAGGGCGTACTGCAAGGCCAATCTAAAGGGTTGATCTCGGGAATGGCCAGTAACCCCGCCAACCTTGGCAAGGTGGGATCTGTAAAGGATGCTGCAGCGAGCATTGGCAACCAGCTTTCGATTACCTCCACCCTCGCGACGAAGATGCCGGCGGTGTTTTCCACTGTAGGTGTAAAAGCACCCGCCTCGGCCGATGACAAGCCAAAGGTGGTCAAAGTATCGACAGACGAGTAACTCCAACAGACATCTACTCAGCTTCTATGATCATGAGAAGGAGGAGCGGGTTTCAAGAAGCCCTTGGAGTTCCTGCCTCTCCTTTTATTTATGCGTCTGGATCAGATCTAGAAGGGTTTTCGCTGGCCCTCTTAAGTAAGCCTGGTCTGCGCTGGCGGCGGTTTGGGGTCGAGCGTCAGCGGGGTTGAATGCAGTGACCGTTCGCCATCTATCGCCGTCTATCGTCCCCAAGCGGAATTATTTGGCGGTAGATGTGACGGTAAGTTAGTTGTACGCTGGGAAAAAGGCTAAAAGTTTCAGGTGCTTATGAGTGCCGGAGACAATTGAGTGGGAGTGAGACCTAAGTCATTGATTATAAATGATATTATAAATTACAGACGGCCCTGCAAGGGCCGTTTCCTTGTCACCTATTAGCCCGCATCATCAACTGTTTGGCAACGTCTGGCAAGAGCAAAAGAATCGATACTGCAGTGACTGGCAATTTCTGGCAGTACCAAGCAGAACCTGATCTTGGTACTTTTTAATGGTATTGGCGAAAATATACAGTGTGCATGACGAAATGGATACTCGCCTCCAAAATTGTCGTGAAAGGTTCCCGCTCAGTTCTCGGGATTCATCTTAGGTCGCCAATCTGACAAGCTTCTTTTCGCCCTGACCCTACGATTTCGAATGGCAGCTCATGGGCCTCGAACTCAATGAGCATTCCTGGCCACGACCAGGCGGACACGGTTCAATAGGCGAGGCGCCCACCGTCCTCGCTGAATGTCCGGATTATGGCCAGCAAATTGACATCTACACTGCCCGGACTCGGCCAGGAAAAGTCAATCACCGAGAAGGGTCCGTCGTACGTGGAATGGCAGTTTTAGGGCGAACAGCCACCGCCCTTCCGTGCCATCCAATTTGCGCCGGATCGATTCCTATCGATAGGCCATTTCAAACGAGGTTTGTTACCCGCCCTCCAGAAAAATAGAAGCCTGACTCTTGGACGGGCGTACTATGCGGAACGGAAGTATGCCCCTTACAAGCCAAGGGATTTTTATGGCCCCCGCAAAGCCCGTCACAAAAGCCAGTCCCAAGGCGCGCCCCAGGTCAGAGGCGAAGCGAACTCAGCTTGCCAGCCCCCCCCCCCGCAGCCATGGATGAAGGGCCGGTAGCGGCCTCTATTGTCACTCCCGCCGCAGCCTTCCCCATTGTCGGCATCGGCGCCTCCGCCGGCGGACTGGAAGCCTTCGAGCTATTCTTCCGCGCCTGCCCGATGGATAGCGGCATGGCCTTCGTTCTGGTGTCGCATCTCGATCCCGGCCATGTCAGTCTGCTGACCGAAATCCTGCAACGCTCCACAGCCATGCCGGTGGTCGAAGCGCTCGACCAGGTCGCGGTCGAACCGAACCACGTCTACGTCATCCCGCCCAACCGCGAGATGGCCATCTTGAACGGCGTGCTGCAACTCTCCGTGCCGGAACTGGTACGCGGCCAGCGCATGCCGATCGACGGCTTCCTGCGCTCCCTGGCCGAGGATCAGGCCGAACGTGCCATCGGCATCATCCTCTCCGGCACCGCCACCGACGGCACCCTGGGCCTGCGGGCCATTCTCGGCGGCGGTGGTGTGTGCATGGTGCAGGAACCCTCCACCGCCAAATACGACGGCATGCCGCACAGTGCCATCAATGCCGGCTACGCCACCCACATTCTGGCGGTAGAAGACATGCCGGCGATGCTGCTGGAAGTGGCCCGGCAGTCGGTCCTCCGGCAACGCATGGCACCTGTTGCGCCTGAGAAAGTGCAAAGCGGCATCAACCAGATCCTGCTGCAACTGCGCGCCAGCACCGGCCACGATTTCTCGCTTTACAAGAAAAGCACCATCGGCCGCCGCATCCAGCGCCGCATGGCTCAGCACGCCATCGAGGACGAAGCGGTGTATGCGCGCTTCCTAAAGGGCAACCCGGCCGAAACGCAACTGCTGTTCAGGGAACTGCTAATCAACGTCACCAGCTTCTTCCGCGACCCCGAAGCCTTTGTCGCGCTGAAAGACACCATCCTGCCCGCGCTGCTGAAAGGCAAGCCGGCCTGCTACGATTTCCGCGTGTGGGTGGCTGGATGCGCCACGGGCGAGGAAGCCTACTCGATCGCCATCGTGCTGCAGGAGTTGCAGGACGAGATCACGGCCCGTCACGAGCAGGAGCTCAACATCCAGATCTACGCCACCGACCTCGACGACGACGCGATTGCCGTGGCGCGGATCGGTCGCTATCCGCCGAATATCGCCCAGGACGTGACACCGGAACGCCTGCGCCGCTTCTTCACCAAGGATGATGCCGGCTACAAGGTAAAGAAGGACATCCGCGATAAGGTGGTGTTCGCGGTGCAGAACGTGATCAAAGACCCGCCCTTCACCAAACTCGACCTGCTCAGTTGCCGCAACCTGATAATCTATCTCGAGACGGAACTGCAAAACCGCCTGATCCCCAACTTCCACTCTGCCTTGCGGCCCGACGGCGTGCTGTTCCTGTCCACCTCGGAGAGCATCACCAATCGCCCTGATCTGTTCTCTGCCATCGACCGCAAGTGGAAGTTTTACCGCGCTAACCACGCCCTGGCGGCGCCCTGGCGCGAAGCTCCCACCGACTGGACCTGGACCGCGAACAAAGCCGGCCGCACGAGCCATACTGTAGAGGGAGCGACCGGCAAAACCAACGTCAGCCACACGGGTAACGTCGCCGCCCTGAGCACCCACGCCCTGCTGCAGACCTACGCGCCGGCCTCGGTTACTACCGACAGCCGCGGTAACATCCTGTATGTCCATGGCGACACAGGCCGCTACCTGCGCCCGGCCCCCGGCCCGATGAGCGCCAACGTGGTCGAGATGGCGCGCGAAGGCCTGCAACTGGATTTGCGTGTCGCTATCAACACCGCCGCCGCGCAAGCAGAGCCGACGCTGAACAAGGAAGTCTCGGTGAAGACCAATGGCGGCTTCTCGACGGTGCGCTTCAGTGTGAGAGCTTTGCCGCGGGAGAAAAGTGGTGAGAGCCTGCTGTTGGTCAGCTTTGAGGACGTTGCAGGTTCGAGCAAAGCCGCCGCTGGCGAAGCGGCTCCAGCCAAACCAGGACGCGGCAAACGCGGCGCTAATGCCTCGGCCGAAGCCATGCGCATCGAAGAACTGGAACGCGAACTGGTCTATTCCAGGGAGAACCTGCAAGCCACCAGCGAAGAGCAGCAGGCCTCCAACGAGGAACTCAAATCCACCAACGAGGAGTTGCAATCCACCAACGAAGAACTTCAGTCCGCCATCGAGGAACTGGAAACCTCCAAGGAAGAACTCCAATCGGTGAATGAAGAAACCATCACGATCAATTCCGAACTGAATGCCAAGATCGAGCAACTGACCAGCATCCAGAACGACATGAAGAACCTGCTGGACAGCATCAACACCGGGACACTGTTCCTCGACCACCAGTTGATCATCCGGCGCTACACGCCGGCCGCAGTGATGGAGTACCGCCTGATCGCCAGCGACGTCGGCCGCCCCTTGAGCGATATCACGTCGAATCTCGACGGCGCTGACCTGCGAACCGAGTTGCAGGCCGTACTCGACACCCTGGTCCCGATCGAGCGCGAAGTGCGCACCACGGACGGCGCCTGGTACCTGGCGCGCATCCAGCCCTACCGCACATTGGACAATGTGATCGAGGGGGTGGTGCTGACCTTCACCCCGGTGACCGAGTTCAAGCTTGCGAGGGAAGCCGCCCAGCGGGCCACGGCAGAACTGGCGACGACGCTGCAGGCCAGTACGCAACTGGCGCGGGAACTGGCCGAAGGCATCGTCAACACGATGATCGAGCCGCTGCTGGTGCTCGACGGCGGCCTGCAGGTGATCTCCGCCAGCCGGTCGTTCTATGAGCAATTCCAGGTTGCCGCCGAGCAAACCGTGGGCCGCAAGATCTACGATCTGGGCAACGGCCAGTGGGCCATCCCGGCCTTGCGCGAATTGCTGGAAAACATCCTGCCAAAAGATAAGGTGATGGACCGCTACATCGTCGAACACAACTTCCCCGGCATCGGCCAACGGCGCATGGTGTTGAATGCCCGACGCATCATCACCATGGCCGGCAATACCGAGCTGATATTGCTGGCGATGGTGGCCATTGAGCCCCTAGAAAAGCCATGAGCACGGCTGACGAAAAAAAGCTTGACGAACTGCGCCTGCGGGCGGAAGCCATTGCCCAGCATACGTTTAGCGAGGAGTCGAGAGACGACAGGTTCCTCTCCCCCGAAGAATCAAAGAAAGCCCTGCAAGAACTGCGCGTGCATCAGATCGAACTGGAGATGCAGAACGAGGCCTTGCGCAACGCGCAAAGCGAGCTGGAAGCCTCGCGCGATCGCTATGTCGATCTCTACGACTTTGCCCCGGTCGGTTATCTCACGCTCAACGCCCACGGCATGATCGACGAGATCAACCTCACCGCCGCCACGCTTTTGGGTGTGGAGCGCAAGAGGCTGCTGCAACGCCGCTTCACTGCCCAGATCGTTGCCGAAGACCAGGGCCGTTGGCTGACGCTGTTCATGACCTTGATGAAGCAGGACGGCAAAGGTAGTGTCGAAGTGAGCATGCAGCGCGGCGATGGCACGGTGTTTCCGGCCTTGCTGGATTGCCAACGGACAAGAACCGGCGCTGGTGACACGGCGCTGCGCATCGTCCTGACCGACATCAGCGAGCGCATGCGGGCGGAAGATGCGCTCGATAAGTTCTTTGATCAATCCGCGAACCTGCACTTAATCGTCCAGTTCGATGGCGTCATCCGTCGAGTGAATAGTGGATTCAAAATCACGCTAGGCTACAGTCGTGAGGAACTCGAGGGGACCAACTTCCTTGACCTGGTTCATCCCGATGACAAGGCGGCAACCCTCTCAGAAATGGCTCAACTCGCGCAAGGGATAACGACCTTCCAGTTTGAAAACCGCTACCGCCACAAGAGCGACGGCTTCAGGCTGCTGGACTGGAGCGCCAATGCCGATGTCGCGAATCAATTGATCTACGCGATTGCGAGCGATATTACCGAACGCAAGCAAACCGAAGCTGAACTGGAGAAACACCGACATCATCTTCAAGAACTCGTTGAAGAACGCACTGCCGAACTAGTTCACGCCAAGAAAGCCGCCGAAGTCGCCAGCGTAGCCAAAAGCGTGTTTCTCGCCAACATGAGCCATGAACTGCGTACGCCGATGAATGGCGTCATGGGCATGATCGACTTGGTACTGACGCGCGCCACTGATCCCAAACAGATCGACTGGCTCAAAAAGAGCAAGGGTTCCGCGAAGCATCTGCTCGAAGTCATCAACGACATCCTCGACATCTCGAAGATCGAATCCGACCGCCTGACTCTGGAAGAAAAGAACTTCTCGCTCGTGCAAGCCATTGACGACTCACTACAGATGCACGATGCCGCGGCCCATGCCAAAGGTCTTTCCCTGTCCCGCGACATTTCCCCGATTCTGCCCGATCTGTTGTGCGGAGATGCCATGCGTCTGAAACAGATCCTGATCAATTTCGTCGGCAATGCCATCAAGTTCTCCGAGCGCGGGCAGATTGACGTGCGTGCCAGGCTGGTGGAGCAAGATAAACTCAGTTTGATGCTGCGCCTCGAAGTCAGCGATCAGGGCATCGGCATCGGCCCCGAACAAAGGGTCAAGCTGTTCCACGCCTTCACACAGGCCGACGACTCCATGACCCGCAAGTACGGCGGCACGGGTTTGGGCCTGATCATTTCCAAGCGCATTGCTCTATTGATGGGCGGCGACGCGGGTGTCGAGAGCACGCCGGGCGTCGGCAGTACCTTCTGGGCTACCGTCAGGCTGAAAAAGGACACCGAGGTGGTTGTCGCCCATGCGACGGAGGGCGTCGATGCAGAGATGGAGATTCAGCAACGCTACGCTGGTCACCGCATCCTGGTCGCCGACGACGAGCCAATCAACCGGGAAGTTGCGCAAATCCAACTGGAGGCGGTCGGACTGATCGTCGATACCGCGGATGACGGCGCCGAGGCGATCGCCATGGCAAAAAAGGCGAATTATGCGGCCATCTTCATGGACATGCAGATGCCGAAGGTCAATGGAGTGGAGGCGACGCGGCAGATACGGTGTCTTCCCGGATTCCGAGACGTGCCGATCATAGCCATGACAGCCAACGCCTTTGCCGAAGATAAGGCGCAGTGTCTTGCGGCAGGAATGACTGACTTCCTGATCAAGCCATTTTTCCCGTACGAGCTGTTTGCATCATTGCTGCGCGCGTTGAGTCGGCGTGATGGGTAAGCAACGAGCAGGCTTAACCTGAGTGACCGCAGTAGTCGCTTGAACAGCCAATGGATACGCATTTGTCCTGTGACGGCAATGGGCACTGAGCACTCACTGATGACTGGCCGCATTCGGGCAATGAATCTTGGAAGACGACAGTCGCATCCGTGCTCTTTTGGAAAGCTTAGAATAACAGCACAGATCGCTCAGTCGGAATCCCTACCAGCGCACGAGATGGCAGCGCAGGAAGTTTTGGTACTGCGGAAATCAGCAACGGTTGACACGGCGTTCCATATATTCGTCACTTACTTGAGTCAGGCGAGATAATGGAACATACTCGCACTGCCATGCAATCCGACAACCACACCCGAAAACTCCTTCGTCTGGTGCGCCAGAAGGGCGTGCTGCGCTCCCGCGAACTACACACAGCCGCCATACCCCGAATCTATCTTTCACGGTTGATCGCCGCTGGCCAACTGGAAAGGGCAGGGCGAGGGCTTTATCGACTGCCATCAGCACCCATGTCGGAAAACGAGAGCATGGTCACCATCGCGACGCGTGTTCCGCAAGCAGTCTTTTGCCTGATGACCGCACTCCAGTTTCACGAACTGACCACTCAACTACCCCGCCAAGTCTGGATTGGTATGCCGCGTGGCAGTCATGCACCCAGGATCGACTATCCGCCCCTGAAGATGGTTCAGTTTTCTGGTGACGCCTATGCGGACGGAGTTGAAGTTTTCGTACGTGACAAGGTGAAGCTTCGGGTCTATGGCGTTGCCAAGACCATCGCCGATTGCTTCAAACACCGAAACAAGATCGGACTTGATGTGGCACTGGAGGCACTGAAGAATGAACGCGCGCACAAAAAGGCGTCCGCTGACGACCTCTGGCACTTCGCCAAGATTTGTCGTGTCGCCAACGTAATGCGCCCCTACCTGGAGGCAATTGGCTAGTTAAGTGTATTTTCTACGGTGCCTCGCGGAGAGTTGATCTGTATGTATCCGCGTAAAGTGCGGAGATAATGCTTGCGCTTGCGGAGATTATCCGCAAGAATCTCCGCATCTATTGCGGAGTAAGTTGTGACCACCTATATCTGGCAACGTGCTGATTGGCCAAACTGGCGCATTGACTCTTCCAAACTATCTGTACCTCTGGCCACGGTACGTCACGCCCAAGGCAGACTGATTGGGCGAATGGAATCACTCGGATTCAAACTTCGCGATGAAGCCTGGCTGCAAACCCTCACACAGGACGTCATCAAGACCAGTGAGATCGAGGGAGAGCGTCTCGATACCGATCAAGTACGTTCATCCATTGCTAGTCGCCTTGGTATGGACATCGGAGCACTGACTCCCGTCGATCGGAACGTTGAAGGCATTGTCGAAGTGATGCTCGATGCGACACAAAACTGCGCGAAGCCACTTACCGTCAAGCGATTGTTCGGTTGGCATGGCGCACTGTTTCCAACCGGGCGCAGCGGCCTATCGAAGATCCGTGTTGCCAAGTGGCGGGACGACTCCGCCGGACCCATGCAAGTTATCTCGGGGCCGATTGGCCGTGAGACAGTTCATTTCACTGCTCCACCTGCAGAGCAACTCGGCGCTGAGACCAAGAAGTTCTTAAGCTGGTTCGAGAACGTTGAAGTCGAGCTCGATGGGGTGATCAAAGCCGGCTTGGCGCACCTCTGGCTTGCTACCCTGCACCCGTTTGACGATGGCAATGGGCGGGTTGCACGGGCCGTTGGCGACATGGCTTTGGCTCGGTCAGAACAAACCCATCAGCGTTTCTACAGCCTGTCGGCGCAGATTCAGCAAGAGCGCAGTGACTATTACGACATCCTGGAACGAACCCAAAAGGCGGGGATGGATGTCACTGATTGGCTGCTGTGGTTCTTGGCGTGCCTTCAACGTGCGATAGGGCGAGCCGAAGAAACCTTGTCAGTGGTTTTGGAGAAGGCCCGGTTCTGGGATCGATTTGCCACATCGCCGATGAATGAGCGGCAGATCAAGGTTCTCAATCGACTACTGGATGGCTTCGACGGCAAACTGACCACCAGTAAATGGGCGAAGCTTTCCAAATGTTCCCAGGACACGGCTTATCGCGATATCCTGGCACTGATCGAATTGGGTGCGCTCAAAAAAGCGAACGGAGTAGGGCGTAGCACGCACTATGATCTGGTGGTGCCAGAAAAGTAAGATCGCATTCGGTGGCGGAAATCAGGTATGCCGAATGAGAGATGTTCGCAATGAAATGCCGTTTCGGCTGTGCAAATATCGGAAAAATGGCTGTCTGGCAGTATCTGGCATCAACTGGCTATAACAAGCAACGCCAAGCAAGTTTTGATCATGGTATTTTCAATGGTATCAGCAAGGCGATGCATTAAAAATCGCCTTAAAAACAATTCGATAGACGTGCTGTTTACTATTGAATGGGAGTAGTGACGACGCTGTCGCTCATTCATAGTGGTAGCGACAGGCAATGATTGCGAGGGCATCGTCTTCGACCGAGTAGACGAGGCGGTTCGTGTCGTCGATCCGACGTGACCAGAAACCTGACAGATTCTCCCTCAAAGATTCGGGCTTTCCGATTCCGCGAAAGCGATCACGCATCGAATCCTGAATTAGCGCATTGATGCGCTTTAGCGTCTTCCTGTCCTGCCCTTGCCAGTAGACGTAGTCATCCCAGGCAGCGGCAGTCCACAGGAGTCGCTCAAGGGTCAACGAGCGCCCTCGCTTTCGCCTTGCCTTTTCGTAATTGCAGAATCGACTTCTGCAAGTGTGCCGCGTTCGCGGGAGTCTTCAGTAGGTGGACTGTTTCCATCCAACTGTTGAACGTGTCCAGTGACATCACCACGGCATCCGCAGAGTCGCGACGCGAGATCACGGCAACGTCGGCATCTTCGACTACCTGGTCGATGACGCGCTTCAGGCTGTTTCTAGCTTCCGAAAACGAGATGACACGCATGTGGACTTGTCCCATTAATTGTACAAGTATAGACGCGCTGTCCTCATGCCTCAAATTAAATCGAGAGCGGGACATTCCCGAGAGATTCCCGACGCACGTTACGTGCTGATTTAAATGTGGGGTAAACACCGAGAGGGAGTCACGAGATTACCTCCGACCTTGAAAATAGGTCGTGGCCCGCACGCTCTGCTGCGTATCCCGGTCGATG
>Ga0316217_10004727_pt1 | contig 14513 bp, 10 predicted proteins | sample 1anoAmetaG_FD_203633 | JGI IMG/M metagenome (GOLD analysis project Ga0316217, IMG submission 203633) | Freshwater microbial communities from Trout Bog Lake, Wisconsin, USA - 1anoA | ecosystem: Environmental > Aquatic > Freshwater > Lake > Hypolimnion/Profundal zone | place: USA: Wisconsin... | reverse complement strand
CCGTTCGACGTGCATGTGTTAGGCACGCCGCCAGCGTTCGTTCTGAGCCAGGATCAAACTCTCCAGTTGAATTTCTGAATAAGTTTGAAAAACAAACTCAAATACTTTTACTGACAAAAATAAAACCTGCAATCACTCGCTGCTATTCGGTTTTCAAAGACCAGATGTGTTCCGCGACAGACTCAGCAATCTACTAAAAACGTCCGTCAATGTCAAGAAGTTTTTTTAGCGGCAAACTTCTTTTTCCCCAGAGCCGAAATGCCTGTGGCTCAAAAGGGATCCCGTTTATATCAACGAACCATGTCACCGTCAAGAACTATTTTTACTTTTTTTTGAAGATCGCAAAAAATCCCGATAATTGATGCTAATGAGACGATCGCACGCCGCCGCCCCCAGGCGTTCCCTACTCGTTCGCTGCGGCCGGGTGGGCGGGCGGCGCAGCCCCCGCTCCCCCCTCGCCATCGTAGCCTGTCGGCTCGCTTCCCTTGACGAAGCATTCCATGACCGCGCCCGGGGTGCCTTCACGCGCCAGTTTGCCGGTACGGGGATTTATCAGCACAAAGGTGACATTCTCGGGTGCCTCGAAATCCTCGACGGCCATCGTCGCCGTTGCCTTCTTCATGAACTCGGCCCAGATAGGGGCCGCTGCCTGGCCGCCCGAACCGCCGGCCCCCAGGGAACGTTCCTGGTCGTAACCGACCCACACGCCGGTCACGAGTTGAGGGATGAACCCGACGAACCAGGCGTCCTTGCCTTCGTTCGTGGTCCCGGTCTTGCCGGCAACCGGGCGGCCGATGATGGCACGGGACCCGGTGCCGCTGGCAACTACGCTCTGCATCAGGTTCGTGATGACATAGGAGGTCTCGGGAGTCATGACCGGGATCGGCACCGGCGGCTGATTCTCCTGGAGCACGGTACCGTCGTTGTCGGTTACCTTGGTGATGAAATACTGGGGTATCAAGGTCCCCTTATTGGCGAACACCGAATAGGCTCCGGTCAGCTCAAAGGGGGAAACGGATGCGGCCCCCAGGGCCAGGGCGAGGTTGGCCGGCATCTGGGAGGTGAAGCCGAACCTCTTGGCGTAATCGGCAGTATATTGGGCTCCGATCTGCTCCATTATCTTGACGCTGACGATATTGATGGAGTATGTCAGCGCCTCGCGCATGGTGACCGGCCCACGGAAGGTGTTATCGTAGTTTTTAGGCTTCCAGGTGCCGCCGGCGCCGTCCGGGTATTCCACCTCGGAATCCTCGATGATGCTGGCGGGGGTAAACCCCTTGTCCAGCGCCGCCGAATAGATGATCGGTTTTATGGCCGAACCGGCGTTGCGCTTTGCCTGGATGGCCCTGTTAAACTGGCTCTTGCGGAAATCGTAGCCGCCGACCATGGCTTTCACAGCCCCGGTGCGGGGGTCGATGGAAACCAGCGCCGCCTGCACCTCCGGCGTCTGGTCGAGAGCGAACTGGGCACCATCCTTGTTGACCTCCGGCGAAACGACCGACACCTCGATCACCGAGCCGAGCGTCAGGCCTTTATTCCCCTTTTCAGGCTTGCCGTAGCTGTTGACAGTCTTCACCCGGCCGGCCCAGGCCATATTTTTGCGGGATAGGACGCCCTTGCGGTCCCCCACCCTGACGATGGTTTCACCTTTCTCGGGAACGAACCCCACCACAACCCCCTGGTAGCTCTCGCCGGTCTTGAGGATGGCGGAATCGATACCATCCTCGACCCTGGCGCAGAAATCGTCAACCTCGGTCTCGGAAAGATACTTGACCGGCCCCCGGAAGCCCTGGCGCTTGTCAACCGCCTTGAGGCCGTTTCGGAGCGACTCATAGGCCGCCCGCTGCATCTCGGCGTTCATGGTGGTGTAGATCTTCAGCCCCCCCTTGTAGAGCTGGTCCTCCCCATACTTTTCCTCCAGCTGGATGCGCAGGTGTTCGAGGAAATAGGCCGACTGTTCGGTGTTGACCTTCTTCATGGAGCGGATCTCGATCGGGGTTGCCTTGGCATGATCGGCCTCGGCGGCAGTGATATATCCTTCATTGACCATCCGCTCCAGAACGTATGCCTGCCGTTCGCGGGCCTTGTCCAGATGCTTTATGGGAGAATAGGCGTTTGGTGCCTTGGGAAGCCCGGCCAGCATCGCTATCTCGGCCAGGTTGAGCTGATCCACGTTCTTGCCGAAATAGGTCTCGGCCGCGACCTGGACGCCGTAGGCGCCGCCACCCAGGTAGATCTGGTTAAGGTACAGGTAGAGGATCTCGTCCTTGGTAAGTTTTTCCTCCATGCGTTTGGCCAGGATGGCCTCTTTGATCTTGCGGGAGAACTTCTTTTCCGGGGTCAGCAGCATGGACTTGGTCACCTGCTGGGTAATGGTCGAGGCGCCTTCCTTCTTGCGCATGGAAAGCAGGTTCTTGCAGGCTGCCCTGACAATGCCAAGATAATCGATCCCCTTGTGCTGGTAAAAGCTTGAGTCTTCAGCCGCCACAAAGGCCTGGATCAACTTGCGCGGCATCTTCTCGACCGGCACCACGATCCGCCGCTCCAGGTAGAATTCCCCCACCAGACTGCCATCGTCGCCGAAAACCTGCGATACGATGGGCGGCTTATAGTCGGCCAAACGGTCCACCCGCGGCAAGCGCGCCATCAGGTAGAATACATATCCTGTTGCCCCGAGCAGCGCCACAACACCCACCGTGACGGCGAGCAACACCAGGGACGAGAGGATTCCCCTGCCCCTTTCTTCGGTAGATGTCGTTACCTTCCTGTCCATATGCCTGACTCCCCGACTGACCGCCGCGACTCTTTTTTCTCGACCCGTTACCGGCCGGCTTCTGATTTTGAAGCTATCCCATATTTATGCAATCCATTTAAAATAACTTATATCACTATGAAAACTCAAGCATAATAACGAAACCATATTCCCCTTGCCAACCCCTGAAGAGTGGCTATAATCAACCAGCAAGCGACAGGCGAAGTCCTGATACGACGTGAACGGCGTTGCCGTGGAGCTGCCATGAAAATACTTTCCAACCGCAGCGTCAACACCAAATTCAACATCATTGCCGCCCTCCTGCTGACGGTGTCATTCCTCTGCCTGGCCTACAACAGCTACCGCAGGGAGCAGACGCTCATCCTCACAACAGCCGTGGACAATGCCCGCTCCATCGCGCGCCAGATCATCGAAACCCGGGATTATCTCTCCGATGTCGTCACCAGCGAGCCGGAACACAACTACAATCTGGTACCCCAAGTGGCAGCCACCCGGATCGCCAAGCGTCTCACCAAAGGTTCGCGCTACTATGTCCGCCAGGTCTCTTTGCGCTACCGCAACCCCGACAACCGTCCCGACAGCTTCGAGGCCGCCCAGTTGGCGGCTTTTCGTGTTGGGAAGGTCGAGGAGGTCTGGCAGGTGGCGGGTGACGGCGGGAAAAAGGCGTTGCGCTACCTTTTGCCTATGAAAGCCGAGACAACCTGCCTGGCCTGCCACGGCAGCTATGACAATGCGCCCCGCTTTGTACGGGAACGCTTCCCGCGGGGGCATTATTCATACGGCTACAAGGTGGGCGAGGTGATCGGAGCGGTATCCGTATCGGTGCCTATGGATGGCCTGTACCGGGATATCGGCGCAAACCTGGAAGATGACCTGGCCTACGACGGGGCCGTCCTGCTCGCCTACATCCTCGTCACCGGCTGGCTCATCCGCAGGACGATCCTGACGCCGGTCAGGAGCGTTGCCGAAAGCATCGCCGATGTTGCCCGCACCGGCAACTTCTCCGAACGGCTCGCGGAGCGGGCGAAAGACGAGGTCGGCGAATTGATCGGATCGTTCAATGAGCTGATGGCGGAACTGGAGCGCAAGACGCTCCAGCGGAAGGAATCGGAGGACCGGTACCGCAACTTCATCGAGATCGCCCAGTCCCCCATCGTCACCTTCATGGGCGACGGCAAGATCGTCATCTCCAACCAGAAGGCGGAGAGGCTCTTCGGCCTGACCAAGCAGGAACTGCTCGGCCAGAGCATCTTTGAATTCATGGAAAACGGGGATGAACTGCGTGCCGCCATCGAAGGAAACTCGGGCAACAGCGACCTTATCGGCGCCACGACGCGACAGACGGTTCGGGATGTGTGCGGCAGGCTGTTGAAGGTGGATATGGTCATTTCAGTCTCCCAGGCCGACCAGAGTCCGATATTCAGCGCCATACTCCGGCAGCTGAAATAACAGGTTGTTGAAGATCTACCGCAGGGACGGACTGCCAGCTTGCCATGCCGGCCCCCTCGCGACGATTTTCTGCAACATCATTAAAAGCGAACCCTGTTCCGGCTACCCACGTTTCACGTTGAAGGAACGCCAATATCTGCTATAATTCGCCAATCATGATAACTAGCTCATTTTATCAACTTGCCGTCTACGCCCTTGTGACCGTTGCCCTGATCGGCTTTTTGCTGCTGGCGGCCTGGTGGCTCGGAGCGAAGCGCACGCAGCCCGGCAAGGAGCGTCCCTATGAATCGGGGATCCTGCCCACCGGCAGCGCCCGCCTTGCATGGCCGGTCCCTTTCTACCTGGTGGCCATCTTTTTCATCGTGTTCGACGTGGAGGCGGCATTTATCTTCACCTGGGCCACGGCCTGGGATCTGCTCGGCATCGCGGGCCTTACCCAGATCACGGTCTTCATCGTCATCCTCGCCGCCGGCCTGGTGTGGCTGTGGCTCAAGGGGGGACTGGACTGGGGGCCTTCACGGGGGAGAAACGCAGATTTTTCGCAAGCTCTGCGTAAGTCTTCGGAATAGCGTGTGCGGCGTAGCGCTGCTACGCCTCCGTGCTCTTCCTCGACAGCCTTGATCTTACGAAAACTTTGCGTTTCCAGACTGGGGTGCCTTATTGAGGGAGAAACACGGACTTTTTCGCAAGCTCTGCCTAAGTTTTTGCGTTTCAGAGGAGTTTTAACTTGTGCGTTAAACCGAACCACATAAAGTCAGCCTTCCTCTACAGCCCTGATCCTGCAAGAACAGAGGACACTTATCTTGTACGATAAACCGGACAACATCGTCCTGGCGCGCCTCGACGATCTGATCAACTGGGGACGGGCCAATTCCCTCTGGCCCATGTTCTTCGGCCTCTCCTGCTGCTTTGTGGAAATGATGACATCGTTCACCTCGCGCTACGACATCTCCCGCTTCGGAGCCGAGGTGCTGCGGGGAACGCCCCGCGAAGCGGACGTGATGGTGATCGCGGGAACGGTTTTCAAGAAGATGGCCCCCTCTATCCTGCTCCTCTACGAACAGATGGCGGAACCGCGCTGGGTGATCTCCATGGGGAGCTGCTCCAACTCGGGAGGCATGTACGATGTATACAGCGTCGTGCAGGGGGTAAATCAGATACTGCCGGTGGATGTATACGTGCCTGGCTGCCCCCCTCGGCCCGAGGCGTTCCTCCAGGGGCTGATGCTGCTGCAGGAAAAGATAAGAACCGGGGAGAGCCCGGCCCGGCCGGTCCTGCACATGGCCGGTGGCTGGCAGGGGACCACCGCCCCGGTCCTGCGCGACGGCGAGACCAAATCCCGCGATACCCGCGGGCCGGGCATGGAAAAGATCTCCATTCGGGGGGTTTCCGTCGGGTCTCCCTTCATGTTCCAGCCACGCTCCAACGAAATGTGGCGCCCTCCAGCGCCGCACCGCTCTTACTCCGATTACGGGCTTCCCGGGGAGATAGGCCCACTCTTCGGCGGCCGGGTCGTCGTCGACGGCGAGGCCACCGACATGCTCACGCTGCGGGCTCCGGCCGAGCTGGTCCCCGACCTGCTGCGGCACCTGAAGGAGCGCCCCGGCCCTGCGTTCCAGCGCCTGGAAGACATCACCGCCGTTGACGAATCCTGCCGGCGGGACCGATCCCGCTACCAGGACTTCACCCTCGACTACCACCTGCTCTCCTTTGACCAGCCCGGCTACGTCCGCGTCAAATCCGAACTGGCGGGTGAGCAGCCGGAAGCTCCCAGCGTCACTTCCGTCTTCCCGGCCGCCGACTGGTACGAGCGGGAGGTGTTCGACATGTTCGGCATCCGCTTCAGCGGCCACCCGAACCTGCGGCGCATCCTGATGCCCCACGATTGGGAGGGCCATCCCCTGCGCAAGGAACACCCCTTCCGCGCCACCGAGATGGCGCCCTACACCATAGATGACGCCGCCCGCAAAGCTGCGCTGCCGGCCGCGGACTTCTTCGAGCGGATCAATGAGGGTGAGATGCTGCTCAACCTGGGACCGCAGCATCCCGGCACCCACGGCATCATCCGCTGCATCCTCAAGCTGGACGGCGAGGAGATCCGCGATGTGGACTTCGACATCGGCTACCACCACCGCGGCGCCGAAAAGATCGCCGAACGCCAGCACTGGAACCAGTTCATCCCCTACACCGACCGCATCGACTACCTGGCCGGGGTACAGAACAACCTGGCCTATGTCAATTCGGTGGAGCTCTTGTGCGGCATCGAGATGCCGAACCGGGCCCAGTACATCCGCGTCATGCTCTCGGAGCTGTTCCGCATCGCCAGCCACCTCGTCTGGCTGGGAACCTTTGCGGCCGACGTGGGGGCCATGACCCCGGTCTTCTATACCTTTACCGACAGGGAGTTGCTCTTCGACGCGGTGGAGATGATCACCGGCGGGCGCATGCATCCTGCCTGGTTCAGGATCGGCGGCGTGGCCGAAGACCTGCCCGAGGGATGGGAGGTGCCGGTAAGAAGGTTTCTGGAATGGATGCCGGCCCGGCTCAAGGAGTACGAGCAGCTCATCAACGGCAACCCGATCTTCCTGGCACGGCTCAAGGGGGTAGGCATCATCTCGCAGGCGGATGCCAGGGAATGGGGGCTCTCCGGCCCCAACCTGCGCGCCTGCGGCATAGAATGGGACTTGCGGAAGAAGATACCCTACTGCGGCTACGAGCGGTTCGATTTCGATGTGGCCGTGGCCGAGGGGGGGGACTGCTGGGCACGCTACCTGGTGCGGGTGGAGGAGATCCGCCAGTCGTTGCGGCTGGTGCGGCAGGCCGCCGACGGGATGCCCGACGGTCGCTGGATGACGGACGATTACCGCTATGTGCTGCCGCAAAAGCCGGATACGCTGAAGAACATCGAATCCCTGATCCACCATTTCGTCAACAGCACCAGGGGCATGACACCCCCCAAAGGGGAAAACTATGCCGCCATCGAGGCGCCCAAGGGGGAGAACGGCTACTTTGCCGTCTCGGACGGCCTGAACATCCCCTACCGCATGCGCATCCGCACCCCAAGCTTCCCGCACATCCAGGCGCTGCCGGTCATGAGCCGCGGCTGGCTCCTTGCCGATTTCCTGGCGATTCTGGGTTCCGTCGATTTCGTGCTGGCGGATCTGGACCGCTGATCGCGGCTATTCCGCCACCATCCCCTGCCCAAGAGGGATTGCCGTTGCCAAAGACGGCAATCCCTCGCTTTGCCCTTCCGGTAAGCGCCAAGCATAAAATCACTTGAATATATCTATATGCGTGTGTGCAAGGATCCGGCATATGATCGGGCGCAAGTTCTGCCCGTTTTCCGGCCAACTTTTCCTTGGACAAGGCAGGACCCATCGAGTAATATGAGCTTTTGTCTATTAATAACGAAATGGAGAACTAAGGGTGGACAAGCTTGTCATCAAGGGTGGAAAGAAACTGGCCGGCGAGGTGCGGATCAGCGGTTCGAAGAACGCCTCGCTGCCGATCTTCGTGGCCACGATTCTGGCCCCCGGATTGAACCGGATAGGCAATGTGCCCTTCCTGCGCGACATCAATACCACCATCAAGGTGCTGGAATCCCTGGGCGCCACCATCGAAGGCAACGGCAACCTCGTCAAGATCGACACCGCCGGCATCCATAATCACGAGGCGACCTACGACCTGGTCAAGACCATGCGCGCCTCCGTGCTGGTACTCGGGCCGCTTCTCGCCCGCTTCGGCAAGGCGCGCGTCTCCCTGCCCGGCGGCTGCGCCATCGGCGCCCGCCCCATCAACCTCCACCTCAAGGGGCTCCAGGCCCTGGGGGCCGAGATAAATCTGGAACACGGCTACGTGGAAGCCAAGGCCAAGCGCCTCATAGGGGGACGGGTCAACTTCGACATCTCCACCGTCGGCGGCACCGAACACCTCATGATGGCCGCTGCCACGGCCCAGGGCGAGACCGTCCTCGAGAACGCGGCACGGGAGCCGGAGATCGACGACCTGGCCCAGTTGCTGAACCTCATGGGAGCCAAGATCGAAGGGGCCGGCACCGATACCATCCGCATCCAGGGGGTAGACGAACTCTACCCTGTTTCCTATTCGGTCATGCCGGACAGGATCGAAGCAGGGACCTTCATGATCGCGGCCGCTATCACCGGCGGCGACATCAGGATCCTCGGCATGAAGCCCGAACACCTGGATGCGCTGATCTTCAAGCTTCAGGATGCCGGCGTGGAGATCATCAGCCGCGACAACGTGGTTCATGTCAAGGCGCCCCATAAACTGCGCAGCATCAACATCAAGACCCGCCCCTACCCCGGCTTCCCTACGGACATGCAGGCCCAGTTCATGGCGCTCATGTGCGTGGCCGAGGGGGCGAGCGTCATCAGCGAGAACATCTTCGAGAACCGCTTCATGCACGTCTCGGAACTGCTCCGCTTCGGGGCAGACATCACCACCGAGGGGAACAGCGCCACGGTCAAGGGGGTCAAAAAGCTCTCGGGCGCGCCTGTCATGGCCACCGACCTGCGGGCCTCGGCATCGCTCATCCTGGCCGGCCTGGCCGCGGACAACACCACCGAGATCTCCCGCATCTACCATCTGGACCGGGGGTATGAGGCCATAGAAAAAAAATTGGCAGGGCTTGGGGCGGATATTAAAAGAATAAAGGAATAAACGAAAGCGGATTTTTCGCAAGGTCAAGGCGGAGGAGGAAGCCCGCGGAGGCGTAGCAGCGCTACGCCGCACAAGGAGATTCCGAACGACAACGCGGAGATTGCGGAAAAGCCACATTCGAAAGGATGAAATGTGAACGATTGGATTACCATAGCAATCCCCAAAGGGCGCATCCTTGAAGAATCGGTGGCGCTCTTCGGCAAAATCGGCATCGACTGCCGCGAACTGCTCTCCGATTCCCGCAAGCTGATCTTCGAGAATGCCGACCAGCGCATGCGCTACATGATCGTGCGCGCCACCGATGTGCCCACCTACGTGGAATACGGCAGCGCCGACCTGGGGATCGTGGGCAAGGACACGCTCATGGAGCAGGTGAAGGATGTCTACGAGCCTTTGGACCTGAAGTTCGGCTACTGCCGCATGATGGTGGCGGAGCCGGCCAACCTGGCCAGCGACGACGACCCCTCCGGCTGGTCCCACATCCGCATCGCCACCAAGTACCCCCACGTGGCCGAGAACTATTTCAGCTCCAAGGGGATCCAGGTGGAGATCATCAAGCTGTACGGCTCCATCGAGCTGGCGCCGCTGGTGGGGCTGTCCGAGCGGATCGTAGACCTCGTGTCCACCGGCGAGACCCTGCGCCAGAACGGCCTCGTGGAGGTGGAGACCATCGCCGAGATCACCACCCGGCTGATCGTCAACCGCGCCAGCCTGAAGACCAAGCACCAGCGGATCACCGAAATCATCCAGGGGCTGGAACAAGAGCTTCAGTCCGCATAATAAAGAGGGTTCCCATGCTTTTTCTCGATATCAGCGACAACGACTTTTCCGAGAAGTTCGATGCCATCCTCTCCCGCGGCGAAGAGACCGGCCGCGAGGTGGAGCAGACCGTGCTCGCCATCATCGCCGACGTGCGCAAGCGGGGCGATGGGGCCGTGCTGGAGCTGACCCGGCGCTTCGACCAGCTGGAGGCCGCGACCGTGGCTGAGTTGGAGGTCACCACCGACGAGATCGAGGAGGCCTTCGCCAAGGTAGACGAGGCCGACGTGGCCGCCCTCATCCTGGCCGTGGACCGGGTGACGAGCTTCCATGAAAAGCAGAAACAACAGACCTGGATCTCCACCGAAGAGCCGGACATCATGCTGGGGCAGAAGGTGACCCCCCTGGCGCGGGTCGGCATCTACGTCCCCGGAGGCAAGGCGAGCTATCCCAGCAGCGTCATCATGAACGCCGTACCTGCCAAGGTGGCAGGCGTCGGCGAGATCGTCATGGTGGCCCCCACCCCCGGGGGCCAGATCAATCCCCACGTGCTGGTGGCAGCCAAGCTCTCCGGCGTTGACCGGATCTTCCGCATCGGCGGGGCCCAGGCGGTCGCGGCCCTGGCCTACGGCACCGACACCATCCCCAAGGTGGACAAGATCACCGGGCCGGGCAACATCTACGTGGCAACGGCCAAGAAGCTGGTCTTCGGCCAGGTCGGGATCGACATGATCGCCGGGCCGAGCGAGATCCTGGTCATCAGCGACGGCAGCGGCAACCCCGCCCACGTCGCCTCCGACCTGCTCTCCCAGGCCGAGCACGACGAACTGGCCTCCTCCATCCTCATCACCACCGACCGCGCCTTCGGCGAGCAGGTGGCGGCCGAGGTGGAACTCCAGTTGACCCAGCTCTCCCGCGAGACCATTGCCCGCGCCTCGTGGGACAAGTACGGCGCAATCATCGTGGCCGCAGACCTGGACGAGGTGATCGCATTCTCCAACCGCATCGCGCCGGAGCACCTGGAACTGGCGGTGAGGGAGCCCTTTGCCATCCTGTCCCGCATCACCAACGCCGGGGCCATCTTCATGGGGCACTGGACGCCAGAGGCGGCCGGCGACTATCTGGCCGGACCCAACCACACCCTACCCACCGGTGGCACGGCCCGCTTCTTCTCCCCCCTGTCCGTGGACGACTTTGTCAAGAAGTCCTCCATCGTCTACTTCTCGGAAGCAGGCTTGAAGCGGCTGGGGAGCGACATCGTGCGCATAGCGGGGCTGGAGGGGTTGGAGGCTCACGCCAAGTCGGTCAGCAAGCGGCTGGAATAGTCGCACTTCCTTGAACCCCTGCCTTCCCCCCTCACCCGGCCTTCGGCCACCCTCTCCTTTAGGCCCTTTGGGTCCTCATGCAGAGGGAATACCCTTATGGTCCCTTCTCCCTGAGGGAGAAGGTGCCCCGAAGGGGCGGATGAGGGGGGAATAATCGTCTGTAGTAATTTTAGGCCGCCCGGCAAACGTTGCATGCCCCGTGATCCCGCCCAAGCTGTTTTCAAAGTATTTCCTATTCTTAAATTCACGCAGCTAGTCGGCGAGCAATTGCAGGCAGGCAAGCCTCCCCCCTCACCCGGCCTTCGGCCACCCTCTCCTTCAGGCCCTTTGGGTCCTCAGGGAGAGGGGATGATCTTGGTCCATTCTCCATGAGGGAGAAGGTGCCCCGAAGGGGCGGATGAGGGGGGAATAATCGTCTGTAGCACTTCCTGACCGGACATTGCTGGATTTACGTTGAAAATCCTTCACATTGGTCGGTTAACCTTCTGGCTTTTGACGCTTTGGGTTCTGTGAGTCCTTTGGGGCCTTTTAGTCAGCGAGGGGCAGAGGGCGTTTTGCGTCATAATGACACAACCAGAGGTTTCCTGAGACGATCCGGAGGCCTTTTATTGTGTGATAACAGTGGGTTGGTTAAACAGGTCTGGATTGGTCTTTTTAAGGTAATTTTTTTAACACTTTATAAAAAGTGTTAATATTATTAACATACTGATTTTGTTGTTGATTATTGAGTATACGGGGAGTAGAAGGGGTTTGTGGGTTTTATTGTATGGTGAAGGCGGAAGGGATGTTTTTAAGATGGAGTTATGCCGGCGCTGAGAATTACGAATGCTGTCTGTCTCATAACTTCCGATAAAGCCAAAATTGCACTTGCAACACGAGAGTCAAAACCTCGCTACTAATTAAGGTTGCTGGTGCCACTACAGTTGCCGATCTACATGTGACGGGTAATGTATTTTCATATTAAGGAGATCACAATTTTGGCTCGGCTATTAATACTATTCCTGATTATTCTGTCATTTAATCGTGTTGTTGCTTCACCGTTGCTATATGCCGATGAAGGTCGCCCTAATGTGGCATACACTGGTGTGTATCTTATGGGAAGTGAACAGACCAAGAGCAAATTTCCCGTTTATCAGCGAAATAAGAATAAACTTTTAAATGCCTTGACCTTTGAGATGAAGAAGATCAATGAGCTAGAAAAGCTACCATTTAACCTACTATTTGATACCGATATGGAAGGAGTTAAGCAGCGCATCGACAATACTCTTTCCCTAGCGTTCCTGGTTGTGCGGGACGATATCAGTAATGAAAGCTTCAATGCAGCAGACACTACAATCAATAAGACGATCATCAATGTAGGTTTAACGGCCATTCTTTACGATACGCACAAGATTGACGGAAAAGAACGCAATACAGTTGTATTCTCTTTCCCTTTGGTTGGTTACTCCCAACGACTTGACGGAGACAGAAAGTGTAGTGATGATGAGATCGACGCTGTTTTTGTGGAAAGTGCTGCCACAGCGCTTCGTGAAAATATAATCAAGCGGTTGACCGGCGTAAAACTGTTTGACATCTTAGGAGTTATATCAGATGGCACAACCGGAACAGCAACGGTGAATATCGGTAGTATAAACGGGATCGAAGATGGCCAGTTTATAAGCATACTCGTAGATGGTAAAAAAGTCTCTTCCGGCACAATTGTGAAGCTCGAAAAACAAAATGCCATGGTTGAACTGCCCAAGGGTTTCAGTGCAAAGCCTGGCATGCAGGTCAAGACAACCAACATGAGGGCATCCTCCGATGAAACGTTTCAAGTTACAGAGGTTAGGGTAAGTTCCAAGAAAGCCGCTAAAATTTTCCCGCAAGAGTCGATTGGCCCCCAGGCGGCACAGTGGTTCTCGAATTTTCTGACTGATCGTGGAGGCAAAGTGGTTCTGCCGTCACGGGTGGGAGGCGAATGGGATCAACGCGCGACTAGAACAGCGTTCAGCCTGTTTGATCGGGCAGGAATAGAACATCAATTCGAGCTTCCTCTGCCTAAATATCCGGTGATTCTCGATATAACCGGTATCAATAGCAAGGTGACCGACAGCAACGATGTCAATGACGTCTGCATGTTCAAGGCATGGATGAAGATTAGTATCCCCGCGAAAAAATTTGAAAAGGAATTTGATGTCTATAGCTCCAAGTGCCACATCAAAGGTGTGCAAAGCTTTGAAGAGAAGGATGAATATTTTGATCTGCTTTATCAATTGACCGCAAAAATTGCTAAGGAGGCTGAAATATGAAGTATAGATTCGCTTATGTTCTCGTAATTGTGGGAATATTAAGTGCGCTTTGTGGACAGGTGTTTGCGGCTCAGTCGGTTATGGCAGTTGGAAGAGCCGAAATTGTTGGTTCAAACGTGGATGGCGCAAGAAATAATGCCATGACAAACGCATTCCGTGAGGCGGTTGAAAAAGGGATTGGAGTTTGGGTCCAGAGCCAAACAGAAGTTAAGGATTCTACCCTGGTACGTGATCAGATTCTGACACACGCTCAAGGATACGTCATTGAACATGAAATTGTAAAAGAAAAAGTTGAGGGCAATATGTTTGCTCTTACCATCAAAGCGCAGGTTGCGGTGGACCAAATTGGAGCTGACATCAAGTCCTTGGTTGGTAGAGTATCTACAGCTATGGGCAACCCATCCATCACCTTTGTACTCACTACTTGGGAAAAACGCGGTCAGCAGGGCTCTGCAAGCAGGACTGACTCTGCTGATGTGTCGGTGAATTCGGACTCAAAGTCAAAATATGATATTTCAGATGATTCGAGCAATAGCGAGTCAATTAACGCTTCATTGCACGGCAGGGAGAAGTCAGCCTCCGATGCAAGTCTCTCAGCTAGCGAACGGGCCACTGTCACCGCACAAGGAGAGTCCTCAGAGCACAGTGCAGGCACTTCCAGTGGAAGTATAGTGGCCGGAGACCAGCATGTAGAAGACGATGGCTATGCTGCGGGCAGGGTAGGCTATTCGGCTTCTGGGCATCAGTCATCAGCCCAATCTGGAAGTATTAAAGCATCCGGCAGGAGCACCTATGACGGTGCAGCTAGTGCGACATCTGTTGATTCATATGATGGTGATAAGAATGCAAAAAATTCTACGTCATCGAATACCAGCATCAAAGGACATAATGATGCATCTTTAGCGTCCAACACAAGTACCAAGGTAAAGCAGGATAGCTCTTATTCAAAAATTGATGAAGATATCTGGGTAAAATATCCAGATACTACGATTATCGACTCTTTTAATCAGGAGTTTAAAGAAAAGAGCTTCAAGCTCAACGCAGGCGACAAAGCACGTGAGATTGCCATGTCTAAAACCATCAAAGAGACCTTTGTCAATCCCTTTGATCGCAGTGCAGTGCGGCAGGCCGCCGAAAAAGAGGGGGGGTAGATTCTATTCGTAAGTGCACCACTGATGTGACGTGATGAAAAAGCAGGACATGATGAGGTTTTCTGGTATGTTGGAAGCGCGACCAACC
>Ga0316217_10004726_pt1 | contig 14516 bp, 13 predicted proteins | sample 1anoAmetaG_FD_203633 | JGI IMG/M metagenome (GOLD analysis project Ga0316217, IMG submission 203633) | Freshwater microbial communities from Trout Bog Lake, Wisconsin, USA - 1anoA | ecosystem: Environmental > Aquatic > Freshwater > Lake > Hypolimnion/Profundal zone | place: USA: Wisconsin... | reverse complement strand
CCACCAGCTTGCCGTCGATGTAGCAGGGCGAGCCGCTCATGCCCTGCATGATGCCGGTCTCGGCCAGGGGGCCGCCGCTGGCCCGGATCATGATGATGGACCGGCCCGGCGACATGTTGCGCAGGACCCCCAGGACCTCGAAGTCGAAGCTATCGATCTTTCCGCCGAGGAATACGGTCCGGCCCTGGCCTTTCATGCCCGGCCGGATGTCCTGCACCGGCATGGTGGCGGGCGCCTGGGCCATCAGCCCGGCGGCGAGGAACAAGGGGAGGAGTCTGCGGAACAGGTTGGGCATGCGTAGGCTCGGTAAATGGAAAGCCTACCAGGGGTGGCAAGCTCAGAGGTGGGATCCGGCCAAGGCTGCTAAAGTTGATTCATGCGAATTCTCATCCTTGGCGACGTGGTGGGGGAGCCGGGGCGGAGGCTCGTGGAGGCGCACGTGCCGGCGCTGCGGCGGGAGCTGGCCCTGGATTTTGTGGTCGTCAACGGTGAGAACGCCGCCCACGGCAACGGGATCACTTCGCGCATCGCCCGGGAGTGGCTGGACGACCTGGGGGTCGATGTCATCACCACCGGCAACCACGCCTTCGACGTCAAGGACATCGTCCCGTTCTTCCAGCAGGAGCCCCGGCTGCTGCGGCCGGCCAACTACCCGCCCGGGACCGCCGGCGGCGGCTACGTCAAGCTGCACACCCCCGGGGGCCTGGAGGTCCTGGTCATCAACCTGATGGGGCGGGTGCACATGCCCATCTGCGACGACCCGTTCCGCTGCGCCGACGCGGTGCTGGCCCGGGAGCGGGCCGACCTGGTCATCGTCGACATGCACGCCGAGGCCACCAGCGAGGCCCAGGCCATGGGCTGGCATCTGGACGGCCGGGTGGCGGCGGTGGTGGGCACCCACACCCACGTGCCCACCCTGGACGCCAAGGTCCTGCCCGGGGGCACCGCCTACGTCACCGACATCGGCATGGTGGGGCCCTACGAGGGCGTCATCGGCATGAAGAAGGAGAACAGCCTGAGCCGCTTCCTCAAGGCCAAGGGCGAACGGTTCGAGGTGGCCACGGGCGACCTGCAGCTGCACGGCGTCCTGGTGGTCACCGAGGGCCGCAAGGCGGTATCCATCGAGCGCATCCTCAAGACCCTCCCCTGAAGGGAACCCTTCCGTGCCGACGCCCCTTGGCCATTTCAAGATCCTCGACCTGTCCCGCATCCTGGCCGGGCCCTTCGCCACCCAGCTGCTGGCCGACTTCGGCGCGGAGGTGCTGAAGATCGAGCCGCCCGGCGGCGATCCCACCCGCGGCTGGGGCCCCCCGTTCGAGCAGGGGGACCGGGGCGAGAGCGCCTACTTCCGCTGCGCCAACCGGGGCAAGCGCTCCCTGGCCATGGACCTGCGGGCCCGGGCCGACCGGGAGGCGCTGAGCGGCCTGATGGCCGCCGCCGATGTCCTGGTGGAGAACTTCCTGCCGGACGCCGCCGAGGACCTGGGCTTCACCTGGGAGCGGATCCACGACCAGCACCCCAAGCTGATCGTGGCCTCCATCCGCGGCTTCGCCTCGGACGTCTCCAACAGCCGCCGTCCCGGCTACGACTTCATCATCCAGGCCGCCAGCGGCTGGATGTCCATCACCGGCGAGCCCGGGGGCCGGCCCATGAAGGTCGGCGTGGCGCTGGCCGATGTGCTGGCCGCGCTCTATGCCGCCAACGGCATCCAGGCCGCCCTGCTGCACCGGGAGCGCACCGGCGAGGCGCTGCACGTGGAGGTCCCGCTCATGGAGGCGGCCCTGGCCGGCCTGGTCAACGTCGGCGCGGGCACCCTCATGACCGGCAAGGCGCCGGAGCGCCTGGGCAACGCCCATCCCCAGATCGTCCCCTACCAGACCTTCCCCTGCAGCGACGGCGAGGCGGCCATCGGCGTGGGCAGCGACCGGCAGTTCGAGGTCCTGGCCCTGTGGGCCGGCATCGACCTGGAGGCCGAGCCCGGCTGGCGCTGCAACCGGGGCCGGGTCACCGACCGGGCCCGGCTGGTGGCGGTGCTGGAAGGCCATTTCCGGTGCCGGACGGTGGCCGAGGTCATCCGCTTCTGCGAAGGCAACGGCATCCCCGCCAGCAAAGTCCGCACTGTGGACGATGTCCTGTTCCGCCAGGCCGGCGAGCTGCACCACCTGATCCAGACCCTGTACGACGAGGACGTGGAGCAGATGGTGCCGGTGCTGGCCTCCCCGGTGCTGTTCAACGACGAACGGGCCTGCTCCCCGCTGCCCCCGGCCCGGTGGCGCAAATGAGGCGCCGCGGCGCCGGCGGGCTGGTCCCGCTCAGCGCCCTGGGCCCCGGCCCCGACCGCGCCGCCCAGGCCGAGGCCCGGGTCGAGGCCCGGCTGCGCGCGGCCTGGCTGCTGGTGGTGGGCCCCACCCTGGTGCACCAGACCCGGCTGCTGCGGGCCCACCGCGGCGTCCTGGTGGTGGGCTGCTGGCACCCCGAGGTCATCCCGAGCCTGCGGCTGACCGCCGAGGCCATCTGGCCCCAGCTCCAGGAGCGCCTGGAACGGCTGTGGAACTTCAAGTTCCGCAGCATGGAGATCCTGCCCTGCGACCCTCCCGAGCCCCCCCCGGCGCCCCGGCCCGCGGCCGATCCGCTGGAGCAGGTGCTCAACCTTTTGCGCGAGCAGGGCAAAGGGGGGTGGACCCGGCGTTCCGGATGAGGTAAGCTACATACTTCGTCGGGGCGTGGCTCAGCCTGGTAGAGCGCTCGGTTCGGGACCGAGAGGTCGGAAGTTCGAATCTTCTCGCCCCGACCAATAAGAAGTAGAGAGGGCAGACCTTGCGGTCTGCCCTCGAGCTTTGTCGGAGGAAAGATCCGGTCTTCCTAGCGGAAGGCCCGGGAGTACATCCCCGGCGTCACCCCGAAGGCGCGCAAGAAATGCCGGTTCAGGTGGCTCTGGTCGGCGAACCCGGCCTCAGCCGCCGCCTGCCCCGGCGCCAGGCCGCGCCTGAGCAGGGCCGCGGCGTGCCTCACCCGGACCTGGACCAGGTAGGCGTGGGGCGGCATGCCCCACTCCCGGGTGAAGGCCCGGGCCAGCCGGTACGGGTTCATCCCGCTCAGTTCAGCCAGGTCCGCCAGGCTGACCGGGGCCTCGAAGGCGGCTTCCAGATGGCGCTTCACCCGCAGCAGGTCGGAGCGCATGGGCCCGGGGTCCAGGCTGGGCCGCTGGGCGCCGTACCGGCCCAGCAGGTCCTGGACCAGCGTTCCCAGAAGCGCCTGCCGGGCCAGGGGATCCCCGGCCGGATCCGCGTACAGGCGGTGCAGGCCGGTGATCCGCGCCGCCAGTTCCGGGTCCCAGACCGCGCCGGCGGGGACGAAGGGCAGGGCCTGGAGGCTCCGGTCGGCGCCCCGGGCCATCCGCAGCACCTGGTCCGGATCCAGGTAGAACATGCGGTAGGTCCAGCCCTCGGGGCCCGTGGCCTGGCCGGTGTGGGCCTCGCCCGGGAACGCCAGGTTGACCCAGCCCGCCGGGGCGACGACTTCGGCGCCGCGGTAGCGGAACGACAGGCCGCCGGATTCGATCACCCCCACGGCGAACCGCTCGTGGGCGTGGCGGGCGAACCTGCGGTCCCGGTAGGCGGCCTGCAGCAGTTCGGGATCGCCGGGCTCGGCGACGCGCCACCAGACGGTGTTCTCCGCCATGCCGCCTCCGTCAAGAACGTTCAAGACCCGGGATGTTCCGCGGCCCATGCTCTCATCCGGAGCCGTTTCCGTCCATCCACGAGGTGCCCCGTGATCCCGATCCAAGTCGATCCCGCCTGGTCCGAACGTTTCCCGGGGGCCCGCATGGGCGTCCTGGAGGCCCGGGGAGTGCCCCCCCTGGCCAGCCATCCGGACCTGGACCGGGAGCGGGCGGCGCTGGAGGCCGGGCTGCGCCGCGACTTCGGCGGCCTGGACCGCAAAGCGCTGCGGGAACTCCCGGCGCTGCGCGCCTTCGAGGCGCATTTCCGCCCCGGCGGCAAGACCTACCATGTGCTCGGCCAGCTGGAATCGGTGGCCGTCAAGGGCCGGCCCATCCCCTCGCGGCTGTGCGCGGTGACCGCCCTGTTCATGGCCGAGCTCAGCCATGGCCTGGTGGCCGCGGGCCACGATCTGGACACCCTGGCCGCCCCGCTGCGGCTGGCGCCGTCCCGGGGCGGCGAGCGCTACGTCAACCTCGGCGGCGCCGAGGTCACGCTGCCCGAAGGCGACATGACCCTGGCCCACGGCCGCGGGCTGCTCTCCAGCGTGCTCCAGGGCCCGGACCGGGAGACCCCGATCGGCCCCGGGACCACCCGGGTGCTCTACACCATCTACGCCGCGCCGGGCGTCCCGGACGGTCTCCTGGAGCGGACCCTGGACAGCCTGGCCCGGTATGTGGCGCTGTTCGCCCCGGAGGCTGCGCTGGAGACCCGGATCCTCCCCGGGCGCGTCGGCGATGGCACAATTGCCTGAACCATGGAGGCCAGCTTGGAGATCCGGATCGCCCTCGCCCAGGACGCAGAGCCGCTGGCCGGCCTGGCCATCGCCTTCAGGAACCACCTGGGCCGGGAGGTCCCGTCGGACCAGCAGTTCCGCGCCGGCGTCGAACGCCTGCTCGCTTCTCCGGACGCCGAGTTCCTGCTGGCCGTGACCGGTCCGGACCCGGTGGGCTATCTTCTGCTGCGCTACCGCTTCTCCATGTGGGCCGGGGGCCTGGAGGCCACCATCGAGGACCTGTTCGTCGCCCCCGGCGACCGGCGCCGGGGCGCCGGCAAGGCCCTGGTCCAGGCGGCCCTGGACCGGGCCGGCGCCAGGGGCTGCGTCTCGGCCTGCCTGGACACCAACGAGAAAAACCTTGCGTCTACCCGGATTTACACCCAGCTTGGCTTCGACGCCTTCTCCGCGCGCTGGCAGGGGCGGCAGCTGTTCTTCCGCAAGCGCCTGCAGGAGGCCGGTCGTGGCCAAAGTTGACAGCATCCAGTGGCTCCCGGACGTGGAGGAGCACGACTACCAGGCCGCGGAATCCTACCTCGGGCTCATCCTCCCCCCGGACCGGGTCGCCGCCCTGCTGGCCGGGCTGCGGGCCGGCGCCATCACCCGGTTCAAGGCCAAGGACATCTTCCGGGCCTCGCGGCTGTCCCTGCTGGGGGTGAGCAACTCCCACGTGGAGAAGGACCAGAAGAAGATCGAGAAGGGCGACCCGCTCTCCCCGCTGCTGCTGGTGCGGGACGAGCCCCGGGGCCGGGTGGTCATCGCCGACGGCTACCACCGCCTCTGCGCGGTCTACGGGTTCGACGAGGACGCCTGGGTGCCCTGCCGGATCGCCTGAGCTACCTCGCCCCGGCCTGGAGCAGTTCCCGGGCGCCGCGCCGCCAGGCCCCGTAGTGCAGGGTGAAGGCGCCGCCGCAGACCACGCAGCCGATCCCGCCCAGGGCGACGGTGAGCGGCGCCCCCAGGCGGTGGGCCAGCAGGCCCGCCAGCAGTCCGCCCAGGGGGGCCATGCCCAGGAACATCATGGCGTAGATGGACATGACCCGGCCGCGGAACTCGCCCGGGACCATCATCTGGATCAGGGTGTTGGTGGCGGCCATCTCCACCATGTAGGTGAACCCGGCCAGCAGCATCAGCGGGACCGAGAGCAGCAGCGTGCGGGAGCAGGCGAAGGCGATCAGCGAGAGGCCGAAGCCCAGGGCGGTGGCCGCGATCCAGCGGCCCAGGCCGCGGGCGTCGGGGCGGCAGGCCAGGGTGAGGGCCCCGGCCAGGGCGCCGGCGCCGGAGGTGCCCATGAGCAGGCCGAAGGTCCGGGAGCCGCCGTGGAACACCTGGGAGGCGAAGATCGGCATCAGCACCGAGTAGGGGGTCCCCAGCAGGCTCAGCAGGCCGAGCAGGATCAGCAGGCTGCGGATGGGCAGGGTCCGGCGCACCAGATGGAAGCCCTCCAGCAGCCGCCGGGTCTCGGACTGGGGGCCGCCCGCCGGGACGGACCGGGCCGGGCGGGCCGGCAGCTGCATCATGAGCAGCCCGGCGATGACCGCCAGGTAGCTGGCAGCGTTCAGGAAGAAGCACCAGCCCTCGCCCACCGCGGCCACCAGCACCCCGGCCAGGGCCGGGCCGGCGACCCGGGCGCCGGTGACCATGGAGGAGTTCAGGGCGATGCCGTTCATGAGGTCCGGCCGCGGCACGGTCTCGGCCACGAACACCTGGCGCGCGGGGTTGTCGAAGGCGTTGGTGATGCCCAGCAGGATGCCGGAGGCGAACAGATGCCAGAGCTTCACCTGGTGGGTCAGGGTGAGCAGGGCCAGGGCCATGGCCAGGGACATGGCGACGGTCTGGGTGGTGAGCAGGAGCCGGCGCAGCGGGACCCGGTCCGCCACCAGGCCGCCCACGGGGGCCAGGATGAACACCGGGATCATGTTGCAGAAGGTCATCAGCCCGAGCATGGCGGCCTGGCCGGTGAGGCGGTAGACCAGCCAGCTCAGGGCCACCATCTGCATCCAGGTCCCGATCAGCGAGACGATCTGGCCGCTGCAGAACAGGCGGTAGTTGCGGTGCCGCAGCGAGCGGAGGGATTCGGGGAAGGCGGCCATGAACAGATGGTGCCACAACCCGCTGGGTCGACCGCGCCCCGCGACCCGGCCTATGATGGGCATGCAGGTATTTGCCAAGGAGCCCCATTGCCGCCGACCCTGTTCCTGGTGCTCAGCGCCTCCGGTTCCGACGAAGCCTGGTTCGAGGGGCTGCTGCGCTGGCTGTTGGCCGGTTCGCCCCGGGCCGGAGACCACTCCCAGCGGACCGCCCGGCTGGCCGCCCTCAACGAGGCGCTGGGCACCCATCCCACGGGCCCGGAGTGGCGGGCCCGGATCCGCCGTGTGTGGGACCACACCAGCGCTGTGCGCCTGCTGGCCGACACCGGCCTGGCCGCCCACACCGCTTTCCTGCGGGAACTGTCGCACCGGGTGGTGGAGCGCTTCGTGCCGCGCCTGGACCCGGAGGCCGATCTCTCCGCCCTGCTGGACCGGCTGGCCCTGTCCGAGGACGATGCCGACTGGATCCGGCAGCTGGGCCCGGTCCACGCCGATCCCTGGCGGGAACTGCTGGCCCTGCCCGCCGATTCGGTGTGGGACGCGGCCGAACTGCTGGCCTACCGGGCCGCGGCGCTGGGCCTGGCCCGGGACCTGCTGGGGCTGGCGCCGGAAGAGCGCGAACTGGATTCCCCGTTCCGGCGCCTGCCCGAGACCCTGGCCGCCCTGCGCCGGGGCGAGCCGGCCGACTGGCCCGGTCTCCTGGCCGCCTGCCGGGGCCGGCTGGAAACCGCCCTGGCCTATCTGGACACCCACGGCGTCTCCTCGGAACTGGTGTTCCGGCTGGACCTGCTGGAAGCGCAGGTGCGGCGCCTGGATGAGCTGGTGCGGCTGGCCGGCGGCGCCCTGGACGGCCAGGCCTTCGCCGCCACCCTGATCCGCCAGGCCACCGGCCACCGGAGCTTCCGCGGCCTGCTGCGCGCCACCACCCGGCGGCTGGCGCGCAAGGTGGTGGAGCACACCGGCCAGACAGGCGAGCACTACATCGCCAACACCCGGGCCGAGTGGACCCGGACCTTCTGGTCGGCCGGCGGCGGCGGCGCGCTCACCGCCTTCACCGCCGCCCTCAAGTACGGGATCGGCGCCGCGGCCCTGGCGCCCATGATGGCCGGCCTGGCCTTCGCCGCCAACTACACCGCCAGCTTCGTGGCCATGCAGTTCGCCGGCTTCACCCTGGCCTCCAAGCAGCCGGCCATGACCGCCGCCAGCCTGGCCGGAGCCCTGGAGGACCGGCTCCCGGGCCGGGCCATGGTGGACCTGGTGGCGGGCATCTCGCGCAGCCAGTTCATGGCCACGGTGGGCAACGTGATGTGGACCATCCCCACCGCCCTGCTGCTGAGCCTGGCCTGGGGCAGGCTCAACGGCGCGCCCCTGCTCACGGCGGAAACCGCGGCCCACAGCCTGGCTGGCCTGCATCCGCTGCGCAGCTGGACCCTGCCGTTCGCCGCCCTCACCGGGGTGTTCCTGTGGTCCTCCAGCCTGGCCGCGGGCTGGGCCGCCAACTGGAGCGCCTTCCGCCGGCTGCCCCAGGCCCTGGCCGCCGACCGGCGGCTGGTCTACTGGGCCGGCGCCGACCGGGCCGCCGCCATTGGCCGGATGGTGGACCGGCACCTGGGCGGGGTGATCGGCTACATCGTCCTGGGCTTCCTGCTGGGCTTCATGCCGGTGGTGTTCACCTTCATGGGCCTGCCCATCGAGGTCCGGCACGTGACCTTGGCCGCCGCCTCCCTGGCCCTTTGCGCGGCCCAGGCCTTCGCCTCGGCCGGCCCCGCCCCCTGGGCCGCCCTGGCCTGGGGCCTGGCCGGGATCGCGGGAATCGGGATCCTCAACTTCGGCGTCTCGTTCCTGCTGGCCCTGCGCACCGCCATCGACGCCCGGGACCTGGACCGCCAGGGCCGGGCCGGGCTGAACCGGATGCTCTGGCGGGCGTTCCGGGACAACCCTTGGCATTTCATCGGGCCGCCAGCCTAGCACCGGCAAGATTGCGCGGTCCGGAGCGGCCGTTCCGGGCCAGCGCCAGGCATGGTCGCGGCGGCCTGCGCTTATGAGCCGGTATTAGTGGCCCAGCGGGCGGTGCCCGGGGAGGACCAGGCCATGACCTTGCCGTCCCTGGCCTCCAGCAGTTCCGAGATGGTCACCGCGGCGTTGATCAATCCAACATGAGTGTAGGCCTGGGGGAAATTGCCCAGGAGCCGGCCGGTGACCGGATCGATGTCCTCGGAGAACAGCCCCACCGGATTGGCGAAGGCACAGACCCGCTCGAACACCGCCACCGCCTCCTCCAGCCGCCCGGCCAGGGCCAGGGCCTCGGCCCACCAGAACGAGCAGATGGTGAAGGCGCTGGCGGGAACGCCGAAATCGTCCGGGTTCCGGTAGCGCAGCATGAGCCCATTCTCGGTGAGCAGGCTGCCGTAGTGGTCCAGGGTGGACAGGAAGCGCGGGTCCCGGGGCTCGACCACGCCCAGGGTCGGCAGCAGCAGCAGCGAGGCGTCCGGGAACACCCCGTCCAGGGTCTGGGTGAAGAAGCCCAGTTCGGCGTTGTAGCCGCGCTGCAGGATCACCGCCTTCTCCCGTTCCGCGGCGGCCTCCCAGCTCCGGGCCAGGGCGCACTCCCGGAAGCTGCGGGCCATGGCGGCGCCCCGCTGGACCGCCGCCCAGCACATGGCCCGGGAGAAGGTGTAGTGGCCCAGGAGGCTGCGGTACTCCCAGATGGAGGTGTCGGGCTGGGGCGCCCGGGCGATGGCCTCCTCCGCCAGCCGGCGCACCAGCGGGAAGAAGCCCCGGCGCTGCTCGTCGTCGGCCAGCCGCGGGTCGCGCAGGGTGGTCTCCAGGCAAAGCGCCAGCTCGCCCATGAGGTCGTGCTGGCGTTGCAGCACTGCGGCGTTGCCGATGCGCACCGGGCCCTGGCCGCCGAACCCGGCCAGGTGGCCGAGGATCTCCTCGGGCGGGAACGGGCCGCCGTCCACCGCGTACAGAGGCCGGAGCGGCCCGGCCTCGGCCACGTTGCGAAGGTAGCGCAGGAACCGCTCCCCCTCCCGCAGGTGGCCGATCCGGCGCAGCGCCTCGGCCACGAACGCGGCGTCCCGCAGCCAGCAGTAGCGGTAGTCCCAGGTGCGCCCGGCGCCCGGCGATTCGGGGATGCTGGTGGTGGCGGCGGCGATGATGGCGCCGGTGTCCTCGAAGGCGTGCAGCTTCAGGCACAGGGCCGAGCGCAGCACCATCTCCGGCCGGAAGAACGGCAGCCGGGAGCTCTTCGACCAGCGCTCCCAGCCGTCGATGGTGAGCCTGAGTTCCCGCAGCACCTGGGACAGGGTCATGGGTGGCGCCGGGCCGTAGGCCAGGCTGAAAAAGACCGGCCCGTCCAGGAGGAAGTCCCGGCGGCCGGCGATGTAGCTCACCGGCAGGTTGGTCTGCAGGCAGAGCGGCCCCCCGGGACCGTGCACCTCGATGCGGTCGTGCAGCACCAGGGTCCGGGTGGGGCCCCGGCCGTAGTCCAGGCGCGGGTCGAAATCCACCGACAGCCGGGCCCGCCCGCCCAGGGGCCGCAGCAGCCGGGTCAGCCGGATCGGGGCGTCCTCGCTCCAGTCCTTGGGCAGCCGCGGCGCGAAGTCGACCAGCTCCCACTGGGCCCCTTCCTGGCCGAACCGGGTGCGCAGGATGTTGGTGTTGGGCAGGTAGGCCATCTCCCCCGGCACCTCCTCGCCCTGGGCCAGGATCCGGAACACCCCGCCGTTCCGCGCGTCCAGCAGCCGGCCGAACACCGACGGCCCGTCGAACCGGGGCAGGCAAAGCCATTCCATGGCGCTGGTGGGCGAAACCAGCGCGAGCAGGCTGCCGTTGCCGATGAGGCCGTGGTTCAGGCTGGGGAGGTCGGGCATGGGGGCGGGCTGGGCTGCTGGCGCTCCGGGATGGCCACGCTGCGCGGGAGGCCGGCGGGCAGCGGACGGTCGCTGGCTCGGGGCTGACTGGCGCCCATGGGGCCTCCCTGCCTGAACGTGCCGGCAAGCCGGGGCCGGTTCCTCCGCCGGCTGTCGTTTGGATCGGTTCTTGAAGCAGCGGACTGATTTTCTATCCATGAAAAAAATTGTTCATGAATGAATAAAAATTGAATTAATTTGGGTGGTATTTCATACTGATGGCCATCAACGGACCCAGGCTCCCCTCCCCCCACGTGCCCTTCCGTGTTCGACTGATCAAAGGTGCGCCATGAGCTTGAAGATTGTGGGCAAGAGCGTCCAGCGACTGGACGCCGTCGAGAAGGTCACGGGCCGCGCCCGCTACTCGGACGATTTCTTCGAGCGCGACATGCTGGTGGGCAAGGTGCTGCGCAGCCCCCACGCCCACGCCGTGGTCAAGCGGATCGACGCCAGCCGGGCCCGGGCCCTGCCCGGGGTCGAGGCGGTGATCCTGCCCGCGGACCTGCCCAAGGTGAAATTCCCCACCGCCGGCCATCCCTGGTCGCTGGACCCGGGCCACCGGGACGTGGCCGACCGGCTGATCCTCACCGAGAAGGCCCGGTTCGTGGGCGACGCGATCGCCGCGGTGGTGGCCACCGACCTGCTGATCGCCGAGCAGGCGCTGAAGCTCATCGAAGTGGAGTACGAGGTGCTGCCGTTCGTCCTGACCCCTGAGGCGGCCATGGCCGAAGGCGCGCCGGTGCTGCACGAGGAGCGGCCCAGCAACATCGTGAGCAGCTTCGGCACCCAGTACGGCGACCTGGACGCGGACCTGGCCAACGCCGACCGGGTGTTCGAGGGCACCTACGAGACCAGCATCGTCCAGCACTGCCACCTGGAGAACCAGACCGCCTTCGCTTACCAGGACAGCCACGGCCGGATCGTCATCAACTCCTCCACCCAGATCCCGCACATCGTCCGGCGCATCGTCGCCCAGTCCCTGGGCCTGCCCTGGGGCAAGGTGCAGGTGATCAAGCCGTACATCGGCGGCGGCTTCGGTGCCAAGCAGGACGTCGTCGTGGAGCCCATGGCCGCGGCCATGACGCTGGCCGTGCACGGCAGGCCGGTGCGGTTCTCCTTCACCCGCGAAGAGTGCTTCATCGACTCCCGCACCCGCCACGCCATGAAGATCCACCTGCGCATCGCCGCCTCCAACGAGGGCAAGCTGCACGGGATCGAGGTCAACCTGGTGAGCAACACCGGCGCCTACGCCTCCCACGGCCACTCCATCGCCATGTCCGCCGGCGCCAAGTTCCGCCCCCTGTACCACTTCCGGTCCTACCGGTTCCGCCCGAAGACCGTCTACACCAACCTGCCGGTGGCCGGGGCCATGCGCGGCTACGGCGTGCCGCAGATGTTCTTCGCCCTGGAGAGCCTGCTGGAGGACATCGCCCGGGAGCTGAAGCTGGACCCGATCGAATTCCGCCGGATGAACCTCATCGCCGAAGGCCACGAGGACCCGCTCACCCACAACGTGGTGCGCTCCTTCGGCATCCCCCAGTGCATCGAGAAGGGCCGGGAGCTGATCCAGTGGGACCGCAAGCGGCTCGAGCACCGGAACCAGACCGGCCCGCTGCGCCGGGGCCTGGGCATGGCCTGCTTCGCCTACGCCTCGGGCACCCACCCGGTGGCCCTGGAACTGGCCGGCGCCCGGCTGGGCATGAACCAGGACGGCTCGGTGACCCTGCAGGTGGGCGCCACCGAGATCGGCCAGGGCAGCGACACCGTGTTCGCCCAGATCACCGCCGAGATCCTGGGCATCGACCTGGACATGGTGCACGTGGTCACGGTCCAGGACACCGACCTCGCCCCCTTCGACTCCGGCGCCTACGCCTCCCGCCAGACCTTCGTCACCGGGGCCGCAGTGCGCAAGGCGGCCCTGGAGGCCCGGGCCAAGGTGCTGGCCATCGCCGCCCGCAAGTGCGGCCTGGAGCCCGAGGCGCTCGACATCCAAGCCTGCGCCATCGTCGAGCAGCAGTCGGGCCGGGTGCTCTGCAGCCTGGAAGACATCGCCATGGAGTCGTACTACGACCGGCTCAACGCCGACCCCATCCGTGCCGACGTCTCCGCCAATGTCCGGGTCAACGCCATGTCCTACGGGGCCACTTTCGTGGAAGTGGAGGTTGACACCCAGACCGGCAAGGTCGAGGTGACCGAGCTCTGGAACGTGCACGATTCCGGCACCATCATCAACCCCAGGCTGGCCGAAGGGCAGGTGCACGGCGGGGTGAGCATGGCCCTGGGCGCGGCCCTGCTGGAACAGATGCTGTTCGACCCGGCCACCGGCAAGCCCCTGAACAACAACCTGCTGGACTACAAGCTGCCCACCATCCTGGACACCCCGACCATCCACGCCGCCTTCGTGGAGACCAGCGACGCGGCCGGCTCCTTCGGCTCCAAGAGCCTGGGCGAGTGCCCGGTGATCTCGCCCGGGCCGGCGGTGCGCAACGCGGTGCTGGACGCCACCGGGGTCGCGTTCAACAAGCTGCCGCTGTATCCCCAGGCGGTGTTCGAGCGGTTCAAGGCCGAGGGCCTGCTGAAAGAAGGGAGCGACGCGGATGTTCAACATCTCAGTCCTGCAGGAGCCTGAAACCCTGGAAGCGGCGGTGGCGCTGCTGCGCGGCGACCCCGGCCTGCGGCCCATCGCCGGCGGCACCGATGTGCTGATCCGGCTGCAGCACGGCTCCGAAGGCTGGAGCCGGCTGCTGAGCCTGCGCGGCATCCCCTCGCTGGCGGAAATCACCCTGCGCCATGACGGAGCCTTCGCCATCGGCGCCATGGCCAGCTTCTCCCGGATCTTCCAGGATCCCGGCGTCCGCAGGCACCTGCCCAGCCTGGCCGAGGCCGCGGTCTCCATGGGCGGCCCGCAGATCCGCAACGTCGCCACCATCGGCGGCAACATCTGCAACGGCGCGGTGTCCGGCGACAGCGCGTCCACCCTGTTCGCCCTGGACGCGCTGCTCCGGCTGGACAGCGTGGACGGCGAGCGGATCGTCCCGATCCAGGAATTCTACGCCGGCCCCGGCAAGGTCAATCTGCGGCCCGGGGAACTGCTCACCGCCATCCTGATCCCCCAGGCCAGCTACCGGGACACCGGCGGCCACTACATCAAGTTCGCCATGCGCAAGGCCATGGACATCGCCACCCTGGGCGTCTCGGCGCTGTGCCGGGTGGAGCGGGGCCACTTCAGCGACCTGCGCATCGGCCTGGGCGTGGCCGCGCCGGTGCCGATCCGCTGCCTGGAGGCGGAAGCCTACGCCCAGGGCCGGCCGGTGGACCCGGCCACCCTGCACGAGATCGGCCGGCTGGCGGTGAAGGCCTCCCGGGCCCGCACCTCCTGGCGGGCCTCCAAGGACTACCGCGAGCACCTGATCGAAGTGCTCACCGAACGGGCCGTCGCCGAGGCGGCCAAGCGCGCAGGAGGTCCCAGTGCTGACTAGCAACCAGGCCGGCGTGGCCACCCTAAAGCGGCTGGCCATGACCGTCAACGGCAAGCCGTACCAATTCGAAGTGGACCTGCGCGAAAGCCTGCTGGACGTGCTGCGCAACCGGCTGCAGTTCACCGGGGTCAAGCAGGGCTGCTCGGTGGGCGAGTGCGGCGCCTGCACCGTGCTGGTGGACGGCACCCCGGTGAACTCGTGCATCTACCTGGCCATGTGGGCCAACGGCAAGACCATCACCACCATCGAGGGGGTGGCCCAGGACGGCGAGCTGTCCGAAGTGCAGCAGGCCTTCGTCGACGAAGGGGCGATCCAGTGCGGCTTCTGCACCCCCGGGCTGGTGCTGTCCACCACCGCGCTGCTGGACAGCGGCCGGACGTTCACCGAGGCCGAATTGAGGCGGGAGCTGTCGGGGCACCTGTGCCGGTGCACGGGGTACCAGAAGATCTTTGATGCCGCGGACAAGGTGCTGAAGAAATAGGCCTGTGGGCGGCCGAGGCTGAAGTCATTTCATTTTTTTATCCTTTATCCCTCTCCAT
>Ga0316217_10004725_pt1 | contig 14518 bp, 10 predicted proteins | sample 1anoAmetaG_FD_203633 | JGI IMG/M metagenome (GOLD analysis project Ga0316217, IMG submission 203633) | Freshwater microbial communities from Trout Bog Lake, Wisconsin, USA - 1anoA | ecosystem: Environmental > Aquatic > Freshwater > Lake > Hypolimnion/Profundal zone | place: USA: Wisconsin... | reverse complement strand
CGTTCTCCCCGTTTTGCCTCAAATATTTCAAAAGTTCTGTGTTGGCATCGCCATTCAGAATTTCATATTCAACATTTGTGAAATGTGTATGCATCAGGTCTTTAAAATTGTGTGCATCTTTAAGATGGTTGGTCGTTTTTTCATTCACGCTTACCACAATCGTCTTTAAATCGCATAGCTGCGGGAATAGATAGCTGAACGCCTTGATGGCAAACACGCTTGAAGGCGAGCCATCGTAGCACAAAACGGCCTTATCAAAAAACGAATAGCTATGCGGCACAATCAATACCGGGCAGTGCGAGTCAGCCAGGAAGTCTTTCAAAAACGGACTCAGCGAGTGGTTGCCTACGGTAAAGAAACTGGTGTGCGAATCAATCACAATCAAATCCGAAAACGCGCTCTCATGCATCAGCTCCTGTAAAGGAACTCCTTTATCTAAATGCACTTTATGTTTAATTCCCTTTTCCTGGCATGCCTCATGAAACAATTTAATGTTCAGGTCAATTTTTGCGCGCTCTTCTTTTTGTGAACTTTCAATGGCTGTTAAGTCAACAAAAGGCTGATCCCAGGTATAAGCGTAGGTAAAGTTGATGTATCTCATATCCTGTATAAAAACACCTACCAGCAATGAATCTGTAACCCGGGCCAGTTCAATGGCATACTTCGACGCGCCCTCCGAGTATTTAAGGCCATCAAAGGCGGCTAATATTTTCTTACTCATACTAATATGTTTTAAAATTTGATTTAAACAACCATCTATACTCTAAGGCAATCAAACTTTACGTCAAAGTTAGCTTATAAACATCAAAATACCCATGATTAACATCAAGGTTCAAAACCACATGTATCATTTATTATGATAGCAAAGGCAAATGCTTATTTTCGGCCCTTTTACAAAACTAAGCTATGGTAAAACTCGACGTTCAGAAATATAAGCGCAGGGCATACAGAAAAAAGAAGGATTTAGGGAAGTTTTTAAAGAAACTTGCTAAAGCTAAACCCCGCGGAATCTTAAAAACAGTTGCAATTGCCGATAAGGCTGTTTGGGAAGAGGTGAATTGCATTAGCTGCGCTAATTGCTGTAAAACCATGACTCCCACTTACACACGTAAGGACATCAACCGCATTTCCAAACACTTTAAAATGACTTACCAGCAGTTTTATGATAAGTGGTTGAAGGTGGATGAAAATAAAGATATCATCAATAAAAGCACACCGTGCCAGTTTTTGGATAAAAAGAATATGTGTACTATCTATGCTATCAGGCCCGATGATTGTGCCGGGTTTCCCCACTTTATACGCCGTGATTTTATGTACCAGGTAGAAGAAAAAACCTACCTCAATAATTTGCACCGCTGTCCTGCAACACTTGTGTTGGTAGAAAAAATAAAAGAGTTAGTGGAAACGGATTTATAAATTTTACCTGGCCGTTTCTTAGTGCCTTTGTGGCAAAAATTAATGACCCTAAATTAGCAGTATGAACTATTACAACAATATCGTCGAAACCATTGGCAGAACGCCCTTGGTTAAAATCAATAAGATAACCAAAGATGTGCCGGGTCTGTTTTTAGCCAAGGTTGAATATTTCAACCCCGGTAATTCTATCAAAGACCGCATCGGTATCAAAATGGTTGAAGACGCTGAGCGCGATGGCCGATTGAAACCCGGTGGCACCATTATCGAATGTACTTCCGGCAATACCGGTATGGGCCTTGCGCTTGCCTCGGTTATTAAAGGCTACAAATGCATTTTTACCACTACCGATAAGCAGTCTAAACAAAAGCTCGATATTTTAAGGTCGCTGGGTGCTGAAGTAATTGTTTGCCCTACCAATGTTGAACCCGAAGACCCGCGTTCGTATTATTCTATTGCTAAACGTTTGGCGAAAGAAATACCGAACTCGGTGCACATGAATCAGTATGACAACCTGAGTAACCGGGCTGCGCACTATGAAACCACCGGACCCGAAATTTGGGAACAAACAGAGGGTAAAATAACGCATTATGTTACTACCATAGGCACCGGTGGAACCGTGATGGGCGTGGCCATGTATTTAAAAGAAAAGAACCCGGCAATACAGGTATATGGTATAGACGTATACGGCTCACTGCTTAAAAAATTTCACGATACCGGCGAGCTAGACGAGAAGGAGGTTTATCCTTATGTAACCGAAGGAATAGGAGAGGACTTCATCCCTCAAAATTACGACATGAAGTACATCGACCACATTGAACAGGTTACCGATAAAGACGGCGCCATTATGGCCCGCAAACTGGCCCGCGAAGAAGGCTTGTTCTGTGGCTACAGTGCCGGAACTGTAATGCAGGGTTTAATGCAACTTAAAGACAAATTTAAAAAGGACGATGTGGTTGTAATTATTCTGCACGACCATGGCAGCCGCTACCTGGCTAAAATTTACAACGACGACTGGATGCGCGAGCGCGGTTTTTTAGTAGATGAAGTAATAACCGCTAAAACAATTATTGACCGCAAGCAAATTCGCGAGGTGGTTTTTGCTGACCCGAAGGAAACTGTTGTTTCGGCATTTAAAAAAATGAAAGACCTGCACATAACCCAGTTACCGGTTATGGATGGTGCCGAAAATTGCGGCAGCATTACCGAACATCAGATTCTGCAACTGCTGATGGATAACCCATATCACCGCGATGAACCTGTGGGTAAGGTAATGGGCAACCCATTTCCTTTCGTGGGCCTTACTTCAACGGCTGCTGATATCTCCAGGCACATTTCGAAAGAAAACACTGCCGTTTTGGTAAAATCGAACAGCGGCGCCATTAATATCATTACCGAATTTGACTTGATTGAAGCAATGGCCTAAAACCCAAAAGGGGCTTACTAGGTTTACACCTTTTTAGCGCAGACTTTGTCATAAAATATTGCAAATCAGTTTTTTAAGGGTTTACATATCGGCCAAAACAGGCGAAAAGCGCGAGCCCTCCTTAGCATGATAAGGTTTGCTAAGTAAAGCAGGTAAAAGCGGGTAAAAGCAGGTGTTTTTGGCCATAAAAAATCCGAAGATTACGGGATATAGCCAGGTCGTTTAAGCTGAAATTAGAAACCAATATTTCAAAGAACATTATACCAGGTTTACTCCAATCCGACGCTTAAACATATTTAGTTACGCCGCACCTTTAACCGGTTTAACGTCTCAAAGGTAATCAAATTTAAGTTTAAAAACAATATTGTCTGATTTTGAGAAAATTATCGATTTAATTTTCTGAGCGGAATGATAAGGATACGATGGCCATGTGGAGAGAATATATGATTAAATAATAATAAATTTGTTTTAAGCCGTAGTTTCCGAGAAATACTTTATTACACACTACAACCCCGAAATCATCCCATCCTTCATGTGCACCGTCCGGTCCGCCATGTTGGCCAGTTCTTCATTGTGGGTTACAATAACGAAAGTTTGGTTAAGCCGGTCGCGCAGTTCAAAAAACAGTTTGTGCAGGTCGCGGGCATTATTGGTATCGAGGTTACCCGAAGGTTCGTCGGCCATTATCAAAGCAGGGTTGTTAATCAGGGCCCGCGCCACAGCCACCCGCTGTTGCTCCCCACCCGAAAGTTCGGTTGGCTTATGGTTAATTCGGTGACTTAACTTCAGCAATTCAAGCAATTCGGTAGCTTTTTGGGTGGCTTGCTTTTTGGCGACTCCCCCAATAAAAGCCGGTATACATACATTTTCAAGGGCTGTAAACTCGGGTAGCAGGTGGTGGAACTGAAAAATAAAGCCAATGCTTTTATTCCTAAATGCCGATAGTGCCTTTTCGCTTTGCATAGCCACCTCTTTGCCTTCAATCCTTATTTTTCCTGCATCAGGTTTATCGAGCGTGCCCATAATATGCAGCAAGGTTGATTTTCCCGCACCAGATGGGCCCACTAACGATACAATTTCACCTTTTTGCACAGATAGCGATACCCCCTTCAACACTTCCAAAGCTCCATAGCGCTTATGTATATCTGTGGCCTCTAAAATCATGGCGTGAAGATAAAATAAAATGCCCCTAAATCCTGAAGAGAGACTTTAAATGCGGAATATGGAATATCGAATGATGAATACAGAATATCTAAGCTAAACGGCCATTAGGTAACCTCTACCCGGCTGTTCCCCTCTCTGTTTTTCATAGAGAGGTGTGTCCGAAGGACGGGGTGAGTCTGGCTGCTTGAGAAATACGACCACTGGGCAAAGTTGTTCTTTTTGTTGCGTGGATGCTCCTCCGTTTCGGAGGCCGGGGGGTGCAAAGCGAAAAAAGAACGGGTAATCATGTCGCATTTTCCCTCTCTATCGCCTGCGATGGAGAGGGTGACCCAGCGAAGCGAGGGTCGGGAGAGGCCCGGCTGTTGGCAATTTTACCTGTTTCACACACCGACATTTTCAAAACTTAAAAATATTTGTGCGTTCATTACAGAATATTACTTTCGTCCTGCTTAAACAAAATACATGAACCTACACGAATACCAGGCTAAGGAATTAATGAAAAAGAATGGCGCAGCCATTCAGGAAGGAATTGTAGCTACAACCCCCGAAGAAGCGGTTGCTGCTGCTCAGAAAATGAAAGAACTTTATAACAGCGATTGGGTAGTAGTAAAGTCGCAGATACATGCCGGTGGCCGTGGTAAAGGTACCATTGAAGGCACCGAGCAGCGTGGCGTGGCACTGGCCAAAAACCATGATAAGGTAAAAGAAATTGCTACCAATATTTTAGGCCATGTGCTGGTTACCAAGCAAACCGGCCCTCACGGCAGACTGGTGAACAAAGTATTAGTTGCCCAGGACGTTTACTACCCCGGCGAAAGCCCAACGAAGGAATTATATTTTTCTATTTTGTTAGACAGAGGCACCGGTAAAAACGTTATTATCTACTCTACCGAAGGCGGAATGGATATAGAAGAAGTGGCAGAGCATACACCGGATAAGGTTTTGAAAGAATGGATTGAGCCGGGTATAGGCCTGCAGGATTTTCAGTCCCGTAAAATTGCCTTCGATTTAGGCTTAAGTGGCAATGCCAATAAGGAGATGATAAAATTTGTGCGGGCGGTATACAATACATACATAGGTGCCGATGCCAGCATGGTTGAAATTAACCCGGTGCTTAAAACTTCCGACAACAAGATTATTGCAGTTGATGGAAAAATAAGCCTGGATGATAACGCCCTTTATCGCCATAAGGATATTGCCGAAATGCGCGATTTAAATGAAGAAGACCCTACTGAAGTTGAAGCTGCCGCAGCCGAACTGAACTACGTAAAACTGGATGGTAACGTAGGCTGTATGGTAAACGGCGCCGGCCTGGCCATGGCTACCATGGATATTATTAAGCTAAGCGGTGGCGACCCTGCCAACTTCCTCGACGTGGGTGGTACTGCCAACGCCGAAAGAGTTGAAAAGGCTTTCAGAATTATTTTAAAAGACCCCCATGTTAAAGCGATACTGGTAAACATATTCGGAGGCATAGTTCGTTGCGACAGAGTTGCACAGGGTATAGTAGATGCTTACAAATCAATTGGAAATATACCGGTGCCGATTATCGTGCGTTTACAAGGTACCAATGCCGAAGAAGGCAAGCGTATTATTGACGAAAGCGGTTTAAAAGTTCGCGGAGCAATACAACTAAAGGAAGCAGCCGCTGAAGTAAAAGCAGCTCTGGGTTAGTCGGCTTTCCACGTCGCCCTTTGAAGGGGGCAGACCGGCTTTTCCGAAGGAAAAGCTGGTCGGGGGATGATGAGTGCCGAAATTAGGGCGCTGTTTTTCACAGGACGACCGGTCCGGTCGAAACGCCATAATTTACTGCACTCACTAAACGCAACACTAATTTAAATTTGTGCCTTGAAACTCGACTTAATTCCATTTCAACTCCGCTTTAAACAACCTTTTAAAATAGCCCACGGCGTTCGCGAAACTACCGACGTAGTATACGTAAAACTGACTCATGAAAATTTAACGGCATGGGGCGAGGCAACCCTTCCGCCATACCTGCCCGAGACACAAAAGTCGGTCATTGAGTTTCTGTCATCACTCGATATTTCCGGTTTCAAAGTCCCATTTAATCCCACGCAGATATTTCATGAAATTGATTCGCAGTATGCCGGCAATTATGCCGCCAAAGCTGCGCTGGATATGGCTTTTTGGCATTTGAAATCCCAATTGGAGGGTACACCTGTAACAGCGCTTTTAGGCATTCAAGCGGCCAAACTGCCTTTGTGTACCTACACCTTAGGTGTATCGGGGTTTGACGAAATGCGGAAAAAGATTGATGAGGCCGACGAACTGGGCTTTGAGCTTTTCAAAATTAAATTAACCGGAGGCAACGACCTTGAAGTAATTGAGAACTTCAGAAAAATTACCCATAAGCGCTTTGCTATTGATGTAAACCAGGGTTGGAAATCGTTGACCGAGGCCCAACAAAAGCTACGAGCTATTTTGCATTTCGAACCTGTATTTATTGAGCAACCATTTCCAGTGCGCCTGGGTTATTTTATGCCCGAATTGATGGGCGAATTTCAAATTCCTTTTTACGCTGACGAAAGTTGCCAGAAATTAACCGACCTGGATGATTTGGTAGATTGTTTCGATGGGGTCAATATTAAGCTGATGAAATGCGGCGGTATTACCCCTGCCCTGGATATGGTTGAAAAAGCAAGCGACCTGGGCATGTCTGTGTTGATAGGATGCATGAGCGAGTCTTCGGTGGGATGCACGGCCGCCGCCAACCTGGTAGCACTGGCCGACTACGCCGACTTAGATGGCCCTTATTTAAATGTTAATGACCCTTTTTCGGGCATGACAGTTGAGCGGGGAAGAATAAAGCAAAACCCGCTTTTACTGAAAATACCATTCTAGTTTTTTGACTTCACCCCAAATTGAATTTTCCAGGCAAGCACCGGCACAATACCTAAATCCTGTTCTACAATTACACTACGGGTAACCGGGTCGTAAACATAATCCTCTACGTTCAACCGGTTCGTTACATTCTGCCCGTCAAACGATAAGGTCCACGAATATTTTTTGGTGTTTCTGCGATAGTATATGCCCGCATCCAACCTGAAATAATCCGGTAGTTTAAGCGAATTGGTGTTGTTGTTTTGGTAAATGGTTTCGTTCTGCGCAATGGATGCGGCCAGGTCAACCGGGGTATATCGCTCACCGCCGCGCCATATAAATTTGAGATTAATACCAATAATACTGTTTTGGTTTTTGCCAATTACAAACTCTTTGCCACCCAGCAAATTCATTACATGTTTTACATCGTAAGTGGTGCTTCTCCAAACGCCATCCAGCGCCCTTTCTTTTGATTCGTACACAGATGCCGTATACATAAAGAAGAAATGATTAGAGAAGTACTTTTCAAGTGTTATTTCAAGGCCGTAATTATAACCAATGCCTTTACTCACCAGCGGAATATTGACAAAGCCCTGGTCGAAATTAAGAATGGAGAAGGTGTTATTAGCCGAATCGCCACCAATAGGCACGCTGAATAAATATTGCGCGTAAGCCTCAACTTTCAGATGATAATCTCGTTTAAAATTGAAGTTGTATCCAACCACTGCATGCAGCGCGCGAGAGAAGTCGATGTTTTGATTGGGATATTTTTTAACCCCGTTCACAGTGTCTACATACGAGAAATAGGTGGACATGGCATCAACCCGGCTATGCAGGCCCAACCCGAAACTCAAAGTTTGCGTTTCGGTTACTCTCCATTCTCCGCCAATACGGGGCTCAACATAAAACTTAGAGTTAAAAGCAGAGTAAGTTAAATGCACTCCGCAGTTAATAAGCAACTGCTCGGTAAACCGGTGCTTCCATTGTACATAACCCTCATACATATTGGTGCTGCCAATATTATCAACCAGCGTTTGCATGTAATTGTACTGGTAGTTGTAAGCGTTATTAAAAAGATTGTAAGAGGTATTGCTGAATATAGCCCCGGCCCGCAACTGATTTTTTGCATTAAGCTTTTTATTGATTACTACTGTGCCGCGAAAGGTTTTGTAAATAAACTTATCGCCACCCAAATTAAACGGCGAATAGGTGTTGCTTAATGTATCGTTGGTGTCCTGATCGTTGGTATAACTGTATAATGCGGCTACTTTTATATAGGTTTTATTATCCTTTAACATGTACAAATAAGTGGCTCCCAGTACGCCTATCATCTGGCTTTGCCCGTATTCGGTTTTGTCGTTTATGTTATGCCATTCGGCTGTATCATGTACTGCATTTTGGTCAATATTACTCAAACCGCCTATGCCCCACAGGGTAAACGTGCCGGCGTGTTTAGTGGGTAAATTAAAATTGAAAGAAATATCCTGGTATTTAGGCAGTAGTACCCCGGCAAATTTCAATCCCACGTAGCCCAGCAGTTGCAAGGTAGAATACCGGTAATTAACCAGGTAGCTGCCATTATAGTTATTCGAGAACGGGCCTTCCAGGGCTGCCTCCAGGCCAAGTATGCCGGCCTGAAAAGTAAACTCGTGTTTATCGGTATTTCCCTTGCGCAAATTCAAATCAAAAACCCCTGACAATGCATCGCCGTACTGGGCGGGAAAAGCACTGGTAAAAAAATCGGTATTGGCCAGCACATTGGCACTCAAAATACTGACTCCGCCACCGCTCGAGCCTTCGCCCGAGGAAAAGTGGTTGGGGTTGGGTATTTCAAGTCCCTCCATGGTCCAAAGTAAACCCCGGGGCGAGTTTCCTCTTATCACAATCTGGTTGTTATCGTCCCCGCTGGTCATCACACCGGCAAACGACTGAACTACCCGCGCAGGGTCATCTTGTGTAGCCGCATACCGGCTCATCTCCTCTGCCGAAAACGACCGGGCGCTTACGGTGGCAAACTCATTATTAGCCTGAGCTTTATCTTTATTGGCCGTAACCACCACCTCGTTCATGTTATTCACCTTCTCCAGCATTTCAATATTCAGTTCCACCTCCTTACCCGAGCTTACAAATAGCTCGCTTACCATAGCATCTTCATAACCCACATAAGTAAACCTGAGCGAGTGTCTTCCCACACTTACCTTTTCAATTTTAAACATGCCGTTTTCATCCGTTACGGCTCCTTGCACAGGGTCGCTGTTAAGCACTAAAATATTGACACCAAACAGGGGCTGTCGCGAGTCTTTGTCAATTACTTTACCCCGAATAGTTTCGGTAAGCACCTGGGCAGGTAAACTCAGGGTACATGATACCAGAAAAAGAAAACAAAATAAATTTATACGCATGCCAGGCCTGGGTGTCATAAAAATCGAATCGAAGATAATTTTTTGAGGATTCTTTTTCAGGTAAAATGAATAATGTTTTGGCAACATGAATTACAGGTGGCATAAATTAAAGCGGAACCTGTATTTTGCATCGCTAAAAGTAAAGTGTAGTGACGGATAAGCCCGAAGTGATTTTTGAAGATGAAGCGTTGATTGTGGTAGGCAAACCCAGCGGCTTAACCGTTATACCCGACAGGATTTTTCCCGATAAGCCCACGGTGCAGAGTATATTGCAAAAAGATTTCGGCAAGCTGTTTGTTGTTCATCGCATCGACCGGGGAACCAGCGGTATTCTCTGCTTTGCCCGCAACGAAGCGGCCCACCGTAACCTTTCATTGCAATTTCAGAACCACACAGTTAAAAAGGTTTATCGCGCCATTGTAAAAGGCAGATTGAAACAAAAGGAAGGAATAATTAACGCCCCTATTGCTGAGAATACCGTAAGACCCGGCACCATGCTAATTCATAAAAGAGGGAAGGAGGCACTCACTCAATACTGGGTAGAAGAGGAGTTTAAGCATGCCAGCCTGGTGCGCGTTGAAATTAAAACCGGGCGTACTCACCAGATAAGGGTACACATGGCTTCGTTAGGTAATCCGCTTTTGGTAGACGAGATTTATGCCAAGGCGCCGGCTTTTTATTTTTCAACCATTAAGAAAAATTACAAGCAAACCGATGAGGTTGAAAGGCCTACCATTGCGCGGCTTACCCTCCATGCTTCGGCTATAACCTTCCTTCACCCGGTAAGTGGCGAAGAAATGAGTTTTGAGTCAAAGCTGCCAAAGGATATGGAAACTGTGCTAAAGCTTTTACGCCGGAATGACCTTTAACCGGCAGGTTACAGGTATAACATAAAAATGCCCCAACCAAGTCGGGGCATTTTTCTTATAAAATATGTTGCGAAGTTATTTGCAGATAAATCTTATAGTATCCTTGTTTTCATCCTGAAAATTGGTGCCGTTTTGATAAGAATTTATATCTACCTTATCACACAACTTTACGCTTTGGGTTCCACCGCTGGCAAAAGCGCTGTCGGGGGCCCCAATAACTCCGTGCGCGTAATAGTGAGGCGTGCAAACCACGCATTTCTGGCAGGAAGAAATAGCAAGTACTGCTAAAATTGAACAAGCTATGATGAGTTTTATTTTCATGTCTGTTTTAGATTAGTGTTTTTAAAGATTTATTAGCTTGTTTTTTTCTTCTTTTTAGGTTGCATGGTATACGAAAACTGGAGCGTGTAATTCCGTGGCTCGCCAAAGTAAGCAGGGCGCGGAGTATACTCCCAGTTCAAAATATTCTTAATCAGGAAAGCCAGCTTAATACCGTTCTTAAATGAATAGCCTAATCGTGCATTCCAAACAATGTCTCCACGACCCTGTCCGATAGGGGTATTTAACTTGGCCGTACGCCATTGGTCAAGCGCCTGGAAAGCATCACCGGCAGTAGCACTCGATTCAAGGAACCTGAATAATGGGCTAACGAATGCGTAGTCAATATTCTTTTCGATGCTCTGGTATTGCAGGTTAGTATTTATTTCAATTCCCTTCCACATTGCGGAAACATCTACCTTCAAGGTATGCGGGCTTCTGTATTTAAGGAAGTTGGTTGAGCTGGTAGAAGTTTCCGCATAGGTAATGGCTGTTGGATGTCCCGGAGTGGCGTTAGCCTGGTTGTATGCGCCTTGAGAGTTAGAGGTATTAGTAAGTAAATAACCTTCGTAATTATACAACGCCAACGAATCGTGCCAGTTCAATGAGCGTGGGTCAATAAAGGTATAGCCGGCACCAATCAACATTTCTACAGGGCCAACTTTGCCTTGCGTTCCTAGCTCAAGTTCGGTTCCAAGTATTCTGGCTTTGCCAATGTTTTGCGAAGCAAATCCAAACCCAAGGTCATCGGTAGCATTTTGCCACTCAGAGTGAGGTCCGAATTGTCCGAACGAAAATTCGGTCATATTATTGAAAAAGTTAGCAAATGCTGCAAGGTCGGCATAACCGGTCCAGCTGCTGCCCATCTTAAACCCTTGCCTTAAACCCAATTCAGCGCTATAGCCGGTTTCGGGTTGTAGTTCAGGGTTCGAAGCAATGGTAAGCGGCCCTACGTTAGTGGTAACATATCTTTCAGCAATGGTTGGGTATCTGAAACCCTGACCAAATGATGCACGGATAAAGGTTGCTTCGGCCGCCTGGTAGTTCAAACCAAAACGGAACAAAGGATAGTCAAGCTGCTTGAGCGAGTTTTGGGCAAGTGCGAGTCTTTGACCGGTAGTAAAGGTGGTATCTCCGCCACTGATATGTTCTCCCGTTGTGTCCGATACGTAATGTCTTTGATAGAAGTATTCCCAACGTGCGCCAACGCTCAGGGTTAGTTTTTTAAGGATTTTGAAATCGGTTTGCGCATAAACTGAGAAGTTTTCAGAGTTGTTTTTTCCGAATAAACTGACGGTGCTTCCCGGTGGTGGATTTACGTCATCGTAGTTATTTACTATACCCCCAACCAGGTTCAAATCAAAGCCATGAAACTCCCATTTACGGTGATACTGAAGCTCAGCATAATATTTATTAGGAAGTGAACCCTGGCCGGTACTATTGGTATTGGTTGAATTGAGGAAACGGCCTACAAATTTAAACTGGTCTCCACTTTTGTCGTAGTAGTTAACAAATGGATCGACTGTAAAACGATAGTCCCTATAGGTGGTAACTGTGTTAGGGAAAGGTTTATAGCCCAGGCTGTCAAGACCCTTCCAAAAAAAGTAAGTTTGTCCAAAACTATAACTACCGCTAACATTAAGCCCCAGGTTCAATCCCGGAATTTTCTTAAAGCGATAACGGTAATTCACGTTCATGCGGGCCTGGTATGAACCGCTTGAATCCAAATAACCTGAACCGCCGTCAAACGCCCCACCCATTACTAAATCGTTTTGGCCAAATTTTTCGCGGTAGGCAAAGCTGCCCCCTACCATGTAGGGCCTGCTATTGCCCCACCAATCGGCCATATCGGGGGTTTCAGTGGGCTTTTGGTCAAATCCGCCATAAGTTGTTATTTTGAAATAAGGCTCATCGGTAGGGTAAGCGGTTCTAACGTTAACGATTCCATCCAAAGCACCTGAGCCGTAAAGAGCCGAGGCGGCACCTTTAATTACTTCTACCTGGTCAACGTTTTCCATGGGCACAATGCTCCATTTTGCATCCGCTGCATCAGCGCTCAGTATCGGCAGGTCATCAACCAATACCTGTACCCGCGAACCCGCGCCATAACTCCAACCTGAACCTCCACGGATATTTATTTGTCCGTCGGCAATGGTAACGCCCGTAATTTTCGACATACCTTCATCAAGACTCACAATGTTATCACCAGTTAGTGCCGCACCCTTTAAAACGGCCATACTTACAGGCTGCTCGGTTAGCTTTTGCTCATATTTACTACCGCTGATTACCACATCCTCCATCAACTTCTGCTTTTCGTGAAGAACTACATTCAGCACTTTCTTTTCACCGGCTGCAACTGTAATTTGTAATTTTTGAGGTTCTTTACCCAGGTAGCTTACACTAACTTCATACTTGCCGGCTGGCAGGCTAATGGAATAGTTTCCATCTATATCAGTTACAGCTCCAAAGCCTTTGCTGGCGTCGATCACAACATTTGCACTTATCATGCCATCGCCATTGTCTTCAGTTACTTTACCACTAATTGTAGCGTTCTGAGCAAACAAAGCAGGCGACAATAAAATAAAGGCTAACAGCAGGTAATAGTTTAACTTCATGCGGGGTTTATTTGTTTTGGACAAAAATAGATTTTTTTTGAAACGAAGCTAGAGCGAATGTCTGATTGTTAATTTAATATCCGGTTAACCTCTTTAGCTTTCACCTTTTCCGGGCCAAAAGGCTTTAAACCGGCTTGTGTTTTAGAATAACTGAGATATAGATTAAAAGTTAATTTTAATTCCATAAACTTCCAACAATAAGTTTCGCAGGCTTACTTGTTGTTCAATAAATTAACCATCCTGTTTCATTTTTTTGTGAATAACTATTATAATTTAATAAAACGGTTGCTTAGATTTGCGATTTAATCAATAAAAAAACGAAAACTAAAAACCCTATGAAAAAATTAATTTTTACACTTTCACTATTTTGCCTTATCACAGCGGCTTTCGCACAGTCTTGTAACACAGGTGTTGCGAATTGCACTGTAATACCATTGAGCGCTCCCGGCCTTGCTCCTGTATCTGATAGTTTGCCTCCGGTAATTGACGGAGTGCCAAATTCAACAACTATCCACTTCCAAAATTACGACACTTTAACCTTCCAGGGTCATGCGTTAACTATGGATTCTTTGCAAGTATTGCAAATTACCAACTTGCCTTCAGGCTTATGCTGGGCAACTAACAAAGCCAGCAACACCTGGGGTAATCAGGAAAACGGCTGTATCCTTGTAACAGGAACTACGTGGGCAGAACCCGGTCAGTACCAACTGGACATTTTGATTAACGCTTATACTACTTTCCCGGTTAGCCCGCTAACTACAAGTGCTGCTATCGCGGGTCTGTACTACTTCGTAAGAGTAAACTGTGAGGCTTCTTCTCCGGTTAACCCTATCGATACTACACACGAAACAACTACTGATACCATCCTTCTTTACAGTGCGGCTCCTTACAACCAAACTTGTAATGTAGGTATTCATGAAGTTAACCAGTCGGTAAATGGTTTATCAGTATATCCTAATCCTTTCACCAGCCAGGCTGAAGTTTCTTTCTCTTCTGCAAAAGCAGGTGTTATGACTGAAAAAATCACCAGCGTTATCGGAAGCACAGTTTACAGCAACCAGTTAAACGTTGTAGCCGGTGTTAACACGCATACTATCAACAGAAACACTTTATCTGCCGGTGTATACTTCTATACCATTACTGATGGCGTATCTACTTTCACCAAGAGATTAGTTATATCTGAATAATTTCAGGCAGAATAAAAATTTTAAAAAAGGGCCTTTCCGGAAACGGAAAGGCCCTTTTTTGTTTATACCTGGGTTCAATATTGAACACCGGATTTTTAACACGAATAATTAAGTTATCTAAATAGATTTGTTTATATTTATTTTTACAAAACTAACAAACTATGAAAAAGCTGATCCTTACTCTGTCAATGCTTGGTTTAGTAGCTGTAAATTTAATGGCACAGTACTGCGGTAATTCGGGGCCATCGGTATGTGTACCAGATACCCTGATGCACCAGGGGTT
>Ga0316217_10004723_pt1 | contig 14525 bp, 4 predicted proteins | sample 1anoAmetaG_FD_203633 | JGI IMG/M metagenome (GOLD analysis project Ga0316217, IMG submission 203633) | Freshwater microbial communities from Trout Bog Lake, Wisconsin, USA - 1anoA | ecosystem: Environmental > Aquatic > Freshwater > Lake > Hypolimnion/Profundal zone | place: USA: Wisconsin... | reverse complement strand
CCACACTGCCGGTGCCGCTCAGGGTTTGGCTGCCCGAGAAGGAAAGCGTGCCGTAACCAGCCCCGGACGTCGAGCCTAAGTCTAATGTACCGTCGAGTGTTAGATCGCCGGTGATGGTAACGTCGCCTTGAGTGGCATCCACCGCCGTTGCCGAACTTGAGTCGATGGTCACGCCGTCCAACGTGCCGCTGGAACGGGTCAGCATCAACGCCGCAGTGCCGTCACTGCTGATGGTGCCGCCGATAATGGTGCCGCCGGCCAGGTTCCAACTGCCGATGGTCGCTGACGTAAATTCCACGTTCGCGCTGCTGTTGTCCAACGTCCCGGTCAAGTTCACCGTGCTGGCAGAGTTGGTAATCGTGCCTATTCCCGCCGTGCTGAAATTGCCGAGCAAATCCAAAGTCGAACCGGCCGTGACGCTGATGTTGCCGCTGTTGCTCCATGAACCGTAGGTGCCGATGACCAGCGTGGCGTCGGTGGCGGTGATATTCCCGTTATTGGTTAGCGTTCCCGTGCCGGCGCCGCTGATGGCAAGATTGCCGCCGGTGTCGATGGCGATGTTGCCGTTATTGACAATGGAATCGCCGTAAGATGTATAGCCTCTGATGTCGTTATTGGCGCTTTTTACGGTGATACTGATGGTGCTGGCGATGGCCAGGGTGGTGGGATTGCCATCAGTGCCGTCACTTACGAGGTGGCTATCGCCCCAACCACCGAACACCACGCTGCCGGTGCCGTCCAGCGTCTGGGTGCCTGCGCCAGCGAAGTACAGCCACGTTTCGTTCAAGTTCAAGGTGCCGTTAAGGGTCAAACCGCCGGTGATGGTAACATTGGGGGCTAATTGCGTGCCATCGACGGCGTTGCCCGAAATCGTCACACCCGCCAGCGTACCGCCGGTGCTGGTCAGCACCACATTGGCGCCAGTGGCAGCGCTGATCGTGCCGCCATTGATGGTGCCGCCGTCCAAGGTCAAGTTGCCGTTCAAGGCCAGGGTGCCGGTGTTATTGAGCGTTCCGGTGAAATCAACGGTACCGTAGGCATTGTCAATCTCGCCGGTTCCCGCCGCGCTGAAATTACCGGCCAGAATCAACGTCCCGGGACCGCTGACCTGGAGCTTGCCGTTGTTGGTGAAAGTCTGTCCCGCGCTGCCAATCGTGATGGTTCCGCCCGCGTTGCCGATCGTGCCGTTGTTGATAATCGTGTCGCCCAGGTAAAAGCCCTGGACGTTACCCATCGTCCCGTAAACATGGATGTTGCTGCCGATGGTCAGCGTGGCGGGATTGGCGCCGTTGTCACCCATGGAATACAGACCGTTGTCACCGGTGCTGCCGAATATCACGCTGCCGTTGCCGAGCAGTGACTGGTTGCCTCTGAAATAAGCGTGCGTCCCGCCATACGACGCCCCGCCCAGTTCCAGCCCGCCATTGAGCGCCAAACCGCCGCTGACGGTAACGACGACCATACTGTTTTGCGTGCCATCAACCGTCGCACTGCTGTCAACGGTTACGCCCGCCAGCAAGCCGCCGGATTGCGTCAGCACCAATTCCCCACCGCCGTTGCTGATGTCGCCGCCGTTAATCGTACCGCCGGCCAAGCTCAGATTGCTGGTCAGCGTCAGCGTATTGCCGGCATCGTTCAGCGTCCCGCTCAGTTGCACCGTGCCGCCGGTGCTGCTGATATACGTGCCCAAGCCTGCCGCGGTGGAAGTGCCCTGAAAATCCAATGTTCCGCCGTTGCTGGCGTTTAGCGTCCCATAGTTCGTGAAGGTCTGCCCTGTCGCCCCGACGCTGATGGTGCCCCCGCCGTCGGAACTAATGTTGCCGTAATTGACAATGTTGTCGGCGGTATAGAAGCCTTGCACGCGTCCGTAGACGCCATGAATGGTGATGGCGCTGCCGATGGTGAGGGTGGCCGGATTGGCGCCGCCGTCGCCTTGTGCATAGAACCGGCTCCAGCGCAAGGCTCCAGCGCCAGCGCTGCCGAACACGACGCTGCCGTTGCCGTTGAGGGTTTGGCTGCCTAGGAAATAGGCGGTATCATTGCCGGTGTTCGCCCCGCCCAGGTTCATGGTGCCGTTGAGCGTCAAGCCGCCGGTGATATTGACGCTGGTGTTACTCTGCGTGCCGTCCACGGTGATGCCCGAGCCGATGGTCACGCCCGCCAGATTGCCGCCGCTGCTGGTGAGCACCACGGAGCCGTTGCCGCTGATGCTGCCGCCGTTGATGTTGCCGCCGACCAAATTCAAGTCGGCGGTGGTGGCGGTCAAGGCCAGAGTCGCGCCGGTGTTGTTCAGCGTCCCGGTCAGTTCCACCGTGCCGCCGCTATTGCTGATATTGCCCGCGCCGGTTGCGCTAAAATTGCCGGCCAGGTTCAGCGTCCCGCCACCGCTCGCCGTCAGGTTGCCATAGTTGGCAAACGTTTGTCCCGCGCTGCCGGCTTGAAGAGTTCCACCCGCCACGTTGGCAATAATGTTGCCATAATTAGCGATGGAATCGCCGCTGTAGTAGCCTTCGACGGCCCCGTAACCTCCGTAAACGGTGCTGCCGCCGGCAAGGGTGACGCCGCTGGCGATGGTGAGGGTGGCGGCGGGACCGCCGCCACTGTTGCCTTGAGCGTAGACGTAGTCCTGAGAGCTGGTGCTGGCGAATTGCAGGGTGCCGCTGCCGCCTAGCGTCTGATTGCCATAGAAATACAGACGGTTGTTCCCACGCGCAGCGCCCAGCGTCAGGTTGCCATTGAGGGTCAATCCACCGGTAACAAGGGCGTAGGCATTTGGCTGCGTGCCATCCACGGTGGTTCCCGCATTGATAGTCACCCCGGCCAGCGCGCCGCCGCCGCTGCTCAGCACCAGAGTAGAGCCGCCGATGCCGCTGATGTTGCCGCCATTGATGTTGCCGCCATAGAGCAGCAAACTACCGGTGGCCGCGGTTAATGCCAAAGTTGTGCCGGTGTTGTTCAGCGTTCCGGACAGGCACATCTGGCCACCGTTGCTGCTTGAAAAATTGCCTAACCCCGTGGTGAAATTGCCCTCCAGATACATACTTCCGCCGCTGCCTGCCGCCAGATTTCCGTTGTTGGTAAACGCCTGCCCCACGGCGCCAACGTACATGGTTCCGCCGGATTCGGAGATGTTGCCGTAGTTGATAATGGAATCAATGCTGTAGCAGCCGATGATCTGCCCGAAACCGCCGGTAATGGTTAGTGGGTTGGCAATCGTGAGCGTACCGCCACGGACACAAATGGTGGCATTCGTAGAATAGCCCGAGCCATAACTGAACGATACGGTTCCGGAACCACCCAGCGTCTGGGAGTTATTGAAGTAAAGCGTACTGGAGTCGTAGTTGGCATAGTTATAGCCCATATTCAGCGTGCCGTTGAGTGTCAAACCGCCGGTGATCTGGACTTGGCCCCCTGTGGCATCCACGGTCGATCCCGCGTCAATGCTCACACCCGCCAGGGTGTTGCTGGAATAGTAGTTGATCAGCAGTTTCGCGCCGCCGCTGGTGCTGATGTTGCCGCCGGTGATCGTGCCGCCATACAGCGTCAAATTACCGGTGGTCAACGCCAGGGTTGAGCCGACGTTGTTCACCGTTCCGCTTAAGTCCAATACACCGCCGGCGCTGCTGGCAATCGTGCCCAATCCGGTGGTGAAATTGCCGCCCAGATCCAGCGTGCCGCCGGTGGCCTCCAGCGTCCCGTAGTTGGTCACCGGTGACAAAGGTCCACCGCCCCAGAAGGAGTTGGTGTTGCCCGCACCGACAAGCAGGGCGTAGGGGAGCGACGTGGCATTGATGGTGCCGTAGTTGATAATGGCATCGCCCGTATGGTAACCGTTGATAAACCCACCGGCTCCGCTGATGGTAATGCCGCTGCCGACGGTCAGGGTGCCGTAATAGGCCAGCAGGCCGCTGAATTCGTAATTTTTCGCGAAGACCACACTGCCGCTGCCGCCCAAAGTCTGGCTGCCGCTGAAAAGAACAAAGCCACCATAGTTGGACGCCGCGCCCAACTTCATGGTGCCATTGAGCGTCAAGCCACCGGTGACGGTGAGCCAGAAGAAGTTGTTGACATGCTGCGTGCCATCCACCACCGCTCCGGCGTTGATGGTCACCCCACCGGAGAGCGTGCTGCTGGTCGTGGTCAGCGCCAGGGTGGCATTACCGCTGCCGCTGATGTTGCCGCCGTTGATGTTGCCGCCGGCCAGGTTCAGGTTGCCGGTGGTCGCGGTCAAGGCCAGGGTCGCGCCGGTGTTGTTCAGCGTCCCGGTCAGATTGACCGTGCCGCCGGTGTTGGTGATCGCGCCCATTCCCGCCGTGGTGAGATTGCCGCCGAGATTCAGCGTCGTGCCGGTCGGTACGGTCAGGCCCAGGTTATTGACGTAGTTGGTTCCCCCCAGGGACAACACGCTGCCGTTGCCGCTCACGGATGCCGCGCCCACGTTTCCGGTTAATCCGCTGACGCTCAAGTTGCCGCCGGCGGTGGCCTCCAGAGTGCCGTTGTTGCTCAACGTGCCGGCGCTGCCCACGGTAATAAGGTGGCCGGAAGTGTCGGCATTGATGGTGCCGTTATTGACGATGGCATCGCCGCTGTAGTAGCCGCGGACGGTTCCGTTGCCGCCGTGAATGGTGATGCCGCTGCCGATGGTCAGCGTGGCGGTGGGGGTGCCGCTGCTGTTGCCTTGGGCGTAGAGATAACTGGTGGTGTTGCCGAACACCACGCTGCCGCTGCCACTGAGCGTCTGGTTGCCTTGGAAGTAGAGAAAACCGTAGTTGCTGCCGGTGGCACCACCGAGTTTCAGCGTGCCGTTGAGCGTCAAGCCGCCGGTGATGTTGCCGGTGGCAATGGCGGAGGTGGCATCCAGCGTGGTTCCCGCGGCAATGGTCACGTTATTCAGCGTCCCGCCGGAACTGGTCACCAGCACTTCGGCACTACCGGTGCTGCTGATGGTGCCGCCATTGAGTTTGCCGCCGGCTAGCGTCAAGTTCCCACCCAGGCTAACGTTCCCTGTGACGTTGATCGTTCCCGCCGACAAAGTGATTGGTTCGTTGGAAGTAATGTTACCGACCGATTCGTTGCCGCTGGCGCTATTGTGGGTGATGGTGTAGGTGCCGGTCAGATTGATCGTCACGTCTGAACCTGCGGGAGGAACCACGCCACCCACCCAATTGCTGCCGGTATCCCAGTCGCCACCGTACGGGGCCGTCGCGCTGTTCCAGGCCACCGTGGACAGCATCACCCGTTTTTCCAGCGCCTCGGCCAGAAAGCTCGGCGTGGTTTTGACCAGCGGCCGGCGTGATTTGGATTGCTTGGCAGAAAACGACCGGAAGAAATTGGATAGTCCGCACATGTGTGCTCCTTCATCTTTAGAAGAACCAAATAATCAGCGCCGGAAAAATACGCTGGCTTAAGCTCTTGACAACCGAGCCACAACCCTTTTCCGGCTAACATCGCACCAATGCCATGTCGCCGATAGTCTATCATTGGCCGGTGAAAAATAAAGAAAAAAATGGCGTACCCATCTAAAGGCGGGATACCTCTTGCAACCCCTCCGAACTTCGCCAGCCGATTCTTTGGCGCGCCCAAATAATCTCTACGCAATATTCGGTTAAGAAATCCATAACAATAGTAATGACAAAGACTTAGGCGTTTACCTAAAAATGCTCAACACCGGCAAAGTCAAAATCTGTTCAAACTGTTCAAAGCCCGCCGTGCGATCCATTGAGCTTGTGCGCCAGATACTCCCCCGTATAACTCCCTTGCACCGTGACAATATGTTCCGGCGGCCCCTGGGCGACCACCGTGCCGCCGCCTTCGCCGCCTTCCGGGCCCATGTCGATGATCCAATCGGCGTACTTGATCACGTCTAAGTTATGCTCGATCACCAGCACGGTGTTGCCCATATCCGCCAGGCGATTCAGCACGTTCAGCAGATTGTGAATGTCGGCAAAATGCAGGCCGGTGGTCGGTTCATCCAAAACGTAGAGTGTGTTGCCGGTGGCGGTTTTGCCAAGTTCGGTGGCGAGTTTGATGCGCTGGGCTTCGCCGCCGGATAGCTGCGTGCTGGGCTGGCCTAGTTCGATGTAGCCCAGGCCGACGTCGTTTACCGCTTTGAGAACCTGGGCGATGCGAGGATGGTTATCAAAAAAGACCAGAGCCTCTTCCACGGTCATGGCCAGCACGTCGGCGATGCTCTTGCCGCGGAAATGCACTTCCAGGGTTTCGGCGTTATACCGGCTGCCATGGCACACTTCGCAATCCACGTAAACATCGGGCAAGAAGTGCATGGCGATGCACTTGGTGCCCTGGCCCTGGCAGGATTCGCAGCGCCCGCCTTTGACGTTGAAACTGAATCGCCCCATCTCGTAGCCGCGCACCTTGGCCTGCGTGGTCTTGGCGAAGACTTTGCGGATTTCATCGAATACGCCGGTGTAGGTTGCCGGGTTGGAGCGCGGTGTGCGGCCAATGGGGCTTTGGTCGATCTCGATCACCTTATCGATCTTGCCGTGGCCCAGCAGCGATTTGAACGCGCCGGCTTTGACTTTCGAGCCGTAGAGTTTGCGTTTCAGAGCCGGCAACAGAGTCTGATTGATGAGCGTCGATTTCCCGCTGCCGCTAACACCGGTGACGCAGACGAAACCGCCCAGCGGGATTTTGACGTCGATGTTCTTGAGATTGTTAGCCCGGCAACCTTTGAGTTCGATGGCACTCTTCTCCGGATCAACCGGCCGGCGGGCCGTGGGGCAAACGATCACGCAATCGCCGACGAGATATTTGACGGTGATGCTCTGGCGGTTTTCCAGCACCGCCGGCATGGGGCCGGCGCAGACCACTTCGCCGCCGTGCGCACCGGCGCCGGGGCCGATGTCGATTAAGTAGTCGGCGGAGCGGATGCAGTCTTCATCATGCTCGACCATGATGACGGTGTTGCCGATATCGCGCAGGCGTTTGAGCGTGCGAATCAGCCGGGTGTTATCGCGCTGGTGCAGGCCGATAGTGGGTTCGTCCAACACATAGCAGACGCCCACCAAACCGCTGCCGACTTGCGTGGCCAGGCGAATGCGCTGGGCTTCGCCGCCGGAAAGCGAGCCGGTTTTGCGATCCAACGTGAGATAACCGAGGCCGACATCCATCATGAATCCCAGCCGGTTGCCGATTTCGCGGATAATCGGCTCGGCAATTTGCGCCCCTTCGGAATTGAGCTTGAGATTGTTGAAGAACTGGCGGGCGGCTTCCACGGTCATGGTGCTCACGCCATGAATGCTGGCCCCCGGCAACGCCGGCAAGCCCGGCGCGGTATCGCGCGGCAGATCGACGGCGGCTTCGATGCGCACGCCCATCGCTTCAGGTTTCAATCTTGTGCCGCCGCAGACGGCACACGGTTGCTCGGAGGTATATTGATGCAGCCGGGTTTTGACGAATTCGCTTTCGGTGTTTTCAAACCGGCGATGCAGATTGGGAATCACCCCTTCAAATTCCACGTTGAAGCCGTCATCGCCTTTGGCTTCGGTGCCGTACAAAAGAATCTGCTGGATCTTCTTCGGCAGGTCGTGGAACGGCGCGCTGTATGACACCTTAAAATACCGGCAGAACTGCTGAAGCATCCGGCTGTACCAGATGTTCATGCGCTTGCCGCCCTTGCGCCAAGCTTCAATCGCGCCGTTTTCCAGCGACAGCGAATCATCGGGAACGATCATTTCCGGATCGAATTCGCTGCTGGTGCCCAGGCCATGGCATGCCGGGCACGCCCCGTGCGGGCTGTTGAAGCTGAAAATGCGCGGCTCAAGCTCGGTGAGCGAAACATGCGGATGATCCGGGCAGGCGAACTTCTCGCTGAAAGTCTGATCGACCCATTTCCCGCTGTCGCCGCCAACGCTGATGATTACCAACCCCTGCGAGAGTTTGAGCGCGGTTTCAATGCTGTCAGCCAGCCGCGAGCGAATCTCCGGCTTAAGCACGATACGGTCCACCACCGCCTCGATGGTATGCACCTTGGTCTTGACCAGCGCCGGCGGCGTTTGGCCAAGTTCGATAATCTCGCCATCCACGCGGGCGCGCACAAACCCCTGCTTGGATATGGCGGCAAACGTTTCCTTATGCTCACCCTTTTGTCCCTTGATCAGCGGCGCGATCACGATCACTTTGGTGCCGGCCGGATGGACCATCACCGCCGAAACAATTTGCGTGGCCGACTGGCTGGCGATCACCCGCCCGCACACCCAGCAGTGCGGCGTCCCGGCGCGGGCAAACAGCACGCGCAGGTAATCGTAGATTTCCGTGGTGGTGGCCACCGTGCTACGCGGATTGCTGGAAGCCGACCGTTGCTCGATGGCAATGGTCGGCGGCAGCCCTTCAATCTCATCGATATCCGGCTTCTGCAACTGATCCAAAAACTGCCGGGCGTAGGCCGATAGCGATTCGATGTATTTCCGCTGTCCCTCGGCATAGACGGTATCAAACGCCAGGGTGGATTTCCCGCTGCCGCTTAGGCCGGTGACGACAACCAGTTGATCGCGTGGGATTTCCACGTCGATGTTTTTAAGGTTGTGCTCGCGCGCGCCTTTGATGCGAATGGCTTTGGCAATGGATAACGACATCGTAAAAAACTCGGCGGCGATTGTAGGCCAGGCAAAGGGTCCGGGCAAAGCGTTGCATCAGGAATGGTTTGGTGTGGTATAAACAAGTGGTGTGTTTGTTAAAGCCGCCGATGTTATCGGCGGGCCTTTGTATTGGAGCCGTCCATGCCGATTCGCCATATTATTCTCGCCTTGTTGTTGCTGCTTGGGGCAATTCCTGCTTATGCCGATGACGCCCCCGCCAAACCCAAAGTGGCGGTGTTTCCGCTGTCCGGCTCGGCCACGGAAAAAATTCGCAACCAGGTGGGGTTTTCGCTGCGGATGAAATTGAACCGCGACCAAACTTATGAAGCCATCGACGGGCCGACCATGGACGATTTTGCCGGCGATGCCAAGATCAATTTCGACACCACGGCAGATGAAATCAAAAAGCTGGCGGCCGACAGTGGCGCGGTGGTGATCATCTGGGGCCAGGTAGATAGCGGCTTTGGGTTGTGGGCCAGTATCCAATTGAAGATTCTCGATTTGCGGGAAAAGGAGCCGGTGGCGCACGAACTGCGTAAGGCGGTGGCCGATCCAGTCGATCTGCGTTTTGCCATGGAGGAGGTGCTGAAAACGATACCCGGGGTGAAGGATTTTCAGCATCCCAGTGAAGAGCCGGTACATCACGATGAGGTTAGCGACGCCGCGTTTGCCAAGAATCCTAACCTGGTAGTCAACGGCGATTTCAGCAAGCCCGGGCACTGGTTTGGCATGTATCTGGCCGACAAGTGGGAAGTGAAAAACAGCGACACGCCGCCCGGCACCAATCAGGTGGTTATCAACGTCGGCAAAGCCGGCAATGAGGATGAGCCGAAAACCTATCTGGCCATGAAGCTGGACAAGACTTGTGCGGAAAACAACGGGCTGGCCTGCACTTCCGACGCTTTCCGCATCAAGCCGGACAGCAAGTATCGCGTGACATTCCTGTACCGCAGCGCCTTCCCGACCACGCACGTGTTCGTCAAAGGCTACACCTTCGGCAAAGACATCGCCGGCAAGCCGAAGATGAGCGAAATCTACCGCTGCCAGGTTCCCCCCGGCGACGCCACGCACGGCAAATGGGTTTTGGTCGAGTGTGATTTCAACCCGCAGCACACCGTGATGCCGGTGGTGGAATTGAAAGTCGATTTGTATGCCTATCTGCATCCCGGCCAAGTGGATTTCGCCGACGTGCAAGTGAAAGAGATTGGCCAGCAAGCGGCAGAGGATAAGCTGAAAGACCCGGCGTTGCGACCGGCGACGCAGCCGTGATGGGAAAGTAATTTTGCCACAGATGGGGCACCGATGAACATGGATGAAGACAAGATCAGCATGACACGGAGGTGCCCAGGGCTATCTGATCTATCGCGCATTTATCGGTGTCAATCTGTACCCCATCGGGGCTCATAACGCCCGCTGCAAGCGCCACGCGCCCAAGCCCGCCCTGCATGGCTGGTTTCCATTGCCCGGGTGTAACCAGGGAGCTACGATCACCCTGCCCCTGCCGGGGAATGTGCTTGCCGGATTCGATGCGGCTGATGGTTTCCAGGCGAACGCTGGAGACGCCAACCACACCGCCGGCCAGACCTTTTGTCGATAGACCGCTTTGTCCCCGCCCGCGATTTTCGGCAGTGGTTCGGTTAGCATATACTTTGTAGTCGGGTTGGAGCGATGTTGTCCCGATCGCCAGCAACCAATGCCGCGGCGGTTCTTAGTACGCCTCGAAAACCATGACTTCGTTCGTCGATCAATGCGTGGAGACGGTGGCCGGCTCAGCCGCGGCGGTGGTGCGCGGCTCCAAGCATCGGCCGCGGTTCAAAAAGCTCCTCAAGGCATTGGCGGGTACAAAGAATATCCTCATCACCAGCCACCGCTATCCCGATCCCGATGCCCTGGGCAGCGGCGCGGCGTTAAGCGATCTGTTGCGGCAAACCCTGCCGCCGGATGTCAAGATTTCCATGTCCGTCACCGGTGAAATCGGCGGCGGCATTAACGAGGCGTTTGTGCGCGTGGCCGACCTTAAGCTGACGCCGTGGGATGATACAACCCTGGCTGATTACGATGCCATCATTCTTTTGGATGTGCAGCCGGTGGTGACTTACAACCCGCTGCCGCCGGGGATCATGCCCACGGCAGTGATCGATCACCACGGCCTCCCCGGGCGCAAGCCGCATTGCCCGTTCCGCGATATCCGCACGGATGTCGGGGCCACCGGGTCGATCATTTTCAGCTATTTCATGGAGGCGGAAAAAAACATCAACGCCACCCTGGCGGCACTGCTGCTGTACGCCATCGAAACCGATCTGGCTGGCGCGGCCGGACAGCCGGGCGAACTGGACAACATGGCCCTTTCCAGCCTGACGCTGCTGGCCGACACCCGCAAGCTCTACCAGATGCGCTATGTCGATTTACCGCAGAATTATTACCAGTGTTATTACGCCGGCATGGCCTCGGCCATGTATTACGACGACGTGCTGATTACGCATCTGGACGAAATCGACAGCCCGGAAAAACCGGCGGTGATCGCCGATTTTCTGCTGCGCTTCGATCAGGTGCATTGGGTGATGGTGACGGCCGTTTACGAAAACCGCCTGGTTGTCAGCCTGCGCACCGACAGCAAACTGTCGGCCGCGGACATCATGCGGCACGTGATGCGCACCAGCGGCGAAGGCGGCGGTCACCGCACCAAAGCCGGCGGGTTTATCGCCCTGCAAACGCCGGACCCCGCGGACATCGACAAAAAGCGGAACAAACTGCGGCTGAAACTGCTGCGGGCGCTGGAGATTAAGTCGCCAGGGAAGAAACTGGTCAAGTGATGCATAATTTGAAATCTGAGATTTGAAATCTTCATTTGGCATTCTTCATTTGGCATTCGGCATTGTTATCATTCCCCCCATGAGTTCTGACCTTGAAAAAACCTACAACCCCGCGGCTATCGAAGCCGAGGCTTATCGCGTTTGGCTGGACGAAAATTGTTTTACCGGTGATCCGGCCAAACCCGGTGCGCCGTATAGCATTGTCATCCCGCCGCCCAATGTCACCGGGGCGCTGCATCTGGGACACGCCATCAATAACACTTTGCAGGATATCCTGACCCGGCGGCACCGCATGGCGGGGTTCAATACCGTGTGGATTCCCGGCATCGACCATGCCGGCATCGCCACGCAGGCGGTGGTGGAAAAACAACTTAAGGAAAAGGAAAACAAGACGCGGCACGATATTGGCCGCGAGGCTTTGGTGGCGCGCATCTGGCAATGGAAAGAGCAATTCGGCAACCGCATCCTCCAGCAATTGCAGCGGATGGGATGCAGTTGCGATTGGAGCCGCAGCCGGTTCACGCTCGACGACATGTGCGCCCGCGCGGTGCGCGAGACTTTTTTCAAGCTGTTCAAGGACGGCCTGATTTACCGCGGCAAACGCCTGGTGAACTGGGACGTGCTGCTGCAAACCAGCATCAGCGACGATGAGATTTACCACGAAACCGTCAAGACCTTTTTGTGGCATATTCGCTATCCCATTGTCGGCAGCGACAAGCAGATGGTTGTCGCCACCACGCGCCCGGAAACCATGCTGGGCGACACCGCCGTGGCCGTGCATAGCCAGGATCCGCGCTGGAATTGGGCGATTGGCAAAGCGGTGGAATTGCCGCTGACCGGGCGGAAGATTCCCATTATCGCCGATGACATTCTGGTCGATCCCAAGTTCGGCACCGGCGTGGTGAAAGTGACGCCGGCCCACGATCCCAACGACTATGCCGTGTGGCAGCGGCACCAGGGCAAGCCGGACCAGATCGACTTGATCAACATCCTCAACGCCGACGGCACGATCAACCAGAACGGCGGCCCATACGCCGGCTTGAAGCGCGAAGTCGCCCGGAAAAAAGTGGTGGCCGATTTGAGCGCCCAAGGCCGGCTGGAAAAAGAAGAGCCATACGAAACCGAGGTTGGCCACAGCGACCGCAGCAAAACGCCGGTGGAGCCGTATTTAAGCGATCAATGGTTCGTGAAAATGGCCCCGCTGGCCGAGCCGGCACTGGAAGTGGTGCGGAATGGCACGATCAAGTTTTTCCCGGAAAGACATGCCCAGCAGTATTTGGCGTGGCTGGGGGAAAAACGTGATTGGCCGATTTCGCGGCAGCTTTGGTGGGGGCATCGGATACCGGTGTGGAAGTTGCCGGTGGGAACGGCGGTCGATGCCCTGTTCGCTAGTCGAGACAGTCGCGTGAGCGGTCCAAATGACGATCGTTTCGCAGGTCAGAGTTTTGGCGGCTTCTACTACATCTGCGTGCGGAATCCCGGCGATGTCGACGCCATCCGTGAACTTGAAGATGTTTTCAAGTGCGTCCAAGACCCCGATGTTCTCGACACCTGGTTTTCCAGCGCTCTCTGGCCGCACAGCACGTTGGGTTGGCCCCCTTCGACAGGCTCAGGGCAGGGGACATCGGCGGATTTGGCCAAGTGGTATCCCACGTCGGTGCTGCTCACCGGACGGGATATCATTACGCTGTGGGTGGCGCGGATGGTGATGATGGGGATGTATAACATGGGGCGGGCTGCATTGCCGATTGCCGAATGCCGAATGCCGAATGGCCCCCACCCCAACCCTCCCCCGGAGTACCGGGGGAGGGGGAAAGAGGAGGACCATGGCGAGGGGAAAGAGACGAACCAGGCTAGCGGGAAAGAAACGGCCGCGCGGCTTGGCATTCCCTTCCACCACGTCGCCATCAATCCCACGATTCTCGATGGCAAGGGCGAGCGGATGAGCAAATCCAAGGGCAACGGCGTCGATCCGGTGGATGTGATTGATACGCACGGGGCCGATGCGTTGCGGTTCACGCTGGCCACTATGGCCACGGAAACGCAGGATGTGCGCATGCCGGTGAAGAAGGATGCGCTGGGGAGGAATACTTCGGATAAGTTCGATTTCGGGCGGAATTTCTGTAATAAGCTGTGGAACGCGGCGCGGTTTGTGCTTGCGCAGGATTGCAAATCCGAGATTTCAAATCTCAAATCTGAAATTTCAAATCGGAAATCTGAAATCTCAGATCTCAAATTATCCCTGCCCGATCGCTGGATTCTTTCGCGTTTCAATCGCGCGGTGACTGAAGCCGATGACGCGCTAAAACTCTATCGCTTCGATCAATACGCCAAAACCTGTTACGACTTTTTCTGGCGGGATTTGTGCGACTGGTATGTGGAAGCGGCTAAGCCGGCGTTGCGCGATCCGCAATCATCCGCGCGCACGGCGGCGATTTTGACCGCCATGCTGGATGGGGCGTTGCGGCTGCTGCATCCGATCATTCCGTTTATCACCGAGCGCTTGTGGTGGCGGCTGAATGAGGTTTGCCCCCAGCGCGGCGCCGCCGGGCATATCGATTGCCCGCCGAGCAAACGGCTGATTCTGGCCGCCTGGCCCAAAGCGGGTCCGGTGGATGAAGCAGCGGAAAAAGTCTTCGCGCAGTTGCAGGAGTTGATCACCGCCATTCGCAACGTGCGGAATGTCAACAAGGTGGATTTGAAACTCGCGGTGGATGTGAGCATTTGTGCCCCGGCGGAATTGGTGGCGGACATCGACGCCAATCGCGGCCTGATCGAGTTGCTGGCCACGTGCAAGCTGAAAGCGGTCAAGGCAGATTTGCCGCCCGTGGCCAATGCGGCGCGGGCGACGGCGGTCGGCTGCGATTTGTTTATTGAAGGGTTGGTCGATCCCTCGGCGGAAAAACAGCGCAGCGGCAAGCGGCGGGAGGAATTGGAGAAGATCATCAAGACGCTGCAAGGCCGACTGGGCAACGCGGGATATATCGCCAAAGCGCCGGTGCATTTGGTGGCGGAAACCAGGAAGCAGTTGGAAGAGGCGCAGACGGAATTGGAAAAACTTACTTAGAGGGTGTGTGAGAAGCCAATGGCCTCACGATGGGCCGGAAAAGGCCCG
>Ga0316217_10004722_pt1 | contig 14526 bp, 12 predicted proteins | sample 1anoAmetaG_FD_203633 | JGI IMG/M metagenome (GOLD analysis project Ga0316217, IMG submission 203633) | Freshwater microbial communities from Trout Bog Lake, Wisconsin, USA - 1anoA | ecosystem: Environmental > Aquatic > Freshwater > Lake > Hypolimnion/Profundal zone | place: USA: Wisconsin... | reverse complement strand
TGCTCTACATCGACCGCACCGTGATGAACGAGTACACCAGTCCCCAGGCCTTCACCGGCCTGCGGGAGGCCGGCCGCGCCGTGTGGTCGCCCCGGAGCTCCCTGATGACCGTGGACCACGTCAACCCCACAGCCCCGGCGGGCACCGCGGCCATGGCGGACCTTGGGGCCACGAAGCAGATGGCTTACTTCGCAAGGAACGCAAAGGACTTCGGCATAGAACTGGTGGACGTGATGGATCCCCGCCAGGGCATCGAGCACGTGGTGATGGTGGAACAGGGCTGCGTCCTGCCCGGCATGGTGGTGGCCGCCGGCGACAGCCACACCGTCATGTACGGTGCCCTGGGCGCCCTGGGGTACGGCATCGGCACCTCGGACATCGAGCACTACCTGGCCACCCAGACCCTCCCCTACCGGCGCCTGAAGACGCTGCGGGTGCGCACCCTGGGTCTGCCGGGGCCGGACATCACGGCCAAGGACCTTGTCATCGCCCTGATCGGCCAGATCGGCGCCGATGGCGCTACGGGCTACGCGGTGGAGTTCGAAGGAGAGGCCATCTCCGACCTGAGCGTGGAGGGGCGCCTGACACTCTGCAACATGATCGTGGAGGCCGGCGCCCGGGGCGCCCTCATCGCGCCGGACCGGAAGGTCCTGGACTACCTGGCAGGTCGCCCCCGTGCGCCCCGGGCCGAGCTCTGGGCAAGGGCCTGCCGGGCCTGGCTGGACCTGAAGGCCGATCCAGGCGCCCGCTACGACCGGGAGGTAGACCTGGACGTCGCCTGCCTGGAGCCCATGGTGACCTGGGGCACCAGCCCCGATCAGGCCGCACCCATCGGCGGCCGCGTGCCGGACCCCTCGGTGGAGGCCCATCCGGCGCGCCGGCGCGGCATGGAGCGGGCACTGGCGTACATGGGCCTGGAGCCGGGCACCCCATTGGCGGAGATCCCCATCAGCCACGCCTTCATCGGGTCCTGCACCAATGCGCGCATCGAGGACCTGCGGGCCGCCGCGGCGGTGCTGAGAGGGCGCCGGGTGGCGCCGGGGGTGCGGGCCATGGTCGTGCCCGGGTCCGCCCCGGTGCGCGCCCAGGCTGAGGTGGAGGGGTTGGCCCAGATCTTCCTCGAGGCTGGCTTCGAGTGGCGGCAACCGGGGTGCTCCATGTGCCTGGCCATGAACGGCGACGTGCTCTCCGCCGGGGACCGATGCGCCTCAAGCACCAACCGCAATTTCGAGGGCCGCCAGGGAACCGGAGCCCGCACCCATCTCATGAGCCCCGCCATGGTGGCGGCCGCGGCTGTGGCCGGGCGCCTTGCCGACGTGCGCCTATCCTCCCGGGAGGCCTGATGCAACCCTTCACGCTCATCACCGGCATCGCCGCTCCACTCCCTGCCGCCAACCTGGACACCGACATCATCATGCCCAAGATGTTCCTCAAGGGCATCGACCGCAGCGGGCTCGCCGAGGGCCTCTTCCATCACCTTCGCAAGGACCCGGACTTCATCCTCAACCGGCCCCCCTGGACGGGCGCGAAGTTCCTGGTGACGGGCCCCAACTTCGGCTGTGGCTCCTCCCGGGAGCATGCGGTGTGGGGCATGGTGCAACTGGGCATACGCGCTGTCATCGGCTCGAGCTTCGGCGGCATCTTCTTCGATAACTGCCTGAACAACGGGATCCTGGCCCTGACCTTTGAGCATTGGAAGATCGAGCGCCTGCTGGCGCTTGCCGGAGACCCCGCCTCCTGTTCCTTCACCCTGGACCTGCCGTCCCAGCTCATCATCCCAGGCACGGGACCCTCCATGGCCTTCACCATCGATCCCCGCCACAAGGATGCCCTGGTACGAGGCATGGACCCCATCGCCGCGACGCTGGAGGGGGCTGATGAGATCCGGGCGTTCGAACGAGGCTACCTTGTTGAGAACCCATGGCTGGTCTGACTGGAACGCCCCGCCTGTTCATAATTCGTGAATTGAGGCCGTGGACGAAGAAATCGCGACCCGCGGTCGGCTGCTCCTGACGGCTGGAGGCGCGATCCTCCACGGCGAAGCTCAGGGCGCCGAACCCCTTCACCACCACCGCGATCTCCAGGATGTGCGGGCCCCCCTTCCCGGGGCCTCGCTCCTGCCGGACGAAAAAACGGGTGCCATTCGCGCCGGATCATGGCGAGAATGCTTTCATATTATTCATCTATCACCTGTCCAGGTGGTCCCGTGCCCTGCAGCCCATCCGATTCCGCCCGCGCCCGTCGGCTCATCTGCAGGCGTCTGGGCCGGTCCGCCCCGATCCGGCGGCCCCCCCGCGGGCCGAAGGCCGAGGCCACCCTGCAGGCCGTGCTGGACGCCGTCAAGGAGAGCGTCTGGCTGTTCGACCGGGACGGCGTCCCCCTCCTGGGCAACGAGACCGCCCTGCGGCGGTTCGGCCGCCCGCGGGATGCGGTCTTCGGCCGCCCGTTCACCGAATGCACGGAACCGGACCCCGGGCTCCAGCGCATGGCCGCCCTGCGCCAGGTGGTGGCCACCGGGCAACCGCTGGAGACCTTCGACGAGCGGGCCGGGCTCAGTTTCCAGCATTTCTGGTACCCGGTCCTGGACGAGGAGGGGCGGGTGGCCCAAGTCGCGTCCTTCAGCTACGACATCACGCCGCGCAGGCGGGCCGAGGCGGTCCTGCGGGAGAGCGAGGCGCGCTTCCGGGCGGTGCTGGACAACTCCCGGGACGTCCTCTACCGCCTCAATCTGAAGACCGGCCGCTTCGACTACATCAGCCCCGCGGTGGAAGCCCTGGTCGGCTACACCCCGGAGGAGCTCATGGCCTTCGGACCTGAAGATGGGCTGGCCCAGGTCCATCCCGACGACGTCCACCTGCTGCGCGGGCTGCCGGACCATCCGGACGGGGGCGTCCAGCTGGACCTGGAATACCGGCAGCGCACCAAGGGCGGCGACTACCGCTGGCTTTCCAACCACATGACCCTGGCCTACGACCAGGACGGCCAGCCGCTCTACCGCTACGGCAACCTGCGCGACATCACCGAGCGCAAGCGCCACGAACAGATGCTGGTGGAGGCCAGGGAACTCCTCAGGGCGGAGGCGCAGCGCAAGGACGCCTTCCTGGCGGTGCTGAGCCATGAGCTGCGCAATCCCCTCGCCCCCATCCGCAACGCCGTGCACCTGATCAGCCAGCAGCGCCCGGCGGCGGAACCCATCACGGTGGCCTGCGCCATCGCCCAGCGCCAGCTGGCGCACCTGACCCGGCTGGTGGACGACCTGCTGGACGTGGCGCGGATCGCCCGGGGCCAGGTCCAGCTCAAGCGGTCGGACCTGGACCTGGGTGCCACCGTCCAGGCCGTGCTGGAGGACTACCGGGCGGTCCTGGCCGAAAAGGGCCTGGTCCTGGAAGTCAGCCTGGCCCCGGTCCCGGTGCCCATCCAGGCCGACCCCACCCGGATCGTCCAGGCGGTCAGCAATCTGCTCAGCAACGCCGTCAAGTTCACCCCCACGGGGGGGCGGATCCGGCTGGAGCTGGGCACCCGGGGCCCGGAGGCCTGCCTGAAGGTCCAGGACAGCGGCGCCGGCATCGCGGCCGACCTGCTGCCCGTCCTGTTCGACCCGTTCCGCCAGACCCGGGAGACCGTGGGCCGCTCAGAGGGCGGCCTGGGCCTGGGGCTGGCCCTGGCCAAGGGCTTCGTGGAACTCCACGGCGGCGCCCTCGCCGTCCGCAGCGACGGCCCCGGGCGGGGCGCCGAGTTCACCATCACCCTGCCCCTGGCGGCCCCCCCGGAAGCGGCCGTCCCCGATGAGCGCCGGGGCCGGCCGGACTCCGGCCGGCCCCGGCGCATCCTCGTGGTGGAGGACCTGGCCGACGCTGCCATGACCCTGAGAATGCTGCTGGAGCTGGAGGGCCACAGCGTCGCGGTGGCCCACGACGGGGCGGCGGCCCTGGCCGGCGCGGATACCTTCGGTCCGGACCTGGTCCTTTGCGACATCGGCCTGCCGGGCGATCTGGACGGCTACCAGGTGGCCCGGACCCTCCGGGGCATGCCCGGGGGCCGTGGGCTCACCCTGATCGCCATGACCGGCTTCGGCACCCAGGAGGACCGGGATCGGGCCCTGCGGGCCGGGTTCGATGCCCACCTCACCAAGCCGGTGGACCCGGAAACCCTCGTGCGGATGATCGCGAGGCTCGCCTGGGAGCGTCCCGTTCAGGGAACCACAAGCTGCCTGAAGCCATAGGAGAACCGTGCGGTTTCCACCACGGACACGCCGTTTTCGGCGTCCAGGACCCACTCGTTGAACTGCGCGCCGCTCAGCTGGAGCTGTCGGGCGGGTGCGCCCGACAGCGACGTCGAGGAGGGAGCCAGGGCGATATCCACCTGATTGGCATGACCCCCATCCGCCACCGCGTTGGAGAGGTCCGGACTGCCGTCCCAGGTCATGGAGAACGAGAAGTCAGGGTTGCCGGGCACCTTCCTGGGCACGGGGTCGACCTTGCCCGTCCGCAGCAGCCGGCCCAGCTGGGTGACCCCGTTGACGCTGTCCAGGCCCGCGAACAGGTCCCCGCCGGTATCGAAGGTGGGGCCGATGGCGTAGATGTTGAAGAGGTCCTGGGTGCCGGTGGCGGCGGCGTCCTGGCACAGGGCCGGAACCGCGGCCGCGGCGAGAAGGGCGAAGGTGATGGTTCGAATTTTCATGAGATGCTCCTGAAATGCATGAAATGGGGAGGCGGGGTGCCGGACGGCGCACAGGATCAGCCCTGGGCGGCCCTCCCCACCTTCGCTGCGGCCGTCGGGAAACTGATGGCGCTGAACGTGATTTCGATCTTTTCGGTCACCGAATCATCCAGATCGTCTGCGTCCCCGTCATCGTCGCCACGGACGTGGCAGCGGATGGCGGTCAGGCCGGAGAGGCTGACCTGCACGTCGGTGCCGCCACCGGCCTTGGCATCGGCGCTGCCGTCGGCGCTGGCATCTGCGCTGCCGCCGGCGCTGGCATCTGCACTGGCGCCGGCGCTGGCATCGGTGAAGTCGATGGTGACGGTGGCGTTGGCCAGGGCCAGGGCAGCCAAGGCGGCGGCGTCGTCCCCGACGGCGAGAAGGGTCAGCTTGCCTGCCACCAAGGCCGCCCCAGGGCCCGGCGCCTTGCTGGCGGCGCCGCCGGCATCGGCTGCGGGGACCTGGACCTGGCGCAGATGGAACTTGCTCACGTTGGGGGTCACGTTCCCGGCGCCATCCGTGATCGTCACGGTGAACGTGTTGGGAACGGCGGGATTGGCCACCACCTTGGCGCCGGCGGGAACGCTCAGGAGCCCGCCGGCCGTCAGGCCGATGGCGATCAGGGTTGAAGTCAGTCGGTTGGAATTCATGTGCTGCTCCTGTCTTCCGGAGAAAAAGAGGGTGTTGATTTCAGGGATATATCTGAAACAGTGGCAAGGCAGCTGCAAAAAAAAGCATAGTCGGCGGCTCCATCACTGCAATAAATAATTTATTTTTAACCATCAATAGACATGACTTCAAATGGGGAATGGGTCAAAAGCCCCTGAGCCGCCGGGCCGGATCAGCGCACGCAGGTCGCCCGAAGCGCGGCAACCAGACAGATTTTTATAATAAATTAATAATGTTTTTACCAAGGCATGGATGCCCGCGCCCTCCGGGCGGTTACAATCCCTGACATGGCGAACATACCGATCTTCTGCGGCAAGGATTGCGGCGGCAACGCCTGCCCGCTGCTGGCCACCGTGGAGGACGGCCGGGTGCTCCGGATCACCAGCAACCCGGCCGCCGGCACGCACATCCGGGGCTGCGCGCGGGGCTTCGGGCTGGCGGCGGAGCAGCAGGCCGGGGACCGGCTGCTGAAGCCCCTCATCCGCACCGGCGAGCGCGGTTCCGGCCAATTCCGCGAAGCCGCCTGGGACGAGGCCCTGGATCTGGTGGCCGGCCGGCTGCGGTCGATCCAGGCCGAGCACGGCGCCGACTCGGTGCTGAACCTGGCCAGCGCCGGATCCACCAGCGCGCTGCACGGCACCGAGAATCTGCTGGCCCGCTTCCTCAACCTCTCCGGCGGCTGCACCGTCCTGCGCGGATCGTACAGCGTCGGCGCCGGCAAGTTCGTGCTGCCCTACCTGTTCGGCCCGGAATGGCAACAGGCCGGGCTGGACCCGGCCACCCTGGCCCACGCCCGGATGATCATCCTCTGGGGCGCCAACCTGCTGGAGACCCGGCATGGCTCCGAACTGCCCCAGCGGCTGCTGGAGGCCCGGCGCAACGGCGCCGAGGTGGTGGTGGTGGACCCGCGGCGCTCGGCCACCGCCAAGGCCGCCGGCACCTGGTGGCTGCCCTGCCGGCCGGGCGGCGATGCCGCCCTGATGCTGGCGGTGCTGTACGTGCTGCTGACCGAAGGCCTGGCCGACCGGGCCTTCCTGGCCTGCCATGCCGAGGGCTTCGACCGGCTGGAGCGGCATGTGCTCGGCCAGGACGGCGGCGTTCCCCGGAGCCCGAGCTGGGCCGAGCCCCACTGCGGCATCCCGGCCGCCGGGATCGAGCACTTCGCCCGGGCCTACGCCGCGGCCAAACCGGCCATGCTGCTGCCGGGCTTCTCCATCCAGCGGGTGCATGCCGGCGAGGACAGCTACCGGCTGGCGGCCGCCCTGCAGCTGGCCACCGGCAACACCGGGAGGCTGGGCGGCTCCACCGGCGCGCCCGCCTCCCGGCTGCCGGCGCCGCGGGTCGGCACCCTGCCGGTGCCCCCCTGCCCCGGCCAGCCCTGGGTGCCCACCAACCGGTGGCCGGACGCCATCCTTGACCCGCAGGCCTGCGGGTTGTCCACCGGGCTCCGGGCCGTCTACAGCATCGGCGGCAACTTCCTCAACCAGGGCAGCGATCTGCACAAGAGCATCGCCGCCTTCCGCAAGCTGGACTTCGCCGTCTGCCACGAGCGCAGCCTCACCGCCACCGCCCGGCACTGCGACGTGGTGCTGCCGGCCGCCCACCCCCTGGAGACCGAGGACATCGGCCTGCCCTGGCTGGGCAACTTCCTGGCCTACCGGGCGCCGGCGCTGCCGCCCAGGGGCGAGTCCCGCAGCGACTACGACATCCTCTGCGATCTGGCCGGGCGGATGGGCTTCGGCCCGGCCTTCTCCGAGGGCCGGAGCGCCGCCCAGTGGGTCCGGCACTTCCTCGACCAGTCCGAAGTGGCCGATCCCGAAGCGTTCCGCCGCACCGGGGTCTACCTGGCGCCGGACCAGGCCCGGGTCGGGCTGGCCGGGTTCGCCCGCGATCCCCTGGCACACCCCCTGGGCACCCCCAGCGGCCGGGTGGAGATCGCCAGCGAGGCCTACCAGCTCGACACCGGTTTCCCGGCCATCCCGGAGTGGCGCGAGCCGCCCCGCGATCCGCGCCACCCGCTGCTGCTGATCACCCCCAAGTCGCCGCGCCGGACCCACTCCCAGGGCGGCCACGGGCCGGTCCCGGGGCACGCCCTGGACATGCACCCGGACGACGCCGCAGCGCGCGGCATCGGCGCCGGCGACCGGGTGCTGCTGGCCAACGACCGCGGCCGGGCCCATCTCCCGGTCCGGCTCACCGCGGATCTGGCCCCGGGCGTCGTCTCGCTGCTGGAAGGGGTCTGGCCGGAGCTGGACGCCGATGGGGTGGACCACGCCGGCTCGGCCAACCTGTTCACCAGCACCGAGGGCACCGCCCCCAGCCTGGGCTGCGTCATGGGCGGGGTGCCGGTGCGGGTGCTGCGACTGGCCTGAGGCCCTTGCCAGCCGCTCCGCCGGGCTCCATCTTTTCCAGTCGAACCCGAGGAGAAAGCCCATGGCACCCAGAGACCCCGAGTTCCTGCTGCGCCCCGCGACCCCGGCGGACGCCGACGCCTGCGGCCGGATCTGCCACGCCGCCTTCGCCGCCATCAACGCCGCCCATGGCTTCCCGCCCGATTTCCCCGATCCCGGGGCGGCGGCGGGCCTGCTGGCCATGCTGTTCTCCAGCCCGGGATTCCACTGCACGGTGGCGGAGCGGGAGGGCCGGATGATCGGCAGCAACTGCCTGGACGTGCGCTCCCCCATCGCCGGACTGGGCCCGATCACCGTCGATCCCCAGGCCCAGAACCTCGGCGCCGGGCGCCGGCTCATGCAGGAGGCCCTGGAGCATGCCGCGGCGCGCGGCGCGGCCGGGGTGCGACTGGTGCAGGCGGCCTTCCACAACCGCTCCCTGTCGCTCTACGCCGGCCTGGGCTTCGCGGTGCGGGAGCCCCTGGCCTGCCTGCAGGGAAGCACCCGGGAGCGCGATCTGCCCGGATGCGGCGTGCGCGCGGCTCAGCCCTGGGACCTGGAGGCCTGCTGCGCGCTTGGCCGGCGGGTGCACGGGTTCGAACGCCGGCAGGAAACGGCCGAGGCCATCCGCCAGGGCTCGGCGCAGGTGGTGGAGCGCGCCGGCCGGATCACCGGCTACACCACCATCCTGGCCTTCTTCGGCCACGCCGCGGCGGAGACCGAACTCGATCTGCAGGCGCTGATCGCCTCTGCCGACTGTTTCCCGGGGCCGGGGATCCTGGTGCCGACCCGCTGCCACACGCTGTTCCGCTGGTGCCTGGACCAGGGCCTTCGGGTGGTCCAGCCCATGACCCTGATGAGCACGGGCCTCTACAACGAACCCGAAGGGGCCTGGCTGCCGTCCGTCACCTACTGATCAAAGACTGTTGCCGAAATCGGACCTGAATTTCGCCACCAGCCTGGCGGTCCAGTCGCCCAGCGGGGCCAGCCGGCCCACGAAGAAGCGCAGGACCTTGGGCTCTTCCGTGAAGCGCAGCCCGCCCACCAGCTCGCGGTTGGCGAACAGCCAGAGCAGGCGGTCCTCCACGAACCGGATCTGGGACAGGGTGAAGACCCGGCGCGGCAGGGCCAGGCGGAGCAGCTCCACATCGGAAGGCACGTCGTTGCCCTCGGCGTCCCGGTCCATGGAGATGGTGCCCCGCTCCATGCCGCGCACCCCTGAGATGATGAACAGCGCCGCCGCCAGCGCCCCCGCCGGGTACTCGGTCTGGGGAATGTGCGGCAGGAAGGCCCTGGCGTCCAGGTGGCAGCCCAGGCCGCCCGCGGGGGTCACCACCGGCACGCCGGCCCGGTCCAGCCGGTCCACCAGGAACTTGATGAACTGGGGCGACTGGCCGATCACGTCCAGGTCCAGGGTCTCGCGCAAGCCCACGGTCATGGCCTCGATCTCCCGCACCGACATGCCGCCGTAGGTGAGGAAACCTTCGAACAGCGGCACCAGGTCGCGCATGGCCAGGAACAGCTCCCGGCTCCGGGTGGCGATGCCGCCGCCCCGGGAGCAACTGATCTTCCGGGCCGAGAAGTAGATGATGTCGGCCAGGTCGCACATGGTGCGCAGGATCGTGCCGGTGCTGCTGTTGCGGAACTCCTCCTCGCGCAGCTTCACGAAGTAGAGGTTCTCCGGCATGAGGCTGACGTCCATGACGATCTTCAGCCCGTGCTGGTCGGCCAGCTGGCGCACCTCGCGCAGATTGGCCACAGAGAATGGCTGGCCGCCGATGAGGTTGGTGCCGGCCTCCATCCGGATGAACGGGATCTGCTCCGGCCCCACCTCGGCGATCAGGGCCCGGAGCTTGCCGAGATCCAGGTTGCCCTTGAACGGGTGGCCGCTCTTGATCCGCAGGGCCTCGTCGGTGTAGACCTCGCGCACCTTGCCGCCGGCCAGCTCGATGTGCGCCTTGGTGGTGGTGAAGTGGTAGTTCATGGGAACCGCGCCGCCCTTGCCCACGAACACCTGGCTGATGATGTGCTCCGCCGCCCGGCCCTGGTGCACCGGCAGGAAGAACGGGGTGCCGAACACCTCCTCCACCGCCTCCTGGAGCCGCTCGAACGAGGCGGATCCGGCATAGGCGTCGTCCGCCACCATCATCGCCGCCAGCTGCTGGTCGCTCATGGCATTGGTGCCGCTGTCGGTGAGCATGTCCAGGAAGACGTCGTGGTTGCGCAGCAGGAAGGTGTTGAACCCGGCCTGCTCCATGGCCTGCAGCCGGGCTTCCACCGGCAGCAGGTTGAGTTTCTGGACGACCCTGACTTTGTGCATCTCCAGGGGCACGAATTCTCCACTTGCGAAACGGATCTGGGGTACGGGCATGTCAGCTCCTTGAGCCTGGAAAGACCGCCTTCGCATGGGCGCTGGGGCGGGATGGGAACGCTGGCGCCGGGGCGGACTTGCCCGGGGCCACGGGAAAAACAGCCATAATGCTCCAAAACCTTTAAATAAAGGAATTATTTATTCGAAGGTTGGGTGCCGGGATCAAACACGGGCGGTTCCGGCTCACCGCAGGGTCTCCTTGGTTTCCTCCTGAAAACAAAAAGCCCCGGAACGCGGGTTCCGGGGCGGCGTGGTGGTGGGTTCAGACTTAGTCGGGCAGCCCTCCAGCCTCGCCGCAGCCCGGATAGGCGTACGCCAGGGTGGAGCCAAGGCCGCCCATGACCTTCCCGACCTTGAGTTCAAGGCTTCGGGCGAACGTCACGGATACAGCTGCCATGTGGAAAAGCCTAGCACAAGAAATTTATTAAAAACAAGGGACAATAAAGAGGGGCGGGTCATTTGGCGGGCCCGAAGGCGAGGTTCGCATCCTCCGGCTGCTTCACCTTGTCGAGGAAGAGATGGGCGGCGGTCAGCAGCAGCCCGTTCGGATCCGCCCGACTGGATAGTGCAGGGATTCCATACCTGGAATCCTTGCCCAATCCTCCGGATTTCTATCCCGAATTTTCCAGTAAGCTCTTCTTTAAGCGTAGGAGAAACCCACATGACAGCAGTCGTTGCGGTCCTGGCTCCCGGCGCCATGGGCAGCGCGGTCGGACGCCGCCTGGTCGAGCACGGCGCCTGCGTGCTGACCTCCCTGGACGGGCGCAGTGCCGCCACCCGCGGCCGGGCCCGGGCCGCGGGCATGATCGAAGCCGACGACAACCAGATCGCCGGGGCGGACATCATCCTGTCCATCCTGCCCCCGGCGGAGGCGGCGGGCCTGGCCCAACGCCTGGCCCCCGCCCTGTGCCGCAGCGGGAAGCGGGTGATCTACGTGGATTGCAATGCGGTCAACGTGGCCACGGTACAACGGGTCGCCGGCATCCTCGCCGCCACCCCGGCCCGGTTCGTGGACGGCGCCATCATCGGCGGCCCGCCCAGGCCGGGAACACCCGGGCCGACCTTCTATCTCGCCGGCGAACCCGCCGCGGATCTGGACTGCCTGCAAGTCCTCGGCCTGCAGACCCGCACCCTCGACGGCGCCATCGGCGCGGCTTCGGCCCTCAAGATGGCCTATGCCGGCATCACCAAGGGGCTCACCGCCCTCGGTGCCGCGATGGTGCTCGCCGCCAGCCGGGCCGGCGCCGCCGAGGCCCTGCACCGGGAGCTCGCCGCCAGCCAGCCGCAGCTACTCAAGCGCTTCCAGTCGGCCCTCCCGGACATGGCGCCCAAGGCCGATCGCTGGGTCGCCGAAATGCGCGAGATCGCCGGCTTCGCCGGGGAAGACAGTGCCGTTGCCCGGATCTACCAGGGCATCGCCGACCTCTATCAGCGGCTGGGAGCCGATCAGCGGGGGGAGCGGCTTGAGTTCGGCCTGATCGATGCCTTTCTGGGCCTGGACGTCAAGGGCGATGAATATCCCTAATGCCGACTGGCACCTTGGAGGAGACCATGACCATCCGAATCTGCATTGCCGGGGTCACCGGCTGGACCGGCAGCGCCGTGGCCCGGGCCGTGCTCGGGTCGACGGACTTCCATCTGGCCGCGGGCATCGCCCGCAAACGGGCTGGGGAGGACCTGGGCGCCGTCCTGGGCGGCGCGCCTATGGGACTGAAGGTGGCCACGGGCCTGGATGAGGCGCTGGCCACCCCCTTCGACGTGCTGGTGGACTTCACCGCGCCGGATTCCGTCAAGGCCCGTTCCCTCCAGGCCATGGCCTCCGGCCGGCAGGTGGTGATCGGCACCTCCGGCCTGACGGCAGAGGACTATGCCGACCTGGAGGCCGAGGCCCTGAACAGGGGGGTGGGCCTCATCGCAGCCGGGAACTTCTCCATCACCGCCGCCCTGGCAAAGCATTTCGCCCTGGTGGCCGCCCGCTACCTGCCCTCCTGCGAGATCATCGACTACGCCCACGCCGAGAAGCCCGACGCCCCCAACGGCACCACCCTGGAACTGGCCGAGGCCATCGGGGCGATCCGCCCCAGCGCCCTGGGCGTGGCCCTGGACAAGATCCACGGCTTCCCCGCCGCCCGAGGCGCAGCCCTGGCCGGCACCCAGGTGCACTCGGTGCGCTTGCCCGGCTACATCATCGCCTTCGAGACCATCTTCGGCCTGCCCCACGAGCGCCTCACCATCCGCCACGATGCCGGCACCGGGGCCGACCCTTACGTCGCCGGGGTGCTGCTGGCAGTGCAGAAGGTCGTGGCACTGAAAGGAATGGTGCGCGGGCTGGACACGTTGATGCTTCGGGAATCCTGAACGCCTCCCTGCCGGCCTTTCAAGCCGTTGGCCGGACCCCTTTGCTCCTGGCCTTCTGGTATGCATTACGCAAATACAATACAAATAAACAGGCGATGGCACCGATGGCAAAAATGCCCAGGCTCGCCCAATTATCGGCCTCCTTTCCCAGCAGGGCGCCCAGACGGCTTCCGGCAAGCACATCCTGGGCGCAGTTGGCCAAAGCGGCTCCGAGGATGAGGCTTACAGCTCCAATGAGGCAGATCAGAATTGTAAATACCCTGGATAACGGATATTTATTGATTATGATTTGACTTTTACCCTGTGTGCTCATATTGCCTCCGAAATGAAATTATTTGTTTATTTTTCTAATAAACCAAATCGTTGATGGTCCATGGAGACCATTTGAAGGATTGACCTTCGAAAAGAAATTTTGTTTAGTTCATTACAACTATGATATTTCTATACTTTTATAATTTTATAAATATATGTATTTTCATATATTTAAATATTTTTCATTAGATATTATGTTTATATTATAGATAATCATTTTTATTGTTAACCAATCCATGTTTCGTATTGTCAGTTACATCTTTTATTATTTTAACACTTATGATGTGCATCCGAACATGCCAGCCTGGAATCCCCCGTAGGATTCCATTGGTTGACTCCTCCGGTCGACATGGGTAGGCTCAAGCAGCTTTCACCCTCCGTCCCTGCCAGGCCACGGATTATCCGGGAATGGCGCGATGGGTTTTCAGATCCTTTTACCCAAGCTTTGCTTGGGCGTATTTGAATGGTGCGATCCGGCCTGAACTGATGGTTTCGATGAATGAGTTGCCTCCGCCCATGAGCGCGTCCCCCGCCCAGGCCGAGGATCTGAACCGCCGCTACGCCAACGCCGCGGCGGAGGAGATCCTCGCGGCGGCCCTGGGGGCCTTCCACCCGCGCCTGGCCTTCGCCTGCAGCCTCGGTTTCGAGGACGTGGTGGTGCTGGATCTCATCAGCCGCGGCGACCCCAAGCCCCGGATCTTCACCCTGGACACCGGCCGCCTGAACCAGGAGACCTACGACACCCTGGCCGCCCTGAAGGCCCGCTACGGCCTGCCCATCGAGGTCTATTTCCCGCGCACCGAGGCGGTGCAGGCGCTGCTGGCCGCCAAGGGGCCCAATGGGTTCTACGAGAGCCTGGAGAACCGCAGGGAGTGCTGCAGCATCCGCAAGGTCGAGCCCCTGGGCCGGGCGTTGGCGGGCGCCTCGGCCTGGATCACCGGACTCCGGCGGGAGCAGGCATCCAGCCGCGGCGCGGTGGCCCCCTTCCAGTGGGACCCGGCCAACGGCGGGCTGGTGAAGGTCAATCCCCTCTGGGCCTGGAGCCTGGACCAGGTCTGGGCCTATGTGAAGACCCACGACGTGCCCTACAACCCGCTCCACGACCAGGGCTACCCCAGCATCGGCTGCGCCCCCTGCACCCGGGCCGTCCAGCCCGGGGAGGATGTGCGGTCCGGACGCTGGTGGTGGGAGCAGCCCGGGCAGAAGGAGTGCGGCCTCCACGACCAGTCCCGGAAAAAGGCGGTGCCATGATCCTGCAGACGCGAACCCTCACCCACCTGGACACCCTGGAGGCGGAAGGCATGCACATCCTCCGGGAGGTGGCCGGCCAGTGCCGGAACCCGGCGCTGCTGTTCTCCGGCGGCAAGGACTCGGTCTGCCTGCTGGCCCTGGCGGAAAAGGCGTTCCGGCCAGGCCCCTTCCCCTTCCCGCTCCTGCACATCGACACCGGGCACAACTTCCCGGAGGTGATCGCGTTCCGGGACCGGCGGGCCCGTGAGCTCGGCGAGCGGCTCATCGTGCGCGCCGTGGAGGATTCCATCCGCCGGGGCAGCGTGGTGCTGCGCACCCCGGCCCAGTCCCGGAACCCGTTCCAGAGCGTCACCCTGCTGGAAGCCATCCGGGAATTCGGCTTCGACGCCTGCATCGGCGGCGCCCGCCGGGACGAGGAGAAGGCCCGGGCCAAGGAGCGCATCTTCTCCTTCCGGGACGAGTTCGGCCAGTGGG
>Ga0316217_10004721_pt1 | contig 14531 bp, 8 predicted proteins | sample 1anoAmetaG_FD_203633 | JGI IMG/M metagenome (GOLD analysis project Ga0316217, IMG submission 203633) | Freshwater microbial communities from Trout Bog Lake, Wisconsin, USA - 1anoA | ecosystem: Environmental > Aquatic > Freshwater > Lake > Hypolimnion/Profundal zone | place: USA: Wisconsin... | reverse complement strand
CCTGGATGATGGACTCGCCGATGGCCACGTGGGTCTTCATGATCTCGTATTCCGCCGGGGTCAGCTTGTCCTCCTTCAGCAGGATGGTGTCCGGGATCCCGATCTTGCCGACGTCGTGCAGGAACGCTCCGGCGATCAGCGCGGTGATCTCCTGGGTGGGCCTGCCCATGTTCTCGGCCAGGCGGATCGAGTAGAGCGCGACCCGGTAGTTGTGGCTGTCGGTGTCGGAATCCCGCTGGGCGATGGCGCTGCCCAGGACCCGCATGAGCTCGGTGACGCTGTCCAGCATGCGGTTGGACAGCCGCACGGTGTCCCGGTTGAGCACCACGATGACCGGGTAGAGGATCCAGGTGGTCAGGGTGGTCACGATCAGGACCATCAGCAGGGTGTCCCGGACCCGGGACTGGATCGCCTCGACCATGTGCGGCGGCACCACGTAGATCCCCTCGAACCAGCCGAAGGTCCGCTGGGCCGGGTCGGTCAGGGAGACCAGGGCGCGCACCACCATCCGGTTGCCGGTCCACGCCACCAGGTGGCGGTTCCGCCCGGGCCCGGGGAAGGCCGCCGGGGTGCCGCGCATGAGCTCCTCCAGGGCCGGGTCGGACCGGCCCCAGACCGCGAACAGGGCGTTGCGATCCTTGTCGTAGAGCCGGATCCCGGCGAACTGCTCGTCCTTCAGCAGGGCCCGCAGGGCCCGCATGTGCTCGGTCATGCTGCCGTCGATCAGGGCCTTCTCGGCGGCGGGGGTGAACTGCAGGGCGGCCTCCGAGGCCAGGCCGAAGACGTTGCGCTCGACCCGGCGCGATTCCAGCCAGTAGGCCAGCCCGCCCATGACCACCGACAGGATCAGCCAGGCAGGGATGAGCCGGATCAGGATGATCCTGTGGATGGACAGCGGGCGGGGCTTCATGGTTATCCGAAGTCTCACAGGTCGGGCAGGCGCGCGCAACCGGGCCCGCACCGGATCAGCCGGGCGCCCCGGGTTCGCCGAAGGCCATCATGCCCCCCAGGTGGGCGGTGACGCCGACCGCCGCCGCGGCGGCCAGCACCACCAGCAGGGCCGGCCACAGCCGCCCCTGGCCCCGGCGGTGCCGGTGCACCAGCAGGAGCCCGGCCAGGAGCAGCCCGGTCGAGCCCGCCGCGCCCTCCAGGTGCAGCCGCAGCAGCCCGCCCAGGGCCCGGGACGGCGGCAGCGCCCGGGAGGCGGGCCAGAGGCCCATGGCGGCCGCCCAGAGCCGGCCGGACCAGGCCACCGCCGGCAGGGCCGCCAGCGCCACCAGGAGCAGCAGCAGGCACCGGGTCAGCCACTCCCGGCGCTGGTCCCGCGGGCGCAGGCCCGCGGCCAGCAGGGCCAGGGCCGCGAGCACGGTGGCGGCGATCGGGAAGGGGTTCACCACCGGGTGGATGGGGAGGGCTGACATCTGGGCGCGGGGTCACTCCACGATGATCTTCATCTTCATGTTGCCGTGTCCGGAACCACAGAAATGGTTACAGATGACGGTGAAGGTTCCGGCCTCCCGGGGGGTGAGGTCCACCCTGGTGTCCTGGCCCGGGGGGATGGCGGCGTCGAGGTTGAGCTGGCGCGAGAACAGGCCGTGGGTCACGTCCTGGCTCTTCAGCACCAGGGTCACCGGTTCGCCCTTCTTCAGGCGCACCTCGGCGGGGCTGTACTCGAACCGCTTGGCGGTGATGACGATCTCCCGGGCCGGGGCCGGGGCCTGGGCGCCCAGGAACGGGGCGGCGGCGAGCAGCGCGAGGAGGGCGGCGAACCGGAGTCTGGTCATGCGATGTCTACCCCTTTCAGGATCTGGTTGATGCCCACGGTGCCGGAAAACTCCCGCAGGCTGAGTTCCACCTCGGTGATGGCCAGCGCCGGCTGCCGGCCCTGCCGCGTCAGGTCCAGCCTGCGCAGGCCGAGGTCCTTGAACGGCCGGGCCGGGTCGAACGGCTCGGGCTTCTTGTCCTCGGTGGCGGCCGGGTCGGGGAAGCCGAAGATCAGCGAGCGCGCCGCGAAGTGGCGCGCGTGGCCCTGTTCATGCTCGTGGTGGCGGTGGATGTGGCCGTAGAGCACGGTGACGTTCGCGAAGGGGGCGAGCAGGTTCATGACCGCGTCGCCGTCCCCGGTGTACCACTCCCATTCGGGCTTCAGGTCGAACAGGGGGCGGTGGGTGAACACCACGATCGGCGCGCCGGGGCCGAACCGGGCCAGGTCCCCCTTGAGCCAGGCCAGCTGGGCGGCGCCCACCTCCGGCTTCTCCTGGGAGACGTTGTCGAGGGCGATGAAATGCAGGCCGCTGTGGTCGAAGCTGTAGTGGGACGGGCCGAACACGCTGCGGTAGAGGGCGCCGCCGTCCAGCCCGGCGTCGTGCTCGCCGGGGACGAACCGGAGGTTCTTCACCCGCAGCCGCCCTGCGATCTCCTGGAACCGCTTCATCCGGGCCGCGGACTCGCCCTCCTTCTCGCTGTCGTGGGTCAGGTCGCCGGTGAACAGCACCAGGTCCGGCTGCCGCTCCAGGGCGTTGATCTGCGCCACCGCCTGCTCGAAGGCCCGGGTCCCGAGCGGATCGGGGGGGCCCTGGAAGCCCACGTGGGTGTCGCTCAGCTGGACGAAGGAGAACGGCGTCACCGGCTCGCCGTTCTGCCGACCCAGCAGGTCGGTCAGGGCCATGGCCCGGGGGTCGGTGCCCAGGGCCGCCGCCACCTGGTAGAGCGCCCCGCCGCCCAGGGCCCGGCCGGAGATTTTCAGGAACGACCGCCGATCCAAAGGCCCACCCATGCGTGCCCCCTGGCAAACCCATGTTCAATACCTCATCAAGTTAGGCGGGAGCGGCGGCTCGGCAAGGGGCGGCTGGGATTTTCACGACACTTCCAGCACCGCCAGGCCGTCCTGGCGGGTGCTGCGGCCGGCCACCGGCAGGACGTCGCCGGTGCGCAGGGGGCGCCGGCGACGGCGGTAGGCGTCGGGGAAGGCCACCGCCTCGCACAGGGCGGTCTCGTCCTCGAAGGTGAGGAACTGCATGAGCTGGCCCTGCTCGGTGCGCACGGTCTTCTCCGCCGCCACCAGGGCCCAGAAGCGCAGCTGGCGCCCGGGCCGGGCCACGTCGGCGGCGCGGTCGGGGGCGCCCCCGTGGCGGGCCCGCTGCAGGGCGGCGGGGTGGATCTCCAGGGTCAGGCCCAGGATCTCCAGCTCCAGCGCGGCCCGGTCGAAGGGGTCGGTGGGGCGCGGGCGGACCCCGGCGGGGACGCCGCCCAGGCGGGTCCACAGGAGCCGGGTGCGGTCGCCGTCCGGGGCCCAGCGGTCGAAGGCGCCGCCCGAGCCCAGGGCCTCGGCGGTGGGCACCGAGAGCGGCGCCCGGGCCAGCAGGTCCTCCAGGTCGCGGTAGGGGCCGGCGCGCTCCCGCTCCGCCAGCAGGGCCCGGACCTCGTCCTCCCGGGCGCCCTTGACCGCCATGAGGCCCACCCGCAGGCCCTGCTCGCCCTCGGCGGCGAAGGCCCAGCCCGAGGCGTTGACGTCGGGGCCGCGCACCACCAGGCGGTGCCGGCGGGCGTCGCCCAGGTAGATGATCGGGGCGTAGTAGCCGCCCTGGTTGGTGATCACCGCGGCGAAGAACTCCGCCGGGTGGTGCGCCTTGAGCCAGGCGCTCTCGAAGCTCACCTGGGCGTAGCTGGCGGAGTGCGGCTTGCAGAAGGAGTAGCCGCGGAAGGTGCGCACCATGTCCCAGACCTCGTCCACCACCGGCCCGGGGATGCCCTGGCGGGCGCAGCCCTCCCGGAACCGGCCCTCGAACAGGGGCAGCTTGCGGGCGCAGTCCTCCTTGCCCAGGACCTTGCGCAGCTGGTCGGCCTCGGGGTGGCTCCAGCCGGCCATGAGCATGCCCACCCGCACCACGTCCTCCTGGTAGACCAGCACGCCGTAGCTCTCGGAGAGCAGGGCGCCCAGCACCGGGTGGCTGGGGACGTAGGCCTCCTCGCCCCGGGAGCGCTTCACGTAGGTGTCCACCCAGCGGTTGGCGGCGGGCCGGATCAGCGAGCTGTGGATCACCAGGGTCTCGAAGTCGCCCTTGCCGACCCGCTGCTGGAGCTGGCGGGTGGCCGGGCTCTCCACGTAGAAGACGCCCATGGAGTCGCCCCGGGCCAGCAGGTCCTGGGTGGCCGGGTCCAGCCGGGGCTGCCAGTGCAGCGGGACCGGGGCCCGGTCGCCGAGCACCGCCAGGGCGTCGCGCACCACCGCCAGGCTGCGGTTGCCCAGGAGGTCGATCTTCACCAGGCCGTAGCCCTCCACCCCGTCCTTGTCCCAGGCGGTGATGGAGACCCCCTCCTTGGCCGGGGCGGGCTGGAACGGCACGTGGTGCCAGAGCGGGCCCGGGGCGATGACGGTGCCGCCGGGATGCACCGAGAGCTGGTGGAAGTGCCCCTGCAGGGCCTCGGCCTGGGCCAGCACGGGGGCCCAGGCGGGGTTGTCGCGGATGCCCTGGAGCCCCTCGTCCCAGCCCCGCTGGAGCCGGGCCAGGGTCTTGAGCTCGGCCTCGGGGCGGCCGAAGGCCAGGGCCACGTCGCGCAGGGCGCCCCGGGGCTGGAAGAACACGTGGTTGGCCACCATGGCCACCCGCTCCCGGCCGTAGCGCGCGAACACCGAGGCGATCACCCGGTCCCGCTCGTCCCAGGCGAAGTCGATGTCGAGGTCCGGCGGGTCCATGCGCGCCTCGGACAGGAAGCGCTCGAACATCAGGTTGGTGGCCACCGGATCGACGTTGGTGATGCCCAGCAGGTAGCTGACGATGGAGGCCGCGCCGCTGCCCCGGCCGCAGGTGCGGGTGGCCCCGGCCTCCCGCACCAGGTCGTGCACCGCCAGGAAGTAGCCGGCGAAGCGCTTGCTCCGGATCAGCTCCAGCTCCAGCTCCAGCCGGGCCTCGTGGGCCGCGCCGGGCACCGGGTAGCGCCGGGGCAGCCCGGCGCGCACCCGGGACTTGAGCTCCGCGTCCAGGTCCAGGTCGCGCGCGCAGAGCGGCCGGGGCATCACCCAGTCGCCCCAGTGCATGCGCCAGGCCTGCGGCAGCTCGGCCAGCTCCGCCGTGGCCCGGGCCACCCGCGGCTCGGCCCAGGGGCTGCGGGCCTCCCACTCGGCCCGGGGCACCGCGGCGTCCCGGGGGTCCCAGAGCGGTTCGGCGCGGGTGACGGTGCTCTGGGCGGCCATGGCCCGCTTGAGCCGGTGCAGTTCCAGTCCGGCCGGCCGGCTGAACCGGAGCACCTGCGGGGCCGCCACCGGCAGGCCGGCGGCCAGGGCCTGGGCCACCTCCCGCTGGTTGCGCCCGTGGCCCAGCAGCGCCGGCCGGAACCCCTCCCGGACCAGGTATTCCTGCCCCTCCAGGGTCTCGGCCAGCAGGGCGCAGTCCCGGGGCGGGTCGCCCTCGCGGCCGTGGGCCTGGTCGGTGAGCAGCCGGCACAGTTCCGCGTAGCCCCGGTCGGAGTGGGGCAGGGCACCGAAGGCCAGGCCGCGCCAGCTGAACCGGCTGGCCAGGAGGGGGCGCAGGCCGGCCGCCAGGCAGGCCTCGCGCAGCCGGGGCCAGCCGTGCAGGCCCGGATCCCAGGCGGCCACCTGGGTGTAGCCCAGACGCGGGGCCAGCCGGGCGATGACCTCGGCGGTGTAGACCCCCTCGCCGGGGCTGAAATCGGTGACGGCCAGGAGGAAGGACATGCGGGGGAGCCTCGTCTCCCCCCATCATGGCGTAAAAAAAACGAAAAGCAAGCGTCGCCTGGACTTGCGCAAGCCGGGCGGCCAGCGGTCAGAGGGCGCTGGTGGCCGTGATGTACAGGGCATAGGCGAGCAGCCGGCCGCTGGCCTGGGGCACTGCGAACACGACCACCGGGGCCCTGGCCCCCAGGTTGTCGGTGAGCACCTTCAGGCCGGCGGCGCTGGCGAGGTCCACGGAGGCCAGGCTGTAGGCGCCGCTGGCCAGGTCGATCTGGTAGACCTGGGCGGCGCTGGGCACATCCACGGGGACCGGGGTGGCGTTGCCGCCCCGGACGGTCATGGTGAAGCTGCCGCCGCTGGCCAGGGTGCCGCTGAAGGGGGCGACCACCTGGCCCAGGGGCAGCCGCACCGGGGCGAGCACCACCCAGCGGGCGTTCCAGGTGCTGGCCAGACCGGTCCCCGAGGGGACGGCGGCGCTGGCGCCCCAGACCTTCACCGGGCCCACCACCCCGCCGAAATCGATGCTGCCGCCGACGGTGCCGGCGAAACTGGCGGCGGCGCCGGCGCCGGTGGCGGGCTGGTCCGCCTGGGTGAGGTTCCACCACTTGAAGCCGGTCACCGGATTGCCCTGGCCGTCGGTGCCGTTGGGGGTGCCGTCCGGCAGGTAGCCCAGGGCGACGGTGTAGTCGTCGGCCGCCCAGGCGAAGGCGTGGGTGTAGCTGAAGCCGGTGCCGGAGGCCAGGGAGATGGCGCCGGAATAGGCGGCCGCCTCGATGTCCACCGCCTCGGCCAGCAGGGGGCTGGCCTGGAAGTCGGTGACGCTGACGTGGACCTTGAAGCCCCGGGCCAGCAGGTGCTGGTCCAGGAAGCCGGTGCCGGTGGCCATGGGCGTGGCATCGGCCTGGGCGTCGGCCGGGGTGCGGAAGAAGAACTGGGTCTCGCTGGTGACCACCACCGGCACCGGGCTGCCGTCGCCGGTTTCCACGGTGAACTGGTAGGGGGTGCCGGCGCGGCCCAGGGTGACCTGGTCCACGTGGCCCTCCGGGCTGAACCAGACGCTGTTGAAGGTGCTGCCGGCCCAGAGCCGGACCACCTGCAGGCTGCCGTCATTGCTGCTGAACCGGGTGACCGCGCGGATGTAGCGGCCGGCCAGGGCGAGGCTGGAGAAGTCGGCGAGGCTCCGGTGGGTGCCGCTGTCCTGGTCAAAGAAGGTGAAGGGATGGGCCGGGTCCGCGGTCAGCTGGACGACCTGCGGGGTGGCGACCGGCTGCTCCGGGCTGGTGGCGGGCAGGCGCGGGAAGTTCCGGACGGCCGTGAGGCTGGCGCCGCCGGCGGCCACCCCGGTGACCTGGCCGAACAGGTGGCGCAGCACCACCTGCTCGGGCGCCGGCACCGGCCGGTGGCGCAGGCTGCCGCTGAAGTTCACGGTCCACAGGGTCGCGCTGCCGGCGGCCGGGGTGTGGTCGACGATGAAGGCGGGGTGGTCCAGCAGGAACTCCAGGTCGAGGTTGCTCCGCTGGCCTTCGGCCACCACCAGGGGCTGGGCCAGTTTCACCGTGGCCGAGGTGGTGAGGTTGCCGGCGCTGCCGGTGGTGTTGCGGACCTGGATGTCCGCGGCCTTGACCGTGGCGCCGGCGGCGATGCCGGTGAAGGCCGCGGAAGGGCTGGCGGCGGCGGTCAGGGTCACGTCGCCGGGGTTGGCGGCGAAGGTGAGGATCGCCTGGTCGTAGCTGCCCACCGGCACCTGGGCGTGCGCCAGCAGGTCGCTGAGGCTGTCCAGCTGCACCAGGTTCAGCACCGGCAGCTCGGCCGGGGCGGCCAGGACCGTCACCGGGGCGCCGCCGCCGGCGGGGCGCAGGGCCACGCTGGCCAGCTTGACCCCGACCACCGCCCAGTCCTCGGTGGCGGCGTCGCTCACCGACAGCGCCAGGGTGCCGGTGGCGGGCGCGGCCGGGACCGAGCCGCCGCTGCTGGAGCCGGAACAGCCCAGGATCCCGGCGGCCAGGAGCAGCACGGACGCCAGGCAGGCCGGGAAGTGGCGCTTCAGGCCCATGGCAGCTCCTTGGGTAATCGCATGAATAGCAATTTACACTGCGCAGGCGCGGGTTGGAGGTACAGTTGGGGATGTTCCAGAAGGTACAGGGCCGACATGCGGGCGAATGAACTCCACCTGAGCCTGGAGCCGGGGCTGAAGGGTCCGCTCTACCTGCAGGCGGCCGAGGTGATCCTGGCCGCGGTGCGGGAGCGGCGCATCCTGCCCGGGGTGGCCCTGCCCGGGGTCCGGGACCTGGCCGACCGGCTGGGGGTGACCGTCAACACCATCCTGGCCGCCCTGCGCCAGCTGCAGGACCAGGGCTGGCTGACCTCCCAGGAGCGCAGCGGGTTCTTCGTGGCCGACCCGCTGCCGGAACGGCCCGGGCCCCGGCCGGGCGCCGCCGCGGCCGCGCCCGGCTTCGACCTGCCGCGCCATCTCCAGCCCATCACCAGCAACGCCAATGTCCTGCTGGATCTCACCGACGGCCTGGCCGACGCCCGGCTGGCGCCCTCCCTGGCCCTGGGCCGGGCCTACCAGCGGGGGCTCAAGCTCAAGGGCCCCAAGCTGCTGGGCGGGGCGGACTTCAAGGGCATCCTGCGGCTGCGCGAGGCGCTGGCGGAGCACCTGCAGGGCCGCCGCGGCATCCTGGCCGGGCCGGAGCAGGTGCTGGTGCTGCGCAGCACCACCATGGCGGTGACGGTGGTGGCCCGCGCCCTGCTGGGGCCGGGGGGCGGACCGGTGGCGGTGGAGAACCCGGGCAACCCCATGGTCTGGGAGGCCCTGCGCCAGGCCGGGGCGGCCCCGCTGCTGGCGCTTCCGGTGGACCGGGAGGGGGTCCGGATCGAGCCGCTGGAGGACCTTCTGGAGCGCGGCCCGGAGCGGCCGCGGCTGGTGGTGCTGAGCCCCCAGTGCCAGTTCCCAACCGGCTGCGCCCTCTCCGGCCCGCGCCGGGCCCGGCTGCTGGAGCTGTCCCGGCGGCACCGGTTCGCCCTGCTGGAGCTGGATCCGGAGTTCGACTACCTGGCGGCGGACGCCCGGCCGCCGATGGCCAGCCAGGACCCGGGCCAGGTGGTCTACGCCGGCAGCCTCTCCCGGGTGCTGGCGCCGGGGGTGCGGGTCTCCTACGTGGTGGCGCCGGAGCCCCTGGCCGGGCTGCTGGCCCGGGCCCGCCAGCACGTGGACTGGATGGGCGACCCGGTCCAGGAGTGGGCCCTGGCCGAGCTGATCCTGGACGGCGAGCTGCAGCGGCAGCTGCTCCGGGTGCGCAAGACCGCCGCCGAGCGGCGGGAGGCGCTGGAGGATGCCCTGGGCCATGCCCTGGCCGACCGGCTGCGCTGGGATCCCGGGCACGGCGGCATGGCCCTCTGGCTCCAGGGCGCCGGCCCGCTGGCCGATCCGGAGCGCTTCAACCTGTGGATCCGGGCCTGCCAGGCCCGCGGCCTCAAGCTGCGGGCGGGCGCCCACTACGACCTGGACGGCCGGGCGCTGGCGGCCACCCGCCTGGGCTTCACCGGCCACACCCCGGAGGAGCTCCAGGGGGCGGTGGCGCTCATGGCCTGAGGCGGGCGCCGGCGGGCCGGAATCCGTCCAGGATCGCCAGGGTCTCGGCATCCTCGGGCCGGTCCTCGGGGGCCTTGGCGCACAGCCGCTGCACCAGCCGCACCAGCCGCGGCGGCAGGTCCGGGCGGAGCGCCGCCAGGTCCGGGAGCGGATGGAAGCGCTGGGCCTCGAACACCTCGAACAGCGACTCGGCCTGGAAGGGCGGATGCCCGGCCAGCATCTCGAACAGCATCACCCCGAGGGCGTAGCGGTCGGCGGGCGGGCCGGCCTTGGGCCCGGCCAGGGCCTCGGGGGCGCAGTAGAGCGGGGTGCCCAGGAACATGGTGCCGGTGGTCAGGGCGGCGTCCAGGATCCGGGCGATGCCGAAATCCATCACCACCGCCCCCCGCTCGTCGAGCATGACGTTGGCCGGCTTGAGGTCCCGGTGCACCACCCCCTTGGCGTGGGCGTAGGCGATGGCTTCCGCGATGTCGCCGGCGATGCCGGCGGCTTCCGAAGCCGGCAGCGGGCCCCGGCGGGCCAGGTGAACCTCCAGGGTGGTGCCGCGCAGATAGGCCATGGCCAGCCAGGGGTCGCCCTCGGCCGGCCCGGGGTCGACCACCCGCACCACCCGCGGATGGTCCAGCAGGGCGCCCAGGGCGGCCTCCCGGCGGAACCGGGCGCGGAACCCGGGGTCCTCGGCCAGGTGCGGGTGCGGGACCTTGATGGCCACCTCCTGGCCGGAGCTCCGGTGCCTGGCCAGGTAGGCGGTGGCGCAGCTGCCCCGGCCCAGCACCCGCCGGGCCGTGAAGGGGCCGAACTGGAGGTCGACCCGGGTGCCGGCGGCGGCTCCCGAGCCGGCCGGGGGGCCGGACCGGGCGGCCATGGCCCGGCGCCGGCGCCGGGCCAAGGCCGCCAGGGCGGCCAGGATCCCGGCCAGGCCCGCGGCCAGCCCGGCCCAGGCCGGATGGGCGGCGGCTGGGCCCGGGGCCGCCGGCGCGGCGCCGGCGGCCACTGGCGGGGCGGAGGGCGCCGGAGCGGGGGCCGGGCGCGGGGCGGGCGCCGGGGCTGGCTTGGCGGTGGGGACCGGGGGGTGCGGGACCGGGGGCCCGGCAGCCGCCGGGGCGGCCCCGGGCCCGGGTGCCGGCACGGTCGCGGCGGTGGCGGCCGGGGTGGCCGGGGGGAGGTCCGGGGCCGCCGGCACGGCCGCTGGCAGGGCCGCCGGCTCCTCCGCGGCCGGTGCGGGCAGGGCCGGCGCCGCCACGGCGGGCTGGCGCAGCTGGCGCAGGCGCTCCTGGAGGGCGTCGCGCTCGCCGGCGGGCTCCGCCGCCAGGGCCTGGGAGCGGGCCAGGGCGGCCTCGGCGCCGGCGAGGTCGCCCAGGGCCAGCTCCGCTTCGGCCAGCCGGAGGTACGGATGGTAGTCCAGCAGGAAATTGAGGCCGTAGGTCTTGACCCGGTGCCCGGGCTGGGGTTCCAGGGCGATGGCCCGGGTGAAGGCCCGGACCGCCTGGGCCGGGTCGCCGCGGCGCTGGGCGGCCAGCCCGTCCTGGTAGGCCGAGAAGAAGGTGGGCCAGGCCTGGGCGGCCAGGGGCGGGCAGCAGAGCAGGACCGGGACGGCGGCGATCCTCATGGGCCGGACCCGCTCCCGAGGAAGGCCCAGCCCAGGGTCCGGCGCACCCAGGCCTCGTCCAGCTGCCAGATCACGGAGGCGAGCAGGCTGCGCTCGCGCAGGCGCTCGGTGCCCACCGCGGTGGCCGAGAAGCCGCCGGTGGGGGCGTCGGTGTTGAACCTGGACACGGTGCGGCGGTCATGGGCCTCCTTGTAGGCCACGTCCAGGGTCAGCCGGCCCCGCTTCAGGCCGGTGCCCAGGGTCCAGCCCCGCAGCACCCGCTGGCTGCCGGTCCGGGTGTCCACCACCGGCTGGGGCTCCCGGAACCCGCCCGCGCGCAGGGGGACCACCCAGGTGTCCCCGACCCAGGCCAGCCATTCCGCCCCGGCGTGCAGGTCGGTGGCGTCGCGGATGCCGGTGGGGTTCTGGTAGTCGAACCAGTTCAGGCCGTTGTAGGGGGTGGCGGGGGCCAGGAAGTGGGTGCGCGACCAGGGGGTGTGGCTCCAGTCGGCGGTGAGCAGAAGCCGGGAGCCGGGATGCACGCCGATGCCGCCGCCGAAGGTCTCGGGCCAGCGCACGCCGGTCTGGGTGCGGGTCGCCGGCGCGGCGACCGGGGTGAAGCTGGTGCTGGAGGTGGACGAGGAGGTGTCGGTGAAGATGTAGTTGGCGGTGTAGGCGGTGCGGTAGACCAGCCCCAGGTTGAGCCACCGGGAGCGCCAGATCAGTCCGACGGTGCCGTTGACGCCGCGGAACTCGCTGTCCTGGGCCAGCACCGAGCGGAACGGCACGCCCACCCCGGAGGTCAGGCTGGTGGCGGCGGAACTGAACGAGGAACGGCCGACCCAGTAGCTCACCGAGGCGCCCAGCAGGATCCGGGAGGACAGCTCGGCGCCCAGCCCGGCCGAGAACAGGTCGATGCCGCCGTCCTGGCTGAACTGCTGGGTCACCGTCTGGGTCGCCGTGCCGCCGCTGGCCACCCCCTGGTAGCCCACCGCGGCGGCGCTGGTGAAGTCGAACAGCCGCTGGTAGCTGAGCAGGAAGGTCCGGTTGCGGCCGTCGTGCTTCCAGGGCAGCGCCAGGGAGGCGAAGGTGGGCCGGGCGTGGGCGTTGCGGGACCAGGTGTCGGAGAAGGTGGTGGCCTGCTGGGGCGGCTCGCCCCGGAACCCGGTCAGGTCCAGGTCCCGGCTCACCCCCTGGACCACCAGCGAGAGTTCCGGGACCAGCAGCTGGGCCAGCCCGGCCGGGTTGAAGGAGACCGCGGTGGCGTCGTCGGCCACGGCGATGAAGGCGCCGCCGGTGCCGGCCGCCCGGGCTCCGGCGCCCTGGATGGTGAAGCCGGTGCGGGACTGTTCGGCCAGCAGGGCGTACGGCCCCGGGCCCGTCTGGGCCAGGAGCGGCGCCGCCGCTGCCGCAAGCCACCACGCTCTCCGCAAAGCCGCCTCCATCCGTTATTCCATAAGGGCAATGTAACCCGGCTCCGGGACCGGGGGAAAGGGGAACCGGCATCGCTGCCCCGGGGACCCTCGGAATCCGCGCCGGCAGGCAGCGGAAGGCCCCGCGGGCGGGGCCGCCGGCGGGGCCTTCCAGCGCCAGGACAGGATCCTACGGCCTGGGCGCGTCGGCGCTGGTGTGGGTGGTGTAGTAGAACACCACGTACGCCATCAGGAAGTTGTTGCCGTTGGAACTCTGCGGCACCCCGAAGACCCTGACCGTGGCGGTCGGGACCAGGTTGGCCGCCAGGGCGGCCTGGCCCGCCGCGGTGGTGATGTCCACCGGGCTGAGGGTCAGCACCCCGCCGTTGCGGTCCACCTGGTAGACCAGGGGGGCCGATCCGGAGGTGCTGTTCAGGTCCACGGTCACCGGCACCGTGTTGGCGGCCGGCACGGTCATCTGGAAGCTGCCGCTGGCCAGGGTCCAGGCGGTGCTGACGTTGCCCAGGGGCAGGGGAGTCGGTTCGAGGATGCTGAACAGGGCGTCCCAGCCGGGGGTGCCGGCCGAGCCGTTCCAGGTGGCGTAGCTCACCCCGAAGGGCACCGCGGTGATCGCCGGGGTGCCGCCGAAGCTCACGGACCCGCCCACGGCGTTGACGAAGCTCTGGATCGCCGTGACCGTGCCGGAGCTGCCCGGGTTAAGCAGGGTCGGGTAGCCGAGGTTCCACCACTTGAAGCCGGCGTAGGCGGCGCCGGTGGAGGGGTCGGTGCCGTTGGCGACGCCGTCGGCGATGTAGGGCAGGTTGAAGTTGGTGTAGCTGTCGCTGGCGGTGGCGAACGCGTGGGTGTAGTCGAAGCTGGAACTGCTGGCGTTGCTGATCACCCCGTCGAACTTGGCGATCTCGATGTCCACGTCCACGGCGGTGTTGTTGTCGGCGGGATCCACGGTGACGTGCACCTTGAAGCCCCGCTTCAGGTAGCCGAGGTTCATGAAGGCGACCCCGTCCGAGCCGCTGATGGGGGTGACGCCGGCGGTGGCGCTGGCGGGGGTGTGGAAGTAGAACCGGGTCGCGGTGGCGACGTTCACCTTCACCGGCAGGCCCTTCTCGTTCTCCACCCAGAAGCTGGGGGTGGCGCCGGCGCCGCTCACGTGCAGCACGTGGCCCTCGGGATTGTTGAAGACGGTGTTGAAGCTGGTGCTGGTGTAGACCCGGGCGGCCACCAGGGTGCCGTCGGGCTGGTAGCGGGTGACCAGGCGGACATAGGTGGGGGCGCTGGCGTTGGCCGCGAGCAGGGCGGCCAGGCTGGAGAAGTCCGTCACCCGGGTCTGGGCCACCGGGCTGCTGTCCAGGTTGAAGAACAGGGTGCCGTTGGCGGCGTCGACCTTGACCGGCAGGCTGAGGCTGGTGGTGGTCTCGGTCTCGGGGCTGGCGATGGGCCAGGTGGGATAGTCCTTGTCGATGGTCATGGACAGGTTGTCGGCGGCCACCGCGGTCACGGTGCCGTACAGGTGGCGGAGGACCATGTTGGCGACCTTGCAGGGGTGGTGCCGGACCATGGCGCCGTTGAAGTTCACCGCCCAGACCAGCGAACCGGTGGCCACCGTGGCGTGGCCGACGATGAAGGCCGGGTGGGCGAGGTCGAACTCCAGGTCGAGGGCGTTGCTGGAGGTGCTGCTCACGACCAGGGGCTGGGCCAGGGCCACGGTGGTGGTCACGGTCCTGCTGCCGGCGGCGCCGGTGGCGCCCTGGATCTGCACCTGGCTTGCGGTGGCGCCCTGGCCGTAGGTGGTGGCGGCGGCGCCGGCGAAGCCGGAGGAGGGATCGTTGGCGGAGGTGAGGTAGATGTCGCCGGGGTTGCCGCCGAGGGTGAGGATGGCCTTGGTGTAGGTTCCCACGGGCACCTGGACGTTGCCCAGGATCTCGCTCAGCTGGTCGAGCTCGGTCAGGTTGATGGTGGGGTAGGGGGAGGGGGCCCGGTAGACGGTGACCGCGTCGGCGGCGGTGCCGCCCTGGGGAACCAGGGCGATGCTCACCAGCTTCACGCCGATGACGCTCCAGTCCTCGGTGGAGGCGTCGCTGAGGCTGAGCGCGACCGGAGCGGTGGTGGTGCCGGTGGCCGGGGTCGTGCTGCCGCCGCCGCCGCAGGCGAGGCCGAGCAGGGTCGCGGTGATGCCGGCCGCGAGGCTGGCGGAACGGAGCAGGTCGGTTCGAGCCGTCATGGGGG
>Ga0316217_10004720_pt1 | contig 14533 bp, 9 predicted proteins | sample 1anoAmetaG_FD_203633 | JGI IMG/M metagenome (GOLD analysis project Ga0316217, IMG submission 203633) | Freshwater microbial communities from Trout Bog Lake, Wisconsin, USA - 1anoA | ecosystem: Environmental > Aquatic > Freshwater > Lake > Hypolimnion/Profundal zone | place: USA: Wisconsin... | reverse complement strand
CCCGCGGCCTGCCTCTTGTGGCGTGGGGGCCATATGATCCGTCACGCTCCCTGTGTCATGGGGCATGAAGGCCTGCTGAGAGGCATTGTGGAGATCAAAGAGAGAGGGGAAGCCTGTGCTGTCCACGGTGGATGCCTTGGCGCCCGCTTTTGGTGCGCCGTTGCGGCCGTTGGCGCCATTGCCTGCTTTTGGTGCGCCGTTCACGTCTTTCTCACAAGAGACGGGGGGATCATATCGCACGCTAAACGAGGCGCTGACTCCCTTCACGATTTGATCCGCATAACGGTCCACGAGTGTATTGATCTGACGCATGGTATCGGGATCCTGTTGCGCACTGCTCGGTAAAAGATTACCCAGTCCTTGAGGGAGTTGATGTTGTTGAATGAGTTGAGGAAGAGGCTGGCTCATGTCTCCTAGCATAGGAAGCATCTTCTTGACATCCGAGGAGAGGATAGGGATCTCCGATGCGGTAAGGGTGTGCGCCGTGACTTGATCCACGATTGTTTTGATGTCATTCTTGATGTTGGTCAGCGTCGCCACTCGCTTCTGAATGAGGGGGTCCGTCGTTCCACTCGCAGAGAGGCGCACAATCTCTCCTTGAATACGAGACATGGCGTCTTGTAGTTCCTTCACAGAGGCGGGAGCAGGGGGCGGCACTGCATCCGTAAAGCCCTCTTTGGTGAATTCATTGATCGGACCTTGAAGGGGGCCCGCGGCACCAATCAGACGAACCTGCTGTTGTAAAAAGGCCAGATTGGAAGAGATGTCATTCATATGTTTCATTGTAATGGTGGGCTGAACTCCTGGATTGCGATTGAGCACCGAGACTTGCGATTGGAGCTCTTGAAAATCACTTCGCGCCGTTTGAAGGGGGAGCTGAATCGTGGGATCCGATCGTTCCGATAGTTCTTGTGCCTCAAACGCCAAGAAGCCCTTTAGCATTTCTAACAAGGACGTCAGCTGTTGACGATTTGCCTTGATCTGGGTGGTGTCCTGATAGGGAAGGGGGCTCATCGAGGCAATCTGTTGATAGGGGGCAACAGGGAGGGGTCCAGGAAGAGAGGCGGGCGAAACATCTCCTGTCAGAACCGGAGAAACAGGGATGGTAGGTGGTAGGCGAACCTCATGGGCGTCAAATCCTTCATTGGAGGCCATGGAGGCCCATTGATAGATGACAAGAAGAATCACGACAACGGCGAAGAACGTATACAGCGCGATCATACTCTCTTCTTCCACTATCTAGTAATCCAGATTACATTTCCAGCAGGGGATGCTGTCCTTGCGAATATACTGCGTCATGTCATGATCGCATGCCTTCTGGTATTCTTGTCCTTGCGAGAGAGCGGCCGATGCGTCCTTGTTCCCTTGATGATTGCCGTGGTTCGCATGATTGTGTTCACAGTCGTCTTCACAATCGTCATCGCACTCACTCTTCGCGGGAGGGAGGCGTCGTTTCTCGAGTGTTTTTTTCTTCAATAGGGTCTGAACATCGGACAGGATGTCCATTCGTTGCTTCAAACTCTGGGCTTCCTTGCTTGTGCCACTGATGGCGGCAGAGGAGGGCTCTTGACGATCAAAGGTTCGTGCCTGAAGAGGGGCTAGCGCCGCAGGCGCCGCAAGAGCAGGGACAGGGGCGGAGGTGGGAGCGATCGGACGGGGGACAGGGGCTGGCACAGGCGCAGGAGCCATCGAACGGGCAGGGGGGGCAGCCGCAGGCGCAGGGGCCACAGGAGCCGCAGGAGCAGGCGGGCACGCAGAGGGCGTCGCATACGTAAAGACACCTAGAAGTTCATTTCGTGATGTGACCGTCGGCTGATTTCCCTGATATTTCTTCGCATTGGGATCACTTGGAGTAATCTCTCGAATCACATAGTATGTCTTTCCCACAACCATACTGGAAAACGGGAGAAGCTCGATGATCGACTCCGTGGGGGTAATGGTCGCCTGGGAGGCATGAATTTGATCCGTAAATTCTTCTGGTGCCACCACGTTATGAGAGGAATGGTTTACCACATAGACATTTTGAATCGTCGTATTGTCTGTGGTGCGCGCCTTCAGAATCACGAGGTTTTCGGACAGGCATGCGGTCACCACCACTCGCGACGGAACCGCAGAGGGCGTATCAAAAAATCCTTCTGAATGTTGGACCGATAGCGCCACGATCCCTATCAACAGTAGGATACATACCACAAGAAATTTCATTTCTCTCTATATGAACCGGAGGAGTTAGGAAGAATACCATAGAAAAGGTATCGTGATGGCAAAGAGAGGAACACACACAACATGCAGTAAAATTTGACAAGAGTAACGGGATCCACGGAAGACAGAGAACACATGTTAACGGCACGATTCCAAGAAGACGAACGCCCTGAGATTGGAGTGGACGAGGCTGGGCGGGGATCGTTCTGGGGACCACTGACCGCGGGTGCGGTCTGTCTTCCTCCGTCTTCTCAATGGACCGAGGAGCATCACGCGGTCTTTCTTCCCATACGTGATTCCAAGAAGCTCAGTCCGAAGAAGCGAGAGGCGCTTGCCACGTCACTCCGCGAACTCTTAGGAGACCGATGCGCAGTCGGTATGGTGTCCGCAGAAGAAATCAATCAACATGGGGTCACCTGGGCAAACCGTGAGGCGTTTCGTCGGGCCATTCGTGGCGTAGGAGGAACAGAGACTCACCGTCTGTTGATCGATGGGACCCTTGCGATCGATGATTGGGCGGGAGAGCAGCATGTGATTGTGGAGGGAGATGGGACCTATCTGGCCATTGCGGCGGCCTCCATTCTTGCCAAAGTAGAGCATGATCGTTGGATTCGGGCGTATGCGGAAGAGCACCCTGAATGTGAGGAGCGCTATCATCTTGTCTCCTCGAAAGGATATGGGACGGCCAAGCACCGCGAGGGAATACGTCTCCATGGGGGTCATGTCCACCATAGAGAGGCATACATACAACATTGGCTGCCTGGTGCGCCGATCGTGGTGAAAGAGGCCAAGAAGCCACACATGGCACAGAAAGAGTCACACGGGTGCCTGATTCGATTTGAATAAATGCAACGGTCAATGACGACACGAGCGGTGGGAGCGGCGGCTTTTTTTGTGACGCCGTGTGATTGCTTCCACCTATCACACGAAACATATCATAACCAAGCGACTAGTAGTCGTTCGGTGATTGTATTCTAATCGTATTTATCTATCATAAATGGCAACATGTGATGTACCGAATGGTGCGCATTTAGTTGCGGCGAGAGCGACGAGAGCGGTTGCGGCGGCTCTTGTTCTTGCGGTCACCACCGCGAGACTTGCGGCTCTTGTTCTTGCGGTCACCACCGCGCGACTTGCGACCACGGCTCTTCTTGTTCTTGCGGAGCTTGCGCTTGCCGCCCTCCGAGCGGTTGCGGCGGGACTTGATACGGTTGCCGCCGCGCGACTTGTTGCGGCGAGAGCGGTTGCGGCGGCTGCCGCCGACGGCGTTCGCGGATGCGGGCATGGACATTGGCATGGCGTTGGAAGACATCTTTATATTAGAGCCTGACATTATTTTTATACGCGAGGGGGAGGGAAAGAGTCACCCATGCGCCTACCGTAGTCTTCCTTCTGCCCACGCATCCAAAATCGCCAGATCCATCGCGCGAAACCGCGAGGCGTGTTCGGGCCGATATTGATGCGCCTCCTTTCGTTCGAAGGTCACATACTTTCCTTTCGGATCAGAGGCATCTCGTTCTTCCCATGAGGCCGCCCCTCGGAGTCTTTGAATCCATTTGAATGATTCATAGGCATACACCTGACGATCCAAGAGACCCACATGGCTCATCACAAAGACCCCAGGCGCCCCTTCGGAGTGGAGCGTATTGATCGGAGAGACGGAAAGGAGTTCCTTTCCATTCAAAATGTTCTCTCGGGGGTTTCCAAATTCCTTATACTCCCCAATCGTAAGGGGCAAATCAGGATTGGAACTGGTTCGAAGAACATCCACATAGGGGACCTCGGTGAAAGCGGCGCCCACTAGCTGACCATGGGGATACCGAGAGACCATGGCGCCCACAGGAACCCCTCCCGCAGAGCGACCGTAGATGACCGTTTGTGCCGGACCGAGTCGATGGCGTCGTTGGGATCCGCGAATGACCGCCTCAAAATCATCAATCGTCACATGGCGGTGCTCTCGTCGGGCCGCATCCGCCCAGGCGGCATCGACATCTCCTCCTCCACGAACCATCGCAAAGACAATGACCCATTTGCGCCGTAAGAGAGGATACCAGTGTTGATAGGGCCAGTTGACGGGGGTCGTGGATCCATACGAGCCATAGACATAGATAAATTGGGCTTTGGGGACAATCCCTTTTTGCTTAATACATACGAAGGGCACACGCGTTCCATCCGCCGATGGAACATGATATCGATGAACCTCTAAAGGGGCAAAGGTGATCGGATGAGCAATGGGGGTCGTATGCTCTTCCCGAAAGATCGTCTGATGGGCGACATGAAGGACCCATGGGACAGAATAGGGAGAATGAACAGTAAACGATTGAATAAAGGTGTCTTCCCAGTCCGCCCAGATATTGACATCAATGGTTCCCACCGCAATTCGATAGAGCGCGCGCGGTTTTTGATGGGGCTCACAATACCAGATCGTCTGTGATCCCTCCCAGATCGTGAGGACATGCCCTGTTTGAAGGTTGACCCATTGAATCTCCTCAGTAGGAAGGGTCCACTGCTGGAGAGGGGCGCCCATCGGAATCCACCGTTCTTGGAGGGTTCGTCGAAGAAGGACACAGTCGTGCCCCTCCAAGCTCCGTCCGAGGGGCATCTGAAGCACCGATTTCGTATAGAGCGGAATCAGATTCTCTCCATCCACACGATACAGGGAGCTTCGCATGGGATCCGACGATAACATATAGAGGGTTCGACGTGCCCCTTTGCTCAACATAATATCTCGCTCTTTGTCCCGTTCTCGATAGATCGTCTTCTCTTTCTTTCCTGTCCGTGCGTCACACATGCGCAGTTCGGCTGTCACAAATAGATCAGTGACATTGATATAATAACAGCGATCGTCGATGACGGCGATCTGAGAAGAGACGGCGGGCTTTTTCCAGAGGGTTGCGCCCGTGCGGTCTTCACAGAGAAGTTGATTGTGATAGTGGGCATCTTCATCAGAGGTCACATACCATATCATGTCTCCTTGAACATCCACATCATATGCGGGGGTTTTCTTCGTAGACCATACCCATCTCCATGAAAAACGGGAGCTGCTCGTCAACAAGATCTCCACTGCTCCACCGCCAATCTTGTATCCCAATCGCTCCACATAGGGTCGCACCTGATCGAGCTCCTCTTTCATGTGTTTTGCGGTGCGTGCCACATGCGGCTGAGAAGATAATTCATGATAGTGTGCTTTTTCTTGTTGGATCAGGGTATTCCACCGTTTTCCTTTCATCGTTTCCATCCAGGCCCATGGATCATTCCATGAGAGATATCCTAGATCTCGTCTTTCTTGTCCTGTCATTCCCTACTAGATGAGGGTACATTCTGACACCTCGCCCCCCGTAGAGACCCATCAAGAGTCTAAACATGGCTTTCGTTCCTAGACTAGAATCAACATGGCGCTTCGAACGACTGTGCTGTATCAAAAGGGGAATGCCCATGGATTACAAGATGACGTTGTTGTGATCCAACGTCTTCTTGCGTCTCTTTCGACAAAGGGGATGCCGCTCTCTCCACCTGTTCTTGCGGATCTTCGTGAGCCACTGTCTCTGTCGGACCTACAAATTCACCTTGAAATTCCTGTGTATGGCGCGATTCCGTGGGGTCACGTCAACCTTCTTCTGGTGAATCCGGAACAATGGTCCTATGCCTACGATGCGTATGTTCATGCGTTTGATGCGATCTTCTTTCGTGATACGTTAACGGCGGAACGGTTTCGCCAGGATTTCATGGCAAAAGGCATTCCCTCGGATCATCTCTATACCCTCCCGTGGTGTGACTCGTGGCGTTCGGAGGCGGAGGAGGAAGATACCGCGAAGATTCCAGGCTTTCTCTGTCTTCTTGCGGGGTCCACGACCAAATACGAATATGTGAAGCAACTCCTGCCCCATTGGACGACGGAGGATCCACCTCTTCGTGTCTATACGACGCGTCAGGATGTGGCAGACGGGTTGAAGGGACTTCCTGGTCTTGCGTCCTCTGTCACGGTCCTTCATAAGGATCTGACGATGGCAGAGTGCCGCACCCTTTCTCGTGAGGCCGAGGGGCATCTGATTGTCAGTCAGGCAGAGGGCTATGGCTATGCGGCGGCCCACAGTGAAACATTGGGTGCCTTTGCGATCATGAATCGCCTCCCCGTCTTTCAAGCGGACTATGGAACGCTGGGAGACGTCGCATGGCTCTCGGATGAGACCACACCTTCTACGTCTGTTCGATGTGACCTTGCTCGCCCTGGCCCTCGCGTTCGTGAGGAACTGGACGCGGCCTTTGCGCAGTTTCGGAGCGGCCATGCGCGCTCTTCGTTGCGCAAGAGACATGCTGCGGAGCGCTTTGCGACACTCTGTGGGGTGAGTGGCCCTGTATTGGACCGACTGTGCCGCATGGCTCACGAACGGCGCGCGGTGAAGACGCATCGCCCTCCGCTGCTTTATCCTGTAGACTGTCCGTTCATTTCTGTCGTCACACCCACGTATCATCGGCAGAAACTGTTTGATATTGCTCTTCATTCCATGTTGCTGACTGATTACCCCAAGGACAAGATGGAATGGGTGATTGTGGAAGACGGGACGGATCCTGCGTTGAGTGCTCGTGAGAAGATCATTTCATTTCAGCTGCAAGTTCCACAGATTACGATCAAGTATATTCCCATTGAGGGCCATATGACCATTGGAGAGAAGCGAAACCTGGGGGTGGAGCATTCTAAGAACGAGATCATCCTCTTCATGGACGATGATGATCATTATCCGTCTACATCCTTTCGTCGTCGTGTGGCATGGTTGCTGTGCAATGATAAAAAACGGATTGCGTGCTGCACGACATTGGCTCTCTATGATCTGGTACACGGCGTTAGCGCGGTAAATGTGCCCCCCTATTCTCTGCCCTTGTCCCAACGTATTTCTGAGGGGACTTTCACTTTTTTTAAATCGGTGTGGAAGGAGCGTCCATTCCCTGCGGTCTCATTGGCAGAGGGAGAGGGTTGGATCGAGGGACGTGAACATGAGGTAACAGAGCATCAGTGCCAGCAGATCATTGTGGCCTTTACCCATCATGGCAACTCATCGGGTCGTCGCATCCCTCCTGCTGGACCCCCGTCATGCTTCTGGGGCTTTCCCCAGGAATTCCTCGTCTTTCTTCATGGTCTTGCGGGGGTAGAAGTGGAAGCTACAGAGGAGAAAAAATAGACGAATGCGTATTGTGAGAATCAGTAAAGATATATTTGCGGATATTATAGTAATACATACTATCGTTTGATTATTGAATAGCCACACGATAGTCATATATTTTCTTATGCGAACTCCTTAGATATTTAATCTCTGATACCAAGAGCAACTTCTAGAACTTTTTTAAGGTTATGATTTGATTTTGATGCGTTTACAACATTATGAACAAGTCCCTTAATAAGTACTTCATTATTATAAGAATTTTGTAGTTGAGCATACAGAGAGTTTAGATTTCCACCATCATTGACATATTGAAGAAATGGTTGCAGTTTATTACACAAAGAAAAATGATTGGACTGGTTCATTACAACCTCTAATAGAGCATCGTATATAATGTCAAAATCATTCTGACGTTGTGCTTGAACAAGTAGTTCTTCAAATGTAGACATTATATATGTAGATATGATATATGTAGATATTATATAGTGTTTAAGTTGATAGCGCTAGATATTTTATAGTAGATAATTCTCTGTCATATATATCTTTATATTTGCCTGATTTTATATGTTTCCAGAATTGACCAACATCTATACCATCTTCTTTTTCTCCTCTAACGGGTCTTCTTTTTTCTCTTATGCAGAACGCTTTTATTGCCTTTGTTTTTTCCTCTGGAGTAAATCTCTTTGATATAACTCTTGATCGGGCCTTATCATAATCTTCTTTCAATATGCTATTTGTTAATAGTTCTTTCCGTATCTCTATATTAGAAGATTGATGACGAGTTTTTATTGATGTCCAAAATTGCCCCAGTTTAACACCATCCTTTGTTTTATAAGTAGCAATTGGTATTTTATGATTAGTTAGTACGTAATCAAGTAGCATCTGTTTCTTTTCTGATGGTGTACATGTTACTTTATCACTATTTCTTTCATGAAACTTGGTATAACCATCTTTCAATAATGGATTTTTATCTAAATATGGCTTTGATAGTGCGGTGTTATTTCCTATGTAAATACACCTTAGAAATGATCCAATTTTAAATCCATTGTCTAAGACAATATCATAGATAGGAAGTTTTTTGTGGTGTGTAATATACTCGTCTAACATTCTTAATTTTTCTTCTACTGAGAATGTAGTATCTTTGATGTTTATTAATACTTCATATTGTTGTACTAATGCTTCCCACATTTTCTTTACAGTTTCATACTTCATTAACTTATTATTAGCAGTATAATTAGTCTTTTGATGGCCTATCCATTTTGCATCTGATCTTTCTGATTTCACGTTAGACGCTGAAGATGGTCTAAGCCCTTTTTGTAAATATGTTTTTTCTATATGATCTCTTCTTTTAATCCATTTTATAATATGAATGTCAAGTTGTTCTAAGAAGTAATGTTTATATTCTTTTATAAATTCTTCCCATTTTATTCGTATTGAGTGATGTCTCAATATGAAATAATAATGTTTATAATTGTTTTGTTGACGCTTTAACCATTTATACATGATTCTGTCTTCAGGTAATTTTTTATAGGTATCTATATAGATTTTACATTTGATTAGCATATTTTCCCACACCGTTTGATATTGATCGCTCTTTCCCATACGATCCACAATCAAATTGTAGCGAAACGTAAAGAGATCTGTGGTATCCTGCTTTTCATCATCTTCGTCGTCGTCCTCCTCTTCCACATCTTCCCCATGTTCCAGACTCAGATATCCTCCCATCTTCTTTTCAGAAATGGTCTTTTTGATACGCTCATCATAGGTAGACAGTTGATGAAGAAACGTCTGGATGCGTTCCGCATCACTCTCTTGTGTGAAGGGGACATAGATCGTCGCCAGTCGTTTATCGCAGTGTGGGCGCAACGCTCGTCCAATGGCCTGAATGACAAAGATCTCACTGGTAGAGACTTGGAGAAAGAAGATCGACCGAATGTGGGGCGCATTAAATCCCTCTACCAAGATGCGAATGTTGACCAAGAATTGTATCGCACCTGATTCAAACTCGGCAAACAGTCGTTGACGCTCTTTGTAAGGAGTATCCGCATCGATGTATCCCGCGCACCCTTTTCGCAACTGATGGAGCATGTCTGTGAATTCTCGTCCCTCTTTACAAGAGGGGGCATAGATCACACAATGAGATTCGTGCTGTTTATGAACGAGGTAATGCGCAAGATGCGTATTGGTAACATACTCTTGTTCAAAGATCGGAAACACGAATTGATAGTCGCATAAATATCCCTCGTCAATCGCTTGTCGCACTTTGTATTCAAAGAAGAGCGATTCGTCTGTGGGCGGATCCAATGTCGCGGAAAGATAGATCGCTCGTTTGGTATCCGATAGAGTCTGGATGCATTTCATGTAGGATCGTTCTTCGGTCTGGCTCTCTTCGTCTTCCTCTTGCTCATCCTCTTCGTATTCCTCTTGGTCTTCTGAATCATAGATGTCATGCTCCGCCTCTGTCTCCATGTATCGTTCAGGGATCTTCACATGGTGCGCTTCATCGATGCACACTCTCTTAAATCGGTCCCTCTGATCGTAGATGTGTGGAAAGGAATCATATACACAAATCACGATGGTTTCGTCCTGATACTGTTCCATGTTGCGATGTCGTCCCGTTCCAATCAAATAAGGCGTGATTCCTAATGTTTCACATTCCTTCCCCCATTGCTCCATGAGCACCACGCGAGGAACCAGGACAAGAAGGGTCTCCATGCGATAATGAAGATGATAGTGTAAGAGAATGACTGTCTTTCCACATCCCGTTGGAATGCATAGGTATACGTTTTGTCCAACCTCTTTCCCCTTTTCCAAATATGCAATGGACTCCGCTTGGTAGGGACGAATCACATAGGCGTCAGGTATCGTGGAGGATGGAAAGGTGAGCGATTGAATTCGCTTGCCTTCTGATCGAAATTCGGTTCCCAGCACGGTCTGATCGACAATCGTGTGATCATCCACATAGGATTGAATCATGGAGCACAGCTGAGATTCTTGCGTCCGATAGAGTATTTTTACAGCATCCTTGAATTTGAAGCAGCATCCCAGAAAGGTAGCAAAGTGTCTCCACGAAATACATCCTTGATATAATTTCATTTGTGACACACGATTTCCTTCGATGTCCCACGCATCAATCCCCATATCACGCGTCATTCCTTTTTCTTCTCGTAGCGGTGGGGGAACATCTTCCCAACGAAGAAAGATAGAATCGTATTGAATACTAAGACGCATACACGCAAACCATTCAAATGATTTGTGTAAATGTTCTTTGTAGGTGGCGGTATCCATGTCGATCGTTGACAGATCTTCATGGATGTATTTTGTGTAGCGCGCGATATGTTCCTCCATGATTCTACTTTTTTCTTTCTTTTCGCACACCATTCAAATTTATAGAGACAGGCAATTAATGTCCTCGGCGCAAAGAGCGACCTCCTCTTGGCCTAATAGTCGGTGGAAGATCGAGTGATGGTTCCTCTTTTTTCTGGATGGTAGGAGGGAGAGATGCCTCTGGCTCTTCTTGCTTCTCTACCAATGGCTTCTGGATGGTAGGTGATTCCTCTGGCTCTTCTTGCTTCTCCAACGATGGCTTCTGGATGGTAGGAGGTACCTCCTCTTTCTCAGGTGCCTTCTGATCCACTGTCTGAATCGCGGATTCCACTTGTTCATTCGTGGCCTCCACAGTAGGAAGTTCAGGCTCTTTCTCGTGGAGCTCTTCTGGTGTTCGCTGAGGGTGCGCAAGTGATTCTTTCACCACTAACTCCGCAAGGGGTCGCGAAGGCCCTTTCCCACACCGTTGCTCCCGAAAGGTATCCGATGTCGGAATGCCGACCAATTGAAAGACCATTCGTAACGCAAAATTGCCCTGGACGTGTTGGGTGAGTTCTTGGTATTCCTTCGAACAAATAAACGCCTGATCATCCATGAGCGCCTGGAGGCGTTCGATGTGTTCAAACGACACGCTCAACTCATCGGATCGTGGGGCCAACCCTTGCCCGATCAACACATCATCAATCGCCTGCTTTCGTTCCGCTAGTTTCTCCAGCATCTCGATCAATGGCACACGAGCGGAGGCAGGTGCCGTCACTTGAAAGACCGCCAACAGACCTCCAATCAAGAGCGATTTTCCGAGAGAATACGTTCCAAACACAATCTCCCGCTGAATCCTCGGATGGATCATTTCAAATAAGGCCACATACGCCTTGAGAAGTTGCCCCATATACATGGGAGAGGATCCCGCATAGCCAAGAAGAGAAAGAATGGCCTTCTTCCAGTCTCCACGAAGCAGATCCAATATGGACATGATCACACTCAAGAGCTTTCGGTTTTGATCGGCACCCATGACACTTGCGCTGACACGAGCCATATCGAGAAGGAGATAGACAATAACATAGAGCGTTCGTGGCGGAGCTTTGACTTTTTCCAACGCCATCCCTACCGCTTTGGTCGCAGGATACGCCTGAAGAGCGGTCGTGATTGCCTTAGGAAACACAGGAAGATCCTCTCCTTTGTCAAATGTTGACATCTGAAGAGGGCCGTGTTTGGAGACATACTGGTGAATGGTAGAATTTACCTTTTCGTATTGAGAATATGCTTTTTCAAACAAATCATCGGGACCCATCGGAACGTCGGCGGATTCTTCTGGAGAGGTCTCTGAGGGGGCGGTTTCTATCGGCAGCTCCGCGGAGGGAAGAGAGGGTAGATCCGCGCCTCCCTGTTGCGACCACCTACGAAAAAAAGGAAGATAGGGCTCGCATGCCGCCGTCCACACGGCCTGCTCCGCAGGCGTCAAGAGAGGCCGTCCCTCTTCGTCCACGGCCCGTTTTGCCCACCCCTCCGCATCCTGTTCCTCTTGTATGGCAAAGAGAATCCCCAGAATCCCTGTAGTGGATTGAGACAGCATGGTTGGGAAATCGCTCCTCTGAAACAACTGATCCACCTGTTTTCGCGCATGTTCCACACTCTGTGTGTAGGTCTTCATCCTACTCTGTTTCTGTTTTATTTACGGGTGACAGTATCACAGTGGGATCCGGTATCATTACGATCCACACATGACACACTCCTCCTCGGACGACTTTCGAAGGAGCCGCATCTGTTCGGATCGCTGTGCCTCTCGCTGAAGCTCAGGATCCACCGTAAATTTCTGTGCCATCACGGGCGCACGCGTGCGTAGATAGTAGATGCCCGTCTTGAGCCCCTTTTTCCACGAGTAGAAGTGCATCGACGTCAGTTTCGCATAATTGGGATCGCCCACAAACAGATTCATGCTCTGCGATTGACAAATGAAAGCGCCGCGCGCCGCTGCCATATCAATCAGCGTCTTCTGCTTGATCTCCCATGACGTCTTATAGAGTCTCTGAATGGATTCGGGAATTTGATCGAGTCCCTGAATGGAGCCGTTTCGCGCAATGATCTGTTGTTTCATCATCTCGTTCCACAATTCTAACTTTTGAAGATCCTTCATCAAGTGCTTGTTGATCACCACAAACTCGCCCGCAAGGGTTCGTCGCGCATAGAGATTGCTCGTGAACGGTTCGATACACTCATTGAATCCCAGAATCTGCGAGGTAGACGCCGTCGGCATCGGGGCGACCAGAAGAGAATTGCGGACGCCCTTGGCCATCACTTTCTCCTTTAGACCCGCCCAGTCGAGCTGATCTTCTGCGGCGCCTTGAGCCGTGAGAGGCGTCACGCCCCACATGTCATACTGGAACATTCCTTCTGACATCGGTGAGCCATGGAACGTGGAATAGGGGCCATCTTCCACCGCGATCTCATAGGAGGACTCCACGGCGGCGTAATAGATGTGCTCAAAGATGCGCTGGTTCAGATCGGCGGCTTTCTCTGATTCCCACGACACTCGCATGAGCGCAAAGACGTCGGCCAAGCCCTGGACGCCGAGACCGACGGGGCGGTGACGGAAATTGGATCGTTCCGTCTCGGGTGTCGGATAATAGTTGATGTCAATGACACGGTTCAGGTTTCGGATGGCGACCTTGACTACCTTGCGAAGCATTGCATAATCAAACGTTTTCGTGGCGACATTCACATAGGCGGGGAGCGCAAGGGAGGCCAAGTTACAGACACTTGTTTCTTCAGGACTGGAATATTCCATGATCTCTGTGCAGTTTCCTGTGAGGATACCATTGAATACGGCGGCATGATTGTGGGGCTCATTCACACAATAGGTGTCATCCACACGACCCGTGTCCATAACGGACTCTACTGTGACGAATTGTTCCGCATTTCGTTGGGGTTTTCTTCCTATGATTTGAAGGCGATGACAGGTTAATCCGAGTTGGATCAATTGATACACACCAGATGATGAAATCAGAAGACGGTATAGTTTCTTACAGTCATACTCCTTGCGGCCACCTTTTCCGTCAGGCATCCATACAGCTCGTTCAGGTTGCATTAATCTCACTTTTACCTGGATACCCAATGTCTGAAGCATAAGACGAATTCTATCTAAGAATTCGGGATGAATCGAAGCAATCTGTAGTGCTTCATTCGTTCCATTGCGGCATACGCAGCCATCCGAATCAAGTAATCCTGCAAGCCATTCAAGACGGCATGGCACCGAGGCATGTAGCGGAACTACGTATTTTTCGTGTAATTCGTCAGGAAGCATCACATTGAGGCGGCCTGTAGCATCTTCTTTGTAGGATGAACTGCGAATCTGTAGATGCTCAACGAGGTTCTTCTTTTCACCATACAAGGATAGGCTTTTTGAGATAGTACCATCACTTCTCATACTGTGATATGTTCCATCGCCACAAAAGACCCCGTGTGTATACGGATAGGGCATATCATGTTCCACATGTCCTTCCACCACATTCAGTCCATGTTTGGCAAGCATCATCCCCTCTTTCAATTCCGAGGCATCCACACGCGTCATGTGAGCCAGAGGAGCATGATCCTCATATCCCGATCGAATCAGGAACTTGTGATACGGAGTGCAGGTCAACTGCGCACCATTGCTCAGAAAGACGGTGATCAGTCGCTGATTCTCGCCCGTTTTGTGAACAACCGTCTCGGACCAGGCCTCTCCATTCCACACACGAACGGTCTGCCCCACCAACGTAGAGATCTGCTGTTGACCCTGATCCGTGAGGAGATACGTCTCGGGCGCCACACATAAATTGGAGCTCTTAATCGTGCCCACATTCTTCTGATTGGAC
>Ga0316217_10004719_pt1 | contig 14534 bp, 9 predicted proteins | sample 1anoAmetaG_FD_203633 | JGI IMG/M metagenome (GOLD analysis project Ga0316217, IMG submission 203633) | Freshwater microbial communities from Trout Bog Lake, Wisconsin, USA - 1anoA | ecosystem: Environmental > Aquatic > Freshwater > Lake > Hypolimnion/Profundal zone | place: USA: Wisconsin... | reverse complement strand
GCGGTCATCGCGACCTACCAGGCGCAGGCCGGGACGCCGGCGGTCAGCGTGTACGTAGACCAGGGTGGGCACGGCGCGTTTCGGGCCGATATCGGCTACGCCGATGTCGTGGAAAAGCGCGCGGTGGACAATGATTCGGTCTACGCGATCGGCTCGATCACCAAGTCGCTCACTGCGCACGCGGTGCTGACGCTGGTCGCCGCCGGGCGACTGCACCTGGACGACACGGTGGGTGCTGTCCTCACCGACTACGTGGGCCCCGCCCGCGAAGTGACTGTGCGGCAGCTGCTCAACCATACGAGCGGAATTCCGAACTACGTCAATGAGATCCCCGGCTTGCGGGCCAAGCTGCGCCGCGGCGAGATGCAGCGTGCCGACATGGTCGCGACATTTGCGCCGCTGCCGCTCAGCTTTGCGCCCGGCAGTCGCTGGAGCTACACGAATTCCGGCTATTACCTGCTCGGCCTGATCATCGAGAAGGTGAGCGGCAGGTCGTATTATGAGTACCTGCGGGACGACGTCCTCAAGCCGCTTGGCATCACGCATGTCTGGTCAGGAGACGATCGCGAGATCGTCCCGCACCGTGTGCACGGATATGACGTGGGCGCCGCTGGCATCGAGAATGCGACACCGTGGTACTACCTGGTGCCGTTCTCGGCGGGATCCCTGCTGTCGACGACCGAGGAGCTGGCCCGCTACCGTCGCGCAGTCTTTACCTCCCCAGCCCTTTCACCCCAGGTTCGCGAACTGATCACGACCGAAGTGCCGCTGTCGGGAGGGGAGCACACCGGGTACCTACTCGGCGGCCTCGTCCGCAGTCAGTTCGGCGGCCTCGCGAAGTACGCGCACTCCGGCGAGATTTGGGGCTACTCGGCCTCGCACGCGTACTACCCGGAGCGTGACACGACGATCGTCGTTCTCACGAACCGGATGGGGCCGCTGCTGACGCCCGTGTCACTGGAGCGCGCGGTCGCGCGGATCGTCCTCGGCGTGCCTGCGCCGTCGGTTGAGCCGACGCCCATGTCGGCCGCGACGCTGGCACGATTCGCGGGCGAATACGCGCTCGGGCCCATGTTGATCGGTGTACCGAGCCTGTCCTTCGCGGCGCATGACGGCCATCTGTACTTCGGCTTCGGGTCGGTTTCGGAACCCGCGCAGATGCTCGAACTGCAGTACGTCGGCCACGAGCGCTTCGTGCTGGCCGCGGATCCGGAGACGGCGTTCGACTTCACTGGCGCGCCGGCCCATGGACCGGCGCCCGGCGTCGTGATGGACGCACTGAACGGAACCATCCCGGCGAAGCGGGTGCACTGATGCGGTGGCGGGTCTCATGAGGTCGGGACGCGTGGGCCGGAGGAACGGGCTGTGACCTGGGACGTGGCAGTCATCGGCGCCGGCATTGCCGGCGCTGCGGCGGCAGCCGAGCTCTCGCGGGACCACTCGGTGGTGATGCTCGACTCCGAGGCGCAGCCCGGGTACCACTCGACCGGTCGCTCGGTCGCCATGCTTGATCTCGCGTACGGGAATGCGGTGGTCCAGGCGCTGACGTCGCTCAGCCTCGGGCCGCTCGCGGAGCTACAGGATGCGTCGTCCGACGCCCCGTTTCTGCTGGAGCGGGGTGTTCTGTACGTTGCCAGGCCCGATCAGGCGTCCTCGATGGCGCGCTTCCACGAGCGCGTCACCGTACCCGGCCACCGCGTCGAGTACCGAGACGGGGCCTTTGCACGGGCAAAGGTTCCGCTGTTGCGCGACGGCTATGCCGGCGGTTGCGCTTACGAGCCCGACGCCCGGGAATTCGACGTCGGCGGGCTCCTTTCGGCCCTGATTCGCCAGTTCCGCGCCCGCGGTGGTCAGTTGCGCCTGAGCGCAGCCGTTGGAGCGCTTGAGCGAGCGAACGGCGTTTGGCGGATCCAGGCTGGCGAGGAAACGCTCGAGGCGAGCCACATCGTGAACGCAGCCGGTGCCTGGGCTGACGACGTGGCGATCCGGGCCGGGGGAGTAGCGCTCGGGCTCGTGCCGAAGCGGCGCTCCGTGTGTGTGGTCCCGACCGCCGCGGCACCCGCCTCGAGCGCCTGGCCGTTCGTCGTCGACGTCGACGAGAAGTTCTACTTCAAGCAGGAAGCCGGACGCCTGCTGGTCTCCCCAGCCGACCAGGACCCGGTCACGCCGTGTGACGCCTGGCCGGAGGATCAGGACATCGCGGTGGCCATCGAGCGGCTCGAGGCCGCCTGCGACATTGCAGTCGAGCGGGTGGCGCATCGGTGGGCGGGGCTGCGCCCGTTCTTCGCCGACGGGTCGCCCGCCATCGGACCGGATCCGACGTTGGCGAACTTTTACTGGTGCGCCGGTTTTGGAGGCTACGGCATCCAAATCGCACTGGGCGCCGCAGCCTGCATCGGCGCCCGGCTGCGTGGTGCGGCATTGCCTGAGATTGCCAGACGTTGCGATCCAGCTCGTCTGACCCATGGCCAAAAAGCAGGCTACTAGACAAAAATGTAAGTTAGTGGTCAGATCGGTTCATCGCTTGCGTGCCCGATGCCGCTTTCCAACTGAAGGAACTCCCCATGCGTTCGGTTGCCCTGTCGTCGACGATTCGCTGTCTTCTCGCCGCCGCCACCGTGACCTCGATCGCCGCTCCCGCATTCGCGGACACGGCAGCGTCGGGGCGCCTCGACGACATCGTCGTCACCGCGACCCGCCGGGAAACATCGCTGCAGGACGTCCCGCTCGCGATTACCGCGTTGACAGGTGACGCGCTCGATAGCGCCGGCGTCACCCGCCTCGAGGACCTCGCAACGGAGGTCCCGAATACCTTCATCAATACCGGCAGCGGGCTGCGGACCACCAGCGTGACGGTGCGCGGCATCTCCTCGAACCCGAACAACCCGGGCGTTGACCCTTCGATTGGCGTGTTCGTCGATGGCGTATACATGTCGCGTCCCACGACGCTCAACGCCAACCTGTACGATCTCGAGCGCGTCGAAGTCGTGCGTGGCCCGCAGGGCGCCCTCTACGGCAAGAACACGATCGCCGGTGCGCTCAACTTCATCACCCGTGCCCCGTCCGAGACTGCGGGGGGTGAGTTCGACCTCGGCTACGGCAACTACGGTGCATTGAATGCCTTCGGCGCCGTCACGGGGCCGCTGGGGACCCCGGACCTGCTGGGCCGGGCCTCAGTGTCGGTTCAGAAGCGGGATGGCCTCGTGACGAACCTCGCGACCGGCACGAAGCTGGATGACGTCGACGCCAAGTCCGCCCGCATATCGCTGCTGTGGAAGGCGAGCGAGGCGGTGACCGTTCAGCTGCGGGCCGACAAGAGCCGCGACCGCACGCACGACGGCTCCGCGGATGTACTCGACAATGGCGCCTTCACCGGATCCCCACTCGCCGACGCGAGCCCATGGGATCGCCGGGTGTCGAATAACCTGGATCCGGTACAGAACCGCGACGTGAGTGGCGTTTCGCTGCAGGTCGATGCCCGCTTCGCCGCCGGCACGCTGACCTCGCTGACCTCGTCACGGCGCTTCACGTGGTACAACCTCGCGGACAATGATTTCACCGTGCTCGACATGCTGAGTTCCGGTATTGCCGAGGACCAGGCCGAGTGGTCGCAGGAGCTGCGCTTCGTTTCGAAGCCGAACGGCCCGCTCAACTACATCGTTGGCGCTTACGTATCGCACCAGCGGCTCGATACGGTTTCGACGGCCATCGTTGGACCGGATCTCGGCATCTATCCCCAGGACGTCACCGGGATCATCGACGCGAACGTCAAGACCGATACGACGGCGGCGTACGGGCAGCTCAGTTATGACTTCGATGCCCACTGGAACGGCAGCCTCACCGCGCGAGTCTCGGACGAGAAGAAGTCCGTGGATCAGAGCCAGACGGGTGATCCGTTCCAGATCCTCCTGCAGACCCAGCCGCTCCAACACCTGACGCGCAAGGACAGCGAGTTCTCGCCGTCCGGCAGCCTGAGCTACAAGTTCAGCAAGGATGTGACCGGCTACGGCTCCATCAGTCGTGGCTTCAAGGCTGGTGGATTCAATGTGTTTTCAATCTCGATGACGGACCCCGCGCGCTATTCTCCGGAAACGGTGACGAGCTACGAGCTCGGCGTGAAGAGCGTGCTGGCGGACGGTCGCGTGCGGCTGAACACGGCTCTCTACTACCTTGACTATCGGGACCTTCAGGTCAATCAACTCGTGTTGGTCAGCGGCATCCCGCAGTTCACGACGTCGAACGCGGCGAGCGCCTCGAGCAAGGGCGCCGAAGTCGAACTTGAAGCCCGACTGACCCCGGAACTCGAGGCGACCTTCTCGTATGGCTACACGGACGCGACTTACAAGTCGTTCCCCAACGCGACTTCCGCCGGCGACGACTATTCGGGTCACCGTCTGCCGGACGCCGCGAAGCAGACAGGCGGCGCGGCCCTTGCCTACACGAAGCCGCTGACGGCCGGGCTTGATCTGTCTGCCCGGGTCGACTTCACCTACCGTAGCGGCGTGTTCTTCCAGCCTGACAATGCCGGTGCGCTGTCCCAAGGCGGCTATGGGCTGGTGGGTGCTCGGATCGGCTTCGGGAGCCATGATCACCGCTGGGGCGTGACCGCCTGGGGCCGCAACCTGACCGACCGGCAGTACGCCCTGACCCGGCAGAACGGCCCGATCGTTCCCGGACAGGTGATCCAGAGCCTCGGCCTGCCGCGCATGTACGGGATCGATGTACGATTCGCGTTCTAGTCGCGGTGTAGTCAGAGTCCGGCGCGCATGAACACCCATTCCACGGCGGCGGCCGCTGACCGGCCGCCGCTTTCGCGACGGACGTTGCTCGGTTTCGGCTTCGGCTCGCTCGGCACCGGCATCTTCTCGACGACGCCGGGTGTCCTGCTGTTGTATTTCCTGACCGACACACTGGCGGTGCCGGCAGCGCTCGCCGGCGTTGCGGTGTTCCTGCCCAAGGCGTGGGACGTGATTGCAGACCCGATCATGGGTTTCATCTCCGATCGCACGCAGAGCCGCCATGGTCGCCGGCGGCCGTACCTGCTGGCCGGGGCGCTCGCAATGATGGTCACCTACGTCTTCCTGTTCACGGTGCCCGTGTTTGCCTCGCCCATCTCGAGCTTCTGGTACGTGATGGTGCTGTTCACGCTGAGCGCGACGGCCTATACGGTCTTCGCGATTCCCTACGTCGCGATGCCAGCAGAGATGAGCGAGAACAGCGACGAGCGCGGCCGTATCGTCTCGTACCGGATGGCTTTCGCGATGGCCGGCGCGATCGTGGGTTCGGCAGCGGCCCCGTGGCTCGTCCAGGCGTTTGGGGGCGGACGGCACGGCTACGCGATGATGTCGCTGGTGATCGGGGCTGTCTGCGCGGCGGCGATGCTGAGCGCGTTCTTCGCCAGCCGCGGCGTCCCTCTGAACGCCTGGGCTGCGAGCGACGCCGGACTCCTGCGCCAACTCCTGGACACGCTTGGCAATGGTCGTTTCCGAGCCCTGGCGGTCGTCTACCTCGTGCAGATCCTCGGCATCGGCACGCTCGTCGCAGCTGCGCCGTACTACACAAGTCACGTGATTGGTCGCGGCGAGGGACTGGTCGGGGGCCTGTTTCTGGTTATGATGGGCATGGCGACGCTGTGCGTACCGCTCTGGAACGTACTTGCACTGCACATTGGCAAGAAGCCGAGCTACTTCCTCGCGATTGCACTTCTGACAGCGGCGATGCTCGGCCTGTGGTGGATCCCGCCTGCGGAGACCACCGTCCTGTATCTCGCGATGGCTGTGATCGGGCTCGGCTTTGGAGCGCAGCAGGTGCTGCCGTTCGCGATGCTGACCGACGTGATCCATGCCGATCCAGCCGGTGCCGGCCGCGAGGGGGTCACGACCGGCTTTTGGGTTGCGGGCGAGAAGCTCGGCCTTGCCCTCGGTCCGCTGGTCGCCGGACTTCTCCTACAGGTCTGCGGCTTCCGGGAGGGATCCGGCGCCGGTGTCGCACAATCGCCCGAGGCGGTCATCGGCATACGGCTCGCATTTTCCCTCGTACCGGCCGCGCTGCTGCTGGCGAGCGCATACCTGTTGACGCGAGTCCGGGGCGGGGACGCGCCGTCGACGCCAGCCGCCGTTTCGGCCTTATGACGGTGCCGCCGGCGCTCGAGCGGATCAGCGACTACGTCGCCTGGCATGCGCAGCATGCTCCGGCGGCGAATGTCCTCGTCATCGGCGAGGTGCGCACGTCCTACTCGATGCTCGCGGCTCAAGTGGACTCCCTTGCCCGTGCGCTACTTGCGGCCGGCGTCCGCCGAGGCGATCGGGTTGCGACGCTCGCCACGCCGCACCCCGACTTCTTCGTCGCATTCCTCGCCAGCGCCTCGATCGGAGCGATCTGGGTCGGCCTCAATCCGCGCTACCAGCGCGAGGAGCTGGCGTTCGTCCTGACCGACAGCCGCCCCGCAGTCGTGCTAACTCGCACGCGCATCGGCAGGCGCGATTACGCCGACGACCTTACCGTGTTCCAAGAGAGCCTGCCGGGTACGCGCTGGATTGTTCTTGGCAGTGATCCCGTCCCGGCGCACTGCGTGGCGCTGACGACGTTCCTTGCCTCCGGCGAGGATGTCGGAGCGTCCGACCTCGCTCTGGCCCGTGAGGGGGTCGTGGGTGCGGACCCCGCGGTGATCATCTATACGTCCGGTAGTACGGGACGGCCTAAAGGGGCGCTACTGCCGCATCGTGGGCTCGTCACCTGCTGTCGCGTCCAGCACCGATACTGGGCGACCGAACCGCTTCGCAGCCTCAACTTCTTCCCGATCAACCACATCGCGTGCCTCGGTGACATCACGTGCTTCACGCTGGTGGCGGGCGGTTGCACGGTGTTCCTCGAGCAGTTTGATCCGGCGGCCTGCCTCGAGCTGATCGCCGCCGAGCGGATCACGTTGTGGGGCGGTGTGCCGACGACCTTCTTGCTGGTGCTCCGAGATGCGGCGTTCCCGGGCGCAGACCTGTCATCGGTGCAGAAGATCGTCTGGAGTGGCGCGGCGGCGTCGCCGGACCTCGTCGAGTCACTTCGCGCGCTCGGCAAGTGGTTGGGCACGTCTTATGGCATGACGGAGACGGTGGGCTCTATGACGTTCACGGGCAGCGATGCGGATCTCGATGCCTTGAGTCATTCCGTCGGCAAGCCACCGCCGGAGTACGGGTTCAGAATCGTCGATGACGCAGGGCTGCCGGTGGCGGTGGGCGGGGCCGGCGAGATCCAGGTGCGCGGCGCGTTCCTGATGCTCGGGTACTGGCAGCGTCCGGATGCCAGTGCCGCGGCATTCGATGCGGACGGCTGGATGCGAACGGGCGACCTTGCGATGACCCGCCCGGATGGCAACGTCGTGCTCATCGGACGCCGACAGGAGGTCTTCAAGTCCGGGGGCTATAACGTCTATCCGCGCGAGGTGGAGCAGGCGCTGGAAGGCATGCCGGGCGTGAAGCTCGCCGCGGTGGTCGCGGTGCCGGATGACGTCTACGGGACGGTCGGCCACGCATTCGTCGTGCTGGAGCAGTCAGGCAGCCTTTCGGAAGCCGATCTGCTTGCGCACTGCCGCCTGAGGCTTGCGAATTACAAGGTGCCGAAGCGATTCGTGGTGGACGCGGACCTGCCGATGCTGCCAGTCGGAAAGGTCGACAAGCGCGAGCTCACGCGCCGCGCGAGCTCAGCGGCGACTTAACTCCACGCGACCGTCGAAGACGGCGGCAAGCATCTGCTGCAGTACGCGGCCACTGGCCTCGAGATCGACCTTGCCTGGCGCGACGGAAGCCTGCTCGGTAAGGCCGTCGACCGCCGCCTGAAGCACGTCAGCGAGCGCCTGCACCGGAAACTTCGGGATTTCCTTGCGCTCCTGCGCCTGCTGCAGCATCTCGCAGATCAGATCACGCATGCCGGCGTCGGCCCAGGCCATGAAACGGCGTCGCTCGAGCCCCGTGCCGAAGCTACCGACCGTGTCGAGATAGACGACGTAGTCGGAGGAGCTCTTGCGGACGAAGTCGATGCACGCGATCGGAAGTTCGAGCAGCTTGTCGCGCAGCGTCGTCTTGGCATCGAGCCGCTGGCGGACGTACTCGCCGTAGCGCCGCAGCATGTGGCGCAGAGCCTCCGCGCCGAGCTCCGCCTTGCCTTTGAAGTGATAGGAAATCACGCCCTTGCTGACGCCAACCGCGGCAGCGATGTCCGAGAGCGAGGTTTCGTTGTAGCCGCGCTGCGAGAACAGTTGCAGCGCCGCATCGAGGATTTGCGCTCGTCGCGCTTCTTCGATGAACGTTCGCTTGTTGTCGGTAGGAACGCCGTACAGGGCGGGACGGTTTGCGGTGGCGCGCGCGGAGGCGGCCTTTTTGCGTATGACGACCATGGGTGTAGTTTAGCCCCGGGCCATCAATTCGGCCACTGGCCAGAGCGGCTCAAATCGGCGGTTACGCACCGGCCGTGGGCCGCGGCCAGACCTGCGGGAAGAGCTCGCACGTGAGTGGCGCACCGTCGGCCAGCCCAGGATCTTTCGAGGGCACCGCGACCTCCCCTGGACGAACGAAATACCGGGCGTCGTCGCCGCACCAGCGTGTCGACACGGCGCGCCGGCGGTGGGCGAGGGAGCTGTTGCCCGGGGCGCCATGCACCAGCAGCGCGTGGAAGACGAGGCAGTCGCCCGGTTCCATGTCCCAGCTCCTGATTGGGTAGCGGTCGCGGTCTGCGTCGATGTCCGGCAGTGGCGGCAGTCCCGTGCCGGCGTACAGGCTCCCGTCTGCGAAGTGCCGCGGCGAGAACTCCGTTCCCCAGCGGTGGGACCCGATTACGTACTCGACGCTGTTGCTGGCCGCCACCTCGTCGAGCGCGAGCCAAATGGCACAAATCTGCGAGCCCCGAACCGCCCAATACGGGAGGTCCTGGTGCCAAGGGGTGCGCTGGACCGTCCCCGGCTCCTTGACGATGACCTGGTCGAAGAAGAAGTTCACGGTGCTGCTGCCCATGATTGCCGCAGCGAGCGGGGCCGCCGGGGATTCAAACAGGAAGCGGCGGAAGGCCTCGTCCCGCCACCACATGTCCTGGTCCCCGAAGAAGAACCCGGGCTCGGACCGGTTGCCGATCACGGCGTGAGGACCGGGGGAGGCGATGCATCGGTCGGTGGCCTCCCGTAGCAACTCGATCCAGTGCGGTTCGAATCGGTTTCTTAGGCAGACGACCCCTTCGGTCTGGTAGCGGGCGACGTCATCCGCCGACAGCAGCGGAGGGGGCATGGAATGGGGCATCTTCAGGGCGTCTCCGTAGCTGGGACCAGGGGTTGAGCGCGCTCACGAAAGGGCAGGAACCGACCGGCGTTGGCCTGCGTGGCGACGCCGCGCTCGAGGGCGGCGACGCCGTTGACGAACACGTAACTCATTCCGGTCGCATAGGCCGTCGGGTCGTCCCAACCCGACCGGTCCCGGACCGCATCGGGGTCGAAGACGGCGAGATCCGCCGCGGCGCCAACCCGCAGGACGCCGCGGTCCCTGAGCTTCAGGTAATCGGCTGGCAGCCCCGTCATCTTATGGACGGCTTCCTCGAGCGTCAGCACGTGCTCTTCCCGGACGTAGTGCGAGAGGATGCGCGCGAAACTTCCGCGATATCGCGGGTGTCCCTGGCCACCGGCGACGCCACCCTCCCGGCCGTCGCTCGAAAACATCATCCAGGGCGCCTTCATCAGAACCCGGACGTCGTCCTCGCGCATCGCGCCGACCGTCAGCTTGATTACGGTGCCCTGGGCGAGCAGTAGGTCCGCGAGCACATCGAACGGCGACTGGTGGCGCTCGGCGGCAAGGTCGACGATCATCCGGCCGGCGAGCCGCGCGTCACTGCTGCGAATGATCCGCAGCGAATCGTAGCCGACCGTCGCGATCCAGCTGAAGACGCCGGCAGACGGATGCTCGGAAAGGCGCTGGACGGTACTGCGGCCCTCCGCCGATCCGATCGCGTCGCGCCACAGGGGGGCGAGCTCGGCGATCGTGGCCGTACGCTGTGCCTCGGTCGTCGCCGGGTCGTCGAGATGGCGAAGCGCAGCAGCGAGCGCGGAGCCGGGTGGTGCAACCAGCACCTCGGCAACGAGCCGTGTCGTTGCCCCGTCGTACGGGTAGATGTCGGAGGTGACCGGCTCACCGCGTATCCGCGCCGCGTCGATCATTTGCACGAGGTCGGCGCTTCGACCGGCGTTGTGCACGCCAACAGCTTTCAGGTGCGCGACATGCGCAGCCACGCCCGCATCGCGGCCGATGTCGAGGCATTCGGTGACCGAGTCGAGCAGGTTGAATGCCGGGTCTCGATCGTGGGAGTCATAGAGGCCTCCGTAGGGCTTTGTGACCTTCGCGAGCGCGACCACCTCCGCGGTCGTCGCGTAGCGGCCGGGAAGGTACATCAGCCCCGTCGACAGGCCGAGCGCGCCCTCGTCCATCGCGGCCCGCACCGCGTCTTGCATGCGTCCGAGCTCATCCTCGGTCGGTGGCCGGTCGGCCATGCCGAGTTCCCGTTCGCGTAGGCCGTTGTGGCCTATGTAGGCGGCGAAGTTGACGCCCACGCCGGACGCCTTAAGCGTCCTTTTCAACGCCCGAAACATTTGCAGGTCGAGCGACCCGTCGACTCCGAACACGGCCGTCGTGACGCCCTGACTGATCATCCCGGGCGCCGACCGGTACTCAGGTGCGACGACGTCCTCGTCGGCATGGTTGTGGACATCAATGAAGCCTGGCGTGACCACGAGCCCCGGAATGCTGATCCGCTTCCGGGCCGGCGCATCGCCGAGGGCCCCGATCGCGACGATATGGCCTGCGCGGACCCCAACGTCGCCGCGCCGCGCCGGCGCCCCTGTGCCATCGATGATCCGACCACCCTGCAGCACAACGTCCAAGGGTTCAGCGGCCCCCGCGGCCCCTACGAGGAACATGAAAAGCGGCGCGAGCCAGCGGACAGTCATGGGCTCTTTCCCCGGTAGGCTGAAGCGAAGTGTAGACTCCGGACTATACAACGGTCAAAATGTTATCCGCCGGTCAATTCACAGCAGGTCAAACCATGGCTCGCCGATACTCAAGACTGCTTCTGTGCCTCGTTCTCGCGACCGCAGCCGTGGCAACGGCGGCCGCCGGACCGCGCGCCCGCGACGCCGGCGTGCCTTTCGACGGCGACCCGGGGCCTCTGGATGCGATCACCGACGTCGCCGGCGTCGAGGTCGGCCAGGTCACGCTCATCAGTGGGGACGGAGCGCTCGTGGTCGGCAAGGGGCCGGTCCGCACGGGCGTGACCGCGATTTTCCCGAAGGGCAAGGCCTACCCGGGCTTCGTCTACGGCGGCACGTTCGTCGCCAACGGTACCGGCGAGATGACCGGCCGCGCGCTGATCGACGAACTGGGCGAGTTCACGGGGCCTATCGTGCTCACGGGCTCCGGCAGCGTCGGCGTCGCTCGTGACGCGGTGCAGGCCTGGTACGCGAAGCACACCGGCGGCGATCCGGAGGAGACCTTCCCGTATACGCTCCCGGTCGTTGCCGAAACCTTCGACGGTCAGCTGAACGACACGTTCGGCCAGCACGTCCGACCCGAGCACGTCTTCCAGGCGCTCGACGGCGCCCGGACTGGTGCCGTCGAGGAAGGAAGTGTTGGCGGCGGCACCGGAATGGTCGCTCACGGATTCAAAGCAGGAATCGGGACGGCGTCGCGCCGGGTGAAGGTCGCGGGGCAGATGTACACGGTCGGCGTGCTGGTGCAGGCGAACTACGGTGGCCGCGACCAACTGACGATCGCTGGCGTACAGGTCGGTCGTGCACTCGCCGCACCCCCGGTGACGCCGCCTCCGGTCAAGGAAGGCTCAATCATTATTGTGGTTGCGACCGACGCCCCACTCCTTCCTCACCAGCTCCGTCGCCTCGCCCTGCGCGCCACCCATGGAATGGCACGGGTCGGCGGCATGTCCGGCACCACCTCCGGCGACATCTTCATTGCGTTCACGACCGCGCGCCCGGAAAAGGCCGACGGGGCTGTGCTTCAGGCACGGTACGTGGACAGCCTTGCCCTGAATCCGTTGCTCGCCGGCACGGTGCTCGCGACCGAGGAGGCGATCGTCAATTCGCTGTTCGCCGGTCGAACGATGAAGGGCATCAATAGTGCCGTCGTCGAGGGGCTCCCCGTCGAGCGCGTACGGTCAATCCTGCGCGGGGCCGGCCGTCTGCGCGAACCCTGACGTGTTCGGGACCGCGGCCAAGGCGTACCGGGCTGCCATTTTGGCGGGCGCCATTGGCTGCGGGCTTTCCGCGATGACCGCGGCGGCTCGGGCCACGGACTTCACGCCGACGGAATTGAAATCCGCAGAGATCCTTCAGGCTCGGGCGCTTGCCTCGCCTGAGGCCTATGAAATCGTGGAATCCCTGACGACCGACGTGGGGCCGCGCCCAGCGGGCTCCCCCGGCGATCGCGCCGCCATCGCGTGGGCACTTGCAATGCTTCGCGACAGGGGCTTCTCGAACATCCACGTTCAGGACGTGACGGTTCCGCACTGGGTTCGCGGAAACGCCGACGTGGCGGTCACGGCGCCCGTCGCGCAGCCACTGGTCGCCGTCTCGCTGGGTGGAAGCGTCGGAATTGAGGGTGATGGCATCAACGGCGAGGCCGTTCTTGTCACGAGCCTCGAGGATCTCGCCGCAAGATCGGAAGCCACGATTCGCGGTCGCATTGTCGTGATATCGCAACGCACGGACAGGACTCGAGACGGTAGTGGATACGACCGGGTCTCGGACGTCAGGCGAAAGGGCGCCGTAGCTGCCGCCGCACGGGGGGCGTCGGCTGTGGTGATCCGATCGATCGGTACCGACGCCGATCGCTTCGCCCACACCGGGTCGATGCGGTACGACCCGAACCTACCCCGTATTCCCGCCTTTGCAGTATCGAATCCTGATGCGGACATGCTGGAGCGCCTTTTCGCGTCCGGCAAGCCGGTCCGGCTGCACCTCCGCAGCAGCGCGCAGCCAATGGAGACGGAGCGATCCGGGAACGTCATTGCCGAAGTTCGGGGTACGGATCTCGCTGAGGAGATTGTGCTCCTGGCGGCACACCTGGATTCGTGGGATCTCGGGGTGGGTGCGCTGGACGACGGCGCCGGCGTGGCGATCGTGATGACCGCTGCGAATCTGTTGCGGACGATCGAACCCCGGCCACGGCGAACGATTCGGGTGGTTTTGTATGCCAACGAAGAATTCGGGCTGAGCGGTGGCGAGGCGTACGCGCGTGAGAGTTCAGATCTGGCGCGCCACGTGCTTGCGATGGGAGCAGATTCCGGGGCCGGCCCCGTGTGGCGGCTCGACAGCGGCGTACCGAAGCGCCTGGAGGGCTTTGTCGACAGGCTTCAGGGAGCCATTCACGGTCTCGGTGTCGTTGTCGGGGCCAATGAGGATCACGGCGTTCCTGACATTGAACCGCTCTGGAAGAGTGGCGTTCCGACCTTGTCGCCGGTACTCGACGTCTCTCGATATTTCGACGTTCATCACACGGCGAACGACACGTTGGCGCAAGTCGATGCTGCGGCTCTTCGCCAAAGCGTCGCCGTTTTTGCAGTCTGCGCCTACCTCGCAGCGATGACACCGGACCTGACGCTGCCGTCCACGACGGCCACCGCTCAGAAGGGCGCGACCAGTCGCTGACGCATTGCTCTGCGGCGAATCGAACTCAAAGAAGAGACCACGATAGGCGGACGGAAACTCGGCGCGGCGAGCGTAGATGGAGGCATCGTCGTCCCGCGTCGAAGAATGAGGAGTCTAGCGACAATGGCAGACGACTTGACCCTGTTAATCACACAGCCGGCCGACAATGTCGCGCTCGTTACACTCAATCGACCCAAATTCGCCAATGCCTTTGATACGGCGCTATGCCGTCAGATCACTGCGGCCTTTGAGTCGTTCACGGCCGACGGCCTATCGACGCGCTGTGTCGTCATAACAGGTGTTGGCTCGAAGGCGTTCTGCGCCGGGGCAGATCTTAAAGAACGTGATGGGATGTCGGATGCCGCCTGGCGTGCGCAGCACGAGGGCATTGAGCGCATGACCCGTTCGATCCTGAACTGCCCGATACCGGTCATCGCGGCGGTGAATGGAGCCGCGTACGGCGGTGGATGTGAGATCGCGCTCGCATGCGACTTCGTTCACGCTGTGAAGTCCGCGCGCTTCGCGCTCTCGGAGGTCACCCTCGGGATCATGCCGGGAGCGGGCGGGACTCAGACCCTGTCCCGCGCGATTGGTACCCGTCGGGCTCTCGAGATGCTACTGACCGGTCTACCGGCAAGTGCCGAGGACGCCTTCCGTTCCGGAATCGTGAATGCCCTCTGCGAGGGGGATGTCGTCGCTTCGGCGGTTGATACGGCTGTACGCATTGCCGCGAACGCGCCGCTCGCGGTTCGCGAGATCAAGGCTGCGGTCCACGCCGGCGCCGCTCTGCCCCTTGCCGGCGCCATGGCGCGGGAGCTTCAGGGGTACGAGCGCCTCGTGCCGACCGCCG
>Ga0316217_10004718_pt1 | contig 14534 bp, 13 predicted proteins | sample 1anoAmetaG_FD_203633 | JGI IMG/M metagenome (GOLD analysis project Ga0316217, IMG submission 203633) | Freshwater microbial communities from Trout Bog Lake, Wisconsin, USA - 1anoA | ecosystem: Environmental > Aquatic > Freshwater > Lake > Hypolimnion/Profundal zone | place: USA: Wisconsin... | reverse complement strand
AAATTCAGCAAAAAGCAATAAAGCAATAAAAGCATGAAACGTGAAAAAAATAATGAAGTCAAAGAATTCAGAAACCAGCAAAGGAGCCCACTGCGGTGATTGGGGTCAACTTTGGACTATTTTGAGGCTGTTTGCTTTTGCGGTTCACTTTGGCTCCAGTATCTTGGAACTATAGACCCTCAAATTTGGATACGTCTAATAATAAAAATATTCTCTTAGATGAAGATTCTTTGCATAGCCCTACTTCTTGTCCTCCAAGTCGTCACACAAACACCCAAAACCACCCCTATTCTCCTTTCCAAGCCTTCGACCACAACAATTACCTTCCCTGCCAACTTAACTGTGGGAAACTAAGCATACCACAACGCAAACCATCTCGACTTCCCTGGAATTCCTGGAGCCAAGTGGATCTACATTGCAGGCAGCAGAGACGGTTGGCCTGAAGGCTACAAGGTTGTATTCTAAAGTCTATTTGTTTCTGACTGTCCACAAGTGGGTGCTCAACTAGGCATAACTGCTGACAACAATTTCACTGCCTATCTCAATGGAGAGAAGGTTGGTACTGGAGATAGTTGGGTCAAGTTTTATGTCTTCAACGTCACACTCTAAGCCGGATAAAACAATCTCACAATTGTTACTTTCAACTGGGGAGAGGGTACTCCCGCAGCCTTGATCTTTACTGTATTCCAGAACCGAACCAACTGCTTCAAATGTAGTTAAAGCCCCATAGCCTTCTACAATCGGGATACTAACAAATGCCAATGCAGCAACAAATGCTACTGTGGCAACAGAAAGCGTTTTGCTGAGTATCCTAAATGCGGATGTGCCTGCATTGATTAGGAGGAAGATTGCCCAGATGCACAATACTTTGACAAAAGGACCTGCTCCTGCAAATGCCCTCCTAAGCTATGTGCTCCTGGCTACTAGGTAAGCTTCCCAAGTTGTGAGTGCAAATGTAAACATTTCCGTTGCGGTAGAGGATTTAACAAAGATCTTGAGACCTGCCAATGCGTGAAGAAATGAGGCTCATGATAGTCCATCCCATTTAATTCAAAGACTTCTTTCATTAATGAATCTAGATTGCTTGGTCTTGTGTAGCTTTGTTCATAAAGCTAACTTAACCCTTCTATTCTTTACTAAAGCATCCTTGTTACTTTCCAAAAGGCATTTTAAACTAAGAGCACTCTATATCCAGCAAAGGTCGAAAAACCGGTTTTGCGGATATAGAGCTATAGCTAATTAATCATCTTATTATCTATAGTCATGGCCGAACCACAAAGCTCAGGTACGCCTTTAAGCGGATCCTGCAGTGATAGAATCCCCTGCATCATGAGAATCTTCAACTTAGTCTCAGCGTACCTATCTCCTCACTTAGAGGCATATTAATCGGCTTTGGAGTTGCAGGGATCATCCTCATGGCCGTAAACAGCCTCACCAGCGGCAAATTCTTTTTAATCTTTTCACCGATTTTTATGGCGTAGACAATAACTAAAGTAGGTTAGTTGGGGTTCTATTCGTAGCAGCGTAGTTTTAGGTTGACTGCATTATGAAACACTTCGTTTTTTTGAAGGCCTACTTCGGCAGAGGAGTGTTTAATCTGTTGTAAAATTGCATTTAGTTAGTATGGCTTCCTCAGTGTTTTACTACTTCACCTGCGGAGGCAATGACAACACTATTGTGGCATGGATCGCTGCGATTTTAATCTTCGTCACAGGGATCTTCTACATAATCATTGGGACTTGTCTCTACTCAGTCTTTGAGAAGAACATCAAGCCAGCGAAATAAGAACTTATCACCTGATTGTTCAGAAAACAATTCAATAAATATCAAACAGTCTCAATCAGAAATAAATAACTCTTTGTATTTTCTAACTTACGTCTGGATAAGAACTCTGACAGTTTTAAGACATTCAAGAGTAACACCCAAGAACTCAAGTTGTCGAGAAAACGCAGATGAAAAAGAAAGTGGATTCCGCCAATTCGCTTTTAAAGACAAAACTAAGAACTAGTGTTCTGCTAGTTGTACAATGTGAAGTGCCTGAGAAAAGACAAGCAGCTGATGTTTCTTATCTTTTGGACTGTCGGCTGTTGGCAACTAGCATTAGACTACCACCAACTTAGCTAATATTCTATATAAAAATTTAATGTTAGAGGAGAAATAAAATACTGGCACTAAGGATGTTTTCTTAAACTAAAATCATACCTTTTTCCTTAAAAAAGTGGATTCATAGATCACCTCCTTCGTGCAAGTAGATTTCTCCCCTATTACCCCTCCCGAGCAGGCCTCTACTTCTTCAGAACTTCTTAACATCCATCCTTCCTTCAACCAAGACGGCCACCATTTTACTCCCGCTTTCATTCTTCCTCTATAGCAGGTACTCCACTTTTCACAAAGCAAAAGACTGAGCAGCTTAAAGAAACTTATTTAAGATTGCAAAATTAGAGGCGAGTAGAGATGAGCTAATAACGTGAATAATTGGTAACCTATTATTTACTAAGTTTGTTCCCAAGCCATCAAAAGCTAACAGTTTTTGCTGCATTTGCAAAAAAACTTTCGAAGATTACCTCACACATGTCAGCATGCCCTTCCATCAGCAACTACTCTAAGCTTCCCCCTTCCGATGTGAGATCCTTAGTCTCAGTTTGCAATTCAACACAAGGCCTGAGTCACCCGCGAAAGAAAAGAAGAAAGCGAAGAGTAGAAGAATAACTAAAAATGTGCGAAAAGGCCGGAAGAGTTAGAAAGTGAGCAATTAACAAAGCTCAACAACTTGTAACTCACATTCTTTCGAGCCCAAGCAAATAATTCTTTGATCTAGCTTAACTAATTATATTGTAGAATTGTTTGCTATGTAGTGATAGCAGATTACTTATTTTTTGATTTGGAAAGTGCTAAAAAAGAAAATATGTCATATCTAGTAAAAATTGGTTGAATTTGACGATATTGTTCGTATTGCTTAAAATGAAAATTGGCAACTTTAGTGTGCTCAATTGAGCTTATTCAGCTATCTTATGATTTAATGCCTATATAAATAGCTTCAGTGCAGGAAGGTTCTTTATATTTTAATGCTCTTTCAAGTTTTTGAAATTTAGTGAGCTTATTCTTTAAATAGGTCACAGTCGTCAGTAAATGACTAGAATTCTCTTGTCATCATAATCAAAGTAGAAAGTTCAATCCCCAAGTAGTGCAAAACATATAAAAATAAATGCTTCGGAAATCAACTAGCCACAAGTTCTTTCTCCTTTTTGTTCTTTTTCTTCTCTTTATCTACTTGCATTTTAAGCTTGTCGATGATGTTCAATAAATTTAACTTCACCACATTGTACTCAAATTTCTCATTCTCATTACTAAACTTCTTCTTCATTTGCTACACCTAGAGCTCGGTCTACAAAAATTGGCATTGGGCTCGCAAATGTTCGATTTACTCCACAAGTTCTTTGCTTTGCTCTTTAAGATCATAGACATCTAAGTTCAATTTGGCGTTTTCTTGCTGCTTCCTCAAAATAGCCTCATCCCAACCCAAAGACAAAGAATTATCGTTGATTCTGCTGCCATCCAAACTTGCTTGAACTGTTTCATTGAGTTCATCATTTCTCAGCTCAATATCATAGAGTTCTGCAGCTTGGGAAGCTACTTTTTCCTCCAGATCTTTCACAAGTTTTTTGTACCTTGTCTCAATTCCACTAAGAATTTATTCATACTCTTTTTTTATGAGGTCAAAGACTGTAACGTTTGCCTTGTATTACTGCAGGTAAGACTCTTCTTGCTAAGAAATGTAGCTTTCTAAGTCAAGATCATCCTCAACTTTTTCTATATCAGAAAATTCTTTGAAATCTCCCTAAGTACCTTTGAGGTAAAGTCCATTTACTCTTGATCCTTGAAGAGGAACAACCTAACGTACTTGACTTATTGAAAAGTGCTGGCTTTCAGGAATCAAGCTTTTCAGGTGTTCTAGGTTATAATCAGAAACTTTGTTTAACTCAGTCTTCAGCTGCTGATTCTAGGATAGCAAGTTTTAAACTCTACTCTCCAAAGTCTTAATTTGCATTCTAAGTGCCTGTAGTTCTCCACCTTCTTCGTTAAAGTGCGTAATCCTCTCTTTCAGGAGTTGTTTGGTCTCCCCATTCAAACTTTTATACTTTTCAATCTTCTTCTTAAGCTCAAGGTTTTATTCCTTCAAATGTTAATTTTATTTTTGCAACTAACCGATAACTCGATTCAGCTAATTCTATTTAGATACCAGCACACTGTTCTTACTTTTTTCATCCTCAATCTCTTTCTATAGCTCCTCCATCCTGTTGTGCTTACTCTGTGGAGTATCCTTCTTCTAGACAGGCTTGATTGTTCCCAGGTTTTTCTCGGAACCATAGCTGATCACTATCTTGTCCTTGTTTATTGCTGCTTTTGGAGAGGTGACCAGGTTCGCTGACATCCTTGTTGGGGCTTCTACCTTCGGAGATGGAGGCTATTTTACACTAGCTTTCTTCACGATATTGTTCCCTGCCTAATTTTTTTTCTTGGTAGCCTCATCGTGTTCCGGAATCTAGGCTATGGGTTTAATGTTTTTGTTGGTTGGACTGGTCACAGTTGAGACACTCTTGTACTGAGCAGATTGAGGATCCTCATGAAACGAAAATCCAGTGGACATCGTTTTCCCTCCAAAGTCAGTGGGCGGATTTGTATTGATCTCCAGGTTAGGCTTCTTGTTTTGGACAGCCTTGGACATGATAGTGAGTTTCTTTTAGCTTTTAGAGTTAATCATCTTTTAATTTTATAATACGAAGATCATCAGCGTCCATTTATCTCTCTTCCACCAATGGATGGTGGTCAGCTACTGGGCCATTTCGGCTGTAAAACGCACCTTCTTACTAAAAAGTATCATTATAGCCATTCCATTTGCTAACTTCTATGTTTTTTTGCCTGAAAAGACTCAATATAATATTTTAAAAGTAATAAAATGATTGCGAGCGAGTTAAGAGAAGATTGGATAGGATCACATACATGAAATATAAATACTTTGAATTCCCAGCATGACAGACCTAAGATAGTTCCTTAGCGATGAAGGTAAGTGGGAATGAATGTATAAATTGTCAATTTTCAAACAAAATAACATATAAGCTACTTTACAGCAGACTTGATCTAAATTTACTTAAATACTTAGTTTTCTCAAAGAATTTTACATCACTTCATTTCTCCAAATAGTCAATGACCGCTTGGGTAAATTCTGTGGTTTTTGCTTTCCCCCCCAAATCTCCAGTAAGCCACTTGCCTTCCCTCATAACTCTGAACACTGCATTCTCGATGGAAGTAGCAAAGTTGTTCAACTTCATGCTTTTCAACATCATCGTAGATGACAAAATCAAAGCAGTTGGGTTAGCTTTGTTTTGACCTGCAATATCTGGGGCAGTTCCATGGACTGCTTCATAGACCTCACATTCGAACCCAATGTTTCCTGAGGCAGTCAGCCCCAGTCCTCCAATAAGCCCTGCGCACAAATCAGAGACTATATCTCCATAGAGGTTAGGCATGACCATCACATCAAACTGTTTAGGGTTATCCGCAAGTTGCATACAAACCGTATCGATTTGCTCCTCCCAATACTCAATATCGGGGTACTTCTTAGCATTCTAAGCAGCAATTTTGATGAATAGACCATCACCCATCTTCATGACACCAGCCTTATGGCAAGCAACCACGCTTTTCCTATCTGAATAGCAACTGATTTACTGTTATTCGCAGCGTACTCAAAGGCATACTTAGTTATATTGTCGGACGCAACTCTTGAGATGATCTTTAGGTTTTCAACTACACCCGGCACTACTTGATGCTATAGTCCACTGTATTCTCCTTCGGTGTTTTCACGAATAGTGACGAGGTCAACACCTTCGTAGGGGGTGTGCACTCCTTCAATAGATTTGCAAGGTCTCACGTTTGCGAACAAATTCAACTTCTTGCGCAAAGTTACGTTAAGCGATCTGAACCCTTTGCCAATGGGAGTCTCAAAAGGACCTTTTAGCCCATATTTGTATTTCTTGACTGCTTCAATTGACTAGTGAGAAATCAAATCGCCATCCTCAGTTTGTCCTTTTGTATGTATCTGGTGAGCCTCGAATTCAATGGGTATGTCCAGTGCTCTGTAGATATCCTCAACGCTTCTAGCGATTTCAGGGCCAATTCCATTGCCAGGAAACAAGACGACCTTTTGTTTGCCCGTGTGGATGCGGCAAAGATTTCTAGCTATTTTAAACATGAAGTTGATCTATATTAATCTGTATAACCATAGCGCTATCAATCTTCCTAAAATATACTAATATTACGCGAAAATAAAATCAAGTGCGTTTCGCCCTAAACCACAGAATCTTCGAAAACTGGTCGTTTGTTGATGTTTTGTCAATCTTTCAAGGGGCATAATTTAAATTGTTGTTATGGCAATAGTCTAATCAGTATTATAATTAATTGCCTTCTTCATCACTCATGGCACAAGCTCAATGCGAAGCCATTCTACAGAAAGTGAGGCAAAATATCAAGAAATAACTCGCGTAAATTGGCAAACTGGACAAACAGCTACAGAAATAGCTCAACACCTATAATAGCCTTTCCAATACTTTGATAGGGTTGGTCAGACAAAAAGATAGAACTTAAGATCACTCTTACTGTATAAACTAGCTAGTTGAGAAGATTTTGAAAGTGTAGAAGTAAATGGATTGGATTTCAGAATAGAAGATTCGATTGGCCAATTCTTTGGATTCTTCAGTCAATTCAAGTTCTCAATAAATGGGATAAGCTACTAAAGGTTGTCAGTAATATCAGGCATAATCGAGTGAAGAAGACTCTAAAGTTTTGCTCTCTGGAGAAGCAGCAGAAATGGAAGAACTTTTTCAAGAATGTAGAGATAAAGAATACCTTGAACTTTGCATTTGCTCGCCAATTTAAAAGAAAAATTGCGCACCTGAAGAGTTAATGATTATGTGTGATAAGGAAGAATGTTCAAACAAGTGGTTTCACCTCAAGTGTGTCGGTCTTTCGCAACTGCCGGCAATTTAAGAGCATTGGATATGTCATTTATGCAAAAAGACTCCAAATTCTCAGTGATTTTGAGAAAGACTTGTTTTGAGATCTATATTTATTCCCTAACACAATTACTATCAACAAAAAGTGCCAAATTATCATTGCAGACAGCCCTTCTTCAAAAAATAACTAATAAACTCCTTCTTAGATATCCTCTGGTCCATATCCTAGTCCATTTATCTCAGCAGACCTTCAATCTATTAGTTATCAGAACCCTAAAGTATTACAGCCAATTCCTCCTTCTCAATGTAATTCGTTTTGTCTGTATCAAAGTAATCAAATGCTTACTCAAGTGCACTTCTTGCCCATAGTTTTTATTTTTTGACCACTGCTGCTGCAAACTCGTTGAAGTTTATTGAATTCGAGTTATCTTTGTCAAGTTTTTTCAGTATATAATCGACTTACTCAGAATTGAAGTCAGCTTTGCTGTGTAATTTGTAGGCCTAGACCAACTCTGCCTTTTCTATAAAGCCGTCGTTGTTTTTGTCAATTTGCCTAAAGCACTAGCTAACCTTTTTCCTTTCTTCCTGACTGATTTTGGAAAAAGCCAAATAGCTTTCCAAGACTGAAATCAGGTTATTTTGTCTCTGAGTATAAACAAAAGTATACATAATAGAAAGAGAGGTCATTCAGAAAGCCTGAGTCTTTTCGTTAGACAATATCTATGTTTTATTTGAACCATGCATGTTTTAATGCATCTTCTGCTGAAATGCGTTTATAGGGATCTTTCTACAGCATTTTCCTAATCAATTATTTGGCATTTTTGCTTACTTTGTTCCATATTTTGTCTGAATAATCAATCAATTACCCGTAAATCTAATCTCCTGAGTCAAAATTTTCTGCAAAGTCTCTTCCTTCTTTTTGCACTTGAAAGGAGACTTCGATGTTAAAAGAACATAAAAGATGACTCCACAACTCCACACATCACACTTATCAGTGAAAAATCCTTTAATGATTTCAGGCGGCATATAGCTAAGTGTGCCTACCAACTCATTACATTTGACCTTGGGCTTAGTCATCTTAAAAGCAGTGCCAAAATCCAACAACTTTATTTAAACCTCTTCCGACTTGGAGTTATCATTGAGTTCGTGTATAAACATGACATTTTAAAGTTTTAAGTCTCTATGGACTATTCTTAAAGTATGTAGATAGTTAAGACAGCCTAAAAGTTGCTTAATGATTCCCCTTATTATAGACTAATTTAGATGCTTCCTAGTTTTTATGAAATCGATAATAGAACCTCCATTGCAGAATTCAGTAACAATTTGATAGTGACCGTCCCATTCAAAGACCTCATAAAGTTTGATGATGTTCGGATGGTCCAGTTTTTTAAGCAACTCCAGCTCTGCAAACACTTCATACATCTTAGAATTGTTCACACTCTCCTTTTTGATGCACTTCACAGCTCTCACTTCTTTCGACTTATGACAAATCGCCTTGAAGACGCTTCCGTACGAACCTTCCCCAACTTCTTGCTATATTCTGTAATGCTGCCTGATATCTTCTTTTCGAAGAAAAATGAATTTTTCTTGATTTATTTCTATTCTTCCATAATTATCATCCACTATATTCTTGGCTACAACGAACTGCTTTAAAGTTGATTGAAACTCAAACAACTGATTAACCCTTGAAGCTCGTCTCGGAGGATTCACTTTCATATCTAATTTGCTTTTTCTTCTTTCATATTTTGCAGATTAGAGTCCGAACTAATTCAAGCATCGCCTTTCTGACTGGAACTCTAATCTATTCGATGCTAACAGTGGTGATTTCTTGGTATGATTTTCAATAAACAAGCTCAAAGGATTGCTTTCCTCATCCGGTTCAACCCCTTCATTGCCGTCACTAAAGAGCATTTCATCCAGTTTTCGTTGCAAATTCTCCTTCTAACTGATATCGAGCTGGATTTTATCGATGGCAATGTCGCCTTGGCATAAGCTAGATCCCATGTTTCTTATATCTCAATAAGCGAATTTGTAATTCTCTATAATTCTGGATATAGAAAAGGTAAAAAATGTTATTTAGCTTACTTTTGGCATCAAAAAACAGCTTGGGTGTATACTTGGAATAGATCTCGTTCAGAGTTAGATAACCAAAGCTAATTTGTTTTCTGCTTGATCTGGCTTCAATATACAACTTTTTTAAAAACTGCTTTCACTACAATTTAATATCTCTCCTGGAACCTTCAAACTCGAGAAGAAATTTAGAATTGAAAAAATGATTTTTTGGTACTTGAAATGATATTTTGCCCAATATTTAAAGAAAATACTATTTTATATTTTGTAAGAACTCCCTAAATCAATAAAAATGATCAAAAACTATAGGTATTATGCCTCTTCAGTCCATCCTAAGAGATTTAAACTGTTTGAGGCTTGGAAGTGTTAATCAATCTTGTTTTTTGCTTAAACATCCTTATGTTGAGTTTCGGCTCTTAGTAATGCCTAAATACAGAGGCTCGCTTGCCAATATCTTACTCTTTAGCTAAAGCTTACTCTGTACATAGCTTTTCGATTTATCGGTGGGCGATTAGTACTTATTTGTCGTTTTAAGTTTTTATTTTAGGCACCAATTCGCAGTAACGGTCAACTAGGTCGTTATATTGATCTAAGATAGTAATCTTTCTTTTGTTCTTTTTAAGTTCTGTAGTCATCCGATCTGCATTCAAAAATATTTTTTCGCCTCTGCTACGAAATCTTTGCAGTTATCTTGAAGAAGTGATTCGTTGATTCTTGGAAAAGGCCTAAAAATTAGGAGAATATGATCTCCCTCTGCTGATAGTGGATGATCTCTGAGATTTTTACGAAGAAGTGAATCCCAGAATAAAGGTCATAATGTTCTTATTATTCCTTTCGTTTCTCAGGTGGTTATAGATGGGGTTGGTTTACTGCGGATCCATAGTTATGGTGGGTTTGGGTCTTTTCTGCTTGGACCTAACTTTGAGATTGTGCGAAGGCTTCAGCTTATAGGCAATAAAGCTCACTGTGTTTTTATTTTGCTACTTCAATATCATAAAACTATCGTAATTAAACCAAAGATTAATTACTTTAAACCCTTGTTATAAACTCAATCTTTTAATAACCAAGAAGCATTTTGCTTCTCTGGATCATTTATACAATCCCAAAACTAAGGCTGATTATGATTAACAAGACTAGAAAATCAGCGGCGGCTCAAATAATAGCTTTCTCTCCAACCTCTTGCTTACTCTTCTTTCTAGACTTTCATTCTGTGGAGCGTTTCGTTTTAGTAACCAAGTTATCTCACTTGTAGGGCCAAATGGTCTTTTTCTCTCCCAATCCTCAAAAACTCCTACTTGCATCTCTCCATCTCCAACGAACTTTCAAGCAACAGATCCTTTAAATTCCTGATTTCCTTGCAAAGCAGTCCATTTTCCGAAGCATATATGCTAAGTCTATCGTTTTCTGACTTCAAACCTAAGGTCTCCCGATGCAGATCATCCATAATGAATGAAGTTTTGTCTTTTTATCTTATATAGTTCACATGAGTCAACTCGAGCTAATCCTGAAGCTTGCCTATTGAGGCATTTAAGGAGGCAATAGTTTTCTAGGACTATACTTGCTGGCCTTTTATCTGCTATTTTGCGGAGATGAGCTAATGATTTAAAGCATCGATCTATTACTTGAATCTGGCTTTTTCATGAATAAGGTTAGTTATCTCTGCCGTATTATTTTTGGTTATCTGGACTATTTTGTCTTTTTAGTCATTCAGTGAGTTGGTTAGATTATCGATAACTCTCTCTTTGGAACCGATGATATCCTTCAAGCGATTGGCTTAACCTTAGAAAGTAGACGCTAAATCCTTAAGTTCTTGGTTCTTTATCATTGCTTATTGCATTCTCTTATTCTCAACTTTTTATAGCTCAGTTCTGTGCAGTCTTTCTTGTGCTTCTTTTTCTCTTTATCTTTAAAGCTGTAACTTATCAATTTGGCCCTTGAATTAGACCTCAGTGTTGTAAAGCTTTCTGCTAAGCTCTTCATAATCAGCCTTGGCTTTCTCTGCATCATTCTTGGCTCTTTTTTAAGTCTGCTCCAACTTTTCGCAAACATTCTTATAATGAATCTCCAGTTTTTCATGCTATCTCGACAACTAATCGAAATTATTTCCCCCATGTTCCAGCTTGTCCTTGAGCTACTTGACTTCTGCCTCCAGCTAAGCTATCCTTCCTTAGAGCAACTATTTCTCGGATTGGGCGAATTTGGCTTCTTCCTACTTGGCTATAATCAGTTTCTGCATTTCTTATTTGAAAAGTTTTTGAGTATCTCTGATTCTCTGTTCATGTTTGACTTCGTTTTCATTCAACATTTTTTTGTACATAAGGATTTGTTCAGTGAGAGTGGATTGAATTCCGTCCCTTTATTCCACCAATTGGCTGAGCCTATCTTTGAGCAAACCGTTGAAAGCTTCAGAAGAGCGAGTTTTGCTACATTCTTACTCGATTTTTTTGAGAGTGGTCACCTATCTGAAAAGCACATTGTCAGCCAATTTGCTAGGAGTGTAAGTGAGCGTAGCATAAGCACCCTTCCCAAACTTTTCGGGTGACAGGTTCTACAGTTTGGTAGGAGACTAATCTCTGCTGAGCCTACTATTGAGGAGATGTTCCATGGGCAAATAACTTTTATTGATTCGAGTTAATTTATTTAAAATTTATTTGGAAAATAATAGCTAAGGATTTATTCGATAAACAAGCATCGCCAAGAGTTATGACTCATTCCCTGAGCTTTCTGTTTAATAGAAGCCTAAAAGGCACTCAAGAAACCACTTGTAGGAAAATCAAGATTTTGAATGTTTGAACTCGCCTAAAATATTAACTGACTTATCTTCTTTCGCCTAAAAGTGTTAGAAGTCGCTTAACTCTAAGCTGATAATGGATTATCTCTTCATTCCATAATTGCAATATTCGGCCGAGTTAGTTATCATTTAATTTTCAAATTTAATAATCAAATGGGGTTCGATATCGACCGCCTTCTGTAAAAAGTCCTGAAATGCGAGATACTTTAGCAACAGGCCATCCATGTCCTCTGTCATAAGCTCAAAGATATTCTCATTTTGGAGAAAAACGTGCAAAATGTCTCAATACCCATCACTGTAGTCGGAGATGTCCACGGCCAGTTTTTCGATGTGCTGTAAATATTCAAAGTGGGAGGAGAGTTGCCTTACACAAACTACCTTTTTCTGGGAGATTACGTAGATCGAGGTGCTCACAGCGTATAGACGATCACTCTCCTCTGCCTCCTAAAACTCAAATACCCCACAAAAATCCTACTTATCAGAGGCAACCATGAACTCAGAGCCATCACACAAAATTATGGTTTCTATATGGAGTGCCAAAACAAGTATGGCAACACCGTAGTCTGGGAGCTGTTTACTGACCTTTTTGACTTCTTTCCGATTGCAGCCATCATCTCTCAGAATGTTTTCGCAGTACACGGCGGACTGTCACCTCTCATCGAATCTGTGGACCAGATTTAGAGTCTCAACAGGTTCCAAGAAATTCCACACGACGGCCCTCTCTGTGATCTGATGTGGAGTGATCCCGAATAAGGAGAGACAGGCTTCGTTATTTCTCCAAGAGGAGCAGGCTACATTTTTGGAGAGTAAGTCCTACAAAAGTTTCTACACTATAATGGGTTTAATCATCTGACTCGAGCTCACCAGCTGTGTACTGAGGGATACCAGCTGCTGTTCAAAGATGCCCTCTCCACAGTCTGGTCTGCGCCTAACTATGTGTACAGAATGGGAAACATGGCCTCAGTGATGGAGATAGACTAGTACGGAAGCAAAACGTTCAATACTTTTTCGGAAAGTCCTGAGAATATTGCCAGAGGCATAGTGGCTGCTGCTGCGGACTCGAAGATAATAAAGAACTAGACGGAAAAGTACTTTATGTGAGGCACTAAAATCTGCTTTTTTTATGATTCGATTATGATTATTTGTAAACTTGTTAACCAATGATTGCTAAAAAATGAAACTTTTAAGGGATATTAACTACATTCTTCTACTTTTCATAGTACTCTAACATTTGGCACGAATAATCAGACGAAGTGAATAGTCTCTTCTGGCCTAAATTTTAGTCAAATTGCTTGTGTTATTGGATTACATGTATTTATCTTCGGATAACTAGAACACATTCTTCTGTTCTATCTATCTAAAACTCTATCCTAAGGTTTGGCTAAAAGTTTAGTATCTCATTTCATCCCTTTTTCTTCAAACTCCTTTCCTCTCTAGTACACAGCCGCCATTGGATACTTTTCTGTAGTCATCTCTTGAAAGCTGAAGTATCTAGAATGTGAGACCGAGACCTTTGGGAAGGAATATTTGGAATATATTCGACAGTTTACTCGGTCTTATACTATAGCTTTGAGAACTTGACTAACTTAGATTCTGTTCTTAAGCTGATACCTATTTGGACTCTTGACGAAGACAGTCTTTCCATGACCTGTAGATGCCACAACCAAAACCAGCTCGATTGTAATAATCTTTGTTTCCAAATCGATTTCGAAGTTGTGAGGGGATAAAGAAAAAAGAGCTTTGAAAAAAAGACAGTCTGGATCCATAGTTTTATTTTTATTGTTACTTTAGTCGTGTCTTTGATATTTATTGCAATATGTACAAAAATGTTCAAAGAAATCAAAATTTGACACTTTACAATCCTGCCAACTTAGTTTATGAAAAATGAATAAATTCTATAATTAATTTTGTTTTGAAGGGCATCTTAGAGAAATATCTATGAATATCACCTTTTATGATTTAAAGACTTATTCAAAACTTGGAATCCTCTTTTATATTTTTGAAAAACTCTGACAAAAATGAATCCAAAATGCAAATAACACACAAATCCTATCATCTTCCAGGTTCTTTTTGCTTTTCCCGCCTCGGCAGCCTCTAATATGTTGGCCGATCTACAGTCAATAATTGGTTTATAATCTGGGAGAATATTAATAATCAAGGGTAGAATATTAATATCAAGAATTTCCCAAGTTTGTATTAAAAAAGTTGAAAGCGACAAAAAAGATGAAATTGATCGGCAGCCCCAAATTCGTGAAGTGGCAGACCTACCTCATCACCTTTACCGCCTATGTGGCACTACATACTATGCGCATGAGCTATTCTCAAGTTAAGTCTTAATTCAAAACAGCCTTCCAGTAATCCAATCTTTTCCTCGGCCTTTTCGATGCACTGGTGTACCTAGCACTGGGAACTGGCTTCTTCTTCAGGTTTTTGCTGCAAGGGAAAAAGAATCTCAAAGTCTCACTTGTTATCTTCTTAACTATCGCATGCGTCGGCTATCTCTACATTCCTATCAGCTCTTTGATCTTTGGATCGACTGTTAGGGACAACTTTTTCTTGCAAGTGTTTATGCCTGGGGTAGGACTGCTCGTTTTCGGATTTTTCCAGTTTCCCGCTTGGCCCACTCTGCTAACATTAACCAATGAGCATTTCAACCTTGAGAA
>Ga0316217_10004717_pt1 | contig 14543 bp, 17 predicted proteins | sample 1anoAmetaG_FD_203633 | JGI IMG/M metagenome (GOLD analysis project Ga0316217, IMG submission 203633) | Freshwater microbial communities from Trout Bog Lake, Wisconsin, USA - 1anoA | ecosystem: Environmental > Aquatic > Freshwater > Lake > Hypolimnion/Profundal zone | place: USA: Wisconsin... | reverse complement strand
AATGTATATAGCACCTTCATAATTTTTTCTGTCTCTGGATCTGGATCTGCTTCTTTCGCGTGATCTTCTCCTTGAAGAGCTGCGCCCTTCGCTATCGCTAATCATATCTAATACTATTTGGTAATTCTACGTTAGTGTTGGATAAATAACCTAAATCTTATTTTTCATAATCAACACCAAATATCTCTGTTTAATTCATAAGGCAAAAAGTCTTGCCTATTCGATTTAAAAAGAAGCTGTCTTTCAGAGATTGTCAGGAGTTAGAGGAGACAAGTTATTGAGTCATTTGTGTCTGTCTTATAAAACTTGTTTATGGAAAGTATTATATTGCATTAAATCATTAGCTGATGTAGTTTCTGCCGATTTCCTACAACTGAACAAACTCAAGCTCCCCATTTTCTTCATAATTCTTAACAATAAGGCACATAAACTATTCTTCAGTCAGCCCCCATTCCTTAACAAACACTTCCTCACATTCTTTAAACGGTATCTTATTGGAATACTTCTTGGACAACTACTCAAACTAGCTCTCATAATTTTTGAATTTCTAGATAGAAACAAAGCTACATTAGCAAGCTGGATGTTGAGGCTGAATTACCTCCTAAAAGTTATGTTCTTAAAGTTGCCGATGTTGTCCTAGAGGACCTTTTTGATTTAGCTTTAGATGTACTTGCGATATTATTGTTCGTTCATGTCTTTGATGGCCTCTTCGCTTTCCTTGCTTGAGATGTACTTGATGATCTGTTTGTATTAGAACATGAATTATGCAGATTCTTGAGGAGTCAAATTGTATGGAGCGTTTTATAGCTACTATGTCAAGCCGTTAGGCTCATCTCCACTCCAATAACGAGCTATCATGTCTAGAATCGATTCGTATGTCACTTCTGATTTGGTGAGGTGAATTATCAGCTTTCTTAATGTCTTTTCTTTTATCTCGATGAATTGGTAGTTGCTCTTCTTTGACTTTTTTGCAACCTCATGCTTCCTGCCTTCGCTCACAGGTTCATTTAAATTCTGTTGAGAGATGCTACTCTTTTGATGACTGATATTAGAGACAAACATCGATAGCTTATTCTAGCTTGGGCTGGAATGAGAAGGTTTTGAGACTTCACTTTTTTCAGGCTAAGGCTTTGATATTTCTTTGATCATGCTTTTAGAGATAACTATTTTTTGCGGCATATTATCCTGTCCTTTGTTGATTTTAATCGTCTCCTAAAGTAGGTTTACTTTCATCTCTAGCTCTTGGTTGATTTTCTTCAAATGGATTGTATCATTTAGCTTGATATCAAGCTATTCCTGTAGCCTTTCAGTTTACTTTTTTAGAGTTTGTATTTCATTTTACAAGTTGTTAATTTTGGAGCTAAGATTGCCGAACATTTTGGATTTCATTCTGCCCTCCAAACTATCTTAACCTGACCTTTTCTGCGTTGTTCTCTTGAAATCACGCTTGACGTAGATGTTGTTCTTGTATTCAGCCCCAGTTGAAGACTATTCGCTTTAGGACTACCCACTGGTTAGCTTTACTCTTTTGTTTCGAGATAGCAGTGGTCTTTTCTTAGCAGAGTTGCTGACTCCGTTGGCTATGACCAAATGTTCTCGCTCATAATCGTCTATAAACTTTTTGGATCTATCAGTTTGAGATCCTCTCAAATTCTACGCATTCGTCTTTTTGGAATACTCCTTCAATTTGTGTTCTAGTTGAACCTTGGTGACAGACAAATCCCCAACCTGTTTATTCATAAGCATATTAGCCTTGATCTTCTGCTCGAGCTAGATCCGCAGCTATACATTCTCCTTCCGAAACTACTCTAAGACCAACCCGATTTGTTCGTTCCTGCTCCTTTTTTCTGATAAATCTAGGTTTTACTCATACATCACGCAGATCTTCTAAAGCTACTTAATCTTCGCTTCATAGTACTGTATCACCCGATAGGTTTAGACCAGCTCACTCTATGCATAACTAATCAAATACTTAGAGCTTTCTTATGCTTGCTGATTTGTCCTACTTCTATACCAAGTTTCTCTACACATGCTTTAATTATCTCTTTAATGCTTATATCTCTTTCTAACGCAGTTTCAGTTACTGTTTCATCGATTAGCCGATGTTAGCTTCTCGTGTCATGTGTCGAGAGGACTCTGAAAAATCTTTGCTAGATGAATTTAAGCTATTATTATGGTTATAAAAGTTCTGAGGCTACCTTTTCAGCAATTTTCCAGGAAAGTACTCACTTTGCTTGTTGAGTTAGGCAGTTGCTTTTTTAACTAGTAGATTGGCACTTTTAGAATGTATCAATTTATACGTGTTGGGAGTTAGTTATCTTTTTTTTTGTTTAGATGCCATCAATGTGAGGATATCAGCAGGCTCAGTTTAACTTAATGAAAAATTATAGAATAATTGGATTATAGAAACGTAAAACAAGCGGATAAAAGGTGAAATTTGAAGAATAAATAAAGGTAAAAGAAGAATAATATAATAATTGATGAGTAAATATTAAATTCTATAATCATAAATAAAAGAGAATTTACAGAGCAAATGCTTAAAATAATCTGTTTTTTGGTGTAAACCAATAATTATTTCTGAAAATTAGGCAAAGTTCAAAAGCAAAATCATCATTTTTTGAAATTGTCTGTTCTTAGATATCAATATCCAAGGCATTCTGTTTTAAAAATGGATAATACAGTAATTTCTATTATCATAAATGGAAAAAACAGTCAAATAAATATGCCTATGGATCAACGCATCTTCTCAGCTTTCCAAAACTATTGAATAAAACAAAATGAGTCAAATTGAGGTCAAAACTCTTTTTGAAGTTGGCGATACTAGGCGCAAAGGTTACCTCGATCTAAAAGATGTGTTTCATCTTGCAGGTAAAGTGACGTAGAGTTAGCTTTTTGCTATTTTCAAGTTTATGGATACTCAAAGAACCGGAACAGTAAGGTTGCAGTAGCTACAGTCAGCCTTTGGTAGCCTATCTTAAAAACCAAAACACACAGCAAAAGAATACGTCTTCCAAAAGTTCTACGCGATCACAGACGCCATCAAAAGCAAGCTTCATATGACCAAAAACTACAAACAAAAATACGGATTAACCATAGCCAATCTGAAGCTAGCCTACCAATTTATATCAAACTTAGCCCAGACAAAATATTTAACCTGTCAAGAACTAATAACAGTTATGAAGTCCCAGTCAATTAAATTGGGAATAAAATGGGGAAACGAACAATAAAAGACTATTCAAGAGTTTTTTTCAGATCATCTTATTTCAGAGGCTAAGTTTTTGTAGTTCTTTACCAATGAGTCGAAGTAAAGGGTTGATGTATAAGAAGAATGTTTGTTATCCGGCCTTTAGTCTGATAACCTTAGCACACGAAATTAAAAATCTTAGAGGATGAAACCTAATCTTAAAAACATAAACATTTCCAGCTATTAATAGTAAAGAAATCCTAGGGCTATTTGTGGAAAAGTTACCAATGTCTTTTAAAGTAGTCCAAACGATACTCCTTCCTTCAGAACAAAGCCCACTTAAAACTGTCAAACTGCAAGAAAATAGGAAGAATATCAGTTCTCAAATCCATTTGTAGCAATCGAGCAAGATGTCAATAACATTTTAAGTAGTATCCAGCAACGTAAGTTAAAGCTAAAGCAAGATTCTTTGGATAGAAAAAGGTTGGTCGATGATGTGATAAAGAGGACAAAATAGTTTTTTGTAGCTTCAAAAACTTCAACTTCTATCGCTCAGAAAGAAAACTTTTTTAGGAAAAGTGACCACTAATGTCCCAAGAAAGACCTGAGCTTCAATAAATCTTAACAATTGGGAGAAAGCTTTTATAATTAAGCAGCTCCCTATGACTCCTAGATCACAAATAGTTACAAAACACCTGAATTTGTAGCAATCGTTGAAACCCCACAGAACATCTAAGAAGCCAGCACTAGTAAGAAAGAAAAACCATCATTAAATGAGCTAAAGTTGACTCTTGAAAGATAATTGGGTAATATTATCAGAAAGGAGCCAAAAACCTTTACAAATCTGGATTCATAGTAACCCAAATATGAAAATAAAGAAGCTTTAGGCACATCCAAACACTTAGTTAAAGGCTATTCCAAGATGAAATAAGCGTAAGGAAGTGGATTGAAACATCTAATCAAATCAAAAAGCGGTTTTATTTTTTCCAAGCCTTCTACCAGTTATCAATTGCTAAGCAAGGAGCCAAAGTCAACCTATGAAACCAACTACTTTCAGTGTCAACGCTAGTTCTCTACACATTCAAGCAAGTAAAACGCATTTAAAAAAGTCCAAGAAGAGGCGGAGAGAAGGATACACGAGATCTAGAAAAAAGCAAGAATCAAAGTCTTTGAGAAGAAGAGCACATCTAGGACTAACAAGGAAGAGTGGGGAAAGATTGTAAAGAGAGCACATTTCTTTTGATTTTCATCAATTATTACAGGCTGATAAAGACCATATTGAAGTATCCTAAAAATACACATCACATGATTGGCTTGAATTTGTAGTTTTATCTCAGAGAGTACGCATAGCCTGAGGGATCCACCAAAAATTTGCAGATGACCTCTTCGCCTGGGAACACCTAGAGTTTGATTGGCAAGGAATAGGGTGGAAGTATGGTGAGTCCTTTGTGGTTTTCAAATTTTATGCCAACTTCGAAAATGACGTTCTATTGGTTGTTGATGAGTATGAAGCCGTAGCCTTCCTCAGGACTGAAGTGGATCCTTTTGACGATGTTGGCATTATCATAGTAGCTCTTCTTGCCGAAACCTAGTCTCGTCTTGCTTTAGATGAAGTCCGAAAGGACATGGATCTACCAATTGCCCAAATTCTTAAGTGAAACTCTTTCTGGTCCATAGCTGGTTATTGTGAAGTGGTGCTTAGGCCACAAGATCCACTGTATTTTGGCAGCGATGATGTATGTACCTGGCTCCAGTGAGGCCTAGATGGTAAGATCTCTTTTGTCTCGAGAGCCTGAGCCGATTGCAATGCGTTTGCCTTCTTTTTCTTAGAGCAGAAATAGCCAACTCTTTGATTTTTCGTAGTTTTTGCCAGAGTATCGTCGAGGGTTCTATTGGTAGGCTGTGATGTAGTAGTCTCCTTTCTGCTTTACAACCATCCTCACTGCCTGGAACTAGTCTCTATCGTTTTACACCTCAATCCATGAGTTTTTATAGGCGAGGTTTACTCTACAAATATGGACATGTTCAAAATATAAGCTGAAGTCTTGCTTGCTCATGAAAAAGCTGCCATCTTTCGGATCAGTTTCATAATCTAGAAGTTTACGTAGCTATTTGGTCCAGAGATTGTTTTTGAAGCTCCAATTCCCCTGCCACTCCTTCCTCCCCCAGGGGTTTCTGATTTTGATTAGCGTGAGATCTTGATTGCCAGCCTTGAGGCCTGAGTAGATCTTCATCAGACTGTACGCATGGTTTGAAAAGATGCCCCACTTGTCTTGCTCTGCTTTGCTCATTTGGCTCACATAGGGCGAAGTCGCACAGGTTATAATCGACCCTTTCTTTAGCTAGACTTCTACCCTTCGCAAGAACTCGTTTTCTTGCGAAGAGACCACAATCGAAGGGGCGCCTGAAACAGCGTTGAGGCCTTCATCATTGTAGCCTGCGTGGATATTGTCGTAAGATCCGTAGACCTTAGCCCACGCCTTTTAGAGCAGCATGACCCAGATTTCTTGGTGGTGAGGCTGCGCCCCACAAAACATCTCATGCCTATTGATCGGGAAACAGGCGTCCAAAAGTACAGTCTTCCATGCTCCCTCGATAAACAACCTCACTCCGTAGATATGAGAGGGATTTTTCTACAGTACAAACAATCTGTAGACAAGTTCAGGGTATTTCTAGACGACTCCTGCGACGGCTGACAGGAAATAGCAGTCGCCCAGATTGCCTTGTATGATGTCTTTGGGTTCTAGCAGTTGGGCGAGGCCTTTCCTGTTCTTCTACCTGCCGATAACTGATTTGGCCATCTGGAAGAGGAAGTATTCTCCTACTTTCTATGCCAAGTGCACCCATTGGTAGGCCAACGAGTAGGGCGGGTTTTCAGGGTCGATGAAGATCAGATTGTTCTCAATGTATTACTCTGCAACATGGGCGAACAATGGCTCCAGCTCACTGCCGTAGTTGAAGTATGGCCTCAGCGTTTAGGGTATCTTCTCAATAGAGATGTAGTCATTCCCGTCTGAAGAAATCGAGCGAACGGACTGCAATCCTGGTTCCTTTGGTTTTTTCTGGCTTTTTATGAACTGACTCTGGTTGAGGTCATGATGAGATGGGGGCTAGGGCAAGGCTATCGACAGTGAAGATCTTCTTGCAGATTGTTCCAGATCAACTCTTGCCAGAAACTATTCAATTGAGATTTTCTACCTGCCTTCGAAGGTGCTCTGCAGGAAGATATCCCGATACTTCTTGTTGTTGTAGTCCAGGTTGTTTAAGATATCTATCACATTGGCTTAGGTGAGAAACCCTTCGTTCTACATCCCGAAAAGATGGATGATTTCGACGATTTCGTCGGATTTGGTCAAAAACCCTCTTATTTCTGTTAGAACATTCACCAGTTCATTGACCTCGTGCCTTGTGCCATGGCGAGTTGCGGCCCTAGAGATGACCTACCTGTTGGGTTTTAAGGGATTGTCAAACTAGTTGATGCTTTCGTAGACTGCCTTGAGCCGTTACAGAAAGATGATTTCGTTGCAACTCTAATCCAGTTCGCTGAAAAGATGATCGAGTTCGGCGAGCATAAGCTTATCATCGTAGGCTTTGATGAGTATGGTGAAATCTTTTTTATTGAATTGGGATTTCAGGTACTGGAAGGTGGCACAGACGTGGTCGTTGAGGGTCAGTCTGCGTTTGTTGAGGTTATCCTTCAGCTGGAAAAGTATGCCTCTGGATTTGCGACTAATCCCACCCACTTACTCTATCTACATTAAGTATCAAATTAATATAAACTTTACTTCCAACCACTCCAACCATCTCGCTTCGTAAATCACACATAGATTTGCTCTTTTCTGCATAGGATTACACGTTTGTTAGGGGTGCAAGCAAATCCAAGAAGTATATGCATATCATGTCGTATTTGATCATTTATCACCTGCTATAGCCTTGCGCGAGCTGGGTTGAGCTATTTATACTTACGAATGGAAGATTGTCTTGCGATTTGGTATTTGGCTAGATGGAAGTGGTATTATTGCGCAGTATCAACCATTCTCACCTGAATTTCACCTGCCAAAGCTTTTGCGATGGCCATACAAAAGCATTTAATCATACCCTATTTATCTAACTTTAGCTTGTTAATCCTGCTAACCCTGATCTTCATCCTACCAACCCAAATAGCAACCGAATACCCAGTCCAACCAGACATATAGCCCTGCAGTACAAACATGGAAGCTCATTTAATATAAACTAATATTAGGCCACGCTAATCGGATAGGAATGAGTTTCAGCAAAAAGGTGCGCAACCTGGACGTCTTCAAAAAGGTGCCAGCGGACTTGTCTGAGGCGACCAACGTGGGAGGGTTGGTGTCCATCGTAACGGTGCTGCTGATCGGGTACCTGATCTTCAAGGAGTTCAGCAGCTACATGAACCCCGAGTACACAGCTTAGATCAATTTCGACAAACTCGTCACCCGCGATTAAATGACGTACACCCCCTATCAAATAGCATCAACCTCGACATCTAATTCCCCGCCTTCCCCTGCGAGATCATCTCCCTCGACCTCGAGGACATCATGATCTCGCACCACCCCAATATCGGTTCGGTCGAGAAATGGAGGCTCGACAAGGAGGGCAACTACCTCGACAAGCGCTCCTTTTAGCTGCTCAGGGAGCAGAACCCGATGAGGCAGATGGAGATGGTGCGGGAGGCATTCAGGAACCAGTACGGGTGCAGACTGGTGGGTTCCTTCACCGTCAAAGAGGTGCCCGGCAACTTCCACATCAGCTGCCATGCCTATTACAACCACTTCATGCAGATGAAGCTGGAAGGCGTGGCCGAGAGTTTGAACATGTCGCACAAGATCCACAAGCTGTACTTCGGCACGGAGCACCTGGTGGAGAAGTTGAAGCTGGACCACCCTGAGGCTGAGATCCATCTGTTGCAGAACAAGTCGGTGGTGGAGAGTCGCGGCAGGTCAATTCATTATCATCTGGATATCGTGCCCACCTGGTACCATGAGGGGGCAGTGAGCAACTACTACACCTATCAGTACACCTATAAGTAGAACCCGTACGCCATCGAGGGGCAGCCGGGGGTCATCCACTTCAACTACAACATCGGAGGGCTCATGGTCCAGGTGCTGCCCCGCGAGCAGACCTTCTCCGCCTTCCTCATCCACCTCTGCGCCATCGTGGGCGGCACCTACGCGCTGTGCCAGGCTGCGTACAACTTGCTGAGCAACTTTCTGCCCAGGTACGAGTACCAGCTAATCAAGTGAGTCAGTGATGTGTAAAGTGATATGTTCATTATCTGCGGTGCATATGGACAGTATGTTATGCGGGCTACTGCGGTTCGGATGATAGTATGTAGCAAAGATAATATGAGGGGATGAGGCGATGAGTGCTGGGATGAGACAATAGGGTTGGGATGGTTGGGGCGAGGTACGATGTGCAAGTGGTTAGTATTGCAGTCATCACAATATGGCATAGAAATGGCATAGAAATGGAATTAATAATTGTTGTTGTAGCATTTATCGAACCGCAATATTGCCGTGCATTGATGCAGATCTGGGTGTGGACCACGCTTTCCGGCCAAATAGATGATCCTTTATTGGTCTGCCATTTATGCCAAATCAGCATTATTCGAATGGTCTAGTAGATATTAATTGTAATAACCAACTGAATGGCCAAAAATAAGAATGAAGTAGCTGGGATAAAATCAGTAGGCCATTGCCAGTGCTAGCAGGAGCAGCATCATGCACAATTTCATGGCGCTTTCGCTGTTCTTGCTAGGGATGGCGTTGAATTTGGTGGTGGGGTCCAACACCTGGTTCACGTTGTAGTTGATCGAGCTAAAACCATAGGGTTGGTTGGGGTTGAGCCCGAAATCGATGTAGCTGATCGAAGTGTTGAGGCCGCAGTTGTTGGCCATCGAGAGGGTCATAGTGCCCATGATGCCCCACTTGACCCCAAACGGCGCACGGATCAGCCAGGTGTTGTTTTTGTAGCCATAGACAACGACGGTGAGGTTGGGCGAGCCCGAGGAGTTGGCAGTGCATTCGAAGAGTCCGGTGTTATAGGTGAGGAAGCCGTAGTTGGCATAGACCTTGGCTGCCACCGGCCCACTGGTGAACAGTATGCCCTGAATGACGCTATCTGCCGCCCCCTCCATAGTTACAACAGAGCCGTTGCTGATGAAGATGCGGTTGTTGTCTCGGCAGACCGGGGCGCTGGCGTTGGGCGAAGTGTAGGTAATGTTGGGGTATGAGGTTTTAGCGACGGTTCCGACTTATGTGAGGAAGAGGAGTGCATCTTCGACGTTGCCTGCTTTGCAGTCGTTGGGTCTGCTGTTGGGGGCGTAGAATTGGGTGCAGCCGACGATGGCTGCCTCGGCGGTGTAGTTGAAGTATTTGAAGGAGAGGAGGTAGGATTCGTAGAGGTAGGCGGCACCTATCGCCCAGCTGTTGTTGCAAATACCCATCGTTTTATCGTCCTGCGACATCAGCAGACTCGATGCGTAGTTCAGTTAGGTGGGGGGTTGTGGCACGGATGATGTGTCGGCTGGTGTATTGGTTGGTGTGTTAGTCGATGTGTTGGCTGATGTGTTGGATGTTGTGTTGGATGATGTGTTGGATGGTGTGTTGGCTGCGGTATTGGCTGATGTGTTGGATGATGTGTTGGTTGATGCGTTAGATGATGTGCTGGACGATGTGTTGGACGATGTGCTGGATGCAGGTGGCGGGGCGATGAGATTGAAATCCACTCCTACCCTTGTCGCTGCAGGCTATTGCTGCAGGGCTGTCTTTCCTCCAGCTAGTTCTAAATAATTGTCAGCTTACTTTGTAACTCCTATGCAGTCAAATCTGAGTATTGATTGATTGCTAAACTTACGCCGGAGCCCGAGCTGAGGCTCTTTTGCGCATTTTGGCAATTCTGCAAAAAGATGGCTTCCCTCTTAGTGTATTATTCCTGAGAGCTGTAGATTTTAGTATACTGGCTGACAAAAGCTGGGAAGGAGCAACCTGCATCATTGTTGACAATTTAGGCTTAAGCCAGTGCGAGGATGACAGCTAAAACGATGAGACAGTCGATATATTCCCTGGCGAATGGTTGGCACATAAATTGATTATAAGTAATTGGGTTGCTATTTCAGTGGTAAACTTGCTAATCTATTAGGCAGTTGCTATTTGTACGATATTGGTGCTAGCGTATTCTGTATAGCGATAACATATCACACAGGTTACTAGTAAATACCTGTGTCATTTGCACTAACTTGTGAGTAATCCAAAAGTATTGATAGTGTCAGGGAATGTTGTAACATTAAACATGAGGTAATGTTGTAACATTAAACATGAGGTAATGTTGTAACATTGAATACGGGTCATGTACAAATGTGTAGGGTATGTATAGTTCTACACGGGGGCTGTATGGCAGAGGGTAGCCTATTCGCACAAGCATTTATAAATTATATCATGCAGTGGTATTTATTATGCATACAGATAATATTGAGTATATTGCACACAAAGATAATGCAGAGTATATTGTACAAAGATCAACCTGTTTGTTTGGCAATAGTCAGCAAATCACTCACAAATATCATAGCAGACAACATCATAACAAACACTTAGCTATCCTATCATTCAAGTGCCTTATACAAATAAGCTGGAGTAAGCTAATAGCTGAGTACTTCTATAAGCACCCGAAAAACAAAGCAAAAAGCAAAGCAAAAGCACCCACCAGTCAAAGTTGCTGGCGAGGAACTTACAGAAATGAACCAGAATTACTTGAACCCGATAATCGCCAATCCAAACTGTAAGAAGCAACCTAAAAACCACAATTATGAGAAAAGTGGCCCAGCCTGTCTAGATGGTCAGGGAAGCCTTTATGAAGGTAGATCTCAAGCTTATTGAGCAGTTTTGCCTGGCTGTCTTCCCTGTCCAAATGAAGAAGCAAAGCTATTAGAATCTGTATGATGCCATGGTCTCGTTTTCGCTGATCAGGAGAAAGAGCAATCAGTCCTTCGCGGAGATCAGAGATGTGGTCGTCAAGAAGGGAGGAGAGTTTGACCCTTCCGTTCGGGCCTGTCTCGAAACTTTGTATGCAAGGGTTGAGTTCAATCGGGTGCTGGAATAGGAGGTCAGTAGGTTGGTCTAGAAGGGACAAAGTTACGAGCCTGAGGTGGTTGACATTACTGAGAATTCTAAGGAGAAGGAGGTTGAGATCACCCAAGACACCAAAAGAGGCAGCTCTAAGAAGAACGGCAACCTCAAATAGCCCGGCTTAAAGCCCTAGCCCAAAAAATTCATCAACAACATCGGCAATGAGACAGACAACGTGAGCAACATCAATGAGCGAGGGGTGTGCGTGTGTGAGAAGGAGGTGGGGGCCAATAATTCGTTTATTTGCACCAACTGCAGCTACACCTACCATCTCGAGTGCATGAAAAGGAAGGACAAGATCAAGCACTGCACGATGTGCCATCTCAAGCTGCTGCTGCCCAACAAGGAGGCCAAGAAGACCCTCTTCATGGGGTTTCTCAGGAAGGGCAGGAAAAAGCACTAGTTCAGCATCTTCCTCAAGGAGGAAGATCTTGTCTCCAAATGTAGGCTGCAGGTCAGATGCTTCAGGATCAAGGAGAGCACCCAAAACTTTGTTCTGTTCCCGGACCACGCAGAGATTTATATAAACGGAATGACAGTAAAATAGTTCAGCCCTTTGCACCGTCAGAGTTCGTTGAAGTATCGCAAAGATGAGCCTTTCTATATATAGCTGAAAAGTTTGCTGCCCAAGTAGAACAAAATAACAATACTCTAGAAGATGCCCACGAAGGAGCAGAAAGATGTGCGAATCGAGCCCTAGAACCACCTCATCGGGTTTTTCATAATCGAGTAAAGAAAGATCGAAGGCCTCATCAAGTAGATCAGTCTCTCTTCCATTAGCACTTTCGAGGAGAGCAAGAGGATTCTAGAGGCCAGCTACATTCTGTCCCATGGTCAGGACGGTGTGTCCTGTGAGGTCGTCAAGATCCCCCTGACTTGCACGCTTTCCACGGAGAAGATCAAGTTGCCTGCGCGTGGCATCTTCTGTAACCACTACCAATGCTTTGATTTACAGAACTTTTTGATGATGATCTCACAGTCGGTCAATCCTCGATGGGTTTGTCCGCTTTGCAAACTGCCTTGCTATATGTTCAAAATCGACTGCATTTTGCTGGCTATTCTGGAGAAATTCACGCCCTATCCGCTGACTTAGGTCATGTTGTTCAAGACGGGAGACTTTACTGTGAATGCGGGTGACAACATAGTGACCTAGAAGACCATCAATATACACGATCTGCCGATTGAATCTTTGGCCAAAAGGGCAGCAAGTCAATTGCCTGAGCCTGAGAAGAAAAAGAAGAAAGTTGTGACAAATTTTGAGGCCCAAAAAGTGATATCAATTGATTTAGATTGATATGTGATCAACTTATTTAGTTATGTGCAGACGGTATAGGGCCAGATGGGGCCATAGTTTATCACTGCTCTTGAAGTTGCCCCAGGTTAGTTGCTTTTGTCCCTTCTAGAACTTTTTGGACACTGACAGCTTCTTCAAATCCATGTTCAGCGTTATCCACAATAGCTCATTTTTAGCTGCAATAAGCCCTGCTTTCTCCAATACTTAGCTTTCTTGGTCGAAGTTGAAAGGCAGCTTCAGAAGTTATTTCTAGTTTTCGTCATTTTTGACCCCAATCTAGAAATAGGGTGGCTATGTCTCCTTACTGGAGAAGGGTTGGGGAAGTACATCATTGACCAAAACAAAGAACCCCCAAACTCCACTTTTGGGCAGTAGGTAATCCTCCCCCATCCTTAAAATATTCGTGGGCTTGTTCCTGCCAGAATACTTGATCTGGTTAAAGTTGACAAGGACGTAGTTCTGTAGATGGAGTGAGTTGGGATAGACCTTGAAGGTAAGTTTCTTGAGCCCCTCGCGATTGATCCTCAGATTCTAGGTCTCCTTCTCCAGCTACTTGATCTTTCGGTTAAGAGAGTCGAGTTCGTCCTGGCTGCACATCGTCATTGGGTGCAGTTTGATCCTCAGCTACTTCGTCTGCTTCAGGAAGTTGAGGTGGACTGTCACTATGTTTTTTTAGATCTAGACTTCTTCGCTGTTCTCGCAGATGTAGTCATAGAGTGACTCTATTTTTTAGAACAGGTGCTGGATTGAGGGCTAGAGATCAGATATGCGTATTTTTGACCAATAGACTGTGTCTTTCCCCTCACATCTGTTACTCAGCTCAAGACACCTATGTTTGGTACTCAAGCAGATGAGGGTTGAGTACTTGCCGCTGTTCAAACGCAGCTTTTTATCTTCCTTCTCCTGGTCCTACAACATGCAGCTGCCCACCTCAACCCTCGGATTGTTCTATGCCTATCTGTATGAAAATGAGGCTAACTCGGCTATTGTTTGTGATTTGCAAATGGACAATCATCATAAATATGGGCATTTGTTAATGTTTGAAGGTAAGGTCAAGTCTTTAGTTAGTTTGATTTCATCTCAGGTTTGTTTAGTATGTTATTCAAAGCATATAACACAGTAGCACAATGATGAGCAGCTAAATCGTGGTGGGAGTCTCGCGTACCTTAGAAGATATCGGGACCTCAGCGCAGTGGAACAAAAAGTTACTCACCTGGATAATCACGCACAACACATCAGTCTCCACACGTCAGCACTGCATCTAGCTGGAGATGACTCTGATCAGTTCTTAACGAGTGGTGCGGGTGGACGGCGAGTTGAGGTATCGCGCGATGGTGTAAGATTGCAGAGATGTAGGAGTTTCGGCTTTAAGGCTGAGTTCGAGATCACCAATGTTTTGAAGGGGAGGATTGAGCAGGACGGCTTTAACTTTGAGTTGTTTATCAATGGCAGGAGTTTCACGGAGTTGAGCAAGGTGCAGTATGCTTATTGTATTTCTGCCATGATTTAGAACCACCGAAACTTGAGTTTGCCTCTTTCGGCAGCAAATAGGCCAAATCCGAATTTAAAGCAAGTTAGAGCAGTAGCCACCAATTGACTATTCAATCCAAAGCAGTGCCAACCCTCCAATCGACATCTATGTCACAAAAGCCACAAATATCTCAGCAAGTCCAAAGCAAACCATCTGACTACAAGCAAGTTGAGCTGTCGAAGAAGAAATCGGTGTAGTAAAGTCTGAAGGATAGCCAAGATGAGTTGCTGCGGATTCTGATTGAGTAGAAGCGTAAGAAAAAGCTGATTCAGCAGCAAACAAGCTGATCATATTTTATCCGTGCCTTGCAGCTATTCTAATCACCCTAAAAACCTAAGATATGTACCTGGGATGCTCATAATGAATAGATTCAAGGTAAGAATGCGTAGT
>Ga0316217_10004716_pt1 | contig 14544 bp, 5 predicted proteins | sample 1anoAmetaG_FD_203633 | JGI IMG/M metagenome (GOLD analysis project Ga0316217, IMG submission 203633) | Freshwater microbial communities from Trout Bog Lake, Wisconsin, USA - 1anoA | ecosystem: Environmental > Aquatic > Freshwater > Lake > Hypolimnion/Profundal zone | place: USA: Wisconsin... | reverse complement strand
TCCATCGGGCATTGTGGACTGCTTTCGCAACCCCAAGGCCGATCCTGCCATTCTTGCCTACTACAACCAGCCGTTGTATGTGGCTGTGAAACTCCGCGGTCAAATCATCCAAACTCCGGGCGAGGTGGTGGCTGACTTTTACGCCATCAACGAGAAAAATCTGAAGGGGCCACACACGCTGCGGATTGCGTTGAAAGATCCCGCCGGACGGGAAAATTTTCACAGAGAATTAAGCGTCATGATCGAGGGCGGCGACGTTTATGGACAATTGATCGCCGAAGCGGTCCGGATTCCGGTCCGCGGCCAAGGTGGAATGTATCGTCTCGAAGCTTCCCTGATAGATGCCGCGGGCAGGGAAGCGGCCACGGGCCACGATCAAATTCTGGCGGTGGATCTGGCAAGCTCCCCAGTGACCGGCCAGGGTTGCGTCTGGGAATTCAACGACAAGCTGAAGAAAGTGTTGCAGAACGACAAAGGTCTCAGGGTTCCCGATTTCAATAGCCGACTGCCCAAACTTGACTGGATGGTGGTAGCGCGTCCCCCCAGGGGCAGCGACTTCTCCCTGATCCCGCCGGGGCAGTTTCTCGACGCGGCGGGCCAACCCACCCTGGTGGCGACTTACTTCCGGGGCCAGAATTTTGCGGATAAAGACATCAATTTATTGGTGGCCGTTGGCGATACGCCGGAGCCGGAAGTGAAAGTCACCGAGAATTTTGGCATCCGTTGGGAAGGTCGTTTGCTTCCCAGCCGGAGCGGGGTTCACGAGTTTGAAATCCAAGCCAGCAGCCTGGCCAGCCTTTCGCTTGATGGTGAGCAAATCATCAAAATGAACCGGGGCGGCACAGGACGGGGCAAAACCAGTCTCGAAGCCGGCAAGCCGGTGCGGGTCTGTGTTGAGTTTCGTCAGTTGAAGGGGGCCAGTAACTGCAAATTGCTCTGGTCCACGCCCGAGTCGGAGCCCGTTGATCCGCAGCAGATTTTTGAACGTGTAAACCGCGACGGCACCACGTTGATCGTTCTGGACTACGCGACGTTGTGGATGGAGTTGATCGCGAAGAACACCGCGGCGAAATACTCCGGCTCATTCGTGGTCGGCCCCTCCTGGCGGGGCGGAGTGCTCTTTGTGAAAGACCATCCGTTGTTCAAGGACCTGCCGGTGAACGAAGGCATGGGCTGGGCGTATCAATCGGTCGTGCAGAAGGTCCGGGAACGCTTCGGCCTGCTGCTGGAAGGCGATGAATTGGCGGCCGGCGCCTACCATGCCTGTCCGATGAACGTTGGCACCGCGGTGGGCATCATTCCCTGCGGCAAAGGCAAGATTATCGTGAACACACTCGATATCAGTTCCAATCTCAACTCCAGCGACGGTCCCGCGAGTGTGGGCCGGAAATTATTCTACAATTTTATCGAATATGCCGGGCGGCATTAAGCTGACTGACGATGTCTGGAAGGATGAACCATGACTTCCGACACATTGTTTCTTCCGTCAAATCTGGCATGATAAAAGTGAATTCGCAAAACACCAAAGCCTAAAATGCAATTGATTCAATAAATCAAATCCTCGCCAATTAAAAGCCAAGCCTATGAAAACCTCCTTTAAATACAGCCTGTCCGGCATTCTCGCATTGCTCTGCCTCAGCTTGACCAGTCTCCCCTTGTCAGCCGCCAGCCTTTACTGGGACGGTGTGACGCCGGCTTCCTGGTCCGCAGTGGGCAACTGGTCCACGGTCCCGAACGCCACGACGCCTGCCCCGGCGGCTGTACCCGGCCCTGCCGACGACGTGTTTTTTAACATTACCACCGTCAATGGCGCGGAAGCCATCACCCTGGACGCCAATCAGTCCGCCCACTCGCTCACTTTTTCCAATACCGCCACCAGCACCCTGACCGCGAATGCGACCGGCACCACGACGCGGGTGCTGACCAACGGCGTAGGGGGCCTTTTCGTGGATGCCGCCGCCGGGGCGGTGACCTTGGGTGCCACGGCCAGCACCTTGGGCGTGCTCCAGTTCGTCATCGGCGCCAATGAATCTTGGATTAACAACTCCGCTCTCACCATCAACGCCTACGGCATTGGCGCGCTGGTCTTGAGCAACACCCTGACCTTTGATGGTGCCGGCAGCACCACCATCACCGGGCAGGGCAGCTCGCAGTCAATTTTCTCCGGTGGCGGCGGGATTACCAAAACCGGAGCTGGAACCCTTACGCTTGGCAACATTTATAGCAATAACCGATGCACTATTCTCGGCACCGCCACAGGGCCGTTCATCATGCAGGCGGGCACGTTGACCATATCTCCCAGTCTATATTTCGACTTGGGCTTGGGCGGCACTGCCGGCGTTTTTGCCCAGGCGAACTACACGCAGACAGGAGGGATGGCGGCTTATACTATTGCCAGCAAAGGGATGTATATTTGCAATTGGAGCGCGGGAACGAACACTGCCACGTTTAACCTTTCCGGCGGCTCTTTTTCATCCAGCAGCGAGGTTTATGTGGGCCGACAGTCAACAGCCGGCACCTGCACCGGCTACCTGAACATTGGCGGTGGCGGCGGCAGCGCGACGTTCACCGGCCCAACCTTTTCCTTTGGCATCTCAGGTGGTGTCGCCGGAACCACTGGGAACATTCTCATTGCGACCAATGGCACGTTGGTTGCCAATTCGATTACGCTGGGAAGCGGTTACGGCTATCTCTTCTTCGACGGCGGGACACTGCAAGCCGGCAGTTCCGCCGCCAGCACGCTCATCGCCAATGTCCTGACCGCCGCACAAATCAAAAATGGCGGCGCGATCATTGATGACAATGGAAAAACTCTGACCATCGCCCAGGGCTTTGCCAATTACCCCGGCCAAGTTGGGAGTTTGACCAAAATTAATACGGGCAAGTTGACCCTTTCCGGCGCGAACACCTACAGCGGCAACACCACCATCATGAATGGCACCCTGGCTTTGAGCGGTTTGGGTACCCTGGGCAACGGGGCCGCTCTTACGCTGGGCGGCGGCACACTGGATTTGGGAGGGTTGAATCCGTCCGTGAGTGCGGTCAGCATCACCAATGCGGCCGCCAGCGGCAACACGATCCAGAACGGCACGCTCACCGCCACCGCTTATGCCGCCAGCCTGACCTCGGGCAACGCGATTGTCTCCGCGAACCTGGCCGGCAGCGGCGCGGGGTTGACCCTGAATGGCAACGGCGGCACCTTGACGCTTTCCGGTGCGAATACTTATACCGGCACCACCCTCATCAGCGCGGGCACATTAGCCTTGAGCGGCACGGGCACGTTGGGCAACGGCGCGGCCCTGACACTGGGCGGCGGCACGCTGGATTTGGGGGGATTGAGTCCTGCCGTGGGTGCGGTCAGCATCACCAGTGCGGCGGCCAGCGGGAATACGATTCAGAACGGCAGTCTCACCGGCACCTCCTACTCGGTCAATCTGGCTTCGGGCAACGCGATTGTCACCGCCAATCTGGGCGGCAGCGGGGCGGGGCTGAGCTTGACCGGCAATGGCCTGCTGACGCTCTCCGGCGCCAATACCTACACTGGCAACACCACCATTAACTCCGGCACGCTGGCCTTGGGCGGTTCCCTGAGCGGCAGTTCCAGCGTGAACCTTGCCGCAGGAGCCACGTTTGATGTCTCGGCGGTTGCTCCCTACAGTTGGGGGGCCGGCGCGCGATTGCTGGCCAGCGGCACAGCCTCCGCTGCGGCTACCCTGGTCAGTGGTGCGGCCGGGGTCACTCTGGGTTCCAGTCCGGCGACCCTGACGTTCACGCCGACGACTTTCACCGGGGATGCTTCGCACCCGGCGCTGCGAATCTCGGGCGGCATTTTAAATTTGGGAACAAGTTCCATGGTCGTGAACAACAATGGCGGCTCGTCTCTGCGGGCGGGCAACTACACGTTGGTGACCGGCATCAGCGGCGGAAGTGTCACCGGCAATCCGATTCTGGACACTACGGGCGGAGTGGGCAGTGGTGCGGGGATGGGGTCGGGCACGGTGGCCAGTTTGCAGGTCAGCGGCGGCCAGTTGATTTTGAATGTCTCCGGCAAACCGGTGACCACCACGACGATCTCCTTGAACGCTCCGTGGACCTCGTCGTCCACCTACGGTGATGCGCTCTCGTTTCATGTTACCGTGACCGGCACCGCCAGTCCGGGCGGCACCGTGACGGTGAAGGATGGCGGCAGCAGTGGGACGGTCGTCGGGACTGGAACCTTGTCTGGTGGCGCGGCGGACATCACCTTGAACCCGCTCAACAGTCTGGCGGCGGGAACGCATCCCAATCTCGTGGCCGCTTATGGCGGTGATGCCAACAATGCCAGCAGCGTTTCCGCGCCCTTGCCGTCCCAGACGGTGGCCCAGAAAAATTTGACGATCAGCGGCGCTTCGGCGCAGAGCAAGATGTATGACGGCACGACGACGGCGACCATCGCGGGCACGCTCTCGCCGGTCGTGGGCGGAGACGTGGTGACGTTGAACCTCACTGGCACCTTTGCTAATTCTGGCGTGGGCACGGGCATGGTCGTGACCGCCACCTGCACACTGGGCGGTGCGGCGGCAACCAACTATACACTCACCCAGCCAACGGGACTTGCGGCAAACATTTTGGCCACGGCAGTATGGAATAATCCAGCCGGAGGCCTCTGGGACACGGCGACCAACTGGCAGAGCAGCGTCATTGGCACCGGTAGCGGCAACACCGCCGATTTCAGCCAGTTGGATATTACGACCGACACGACGGTTGATTTGAATTCCACCTGGACCATTGGGAACCTGGTTTTCGGCAATACCGATAGCCACCCGGCGGCCAACTGGATCTTGGACGACAACGGCGTGTTGGGCAACACTCTGACGCTGGCTGGCAGCACGCCTAAGGTGACTGTCAATGCCTTGGGCAACGGGCAGAGCGCCACCATCAGCGCCATAGTCGCGGGGTCGTCCGGTCTTGCCAAATCTGGCAGCGGGACGTTGGTGCTCTCTGGAGCAAACACCTTCACTGGCGGCACCACGGTCGGCAGCAATTCCGGAATTCTGGAAGCCAGGGTAAACACGACCGAAGACGGCCTCAGTTCCGGTGCGGTATCGGTTGGCCCCGGTTCCACGCTGCAATTGGACGATGCCAACCTTTCCGGCTCCGTTTCGATTAACAACAACATCAGCGGCTCAGGTTTGGTGAAGTTGGTTTTTGCCGCCGGCACCTCGGCGCGAAACACCTACCTGCCTAATGTGACGGGGTTCAATGGCGCCCTCGAATTGGCCAATAACGGAAGCACTGGCGACAAGTTTAACGCGGGCGGTCTCAACGCGCCGAACACGGTGCTGCAAATTGACAGCGGCAGCCAGCTATTCGTCAGTTCAGCAGCCAGTTTCGCGAGCATAGCTTTGGTGGGTACGGGGAATACCGAAGGTCGCGGGGCCATGCGGATTGACGGGGCTTTGGGTGGCTCCCTCACGCTTCTGGGTGATACCACGATTGGCGGCGAAAGCGCCGCCGCAAACCTTGGCGGCAACATCACCGGCACCGCCACCAATGGGAGCATCTACACCCTGACCCAGGGAACCGGCAATTCCACCGCAGGGTGCATCTTGAGCGGATCCATCAGCGATGGTCCCAATGGCGGCCAACTTGCTTTGACGCAAACCAAGGGCACCCTGACCCTTTCCGGCGTGAACACTTACAGCGGCGACACGACCGTCTCAGGCAGCACTCTGACGCTAAAGAACGGTCTTGCGCTGCAACACAGCGTGCTAACCCTCGCGGGCAGCACCGTGAACGTGGATCCGACGGTTACGAACCTGACCTTGGGTGGGATCAGCAGTTTGACGGACAATTTAACGCTGCCAGGGACAGTCACGGTTCTGACACTGCAACCGACTACCAATCAAATGCCGGCTTACGCTGGAACTCTGGATGGCAGCGCCATGACGCTTACCAAGACTGGCCCAGGCACCCAGGTTTTCTCCGGTATGAATTATTACAGCGGATCCACGACCATCAGCAACGGTGTTTTGGTTGGTGTGGTTGGCGGTTCCTGTGCCAACAGTCTCATCACGGTGGAGAGCGGAGCGACACTCGGTGTACAGGTAAGCTCGCCGGGCAGCCAATGGACTGGCAGTGGGTTGACCTTAAACGGCGCCGCGCCATTCCTGAGTTTCGATTTGGCCGGAAATGAACCCAGCACCAGCGTGGCTCCCTTGCAGGTGAATGGAAATCTCGCTTTGGGGAATGTCCAACTGGTGGTGAGCAACGGGACCTTGACGGTCGGTGCCGTCTATCCGCTGATCGCTTATACGGGAACCTGTTCCGGCACACTGCCCAGCGGGGCGGCCTTGATTTTGCCGTCCTCGGTTTCGGGTGTCTTGAGCAATGACGTGGCCAACGCCCAGACCATTTACCTGATCGTCGGTCCGGCTCAGGTTGCGGCTCCAGTCATCCATTCGCCAGGCCTGGCGGGCACCAACCTTGTCTTTAGCACGGACAATACTGTGATCGGAAGCAATTACGTGCTCCTGTCCAGCCCGAACCTCCAGCCGCCGGTGACTTGGACCCCGGTAAGCACCAATGCGGGCACCGGCAGCCCCATCACCAACCAGGTGCCAGTAAATCCGGCGCTGCCGCAGCGGTTCTTCCGTTACCAGGTGCAGTAGTTTGGCACGATACCCCCGCCGATTTGGCACTTTTTCCGCCGCGACGCGGCAAGCATGGCCAATCTATATTGCCATTGGTTAATCCCACTGGCAATATCCCAGGCATCCCCGATGGGAAATCCGATGCCAACGACGCCATGAAAAAAATTGCAAATATTTTGTTGCTGCTGTTAGCCAGCGCCCCGGCAATCACCGCGGCGCCGCCACCGGACTGCTATTCAGTGCTCGACTTTGGCGCCAAGGCGGATGGCGGGACGGACGATACCGCTGCGTTTCAAAAGGCTTTGGATTTCGCGGGCCACGCCGGTGGTGGAATGGTTCGCGCGCCGCGCGGCAATTATTTTTTTGCCGGCCACTTGGAAGTGCCGGCTGGCGTCACGTTGGAGGGCATCTGGCAGTCGGTGCCATCGCACGCCGGTCTGCGCGATCACGCGGCCGCGAAACCCACCGATAACGGCACGACGTTTCTGGTCACGGAAAACGCGGGGCACGAAGACGGCGCTCCGTTCATCAAACTTCACGCGAACAGCACGCTCAAAGGCGTGGTGCTGTTTTATCCCGACCAAATCCCCACCGAGGTTCCCAAGTGCTATCCTTATGCGGTGGCCATGCGCGGCGACAATGCCGCCGTGCTGCAAGTGGAATTGCTCAATCCCTACAACGGCATTGACGCCACCGGCAGCGGACGGCATCTCATTCGGGACGTGCAAGGCCAGCCACTGCGGCGCGGTGTTTACGTGGACGCCATTTATGACATTGGCCGGATCGAAGATGTCCATTTCAATCCGTGGTGGAGCATGGCGCCCAAGCTGTTTCAATGGCAGCAGGAAAACGGCGAGGCCTTCGTGTTGGGACGCGCGGACTGGGAATACGTGTTCAACACCTTTTGCTTCGGCTATCACACTGGTTACAAGTTCATCCAAACGAAAGCCGGGGTGTGCAATGGAAATTTCCTCGGCCTCGGCGCGGATGATTGTTTTACCTCGGTTGACGTGGAAAATTCCGCCGTCTATGGCTTGTTGATTGCCAACGGCGAGTTCACTTCCTTCCATGGCCCCAATCCAACCATGGTGCGGGTGGAAACCAACAATGCGGGCGTGGTGCGGTTTGTGAACTGCGCCTTTTGGGGGCCGTGCAACCAGATCGCCAGTCTCGCCGGCCGCGGCACCGTCGGCTTCAGCGACTGCACCTTTGTGCAATGGGATCGCAATCAAGAAGGCCGCAGCGCCATTCAGGCGGAGGCCGGAACCCTGCTGGTGAAGGGCTGTGAATTTCGCGAGGACAAACCCCAAATCGAATTGGGCGGGCAAGTCCGGCGCGCGGTCATTACCGGAAATGTGTTCACTGGCAAACCGCGTTTTACCAACCACAGCCAGCATTCAGTGGTTTTTAGCGATAATGCGAGCGATTGAAATGAGGGCGGGAGGAGGTTTTTGGGCTTGAGGCGCAGCCGGGATGCTGTATATCATGTCCGCATTGACCAACAACACAGTGAGGACCCGCAAACGCGTTGGCGAAACTCAGGTTGAAGGACATTCAGCGCCGCGATGAGGGTTGCAATAGCATGGGCGCGGAAGCGGCCGGAGCGGTGTTCGCGGCGATGAAAGACAAGTGAATTTTTAGGCGCGCCTGATCCGCTTTGGGCGGAGGACGGCAACCGTCGGCACAATTTTATGCAAAAATACATCCTGACCTCGCTGCTGGCCTTGTCGGCCATGCTGCCCAATGTCAATCTTGCGGCGGAAGCTCCCGGACACCAGGGTGGCGAAGCCACTGAATCCAAGGCACAACACGACGCCCGCATGGCGTGGTGGCGCGAAGCCAAGTTCGGCCTGTTCATTCATTGGGGCGTCTATTCCGTGCCCGCCGGCTATTACCACGACAAACCCGTGCCGGGCATTGGCGAATGGATCATGAACAAAGGCAAAATCCCCATGGCCGAATACCAGCAGTTCGCGAAGGAGTTTAATCCGGTCAAGTTCAATGCCGATGACTGGGTGAAAGCCGCGAAGGATGCCGGCATGAAGTACATCGTCATTACCTCGAAACACCACGACGGTTTCGCGATGTTCGAGACCAAGGCCAGCCCCTGGAACATCGTCCAAGCCTCGCCTTATGGCAAAGACCCGCTGAAAGACCTGGCCGCCGCCTGCCGCAAATACGGCATCAAGCTCGGGTTCTATTATTCCCAGGCGCAAGACTGGAACAACGGCGGCGCTGCGTCCGGCGGCAAGTGGGATCCCGCGCAGCAGCACGACATGGATGATTACATTGACAAAGTGGCGGTGCCGCAGGTGAAGGAAATCTGCTCCAATTATGGCGAGTTCCCCGCAGTCATCTGGTGGGACACGCCGCATGACATGAACCCCGCCCGCGCCCAGAGACTTTACGATGCCGTCCATGCGCTCCGGCCCAACATTATTTTGAACAACCGGCTTGGCGGCGGTTTCAAAGGCGACACCGAGACGCCGGAACAGAAGATCCCCGCGAAGGGGTTCCCGGGACGCGACTGGGAAAGCTGCATGACGATGAACGACACTTGGGGTTTCAAACGCGATGACCAACATTGGAAATCCACCGAGACCATCATCCGCAACCTCTGCGATATCGCGAGCAAAGGCGGCAATTACCTGCTGAATGTCGGCCCGACCAGCGAAGGGCTGATTCCGCAACCCAGCCTCGACCGGTTGGCCGAAGTCGGCCAATGGATGCAAATCAACGGCGAGGCGATTTATGGCTCCTCCGCCACCGCGTTTGGCGACGAACTGGGCGCCGCCGTCAAAGCCAAGGACGGCTATGGCCACGACACGATGGTGTCCTCAGCGAATGACTGGCGCTGCACGACCAAGCCGGGGAAAATTTATCTGTTGATTTTCAAATGGCCGACGAATGGCAAATTTGAACTGGCCGGGTTGCAGAGCAAGGTCAATCAGGCCTACCTGCTGGCGGGTCGCAAAGACTTGAAGGTGGACCAAACCGATGCCGGGGTGACCCTTTCGCTGCCCGCCGAGGCGCCGGACAAAATCGCTTCCGTCGTCTGTCTCGAAATCGCCGATTCGGTGGCCAAGGTGGCCAAGCAACCTTGAAATATCCGGGCTAAAGCAATCCCTCTTTCACCGCTTTGGCCACGGCGGCGGTATTGGAATGCACATGGAGTTTGGCGTAGATATTTCTGAGGTGGGAATCCACCGTGTGATAGCTCAATGCCAGGTTCTCGGCGATGCCTTTCATCCCGCGTCCCTGGGCCATTAACCGCAAAACGGATTGTTCCCGGCTGGTTAAGACTTGCAGCGGCTTGAGCGCGGTGCGTCCAGAGAGCATGTCCAGCACGGACTTGGCAACTTGCGGGGTCATGGGAGCCCCGCCGGAGATGGCTTCCCGGATGGAGCGAACAATCGTGGCGGTGTTGGAAGGTTTGAGCAGGTAACCGGAAGCCCCGGCGCAAACGGCGCTGAAAACTTTGTCGTGATCGTCGAACACCGTCAACATAATGATGCGGGTGGTGGGGGAAATGGACTTGATCTGCTTGATGGCGTCAATGCCGTTCAACCCCGGCAAGCCCACGTCCAGCAGCACCACGTCGGGAACGGCGCCGGCATCCAGGGCGCCCAAGGCATCCTCGGCATTGGAAAACTGGTGGCTGCACTTCATGCCCGGCATGCCGTTGACCACCCGGGATAGCGTGCTGCGAAAATTCTGATTATCTTCGATCAGCCAGACGTTCAATGGCAGCGCGGCTGGCGTTTGGTCATCCCATTCCGCCCTGGCCACCAATGCAGTTTCAGTTAATTTCATTTGGCGGCTTCGCAGGGCGGTTCAGATGGAATCTGATCCTCCGGTTTTGATTTTGAGAACATTATTAAAATAATATACCTATTTAAAGCCACCGCGCCAGTCACGAGATTTCGTGATGGGGGCGGTCAGGGTGACCGTCGTGCCGCTTTGGGGCTGGCTGACCACGGACAATTCCGCCGCCATCTCGAGGGCGCGGTGCTGGAAGTTTTTCAGGCCGTGGCCCGACGTGGTTTGGGAACGGTCGAAACCCACGCCATTGTCATGGACCTCCAGGACCAGGATTCCTGCACGGCAATACAACTGAATGGCCACGTGATTTGCCTGGGAATGCTTGCGGATGTTGTTCAACACCTCCTTGAAGAGCGGGGGCACGTTGCGCCGAAGCTCCAAGGATAATTTAAGGTGGTCGGGCGGCTCCGGTTCCACGAATTCGTAGGCGACGTTGGCCAGCATGATGGCGGCAATCTGTTTAAGCCGCGCCACCAAGTCCGTGAGATATTCGTGTGAGGGGTTGATGATCCATACCAAATCGCGCAAGGTGTCCACAGTCTGATCCGCCGTCGAACGAATTTGGGCGAGGTCGCCAGGCTGGGGCGTATGTTCCATGACTTCGGTGAGCAGCGAAATGCTGCCCAGGTTGGCGCCCACTTCGTCATGGAGATCCCGCGCAATTTGCTGGCGCAGACGCTCGATCGCCCGCAAACGCGCCCGTCTGATCCGGTACAGAAAGAGGAGCAGGGTGACCACCGCCATCCCAATCAGCAATTTGAACCACACCGTTTGCCAAAAGAGCGGCAGCACTTGAAACGACAATCGGGCGCCATTTTCGTTCCAGATCCCGTGGTTGTTGCAGGCGCTCACTTCAAAGGTGAAGCGTCCCGGAGGCAGGTGCGAAAAATACGCCACCCGATGGTCCGCCGCCTCGGTCGAGCGCGGGTCAAAACCTTCCAACCGGTAACGGAAGCGCACCTGCCTGGGGGCCGAGAAACTGAGGGCCGTGTAGTGGATCTCCAACTGCCGGGTGCCGGCCGGACAGCGGGCCAATGGCTTGCCGGCCGCGAGACCAAGTGGCGCCGCCGCGTTGGGAATCGGCTTGCCATCCGCGAGCACGGACTCAATCACCACGGGTGGCGGCAACACGTTCGCTAGAATGGCGTGGGGATCCACCATCGCCAACCCGACGCTGGTGACATACCAAAGCCGGCCATCGGCAGTGCGGCAGGCGATGGGCTGGCAGCCGCCCAATATTTCCCAAGCACCCAAGCCATCGCCACTGCCGAGTTGCAGGCAATTCACCGACCCGATTTCACCGGTGGTAAATTGGAGCAACTGCTTGCGGCTGATGCGAAAAATCCCGCTGGCGGAACCAATCCAGAGGTTGCCGTCTTCGTCCGACCGAATGTCGCTGATGGAATCATCCGGCAGCCCCTGCTCGTGCGTCAACGCCCCCCATTGACCATGCTTCAGAAAGGCCAGACCACTTCTGCGGGTGCCAATCCATAAGGTGCCATCGGCGGCGCAATGCAGCGTATGAACGCTGGTGCGCACCATTTCATTGCTAATCTGAGTAGCTTGCCGGGTTCGGTAGTCGTAGCGAAACAGCCCGCCGTCCTGCAGCCCCAGCCAAAGCGAGCCGTCGCCCGCCTCCGCAAAACACCGGACATCAAAGTTCGTCAGCAGGATTTGCGCGGGAATCCGGCCGCCGGGGTCATAACGTGCCGCGCCCAGCGTTGTCCCCACCCAAACGGACTTGCGGGAATCTTGAAACAAGGCGTTTGGGTAGCCGGAGGTTGGATTCCGCAAGTACTGTCCCTGGGGAAGATCTTTAGTGCGCAACCACAGTCCATAGTTGAACACGCCTGCCCAAATCTGTTCGTTGGCATCCTCCAGCACGCAACGGACATCTTGGTGCCATTCATCAAATGACTTTTGGGACAACACCCGGCCATCCCGGCTGATTTGATATAGTCCGACGCCTTCCGTTCCCACCCAAAAACCTCCGGCCTTCGCCGGAGTGAGGGAGGAAATCGCCCGGTTTTGCCAGTTGTCCGGCGGCGCAATCATTTTCACGACGCGGTGCGAGAGCCGATTCAGTCCATGAACCGTGCCCACCCAGAGGTTCTTCTCCCGATCCTCGCAGAGCGACAAAACCTGATCTTGAGATAGTCCGCTGAAATGATCCAATTTATGTTGCTGGCCGCCCGGATCCACCAACCACACCCCCTGTCCCAGGGTGCCAATCACTAAGGTGCCTGACTTGGATTCTCGGATCACGATATTTTCATTGGCCTGCAAATCAATGACCCCACGATCCTCCACCCAGCGATCTCCCTGCCAACGGCGCAGGCATTGCCCATCGCGAACCCATAATCCACCCGAACGCGCGGGCGTGATGTTTCGCCATTGCCCCGACTGACCGGGGATTGCCAGCGACATTCTGACCTGGTTGGCGTCCAAAAGATAGAGGTTGCCCCCATCAACCAACACCCACAAGCCGCCTTTATCCATCGGACAAACATCCCAGATGTCATGATTTTCCGGAGGTGTCAGCATCGTTCCGGGAACGCCATCTTTGACGGGCAGCAGCGTGTGGCGGCTGGCCGCCCAAACCGTGCCATCCAGCGTCTCGACCAACCGCTCCACTGGATTCCGCGAATTGGGCGGCGGCAGCTTGAGCTGGTGAAATCCGCCGGCATCTTGCCAGCCAATTTCGCCGGATTGCGTGCCGTACCAGAGCCGCCCGCGGCGGTCCTCCAAAAGACAATTAACCATGCTGTTCGCGAGCCCGGGAGTGTCGGAATCGTAAAAGCGCGCGAACCGCACCCCATCAAACCTGGCCAAACCGTCCAGCGTGGCTTGCCAGAGGTAGCCATCATGGGTTTGCACCACATCGTGAATTCGCGCGGAAGGCAATCCGTCTTGAACCTGCCAGTCAACAATCACATAGTCGGAATCTTGCGCGCCCCGGAAGTTGTCGGCCAAAACGAAATCCGCCAGCAAAAGAAAAGACAACCAAAAGCCCGCGCCGATGCGCCGGCCGCCGCAGGAAAAGGCCTGGCTAATTGCGAGTGCTTTCATGCTGCGAAGGCTGGCAAGAACATGCGTGAAAATCAAGCTTACGCGGGTGTGAGACAAAATGCTTCTGGACCGGCTAAACCCGAATTCCGAAGTCGAATTTCGTTCGGCCCGTAGCGCAGGTTTTCCAGCCTGCGGGTTCTGGCGACTTTCCAGTCGCCAGTTTCCGCACGGAAACACGGGACTGGAAAGTCCCGTGAACCCGCAGACAGGAATGTCTGCGCTACAACACGTTGCCTCGGCTGCGTTGTTGGCCACTTCGGAGTCCGGGCCAGAGCTTGCATTGGCGAATAACGGCCGCGCGTATTCCCTCTGGCGGAGCGCGGCTGGGTCGAAGACCAGCCGCAGCGAGGTGGCCAGCGAGTCGGCCCGTCAGCGGCCAAGCAGCTTGGTTTGCGAACGTTGCTGCGGCTGGCTTTCAGCACCGCCGCGCTCCGGCGGCACCGTTCCTTGCTTTATTGGTCCACTAGAGCGACTTTGAATCATTGATTGCCGCGAAACGCATAGCCGGAAATCAGAAACTGCACATCCTTATCGGTCGAAGGCGGCGCGCTGCTGTATTTCGAGGTGTTCATGCTGGCGGCATACGCAATGGTGGCGGCATCCAACCAGCGGCGCGAGGTGGCATGGCCATCCGCCCAAGAGAATGTGCTCGAAGTGCCATGAAACACCGCCGGCGAATCCAAAATGGTGGTGCCCGCCCAATCAGGCGCGGAGCCGCTGACATTCATCACCCATGTGCCCTCGTTTTCCCCGCGCGGATCGTTTTCCTCCACAAACACGAACTTGTCCGCCGAGCGCTGGACATCCGTGCTCTTGGACAGGAGTTCCGCCACGGAGGGAATGCTGCCCCACGACTGGCCATTCAGGCCGGTAACCCCCGAGTAGGAGCAATAGGCGTAATTGGCGGAGGAGAGTTGTTTGCGTGTGTCGCCCGGACAATTCACTACATCCGGATTCTTCAGATACGGGCCAAACGCCCCTTGGGCGACGCATTGCTCCGACAAGAGTTTGACGTAGGACT
>Ga0316217_10004715_pt1 | contig 14547 bp, 10 predicted proteins | sample 1anoAmetaG_FD_203633 | JGI IMG/M metagenome (GOLD analysis project Ga0316217, IMG submission 203633) | Freshwater microbial communities from Trout Bog Lake, Wisconsin, USA - 1anoA | ecosystem: Environmental > Aquatic > Freshwater > Lake > Hypolimnion/Profundal zone | place: USA: Wisconsin... | reverse complement strand
GGTTGCGGTCTCCTTGGTCGTGGCGTCGCCAACCACCACGCCCTTGGCGTCCGGCGCGGCGGCCAGAGCATCGGCATAGCGGTCGAGTTCGGCCTTGGCGTCGTTGCACACCCGGGTCGGACGCTTCAGGTCGCGAGTGCACTCGGTGGTGCTGAACTCGCTCGACTGCGGCGCGGGCGCTTCGGCCTTCACCGCCGCCGGAGGAACCGTGCAGCTCACCTGGGTACTGGCCGATGCGCTCAGGTTGCGGTCGTCGGTCACCGTGCAGTTCACGGTGATGGTGCTGTCCGAAAGACCTGCGGTGTCCAGCGTGTAGTGCATGCCGCTGCCGCTCAGGCTTCCGGCCGTCGAGGTGCAGCTATAGGTGAGCGGACGGTTGTCCGGACTGCTGCCATCGGCCGTGATCATCGAAGCCTCGCCGCACTTCAGCGAACTCGGGTTGGCCGAGACCGCCAGAGTCGGCGGATGCTTCGCATTCACCATGAATGCTGCCTGGCAGCTCGCCGTCCGCTGATTCTTCCCCTTGCCGTTATCCGTAACGTTGGCGCTCACCGTATAGCTGCCGCCGTCCAGACCGGTGGTGTCCAGCGTTGTGCTGGCGGTGTTGCCGGAGATCTTGCCGCCGGTCGTCGCATAGGAGTAGCTCAGTGTGCGCTTGGGCGAGAAGCCAGACGGCGTCACGGTGATCGTAACCGGCGCGCCGGCATCTACCGCGGCCGGTTGCACGCTGCAGGCGGCACTCACCGCGGCCGCCTCCTGCGGCAGGCCGAAGTTGAACACCACACCAGCCTGCAGACGGACTCCGTTCCCCGTGATCGAACCGGCTCCCGGAACGGGGTACGTGGTGTACACGTAATCCGCCTCGATGGGGCGAATCGAGAAACGGGGAGTCACCTTGTAATCGAGTCCACCGCCGGCGATCAAAGCAAAACTGTTCGCATCGGGAGCATCGTTGGGGGAAATATGCGCGAATCCCAGCAGAACCTCGGCGAACGGGGTGAAGTGTCCCCTGCGCAGTCTGAACTGCGGGCCAGCGGCCACCGTATGCACGCTGCCCCCATCCTGATAGTGGCCGCCGGCATCCAGTGCCAATCCTGCCCAATGGTTCAGGTTGTAAGTGAACTGTACGCCCCAGCCTTCATTGAAATCCGGTATGTTCGGGTCGGAACTCGACAGTGCGGGGACCGCGTCACGCGAGATACTGGGAGAAGTAATGTCAGTGGGAGCCGGGAAGCTGGCCCCGGGGTGATACCACGAATAGCCGCCAAACACCTCGGCCTTGGGGAAGTCCTGATCCTGTGCAGACACCATTGACGGCGCGCAGAGCACCACCGCCGAAGTCAGCAAAGCCGACAACCATCGACGCAAAGACATAAGTTATCCTCCAATTTTCGTTCAGAACTTTCAGGGAACAGCTCAATCAGACTGGGAACCTGGCAGAAGACCGGTACATCTGTGATGGAACTCGCGTGAGTCGTTGCACCGCCAGTCTGTAAGGTCATAACCTCTAGCACGTGCTGCACTGCGGATTCTAGTCCAAACCGACGGCCTTTATTCACACATCGTTAACATTTCCTGCGACGCCGGTGTTTATCGATTCGCTTCCATCCGCACTCGACTCGCACCCTGGGTCAGTCTTCATTCGAAGGTTTGTGATGAAACCCCTCCCTACCATCTCCTGTATCTTGAAGCACTGCCGCAATCCGAGACCGAAGAGCGAGACCGGCGTTCGAACCGAGTTAAAGGCCTAAACTCAATGATTTAGGGTTGGCGCTGTTACTCTCGCAAAGTTCGTTATGATGGGCGATCTGGAAAAGTGGTTGTACCTGAAACCGTGAAAGCGGTGAGCGGTCGCTAAATTGCTTCCCCCTGTCCGCCCCGGCGGTCGAGGAAACCCTGTACGAATCGCCGCGGATCCGCGGCTACGCCGGGCTTGATCTCGGCAACGAACCCGTCCCAGAAGCACTTCCCCGCTCCGCAGCGCGCCCGATCACGAATGAAGGCTTTTATGGTTTCTTAAGCCACATTTTATGTGGCTTTTAGTTTTCACATGATCCAATCCCTTGACGAGCGGCAGATCAATTCAACGGCCGTTGTATCAGGAATAGGACCCTCATGAGAAAGATGTACAAGCTCAGATTCGAATTGAAGCATTACCGCGACACACGGCAGACCGGTGCCGACAAAAGGAAACGCCAGAACGGCTGGTCGGCCCGTGATGTTCTCATAGGAGGCCGCAGGCCCGGGTCTTGTGCGGTGACAAATGCCGATGCCGACACTACTGGTCTTAGATAAGGACTGCCTCCCGAACGTTCTTCGCGAGGAACTTCTGGCGCGCGAGTACAGCATAGTGGAACTGCGCTCCGGCAAAAATGCGCTTGAATTTATCAGGTCCGCCATCCCAGACCTCATTCTGTTCGGCATCGACTTGCGCCAGGCGTGCGGGCTCGCAATGTATCAGGACATCCGCAGATCCTGCGCTAGTCCGCTGATTGTCCTGTGCGCGCGAAATTGCGAACAGCAATCTGCTCTCGCGCTTGATTTAGGGGCCGACGATTGCGTGACCGAGCCATTTGACAGCAAAGAACTCCTTGCGCGCATCCGGGTCCAGTTGCGCCGTTCATGCCGAGACGAAGAGATGACCGTTTTTTCGACCGGCAAAATCGACGTCGATTTTCCTCGCAGGCTGGTGCGAGTGCGAGGCCATCAACTTCACCTCCCGCGAAAGCAATTCGACTTACTGAAGTATCTGATCGCCTTCCGCGGAAACCCGGTATCACGCCAATTATTATCCGAACTTGTTTGGGGCACCGACCTGATTGATCACACCGATAATTTGCGGGTGCTTATAAGTCAGCTGCGAAAACTTATCGAACACCATCCCGAACATCCGAAGCACATCCTTACCGAGTCAAAAGTCGGATATCGGTTCGAATCTGCTCCAGAAGATGGGTTCGCACCGGTTAAGGGTCTAAACACTTTGAAATCGCGAGGCACGGGTTAAGAGACTTTTTAGCTACATTTTATGCGCCCTTTAGACGGTGCGTTATCCAATGCAAATGTATTGAAGTTGTGAACCACAAGCGAGGTCGAAAATGCTGGATGCATGCTATGTCGGAGTCGTAGTTGTGTTCTTCGCTCTGCTCTGGGGCTTTACGAAAGCGTCGGAACGTCTTTAGGAGGATGGAATGGAATACGCCATTGCCGGCGTCATCGCCGGCTGCCTGTTCGTCTACTTGATGTACGCGCTGCTCCTACCGGAACGGTTTTGAGGTGATCAGATGATTTCACTTGGTATCGCTCAGATTGTGGTGTACTTCGCCCTGATCTTGGTTCTCACCAAACCAATCGGGACATTTCTGTACCACGTTTTCGAGGGAAAGAAGACGTTCCTTCATCCCGTCTTTCGGCCACTAGAGCGTCTGATCTACTGGGTCGGCGGAGTCCGCGAGGACGAGGAGCAATCCTGGATCCGTTATTCCGCCTCCATGATTTCCTTAAGCGTTTTCAGCTTTTTGTTTGTGTATGTGATCCAGCGACTGCAGGGACATCTGCCGCTGAACCCCATGCACTTTTCCACACCGCAGGCACCCCAGAGTGCCACGCCAATGACCCCCGACCTGGCGTTTAACAACGGCGTCAGCTTCCTGACGAACACCAACTGGCAGGCTTATTCGCCGGAGATGACGGTCAGTTACTTCACGAACATGGCGGCTTTCACGGTGCAGAACTTTGTGTCCGCCGCGGTCGGTATCGCCGTTGCCATAGCCATGGTTCGCGGATTTGCTCGCCATAGCGCGAAGACCATCGGAAATTTCTGGGTAGATGTAACGCGGAGCGCGGTTTACATTCTCATCCCGGCTTGCATTCTGGCCACGGTGTTTTTCGTCTCGCAGGGAGCCATTCAGAACTTCAAGGGTCCGGCCACCGCAACGACGCTGGAAGGCGCAAGCCAGGTGATCGAGCAAGGTCCGCTGGCTTCGCAGGAATCAATAAAAATGCTGGGAACGAACGGCGGAGGAATCTTCAACGCGAACTCTGCCCATCCCTACGAAAATCCCACTCCGCTGGCGAATATGGTCCAGATGCTCATGCTTCTTTCCCTGGGAGCGGGATTGACCTACACCTTCGGAAAGATGGTGGGGGACACGCGCCAAGGCTGGGCGCTATTTGCCGCGATGGCGGTCATGTCCGTTGCGGGAGTGATCGTCTGTTACACGGCGGAGCAGACTGGCAATCCGATTCTCTCCCGGATGGGCATCGAGCATGTCTATACCGGGAAACAGCCCGGTGGCAACATGGAAGGTAAAGAAGTTCGCTTTGGCAACGCCGCGACGACGCTGTTTGCCACGGTAACAACCGATGCCAGCTGCGGGGCCGTCAATAGCATGCACGACAGCTTCACGCCGCTCGGCGGACTGGTTCCCCTGTTTAATATCGAGACTGACGAGGTGATCTTCGGGGGTGTGGGCGCGGGTCTTTACAGCATGCTGCTCTACGCGATCATCGCCGTCTTCATCGGCGGGCTGATGGTTGGGCGCACGCCCGAATACGTGGGCAAAAAGATCGAGAAGAAGGAGGTAAAGATGGCGATTATCGCCGTGCTTGCCACTTCGCTCTGCATTCTCGTCCTCACAGCCCTGAGTTCTGTCACGCCACTAGCCAAGGGCGGTTACTGGAATGCTCCCGGACCGGCGGCTGCGAATACGAATAACAACGCCGCGCATGGCTTCTCTGAAATCCTGTACGCCTACTCAAGCGCCGCCGGAAACAATGGCAGTGCCTTCGCCGGGATCAACGCCAACACTCCCTGGTACAACCTGACCATGGGCATTGACATGCTGGTAGGAAGATTCCTGTTCATCATTCCGGCTCTGGCTATTGCCGGCAGCCTGGCGCAAAAGAAACTGGTGCCCGTAACCAGCGGCACGCTGCCAACCGACGGTACGCTTTTTGTGGTGCTGCTGATCGGGACCGTTCTGATCGTGGGTGCTCTTACTTATTTTCCCGCGCTCTCACTGGGTCCAATCGTGGAGCACTTCCAAATGTATGCCGGCAAGCTGTTCTGATCGGACGACGGATATAAGGAGCCAGAAAATGTCTACTGCAACTGCGGAAAAGGCGGCTCGCAAGCCGATAATCAACGACGATCCCACGATGCTGATCTCGCGGGGCGTGCGGGCTCGTCCGCTGTTTGATCCCGAGATTCTGAAGCGTGCGATCCAGCAGTCGTTTGTGAAGCTGAACCCGGTGCACGTCGCAAAGAACCCAGTGATGTTCGTCGTCGAAGTTGGTGCTGCGCTGACGACGGTGTACGTGATCAAGGACGCGGTTACCCATGCGGGCGGGCTTGTGTTTGGCATTCAAATCGCCCTGTGGCTATGGTTCACCGTGGTCTTTGCAAACTTCGCGGAGGCCATGGCGGAGGCGCGCGGCAAGGCTCAGGCCGATGCGTTGCGTAAGACCAAGACCGATACAATGGCGCACAAGATCCTGCCGAACGGCAGCTTCGAGATGGTGGCGTCGTCCAAGCTGCGGGCCGGCGATGTCGTCCTGGTCGAGGCGGGCTATCTCATCCCCGGCGATGGCGAGGTGATCGAGGGCATTGCCAGCGTCGATGAATCCGTCATCACCGGAGAAAGCGCCCCGGTGATCCGCGAATCCGGTGGAGACCGCAGTGCCGTGACGGGCGGCACAAAGGTGTTGTCGGATCAGATCAAGATCAAGATCACATCCAATCCCGGCGAAACCTTTTTGGACCGTATGATCGCTCTGGTCGAGGGCGCCGTACGCCAGAAGACTCCGAATGAGATTGCCCTCAACATCCTGATTGCCGGGTTGACGTTGATCTTCCTGTTGGCCGTTTCGACGCTGCCGCCGTACGCCAAATATGCAATCCAGGCGATGAACAGCGGCTCGCTCCCCACCGTCGCCGTGCTCGTCTCACTGCTGGTGTGCCTGATCCCAACGACCATCGGCGGATTACTTTCGGCGATCGGCATTGCGGGAATGGACCGCGTAATGCAGCACAATGTACTGGCCATGAGCGGCAAAGCCGTTGAAGCATCCGGCGATGTGAACACGCTGCTATTGGACAAAACTGGAACCATCACGTTGGGAAACCGGCAAGCTGTCGAGTTTTTTGCGGTGGATGGCGTAACCGAGAGCGAGCTGGCCGACGCCGCACAGCTGTCGAGTCTTGCCGACGAGACACCGGAAGGGCGCTCCATTGTCGTGCTGGCCAAGGAAAAGTACGGTTTGCGCGGCAGGGAACTTGCCGAACACGAAGCGGAGTTCATTCCGTTTTCGGCGTTTACCCGTATGAGCGGCGTGGACCTCGATGGCCACCAACTGCGGAAGGGCGCGACCGAGGCGATTGCCGAGTTCGTGAGAAAGGCAGGCGGATCCGTACCGGAATCGCTGCTGGCAATATCGGACAACATCTCCCGAAATGGCGGCACGCCGTTGGCAGTGGCCGATGGAGGCAAGGCGCTGGGAGTCATCCATCTCAAGGACATCGTCAAGGGCGGAATGAAGGAGAGGCTCGCCTCACTTCGAGCTATGGGTATTCGCTCCATCATGATCACGGGCGACAATCCGCTGACCGCCGCTGCCATTGCCGCAGAAGCAGGCGTTGATGATTTTCTCGCGCAGGCAACGCCGAAGGACAAGCTGGAGTACATCAAAAAGGAACAGTCGCAGAGCCGCCTGGTTGCCATGACCGGGGACGGGACTAACGATGCGCCGGCGCTGGCCCAGGCCGATGTGGGCGTCGCCATGAACACCGGAACCATGGCCGCGAAAGAAGCCGGAAACATGGTCGATCTCGACAGCAATCCGACGAAGCTGATTGAAATCGTCGCGATTGGCAAGCAGTTGCTGATCACCCGCGGTGCTTTGACCACGTTTTCCATTGCGAATGACGTGGCGAAGTATTTTGCGATCATTCCGGCCATGTTCGCTTCGTTCTATCCGGAGCTCAACAAGCTGAACATCATGGGCTTGCATTCACCGCAAAGCGCGGTGCTGGCCGCAGTCATCTTCAACGCGGTGATCATTGTCGCGCTGGTGCCGCTGGCCCTCCGCGGCGTGCAGTACAAACCGGTTACTGCCGGCCGCCTGCTCACGCGCAACCTGCTGATCTATGGCCTTGGCGGGATCATCGTGCCGTTCCCGGCAATCTGGCTGATCGACAAGATGCTGGTCGCCTTGCATCTCGCGTAAAAAGGAGAAAGTCATGCTCAAAGAAATTGGTCCTGGTTTCCGTCTGACACTCGCCTTTACGGTACTTACGGGGTTGGTGTACCCAGCTGCAATGACCGGTTTGTGTGAATTAGTGTTTCCGCAAAAGGCCAACGGCAGTCTGGTCACGATGAACGGTAAGGTCGTCGGCTCCAGTCTCATCGGCCAGTCATTTGCAAAACCCGAGTACTTCCATCCGCGGCCGTCGGCAGCGGGCAATGGATACGACCCCACCGCCAGCGGCGGCTCAAACCTCGGTCCTACCAGCGCCAAACTGATGCACGGCACGATCAAGAAGGATGATAAGAACAACGACATCGTCGATTTCGACGGCATCAACCTTCGCATCGTGCATTACTGCGTCGAGAATAATCTCCCGTACGAATCGTCCATGTCCCTGGACCAGTTTAAGGACTCGCAGGGCAACCTGGACGACGTCAAACTGATCAAGGCCTTCAACGATGACAAGGCCGCTTTGCAGTTTGCGGCGAAGATGCCGATTCCCTCCGACGCCGTGACCGCGTCGGGCTCGGGCCTGGACCCGCACATCAGCCCAGCCAATGCCGAAATACAGGCCGCGCGTGTCGCCACCGCGCGCGGGGTGGATCCGGACAAGGTAAAGACATTGATTGCCCAATCCACCGATCGAGCCGATTTGGGATTCCTAGGAGAGCCGCGGGTCAACGTACTGATGTTGAACGTGGCGCTGGATGAACAGTACCCTGCAATAAAAAAGTAGGGATCTGATGCTGTCGATCGGTGCAAGCGCACTTAAGTGCCGGAGCGCTCGGGGAGCACTGCTCGGCTTAGAGTGGCTCGCCACGCCTAATTTCTAAGCGCTGACTCTGGCCTCAGTGCTCAGGAAAAGAAGCGGCACGGCCATTTCGTTCTGGAGACCCTCGGCGGCGGCTTGTGTGCACGTCACCGGCGCTAAAGTCGCGGACACGGCGCTGTTCCAGCTCGGATTTTGGTTTTAGGCACAAAGCAAAAGGCCCTGCGTATCCGATAGGAAACACAGGGCCTAGAATTCATTGGTGCCGAAGAAGGGACTCGAACCCCCACACCCTTGCGAGTACATGGACCTGAACCATGCGCGTCTGCCAATTCCGCCACTTCGGCACGGTGAAAGCGGGGGCGCTGAACGCCACACTGACCTATCCGGTCACGCCATTTCCACTTGGCTTACAAATGAATTGTAACACATGGTCTCGCGATGTCGAATCTGCTCTGATCGAATCCGTTGGCCCCGAGTCCAACTCCCCTGCAGGCGACGAAACCTCAACATTTTTGTTCCACTTTTGCGAAAAGCTCCCCTCGCGGGCTATATTCTTGCTATTCGCTTCCGCGCGGTGGAGTTGCTCCTCCGCCGCCGGGGGAAGCTCGTGTGGGGTACAGGTCGCATCCTCTGCCGCTCAGGATTGCCGCGCTCCTGCCCGCAGATCGCGTTGCGTAATGTTCGGAGGAGATTGCATGTCTGAGCCAGAAGCCGATACCACACCACTGATCCCCTTGCCCGTCAGCAAGGAACTCCGAACCCTTGCGCACGACCTCAGCAACTCCATTGAGACCATCATGCAGGCCACCTACCTGCTCAGCCAGTCCAAGGTCGACGAAGCCGACCGCAAGTGGCTCGAACTCATCGATCAAGCCACCCGCGACGCCGCCAAAATCAATCGACAGATTCGCGAAGTCCTGCGCGCCCATAGCCAGCAGCCGTAGCCAAGCCCCGCGTCTGGCAGCGCCCAAGCGTTCAGCGGCCGGCCGCCGATTGCCTCGCCCATCCTCCATTGCTACACTCATTCCGCATTGCAGGAGGCGTTCGCATGTCTGCCGCTCCCATCTTTGAAAACCTGCATTTCGAAAAGCGCGGTCAAATCGTCTTCCTCACCATCGCGCGGCCCAAGGTGCTCAACGCGCTCAACATGGCCACCATGCAGGAGCTCGCCCAAGCCTTCCAGTTCGTGCAAGCGGACGATGACGTGCGCGCCGCCATCCTCACGGGCGAAGGCGAAAAGGCCTTCGTCGCCGGTGCCGACATCACCGAACTCGCCACTCTGGACGCAATCGCGGCCGCCGGTCTTGCCGCCCGCGGCCAGGCGCTCTTCTCGCGTATCGAAGACCTTGGCAAGCCGGTCATCGCCGCCGTCAACGGCTTCGCCCTCGGAGCCGGCTGCGAGCTCGCCCTCGCCTGCTCCATCCGCCTCGCCGCCGACACCGCCCGCTTCGGCCAGCCGGAAACCAGGCTCGGACTCATCCCCGGCTACGGAGGTACCCAGCGCCTGCCGCGCCTCATCGGCAAGGGCCGCGCCCTCGAAATCCTGCTCACCGGCGAAATGATCGACGCCGCCGAGGCCCTCCGCATCGGCTTGGTCAACGCAGTCGTGCCCGCCGCGCAACTCCTGCCCCGTGCCGAAGCCCTGGCCAACAAAATCATCGCCAACGGCCCGCTCGCCATCCGCCACTGCCTGCAGGCAGTCCATCGCGGCATGGAGATGCCACTCGCCGAAGCCATGGCGCATGAGGCCGCGCTCTTCGCCCTCTGCTGTGCCACCGAAGATAAAACCGAAGGCACCCGCGCCTTCCTGGAAAAACGCGCTCCGCAGTTCAAAGGCATCTAAGCCGGGCGGCCGCGCACGGAGCGGCGCCCGTCGCCACTCTGCACCGTGACCTGCGGAAAAATCGGACATGGGTCCCGTCAGTCCGAGGTTGGAAATCTCATTCTTAGCAAATGGGTTACCCCCTTGAAAGGTAGTGCCAGAAGCGGCCGCAACTGCTATTCTCTCGGAATGTTTTCCAAATCCCAGTCCGCCGAGAGAGACTTTTCCCGTTCGCTCGCGATGGCAATTGGGATGGCGATTGTCTTTCTCGGATGTAGCGTCCTGCTGGGCTGGGCCTTCAATATTGCGGATCTCAAGAGCGTTCTGCCCGGTCTGGCAACCATGAAGGTGCAGACAGCTTTTTCGTTCATTCTTGCCGGTGCTTCGTTGATTGCCGCCTGCCGGGGCGGAAACCGTTCCCCGCAAATTTCGAAATTGCTTTGCGCCGCCGTGGCAGGGCTCTCCGTCGCGGTTCTGCTGGAGTACCTCTCTGGAAAGAACCTGGGACTCGATCAATTCCCCATTCGCGATTTCTCTCCGATTCATGGCGCTTCGTTCCCGGGCCGCATGGCCCCTGGCACCGCGCTCATGTTTCTGATGCTCGGGGTGGCGCTGTTTCTGATCGACCGATCCTGGCACGGAATCCGTCCCGCCCAGTGGTTCGCTTTGGGAGCAGGAGGCATATCCGCGCTGGTCCTGCTCGGCTACGCCTTCGGTACGACTTCTCTCTACCAGATTGCGATCTTTTCATCCGTTGCCGTGCACACGGCGCTTGCCTTCGGTTGCCTGGCCATAGGAGTCCTGCTGGCTCGGCCCGGCGTCGGGATGATGGCAATCTTTTACAGCAGAAGCCTTGGAGGCGCGGTGGTGCGGCGGCTGCTGCCGGCCGCCATCCTGGGGCCTTCGCTGGTGGGGTGGATCAGAGAACGCGGACAAGAGGCCGGAATCTATGGCTCCGGATTCGGCCAGGCACTGGAGATCCTGACGCTCACCGTCGGATTCGTCCTGCTCATCTGGTGGACTGCGCAGTCGTTGAATCGCTCCGACCAGGAAAAGCGACGGGCGCAGGAGGCCGAACTGGAAAGCCAATCCCGCTTCGAAGGGATTGTTCAATCCGCCATGGACGGCATCATTTCGATCGATGGACGGCAGCGGATTGTATTGTTCAACCAGGCGGCGGAGAAGATGTTCGGGGTCTCCGCTTCGGAGGTGCTCGGCTCCACGATTGACCGCTTCATTCCTGCGCAGTTTCGCCACGTTCACGGCGAACACATCCGCTCGTTCGGCATCTCCGGCTCAACCTCTCGCTCCATGGTTTCTCCCGCGGTTCTCACCGCTCTGCACTCGGATGGCCAGGAGTTCCCGATCGAGGCGACAATCTCGAAGATCGAGATCGGGGAGCACGAATTCTTCACCGCCATCTTGCGCGACATCACGGAGCGCAAGATGGCGGAACAGGAGAACCGCGTGCTGCAGATGCGGCTTACGCAGGCGGAAAAACTGGAAGCCATCGGCAGGCTGGCCGGCGGTGTCGCCCACGACTTCAATACCGTGCTGAACATCATCCTGGGTTATGCCGACCTGCTGCGATCCGAGATCGCCGAAGCGGACCCACGCCGGGCGCGCGTCGAGCAGATCGCCGCTTCCGGCGCGACCGGGGCGCTGTTGACCAAACATCTGCTCGCCTTCAGCCGCCGCAAGGCTCTGGTTCCGCAGGTGCTGGATCTGCGTGGCGCCATCGATGCCGTGGACCCGATCCTGCGGCGTCTGCTGGGGGAAGATATCGAACTGGAAGTCCGCTGCTCGGAGGAGGTTTGCCCGGTAAAGGCGGACCCGGGTCAACTGCAGCAGGTGGTCTTGAACCTGGCGGCCAATGCGCGAGACGCCATGCCGCGGGGCGGCCAACTGACCATCGAGGTGAAGACCGTCGAGTTGGACGAGTCCTACACCAGGCAGCATCCCTCGATAAAGCCGGGCCGGTACGAGATGCTGGCGGTAAGCGACACGGGCACGGGCATGGATGCGGAAACCGCGACCCATCTGTTCGAGCCATTTTTTACCACCAAAGAGATCGGAAAAGGCACCGGACTGGGCTTGGCAACGGTGTACGGCATTGTGAAACAGAGCGGCGGCGACATCTGGGTTTACAGCGAGCCGGGGGTGGGCACCATCTTCAAAGTTTATCTGCCGCGCTCGTTCGAACAGGTGGAAGCAACCCAGCCCGCCCAGCGGGCGAATGGAAATTTAACCGGAACCGAAACCCTCCTGCTGGTCGAAGATTCAACCGCCCTGCGGCAGCTCACGCGGGAGATATTGTCCAAGGCTGGGTACGTCGTGCTGGATGCGGCGGATGGAATCGAAGCCCTGGAATTGTCCAGGAACCATAGCGGCCGCATTAGCCTGTTAGTGACCGACATTGTGATGCCGCGGATGCGCGGAACGGAACTGGCCGCTCAGTTCGTGGTTCAGCGGCCGGAGTGCGGCGTGGTGTTTCTCTCCGGCTATTCGGAAGAAGCCATGGCACGGATTCCTGGCGCCAGCCGGATTGCAATTCTGGAAAAGCCCTACAACGCCGAATCGCTGCTGCAAACCATCCGCCGGTCGCTCGACGATGCCCACATCTCCGCATGAAGAATGGTTGAGCCACCAGCGGGCGATCACCGCCGGTGCAACCGTTTGATTCGCGTTGCGCGGCTCGACCCAATCGACGCAAACCGTGCTTGCGGGGATGGAAGCGTCCATTTCCGGATTGCGCCCGCATCGCTCCGCCTGTGATACAAAAGAAGATGTGATCCGTTCTTTCCATCGCCTCCTGCTGCCCGCCTCCGACGCTGACTACGCCGCGCTCGAGGAGTTTTTCTCTGCCCTCGGCTTCGCCCCCGGCGAAAGCTGGACTGGCCGCCGCTCCAAGGGCAAAAAGTTCGAGGCCTTCGAATCCGGCATCGAACTCGCCATGGGGCAGGATATGCCCGCCGCCGACCTCGTCGTCGAGGTCGATAACGCCGACATCCTCGCCGAAGCCGCCCGCGCCAAGGGTTTTACCTTCGTATCCGACATCGCCGACCACGACTGGGGAGCGCGTCTGTTCATCCTGCAAATCCCCGCCGGCTTTGGCAATCTGGCCGTTTTCAGCTACAAGGAAAACTGGCGCCAGCCCACCCGCGAATCGAAGCTGGACTCCACCGGGATGAAGTTTGCCGTCATCGTCTCGCGCTTCAACGCCTTCATCACCGAGCGTCTGCTCTCCGGCGCCACCGACGCTCTGCGCCGCACCGGAGCCGCCGCCCCCGACATCGAAATCGTCCGCGTTCCCGGAGCCTTCGAGCTTCCCGCGGCCGCCAAAATGCTGGCCGAAACCGGGAAGTACAACGCCCTGGTCGCCATCGGCTGCCTCCTCCGCGGAGACACCGCCCACTACGACGTCATCGTCAATGAAGTCACCCGCGGCATCGGAGAGGTTGCGCTCGCCACCGGCACGCCCGTCGGCTTCGGCGTCCTCACCTGCGAAAACCTTGAGCAGGCCATCGACCGCGCCGGCCTCAAAATGGGCAACAAGGGACACGAAGCCGCCCTCGCCGCCCTGGAACTCGCGGCCCTCAAACGCACGCTGCAATCCAAGTAAACTAAAGTAGAGAATAAAAAGGAATCATGGGTACACGACGCAAATCACGCGAACTGGCGCTGCAAATGCTATTCCAGGCGGACATGGGCAAGCAGTCCGTCGACCACGTCAAGAAAACCTTCTGGGCCGAGCGCCGCGACCTGGAAGACAGCGTCCGCAACTTCGCCGACGACATCTTCCGCGTCGCCATGGAGCGCTACGACGAGATCGGCCTGCTGCTCGAGGGCCACACCGAGCACTGGCGCCTGGAGCGCATGGCCGCCGTCGATCGCAACATCCTGCGCGCCGGAGTCGCCGAATTCCTCGGCTTCCCCAAAACTCCGCGCCCGGTCATCATCAATGAGGCGCTGGAGATCGCCCGCCGCTTCTCCACCCCCGAGTCCGTCCAGTTCATCAACGGTGTCCTCGACTCGGTCGCCCGCAAGCTCGAACCGCAGTCCTCCGCCGGCCACAAAAGGTAGTCGAGGTCCTCGCAGGTTTAGGGGCGCTTCTCCGGTTGATATCAGAACTGGCGGGTGCCCCAGGTTCCGCGCCCTGTAGCTGGGCGCTAACCTGGGAGAGCAGAACGCCTCGGAATACAGCAAATCGGGGACTGTTCTAGCCGCGGATGTTGTGCTTGCTTCCTGTGCAGCTTCCACGCGACCGCGTGGGCGCAGTTCCCATCAGTGAGCGGGCTGTCTCTTCTCCAGGGACTCGATCCGCGCTCTGGCTTCAGCCTGGTTTGGGTCGGCGTTCAGCACCTGCCGATACGCTGCAATGGCTTCCCTCGACTCTCCTGCGCCCTCCAGCGACTTGCCTTCCATCATCTGTAACTCAGGCGCGGGGTCGAGCTGGGTTGCCCGCAGGAAGTCACGGCTCGCCTCGGCATATTGCCGGGCCTCGTAGTAGGCTTGGCCGCGCCGCGCGAGGCTTGCGGCGTTGTCCGGCTGCATGGCAATCAATTCCGTGAATGTCTGGATGGCCTGCGGGTTCTCTCCCATATTTAAATAGGCGATGCCCAGGCTGTTCAAGGCCCGCACGCGATTCGCCGGCTGGCGCGCAAAGCGCAGCGCGTCCTGGAATTCCTTCACCGCCCCTGGGTTGTCA
>Ga0316217_10004714_pt1 | contig 14548 bp, 6 predicted proteins | sample 1anoAmetaG_FD_203633 | JGI IMG/M metagenome (GOLD analysis project Ga0316217, IMG submission 203633) | Freshwater microbial communities from Trout Bog Lake, Wisconsin, USA - 1anoA | ecosystem: Environmental > Aquatic > Freshwater > Lake > Hypolimnion/Profundal zone | place: USA: Wisconsin... | reverse complement strand
TAGATGACCCGGGGGTGGTCCCCGATTAGGCGCCGATCACCGAGTCAGGTGGGCACCACTTGCACGCCGAAACACAGCTTTCTCGTAGACGTTCCGCAATCGAAATGTGATATCCTGGCTAATAGCCCTTGCGACTGGTCGCAACGTTCTAAGCCCCGTCGTTCCAAGGCTACCCTGTCGATGTGAATGGCATCTGTGGACGCCCCATCGGATGCAAGCGATAAATCGAGATACGTTGGCACGTAGTCGGATGCTGTCATCTGTCCGGCCTTGATGAGTAGCGCCATAGCAGCGGGCCAGTATGGGAATTCGCGGACCGGATGCATATCAGATTTGCATGCTTGGTTAGCGCTCTGCCATTCACTGCTTTTCCGGCTCCGTCTCGGCGAATCCTGTGCCATACCCTTTTTCGACCACCTACGTCCCCGACGCTCCTGACCGCAGTTTCGACTTATACCAACCTGCATGGATCATGACCCAGGGGCCCATTTGGGGCGGCCGATGGTCATGATGTGCCAGGGCTGATCGACGAGCTTGTTCCATGCCTCGCAGCAATGGTCGACGATGTCGTCGTAGGATTTAAAGATGCGGTTCGACAGCCAGTTGTCGCGCATGAACTGCCAGATGTTTTCGACGGGGTTGAGTTCGGGACATTTGGCGGGAAGCGCGATGATGCTGATGTTGCTGGGCACTTCGAGCTTGCCGGTGGTATGCCATCCGGCCTGATCCATCAGCACGACCGCGTGAGAGCCTGGCGCGACGGCGAGCGATATCTCGGCCAAGCGGCGTGACGCAAGAGCACTTGGCCGAGCGGCTGTCCAAGCCCCAATCCTACGTGTCCAAAATCGAAAGATGCGAGCGCCGCTTGGACATCATGGAATTCTGTCATATTTGCGCGGTGCTTGGGAGAAGGCTTGGCGAGTTCCTGGATGGGCTCCTCCAGCCGATTGAAACACCAGAATAACAGAGCAGAAACCGGGGCTCGTGATGTCCTGGTGATGTCTTATCCGCGAGGACGAACTAATATCGGGCACGGATTTCGTCGCATCTTATTGAAATAATGGCGCGCCGCTGTTGGCGATGATGAGAACTACGTTTACGCCATAGCCCTATGACATACGAAGCTCAGGGCTATCGGTGTGCAACGATATAGGATGGATCGCTAGGCCCCTGGACCACAGCGTTGAGCGCCATCAGCTTCGCGGCCTGGTTCTGTGGGTCCGCGTCGAAGTCGAAGCGAAGCGGGATGCCCTTCGGACCTGACCAACAGCCAAATCCCTGATCGAAAACCAGCGTCACAGACGTTGAGTCGTCGAAGGTCAAAACCATTTCCCGCGCGTGCCGATCTCTCTTGAGGGCCAACGATCCCTTCAAGCCGAGCCCGGCGGCAACGGCCTCCGTCACTTCGGCGCGGTCGTCGTCGGACCGCCAATCGTGGCTCACCTGCCAAGGTCGCTTGTCGTCATAGCGAGGATCAGAGCGCCACGGCTCACTCACCAGCAACATTCGCGTTTGCTCCGCACTCCCGATGGCCTTGGCGAGCGCCGCAACGCACTCGCAGGCCAGACGGACACTGAGCGGGCATTTCAGATAGCGATCGAAATATTCAACCCTGACGAGGCGGCCCGGCCGCCAGCCACCCACGCGCTGGAGAAGGGGTCTCACCAGTTCGAGCAAATGCGCGCCGAAACTCGAAAGCGAGCCGTCACATGCCTTTGTGAAACTCACGAACGCGGCGTCGGCGCGTGCTTCCAGTACGTCGGCAGGCAACGCATCACTCTCGATCTCGGCGTCCCAAGGCGCGCGCAGGATCGGCAACTCAGCGGCGACGCCCCACCCCGAACCCAGAATACCGGCCTTGCCGTCACGGGTCGCCCAAATCTCTCCAGCCCGACCATTCGCAACAGCGGCGACAGCGACAGCACCATTCTGGAAGCGTGGCGCAGCCCCTTGGCGTAAGGTAATGTCATAGCGGATCGCCAGATCCCGCAACCCCAGCCGCGTCGCATCGTCCATTGCGGACAAGGCCGCCTGCGTCAGAACGAGGGTGAGTGGGCGCCCGGCACGCTGGAGGAATGCCGCCAGGCGGAGGAAGTTGCCATCGTGCAACTCGGCCAGATCGAAAGACTCGCTCCAGACTATTGCGGCTCCGCTCCCCGCCGCCAACTCGTCCGCGAGATCGTCGCTAAAACTGGCGCCAGGGACGAACAGATCGGCGGAATCCGGTGCGGCCAGCAGATGCAAGTGACCATCGACAAAGGAAAGCGCGGCCTGCCGGTCGATAATCCGCTGCTGGTCGTGCAGATCGGGTGTCAGGACGCAAGCGGAACAGCCCTTGACGCAACCATCCACCTTGCAATCGAGCAAGTCTCGGACGGGATTCAACAGCTTCGCGAACAAATCCTTTGCTCTTGCGGAAAACCCGGCACCGCCTGCCGCGTGATCGAACAGGAACAGGGTGTGGTTTCGGCCGCCGATCGCGGTCTGCCGTGGTTCAACCCAGAGCCCGATCTCGTTCAGTTCGACGCCGAGTTCGCGCGTGAGCGCCGTGCGCATCGCCGATCCGAATGCCCATGCGGCGCCTGACTGATCGAGTCCGCTGAGTTGCAACTCAAATACGTCGGTGCGGACCTCGTGGCCGAGCAGGAGATTCTGCTTGATCGCGAATGGCTTCGACGCGCCGGGGCATTTCCCGTCATCGTCGGCTTTTGTGTAACGGAGTGGCCTGTGCTCGGCGAAGGACGGACTTCCAGGCACACCTTCCGCCTGCGCGCGTCCACAGTGAAGGCAAATGGTATAGCCGTTGCCCTGCTCGCCGCCCGCGCTAGCGTAAAATACCAGACCGTTCGCGCTCGTGCGGGATCGCCCGAGTTCCGGAACCCGCAACGGATGCCAGCTTGCCCCTCGCGCAGCGACGATGGGAGGCTCAGACGGCACATAGGAGACGATGTCCGCTTCGGCGTGTGCAGGCTCCCGTTCCGCTGCGAAGCCGGCTGGCCGTAAATATTCGTGTTGTCGAAGCGTTTCGCCGGTTGCCCCGCATTCCGGGCATTCCTCGACCCGACCATGAAGCGTGCCGGCAGCGCCACACGCTTGGCAATGCCAGACAAAGCCCAGGCTTTGGATGTCACGGGAGTCCGAGTCCCCCGCAGGCCGCTTCCAGTTGAGCGTGACCCCCGCCGAGCGATACACCAGTCCGTCGATCACCACGTCGGCGCCGGGCGCATAGTCCCGCATCGCCTGATCCAGGTTCCGGCTGGCGAAGAAACGACGCCGGAACGGACTGCCTTCCTCGGTGTTGCCCTCATCGCTGTCCGGCTCGTCCTTGTGTATGAACTGGACGACGGCGGTGGGGAAGCCATGCCCCGGAAGCACGCCGCGATTAGACAGGTCCGACAGCAGGAACTCGCCGCATAGCCGCTGGAGCTGAAACCCGATCGCTTTCTTCGCCGCATCGCGATCCAGCCCGGCCGCCTGGGATTGCAAGCCATCCCACTCGGCACGGAACTCAGCTTCGGCCGTTTCGACAGCGGCTGCAACGCTTTCGAACAGACCCGTGTCATTTTCCAGCACCGAGCCGCGCACCAACTCTCTGATTGTTTTGGCCACCGCTTCATGTGTGCTCGGCTTGGCGAGCCAGACGCGGAATCCCACTGATGGCGGTTCGGGCAGACGTTCCGTTCGCAGGTCCGCCGGGAACCCGTAAAAAGCGCCCGCTTTGGTCGTGGTCGTGTCGCCATTCTGTTCCCGGACGAACGCCGCCAACAGCAAGGCGTTGACGTGCCGTTGAACGAGCGGACCAGAGTCCAACGAAACGCGCGGCGCGGCGACGGCGCGGCTAAGGAAGCGGACCGGCGTGCGGAAAGCTTCCCATTCGATCGGCGTGTCCTTGCAATAGGTGAAAGCCAGCGCCGTAGCCTGCCGCCGGCGCCCAGCGCGACCAACGCGCTGCCGGTAATTGGCGATTGACGGCGGCACATTGGTCATCATCACCGTCGAGACACTGCCGATATCGACGCCCATCTCCATGGTCGTCGAGCAGTTCAGAATGTTGATCTCGCCACGGCGGAATTCGGCCTCATAATTGCGCAGCCGCCGCGAGGGCTGTTGAGCCGAATGTTCCGCCGATCGCGCATAGGGCGATCCAAGCGAAATTCGGTCGTGAAGGTTGGTCCATAGTCCCGCTGATCGCAACTGGCCCACGCGCGCGTCATTCGCCAGCCACTCTCTTACCCCTGTCTCGTCATCCGGCTCGGTCAAGAAAGGGGCGGGATGGCGCGGCATCTCGATAGGCTCCGCGCGGGCGCCTGTTCCGCGCGTCGATCCGGTTCGCAGACCGTAAGGCGTGTAGCCGCAGAAGGCCGTGTCGAGCACACGCCGCGTGACCGGGCACCGCCATGCCTTTTCCACGGGGGCGATCAGGGCGTTGCCGAGGTCTAGCCGCAGATCATCACCGCCCCCTGCGGTCATGAACAGCGGCCTCAGATCGAACCATGCCTTTTCAAGAAGCTCATTGATGATATCGCGATCACCGCGCTCTTCTGGGTTCATTCCGAGCGCAATCTCCAGCAGGCGGGGAAGCGTGCCGCGCTGCGCAACATAGTCCGGCCGAACCTGCGGCCAACGAAGCTCTGTTTTGGAGGTGATGGTGTCCTTGGGTCCGATCAGGCGCTTCGGCGGGACGCGCGGTTGCAGCCAGTGCGCGTCATTTCTGTCGATCCGTATCGCGTAGTAGTCGCGCACGGCATTGGTCAGGCTCAGATAGAGAAAATCGCGCCAGTCCTGGATGGTCTTTCCCCTGGCGCGCAGCGCATCCGGCGTTTTCGCTTCGGGCAGATTCTCGATAGCCTGAAAGCGCAGGCTCGCCAGCCCCATGGTCTCAAGCGAATTGGCCCTCCGGGTACGGCGGTCGAGTTCCCGCAGCAGCATCAATTCAGCGAAACGCTGCGGACCTTTCGCGGGATCGGCATAACGTTCGTCGCGTTTCATCCAGACACGGCGCATCCAATAGCTGATGTCATCGCGTTCGATCAGGCGGCTTCGAACGGTCTCCCAAGGCAAGCCGAGGCTGGTCCTGGTCAAATCTTTGCGCTGTTGCTCCAAATGCGGTAGCGCTGCTTCAGCCGCTATACCTCCCTGGGCTCGGAGGGCCTTGATGGCCGCGTCCAGTTCAGCCAGTTTGGCCGCATTCGCCGGATCGACGCGCAAGGAGTCCTGCGCCGCGAAATAGATCAGCGCGCGCACGTGATTTCGTTCGGCAGCGTTTTGCAGTTTCGCGGAGAAACGTGCCGTTCCTTGCCGACTGTCGGTGAAAGACAGCAATTGCCGCCCTTCGGCGGGGGAAGAATGCTCGGCTTCCGGATCGGGCATCGAGGGTTCGGTGCTTTCGAGCAGCACCGGGCTCGCATTGCTCAGGATCGCGGGCGCGCCGAATCGAAAAGGCCACAAAATGCGCGGTTGCTTTTCCGTGGCCGCCGTCTGGCAGGCGGGACAAAATTCAGGCTCCTCGCGGTCGTGGCAAGACAGAGCAACAAAGCCATCGTTCTGCTGATCGGCGATGGCGCCGCTGTGCGGATCGACGTGTAACGGGCGAGCATGGGGCAGGGACCGCACGGCAACAAGGCGTTCGATCCCTGGCGTGGTCGATCGCGCGGCCTCATCATCCGACGATGCAGCGCTTTCCTCTTCTGAATCCCGCGCATAATCGTCTTCGTGCTCGTCTTCATCACGGGAACGAAGGATTCGACTCTCTTCAAGGGCATCAAGGAAAGGTTCACCGCAACTTCGGCAGGATACCACGGGCAGCACCCTGCCGCCGCAAGCCGGGCATTTGCCGAGCGCTTCCGGCAATAGGCCACCAAAAGGCCAGCCATCGACCCGATCGGCACAGTCGGGATTGAGGCAGGTCCACAGTCCCGGAATCGCCCGATGAAACGCATGGACGCGCAAAGGTAGCAGCCGCTCGCCGCCCTTTTCGGCACGGGCCAGCGCCAGGGCGAGTGCTTCAGGTTCCCTACCCGTCTCGCTCAGTTCTCTGGCGACTGTGGACCATGCACGCGCGCCGCGCGTGAGTTCGGCCACCTGGTTCTGCACCACCGGATTGCACGCAAGCCGATCGAAGGCCGCGCCGGCGTCGAGTTCGGAAACGTCGATGTCGCCGAGACTCTTTTCCAGATCGGGTGGCGGCAGGTTCGGTGTGCGACGATGGCCGACCACGACATGCACGCGGTCCTCCGGCGCACCCGACACATCGCATAGAAAGCGCCGCAGTTCCTCCGTGACATCGGCGCCTTCACCGATTGTCGCCGACGTTGCGACGAACCGGACCTGATCCGGCGTCACATCAAAGGCCAACAACACCCGCCGCAGAAGCAACGCAATCTCCGCCGCATTGGAGCCGGTGTAGCTGTGCGCCTCGTCGAGGATGATCCAGCGCAGCTTGCCCCGCGAGGTGTCCAGAATCGGCCGATCCTTCCGGCGCACTGTTAGATATTCGAGCATCGTCACATTGGTGACGAGGATGGGCGGCGGATTGCTCCGTAGGGTGCGGCGGCACAGGACTTGCTCCGGGACAGTGCGCTCGTGCGCATCCTTGTCGTCTTCGGGCATTTCGCCGTTATAGAGGGCGTAGCGTATCTTGCCCCCGAACGGCTTGGTCCATTTGCCGAGGCGATCCTGCTGGCTGGCGATCAGCGCATTGAGCGGATAGAGCGCGATTGCTCGCACGCCGCTGAGCGGTTCGCGCTGCGCCTCCGCCTCTCTCGCCAGAGCGTCAAGCAAAGGGACCATGAAACATTCGGTCTTGCCCGAGCCGGTGCCGCTGGTGACGAGGATCGATTGAGGAGTGGGAGCGGTCAGGTGCTGCCATGCCTCGAGCTGGTGCTTGTAAGGGTGCCAGTCCTTTCCAATTCGAGGATCGCCCGGTTGATCGAGCGCATCGACGATCTTGGGGTGCAACAAGTTGCCAGCAAGCGAAGCCAGTGTCGGTTCGGCCTCGACGAAAGGAAATGCGGCTTCGAGGATCGGCTCCTGGAGCAAGGCTCCGGAAGCGATGTCTCGGCCACCGAATTTCCGGCGAACCTCGGCGGCAAGCGCGGGATGGTTGAGGCCACTCAGGCCAAGGATCGCCTCGACCGACCGTTGGCGGATTTCTTCCACCGCCTGAAAGGGCGTTAACGTGCGCAAGCCTGGTCCCCCTTATCGTTCTGTGCCCAGCAGCGCCGCCGTGATGCCTTCCGCGAAATAGATCGGATCGGCCATCATCGCCTCCTTGCAGCGCCGGAGCTGTGTGCGCGTTAACTTCATGTCGGTTTTCGCTGCGATGGCGGCGGCGATGGGGGCGTCGAGCGCTTCCAGGTGCATTAAGTCGAAGGTAGTCTTGAACCAGCCCGGCAGATGCGGCTCGAGTTCCGGCGTGCGGAACACGCTTGTCTGCTTTGGCAGGCCGATCGCCATGTCACCGCGATCGAACGTGCGGCGCACATAGCCTTGCGCGGCATCGCGGATGGAGGGGATCGACGAAGGTTTTTGGAGGAGGCCAGCCGCCGCGAGCATGGCGCTAATCACGGGATCGAGATTGCCGGTGCGAGTGGCGGCGCTATCGATGACCTGCTTCCCCATAGGGGCCGCCCGCGCCAACTCCCAGCCTGCTGCCAGGAGCGGGCTCATCACGCTACGTCCAAGCGCATTGGCGGCTGCGCTCCATGCCGTCAGCGGCAGCGCGGCCCATAGAAAGGGCAACTCCGCTTCGAGCCGCCAAATGCCTCCTTGGGCAGCGTCATCGGCGGACAGCAGCAGACGCGCAAGAACGACCGGCGCGCTGGAGAGCGCCGCCAGAACGTCAAATGTGGATGCTGGCAAGCCGTCCAACGAACCGATCAGCTTGTTCAGCCATCCAACATCTTCCGCCGCACCATCCGTGTCAGCGGCAATCGCGTTCAGGCGCTCAACGATCGCGGCCTGTCGGGCCGATGGCGCAGCGATCACGACCGTCGCGGCCAAGCCATCGCCGACGGGTACTGTCCCACCGACGCAAGGAACAATCGACGGCCTCGATCGCACAGCGCGGTCGCTGCGCAAATACACCCACCAAGCGCCAGTCATGCTCTCGGGAAGCGGTATTGAGCGCCGGTTCAACACATCTTCAAGATCGATCACGGCCAAACGGAGTTCTTCGCAGGGCATCGCAACCGATCGCCCCGCCAAGATCAACGGCTCATCTTCCAATCCAGGTTTCACGACCGACGCCGCGCCGTCCGCGCAACGGACTTCGCGATCAAACAGCTTGATGCGCCAAGGCGGAGCGCCATTGCCAATACTGAGCGCGACCCAGGCGTCGATCCCGGCAGAAGCAAGGTCGCTACGGACCCGATCCGCCAGCGGCCGTAAACCCAGTTCGCGTTCACCAAGCGTATAGTGTGCGGGATAGCCTCTCTCGGTGTTCTTGAGTTCGCAGCACAGCGTGAGTTTGCCCTCACCGAAGGCCACAAGCTCGGCCAGTTCCGCCGGCGTTATCTCCGATCCCGGCGGCACGATCTTGCCATTCCAATGTGCGATTCCATCGCGCAAGGGGAAAGGCAGGGTGATGCGGATCGTGCGCGTGCTGTTCGGTATCCGAAGCACGAAGGCGACGCGGCGCAGCGGATTGCTGCGGAACGAGAGCGCGAAGACGTCGCCTGGGCGCTGCTCGACATTTAATCCCGTGGCAGGCTCCGGTGAAATCGCCAGTTCGCCGAATCCCTGAAAGCTATAGCGCCAACCCTCACCATCACGCTCGCGCACGACACGCGCGGATTGCGGCACAATGGCCGCGCGCACGCGGTCACGAACAAATCTCGTTCGCGCGTCGCGCCACATGATGTCGATTGCCCCGACCGGGAGCCGGGAACGCGCCAGTTCTTGCCACGGATCGCCTCGCGCCCGACGCCAGAGCAGTTCGTTGTCCGCCGGTTTCGTCGAAGTCCGCCCGCGATAGCAAGTGACTGTCGGCGGGCCGGCGAACAGGGAGACATCGTCCGCGCTGTCGAAGCCCCGCGGCGACTGGCCGTCGAGCCCTATTCGATCACGCAGTTCCTCATCGACACCTGTTTGGATGCAATAGAGCAGGTCGCCGTCCGTGCTCTCCACCAACAGGGATTTATCGGCGAGCCATAACCCGCGCCCGTCTCTCGTCGCGCCAATGCTCGTAGGCGCCCCCTCAACAGCTTTATCTTCCCAGCGAACGGACCAATCGGCCGGCGCGGTAACAACGACTCGTTCGGCGCGTAGGCTTGCTGATCCCTGCGCGGCAAGAACCAGAGTCGTTGGTCCGCCCGCGTCTTCAGCATCGATCTCGAATATAAGGACATCGCTGCGTTCGGGACCGCCGCCGGGCCACGGCATCGTTTGCGCGGCGCCATTAGGCGACTGGATCAGCACCTCGATGCGTGCTTCCAACGGCACATCGTCCAACTCGGTCCTGCGGGTAAGCGGACGCAGCCGCCAACTATCGCCGTCCTCGCCTGGCGGATCGAGAAAGGCCAGTTCCTCACCCAGAGCCCGCGCCAGAACACCGTAAGGATGGACGCCCAGTCGCGTTCCCCGTGCGGCCAGCCCTGCAAGGGCATCCGCCTTGAGTTCCCCGCCAAGCGACAGCCTCAGCCCCGCGCTCCATCCGTTGACACCTCGCCGCAACACGCGCACGCAGCCCGCGCCACCGCTCAAGCCGCGCGCGATCTTTTTGGCGGCGAGCATCCCATCCACCAGCGCACGGGCCGCATCGGTATCGGCCGCAATCGGCAACTCGTCGCGCCAGCCAGGGTGAACTTGGTCGAGCACGGCCGATGGCGCCAAGGTGGATGCGGTCGCCTCGGCGATGCGCCGCAATTTCACGATCGCCAGTGCCAAATCCGCCGCCAATGCGATGAAGGCTTCCTGGCGGTAGGTGTCGCGCAACGCCTCCTTCGCTGCATCTGCCATGGCGAAAGCGTCGTCGGGCGACGGATCGTCGGTGATGCCAAGCAGCCGACCGACGACTTCGTTCAGATACCGTGACAGCCACCCTTCGCCCGCCTGCAACACACGCACCGGAAAGCCGCCTTCCACGGCGATCGTCAGCAGCCAATGCCGCCCGCTGGCGCGTTTGACCACCGGCCGTTTCCACCATTTCAGGCCATGCTCAATTAGCGGTGGCCATTCACGTTCCTCAAGCGTTGCACCGATGGCCGCACCGAGTTCGCGATATTTGCGTATGCCTCCGCCGTATTCACGGCGGAACCAGGCAGAGGCCCAAAGCACCAGCAAAGCCGCGTCGCTCATATTTCCGTTCGAGAGCTGTGCAGCGCGCTGGCGCAGCAATGCCGTTACTTGATCGTAGCTGTCTGCACCCAATCTGTAGCGATGCAGCGGTCGCCCATCAGGCGCATCGAGGCCGAACCGACTCAGTAGTGCCAGGAGAGGCGTGGACGTGGGCGGCGGTGGAGATGGAGGCGAAGAGATCGCCCCAGCCTCGCGCTTCAACCGAAACACTTCCGCCATCACTTTGATACGCAAACGCGGTGCACCCGGTGCGCCATGGTGCTGAAGTGCGTCGGCGATCCGCCTTAACTGCACATAGTCCCCCCTCGCCGCCTCGAAGCCCTCTTCGAGCTGCTCAATGCTAAGCGGAGGCAAGGGGCGCGCAGTCATTATGCACGGCCTTGACAAGCGAATGGCGCGGAGTCCATCGAGCTGTCGTCATCAATTGCGCATTCTGGACGCAAGCTGCGGCCATCCGTGGGAGACCGATCAGCATCCTTCAAACGCCGATTTATCTTGACGCGCGCGAACGCTTCATTGGCCACCTTTCGACGCCCCCTTTGGTCCCCGTTTCCCCCTTATCCGCGCGTCCAGATTGCACGAAAAGCCGTTCATATTCTTCCACCGAGACGACCACCACAACGCCGCGCCCGTGCTTTTCGATCAGCACTGGTTCTGCACGTGCGGTGTCGATCATCAGCCCAAAGCCGTTCTTCGCTTCGCGCGCCGACATGGTTTTCATGGCCGAATCCCGTGGCGATCCATTGCGCCATTTAGGGCGAAATGGCTCTTTTCGGCAATGGCGATGTAGCGGCCTGTTTCGGATGCGGGAGGCGCGTTTTGAAGTCGAGCACGGCCCCGGAGAAGAGACGACAGAGAGGGCAAGATAAAGCGAGTTGCCTCGCTGCCGGAACTTCGTTCCTAAGTGTTTGTCTGCACATTGTTTTTCGGTGCCGTTCCGCTGCCTCGGCGAGGTGCGCCCGTGCCGGAGAAGCCGATTTTCTAAGTATTTTCAATGGCGTTTTGGGCGGCAGGCGCAATGTGCCCGGCTGGCGATCCTGCCGTTTCTACGCTGTAGCAAGTATTTATACGCCACGGCCCTACACCTCCATTTTCGACCTTGTATCGGCGGTTTGATCTTCCAATCGTCACGTCATGGCGACCGACGAAGACCGTTTCCGCATCCGTCCCGGCCGGGTCCGCGACCGCTCCGGCATCCGGTCCGTGCGGGCGGTCCGGCCGCGCCCGAAGACCTTCCTGGCCGAGGTGCATCAGGCCATCCGCCGTGCCGGCGGCGACCCCAATCGACTGGGTTCGGCCGGGAAGGGAAGCGGGCGGTTCAATGCGCGCGGCCGAGGTGCGGTGGCTGCCACTACTTTGAAGGGGCGGAACGCCTGGAGCCGGGACGCCAGCGGCGCTCGAACCCGCGCCCGGCGCGTGACGGTGAAGGCCCGGATCGTCAAGCTCAATCCTCAGCGTGGCGCGACGCGGGGCCGCCAGTTCGCCAGCGCCAAGGCGGTGGACGCCCATTTGCGTTATCTGGAGCGCGATGGCGTCAACCGCGATGGCGAGAAGGGACAGGCCTATTCCGCCGAGCGCGACGTGGACGACGGCCACGCCTTCCTCGACCGGGGCCGCGACGACCGCCACCAATTCCGCTTCATCGTCTCCGCCGAGGAAGGCGTCGAGCTGACCGACCTGCGGGAGACCACCCGCGACCTGATGAAGGCGATGGAGGCCGACCTTGGCACCAGGCTCGACTGGATCGCGGTCGATCACCACAACACCGGCCATCCGCATACCCACATCCTGATCCGGGGCGTCATGGACGACGGCCGCATCCTCAACATCGCCGGCGACTACATCGCCCACGGCATCCGCGAGCGGGCCAGCGAGATCGTCACCCTGGAGCTGGGGCGGCAGACCGAGCAAGAAGTCAGCCGGCAGTTGGAGCGCGAGGTGGACGCCGAACGCTTCACCCGTCTCGACCGGCTGCTGATCACTGAACAGGAGGCGAGCAACGAGTTCGCCGACCTGCGGCCCGACCGGGATATGCTGGAGACCGCGCGCCAAAACCGGGCGCTGCTGATCGCCCGCGCCCGCAAGCTGGAGAGCATGGGGCTCGCGACCGAGGTGGAGGTCGGCCGCTGGTCCATCTCCGCTGAGGCCGAGCCGACCTTGCGCGAAATGGGCGAGCGCGGCGACATCATCAAGACCATGCACCGGGCGCTGGCCGACCACGGCCTCGCCGACGAGCGCGGCCCCGCCCAATACGCCGCCCACCGCAAGCAGATCACCGAGCGGATCGTCGGCCGGGTGCTCGCCAAGGGGCTGGCCGGGGACGAGCTGGGCGACCGGCTGCATCTCGTCATCGACGGGCTGGACGGCCGCACCCATTATGTCGAGACGGCGGACAGCTCCCACCTGGCCGAGATCAGGCGCGGCCATATCGTCACGCTCGACCCGGTGGCGACCAAGGCCGAACCCAGGCCGGCGGATGTCAACATTCAGATCGTGGCGGAAGCCAATGGCGGCATCTACCGGCCGAGCCTGCATCTTGAAGCGACGCGGGACATCATCGAGCAGCGTCACGGCGACCCGGACGCCTTTATCCGCTCCCATGTCCGCCGGCTGGAAGCCTTGCGCCGCGCCGGTCATGTCGAACGCATCGACGCCGACCATTGGAAAATCCCCGATGACATCGCCGAGCGAGGTATCGCCTATGACGCCCCGACCCGGCCCAAGGACTTTTCGATCCGCACCCTGTCCACGCTCGATCTCGGCCGGCAAGTAGGGAGCGACGGAGCCACCTGGCTCGACCGAGAGCTTGTCGCGAAGGACCATCTGCCCATCACCGATGCCGGATTCGGCCGGGAGGTGAACATCGCGCTCGACCGGCGCGCGCAAAGGCTGGTGGAGATGGGACACGCCACAGCCAAGGACGGCTTTATCAGCATCCCGCGCCGCTCTATCGCCGTCCTGGAGCGCCAGGAGGTCGAGCGTGTCGGCAAGGAGATGGCCGCCGAACGCGGGCTGACCTACGCCCCGTCCGGACCGGGCGAATATGTGAGCGGCCGGCTGGCTGGCGTCGCCACTCTCGCCAGCGGGCGCTTTGCCATGATCGAGGACGGGCTCGGCTTCCAGCTCGTGCCCTGGCAGCCCGTCCTGGAGAAGCGCCTCGACCACTACATCAGCGGGGTCCGCCGCGATGACGGCGGCATCGAATGGGACTTCAGCCGCAAGCGGCAGATCGGGCTGGGATTATAAGCGCGACCCTACGGCCTTGCCTGCATGCCTTGATTGGGCCGGGCCGGCGCCAGCCGCTCAAGGCTGGCGCTGACGCGCCACCGCTACGCGGCTTCGGCCTTGACCGGCTGTCCCCGGTCCGGGAGCGGCTTTCCATGCAGTTAAGGGGGCTTGGGAGTGCGGAAGCACTCCAGTGCTGAGGCGGAAGGCGATTCACAACTTCATTCGCCTTGAATGATACGGCATTTTGCCGTATATAATTGAGCTGAAGGAGGCGCCCATGCCCAAGCCCCAAGTTGAAGCCGAGACCGCCCGATTGGAAGCGCGTATTCCGGTCCAGGTCTATGACCAGATGCAGCGCGCCGCCCGCCTACGCGGCCTGACCCTGACCGGCTATTTGATCGCCACTGCCGGCGAGGACGCAAGGCGCGTCGTCGAGGACGCCGAGATCATGCGCCTCGTGCGCGAGGATCAAATCCGCTTCGCCGAGGCGCTGATCAATCCGCCCAAGCCGAATGAGCGGCTGATCCGCGCCGCGAAGCGTCATGCCGAGCTGATCGAACGCCGGTGAGCGTCCGCTTCGCCATCGAGCCGCTGGCGAAGACGCACAAGCGGGCGGATTTCACCTGCGGCAACGACCGGATCGACAGCTACTTCCACGAGACCGTCTCGCAGGACGTTAAGCGCAAATACGCCACCTGCTTCGTCGCCAGAGAGATCGCGACGGATCGGGTGGCGGGCTTCTACACGCTGTCATCCAGCAACGTGCCCTTGAACGAAGTCCCCGAGCCGCTAGCGAAGAAACTCCCGCGCTACCCGACGGTCCCGGCGGTGCTGATCGGCTGGCTTGGGCGGCATAGCGACTACGCCGGACAAGGGCTTGGGGAAGCCTTGTTGTTCGACGCCATCAAGACCGTCGCCACGGCCCCGATCGGCGCCCACGCCATCTTCGCCGACGCGATCGACGACCAAGCGGCAGCCTTCTATGTGGCCTTCGGCTTCGCGCCTTTGGTCCGGCAGCCACGCA
>Ga0316217_10004713_pt1 | contig 14550 bp, 11 predicted proteins | sample 1anoAmetaG_FD_203633 | JGI IMG/M metagenome (GOLD analysis project Ga0316217, IMG submission 203633) | Freshwater microbial communities from Trout Bog Lake, Wisconsin, USA - 1anoA | ecosystem: Environmental > Aquatic > Freshwater > Lake > Hypolimnion/Profundal zone | place: USA: Wisconsin... | reverse complement strand
AATTATATTTATAACCCATCAACTATATTTAGTATCCTGTAGGACCAATATCACACAGGCTGAATCAACAACCATCTTAGCTACATACCACCTCAGCTGCATTTGATTGATAAGACCTATATTATCAAACATGGCTCCCATACAGCTCCTTCTTCGCCTGCTACACTTCTTCTGGCTTGTAGAAATCGGCCATAATTAACAATATGAGTTGCTTTGTTTTCTCTCCCAGGCACTCCTGCTGCGATATCGTCTTAACCATTTCCTTGAGTTCGGCCAGCTTCCTCCACAACTGCAAGGCCATCCTGTGCCTTTTGCCTATCTTCGCGCTGCAATGTATCATCTACAGAGCATCCTCAAAGTGTTTCTACTAGAAGTATATTACCGCCAACCGATAGTAAGCCATGCCCATCTCCACTCTCTCGACTTCCCCCAAGTGCTTCCACATCTAGAGCGCGGTTAGGATTGTAGATTTGGCGGCTTAGTAGTTTTTGTTGAGGAAGTAAGCGCTCCCTAAATTGTTGATGTAGCCAGCAATCAAAGAGTCCTTCGCCTTTCCATTCAGTATCTCCTTTCTTTGAGCAACTGCCTCCGAGAACTGCTGTATTGCTATCTCGTAGTTACCCTTCAGACAGTTAACATACCCCATGTTGTTCACAGTCGAAGTATATGTCTTTGAACCTTACTCGCCTCTATCCTTTAGAATGCTCAGTTCCTAAGTGAAGAATCCGATAGCTTCATCATACCGACCCTCCTAAGTCAAGCAATTGCCCATCGAGAACAAAATCTAAGCGAAGTGCGCATCTTTTTCCAGCTGCAGAAACTGCCAAGCATGGTAGCTCTGCTGGTAAAAGTAAAAGGAGTCAAGATAAAGCTCCAGGTTGGAAAGTTCCTGTGCTATTTGATTGATGGTTTCAATGGAGTCTTTTGTCAGCACTCTCTTATTTCCCTACGTTATTAGAGATGCGAATAGGGTTTCAATTTTCTAGTTGTTCAATCCCTGAGGACGACCTCGCCATATCGCTTTCCAAAACTGCTAAATGCTGCGCTTAGACTGGATGTCTATATTTTACTAGTCAATGCGTTCTTCCGTTGTCTTCACAGATATTATTGGAGGGTCGGATTTCTACCCTTCGGGTGATGCCAGCTCGACTGAGATATCCTAAATTGATAACTCATTAAATTAGCTGATCCAAGTGCCAATTACTGCGATGGCATCCTCATCGAATAGACACCTTTCTCCTCCCTTGCCGTTCCCACCCTCTATTCCCACGATACACAGCTGCCTGCTGGGCAAGCTGCCCAAGATGGGCATTCCATCCTATCTAGCCCACTTATATGCATTCTGCTTGTCCAGCTCAAATGTCTCCTATATAGGGAGTTGGCTGGAGTGTTACTTCGGCAGGTTATTAGCAGTATATTTCGGGAGTTGGTTGGTATACTATTTACCCAGCTCGTTCCTAAACGCATCAGCACTCGAAATGTTGGTATCCCTCTGCTCCAAAATAGCTGGGCGGCCGTCTGAAAAATACAGGGTATTATTGTACTGGTCGTAACTAGCCAGCCTAATGGAATTGAATACCTACAAAGGGATGTATTTATGAAGACTGATGCTTCGATCCAGCAGCCCAATCGCATAGTCATATTGGGCTATTTTGAGGGCGGGGTATGCAGGGCATAGTCGGTATCGCACTACTTTGGCTGCTGCTTCTTTATGTCCCTATCGCTCGGGTAGATTCGGAACGAACCAGATGCTGCATCCGGCCTAGTAGGTGCTCAGGATATGAGCAGTAGTGAGGATGAGTCTGTCGCTGATGAGGAAGGCGTGCGGTGGAGGTTGGGAGAGGGCGGAGGGTAGGTATGGGTCGCGTGTGAGTGTGCCAGTGTAATGGACTGGCTGTAGGTCGTGGTTTTAGCCGGAGTGGGTGGTGTCTTCCAGGTGGTACAGCTTGTGCGGGATGTAGTCCTGGTTGTCCAGCAGCAGCTCGTGTATCTGCTCGCTATTTATGCAGGTGGTGCCCATAATGTATGCAATTCGATTGTTAACATTATAGAAGAAATCAAAGCTTGCGATTATAGTGCAGCCTAGCTGGTCAAATGGCAGGTTGCAGCCCAGCCAGCACTCGCTAACCTCCAGCTGTCACCCCACAAACAAGGCTTGCTGTTTAGATTGGATGGATGTTGGTGGTAATTTAATAGAATTAAATAAACTGGAGGTAGAAGATTGAGCGTAAGAAATGCGACTGTGGCTGGTGATGCGTTGATGAATATGGATGATCATTTGGGACATCTTTTGATGTTACTAACCAATAATCATATTATCAATATAAAGGCCTTGCCACCAACGGAAGACTATCTTTATCAATTTTAATCATCCATACATTGCCAACTTTGATATAGTTTCACCAAGCATGTCGATCGAATGTATCGACTCTAGCCCTGATACCTGTCTTATCGCAATATATCAATATGCAATATTGACAGCCTGGAGACTATTCTTCAGTCCATCATAATTAAGCCATTATACCAGTATTTAATATGTATGTATTATGAGCATATGCGGGATGGTCGAAGAGTCAGTTGGGCATGTGATTTAAGAATTCACCCATCCATTCAACCACTGTGGTTAGTCCCAGTATCCCTCAGGCACCCGGAAGATAGTCAATAACAATTGCTGGCAGCTTTAGACCACTTATGCGTTAGTTTAATTATTTGTGATATATTCCAACTGGCATGCTACAATTGAATATCACTGGCACTGTAGCATTAGTAGTCTATCTGCTACTCGATACGACAAGCTAGCTTCATTTATGATCATCGCATTAGCCCGATAGGCGGGTATCCTTTCAGCGACATCCTCAATAGGCTCACCGATTCCAATAAAGACCTGCCAATATCCTATCTAGGATTGAGGATATTTATCTGGCTTACAATATCATCTAGGCTTGGCGATACATTTCTCCAGCATACGCTATTTAGGAATGGCAATATCTGGTCTAGGTTGATCAGTCCATCTAAATAGGTGTGACGTATAATCTACTTCCTTCCCACTACTATATTCAGCATTTATAAGTTCGATATAATTTAGCGAAGTTTTAAAATTCCGCCTCAGTCATGGCAATCCACTTGTCTATGGGGGTATCGAGCTATAGTTATTTTAATACTGGTCTACGAATTGAGGACTAACTTTGAAATGGTATTTGACCAGAGCTAGCAATAGTAAATAGCTTCTCGGTTAGTAGCAAGCTGCAGAAGATCTAGTGTTCTAGTGTCGAGAGCAGCCCAGCAGTCAAGGCTATTTTGAAGACGCAGCTCCATTTTAATGGAAGTGATGGGAATAGGAGCTATTGATAGTTAGTGATGTTCGGGGATCAATTTGCCAACTACAGGCCGCAAATAGATCTTATCGTTCTTTGAACTTCCGCATTTTAACCGGCACCCAATAACAAACACCTCCTTAATGAGGCTACTTTAAACTATAGATGCATTATCTTTCGTTATGGCTGTTCATACAATAAAGTAATTCAGCAAAAAGCGGGATTCCTGAGTTCCCACTTGCCCAGCTGCTCTTTTGGAGCGTTTGGAAAGATTGGAGGCAAATGAGTGGCTGCATTCAACTAAAACAGCTAACTGAAATGAAAGGGTCTTGCGTAACTAAATGATTTGATGTCGTATATATTTGTCAAAGAATAAAATTTTACTTGGCTTTATTTGAGAAAAGCAAGAGCCTTAATATATATCATCGGTGAACTTTTTTTACTGGTCTGAGTAAATCCATTCTTACACTCGATTCAGTTTTTATAGCTTAGCCAGCAACCTGTGTCTGGAGTTTTATGGTCCATTTTCGTGCACTTCTCTTAAAGAACGCTTCAAATGGAATGGGTTTCGTTCACCTGATTCTTAGCAGTCAATGTTGCTTTCACTTGTGTCTATCTAGCTGAGAGTAAAGCTTGAGCTCTAATCTTCCATCAGGTTCCTCCGGGGTTCCTGCAGCTGGCAATCGCCTTCGAGGGAGAAGGAGTCATCAGAAAAAGTATGAGCTTGTGGTCTAGATGGTATAAAAATAACTTGATATAAGGTTTAGGAGGGGGCAAGGAAAACTAGTTCTTTGCCGTGAAAAACTATTCCTACATGTAAAAATAATAGGAAGATTATATCAAAATATGCTACGTAAGCGGAGCAAACTGTTACACCCGAGCCCATACCTCAAAAAGTAACTCTTTGCGTTTATATATTGCTCCCTAATATGGCCAGGTGAAAAGTGTTAGTGAGAATAGTAATAACTATTAATTTGCCTAGATAATACGAATCATTTAACTTACAGAAGTTGTTTGGGAAACTACACACAAAAAGAAGTGAAAAGGGCAAAATTGAGTGCCCAACAAAAAGAATACTTGGGATGCCGATAAGAGATGCTAAGGTGTACGAAATCCCTTATTATGGCCGGTTTTATTTAGTATATAAAATAAAAATATCTTTATTTATAAATGTTAAAAAATAATACTAAAAGTAATCTTTCTATGGCCTCTCTAGCTATTTTTACAGAAAGGATTGCGAAATTATTGATTTACAGTAGTATTGAGGTCAAGTTCTTTAATGCTAACACAATTGCTGTGAAATGAGTCCTTTTAACCCTTGGCTTTCTTTGAAAGTCAATCTTACAGAGGCTGCACTCTTCAGGGTTAAATGTTCAAATCTTGTAATCTATTTCAATTGAACCTTAATTTATATTTATTTTGTTCTTTGATGCCTTCTTCATGATCAAGTTTTTTAATAAATCGATAGTACTCTTTTTAATTCCTTGTTATTGCTTCCATGCTTAAACTTTTTACGAAACTTTGACCGAGGGACTCTTACATAATTGGTTAAAGTATTTTTATGCTTGGCTTACTCCAAGACTATTTTAATCAGGGTTCATCCTTATTAGACAAATAAGTGTTGAATTTTGAAGATGATAGCTCTTACATTTAGATAAAATATCTCTTTCTATCGAAGTTCTCGCTAAAAGCAAATGAGCCGAGTTATCACAGTATTACATAAATATCTTGTTTTGAAACAAATATCTTCGTGTTTCATTTCTTATTCCCTAGCATACTTATGACTTTTTCATTATATCTAGTAAATAAACTGAATTGACTGATGCATTTATTGATGCTGATTAAAATAATTCAACTCTGGCATTTGCTAGCATTGTTTGCTCTACTATGAATCAGGGCTTTTTAGTACATCTTTCCTATCCTGGCAAGCACTATTTTTTCGAACTGGGCACTTCTTTCGAAAATAAATAAGCAGGGAACTTTTGGATCTATCATAGACTATTGCCGGTTTCAATAAAAATATAATAATATGTCTGATATACAAACACTTAGTTTGCTCAATAATGATACTTAAAACCGGAACATAGTGCAATCTGACGAGTATCAATAAAAATCAGTCAAAAATGAATCCGTAATCCTAAGTGATTTCGCTCAAAGCCCTAAATAATTGAGAGAAGACGCCCTTAAATTTCTACATAACTATAAAAAGATTGATGAAACCTTTCCTATCCATACTCTGAAAGAGTCAAATTAGCTTAAAGTGAAATTTTACAAAGAATCAACCTACTACGGAGAGTTGCATAATGGGAAAAAGCAAGGTCTGGGAATAATGGTTTATAAAAACGGAAGAGTTTATGAGGGAGAATGGTTCAACGAACAGAAAAAAGGCTACGGAGCAGAGGTTTTTCCAAATGGATGTGTATACAAAGGGCAATACTTCAATGGGAAAGCTGGAGGCACAGGAACTTACGTTTGGCCTAACGGTTAACGCTACGATGGTCAATGGGTTAACGGTTTTAAACATGGATCCGGAATGTGGAGAGGGCAGAAAGGTGATTGCTACAAAGGGGAGTGGAAATTCGGAAAACCATAAGGCTATGGAGTTCATACATGGCCAAATGGTGATAACTACTAAGGTGAATTCAAAGAATGTCTAAAACATGGAGAAGGAATTTAAAGGTTCTCGAATGGGGATATGTACAAAGGAAGCTATATCAATGGTAAGCCTTCAGGCTATGGAGAGTATTATTGGTTCAATGGGAGCTACTTTAAAGGGAACTTTCTAAATGGGTTGAGAGATGGGAAAGGATATTGGAAAAGAGGAGTAGGAAGTGCAGACACTTACTAAGGTTGCTACAAAAATGATAAAAAATGGGGTTATGGGGTATTTACATGGGCTACAGGCAACCTTTATAAAGGGAATTATGAAGCAGATTCTAGAAATGGCTATGGTGAGATGTATTGGACGAATGGCTGCTATTATAAAGGTAATTGGACCAATGGAATCCAAAATGGCTAAGGTAAATTTGAACTTATTTAGGTTAGATTTTCGTCCCCAAGGAAGGCTACAAGAAAGGACTTTTTGAAAACAACAAAATCGTTGAAGTCTGGGAAGAAAGGATCGTTTAAAAGAAATTCAACAACAAATCTAAATTCAGAATGAAGACATAAAATCCAACCAAGAGCAGATTCCAAAAAGATAGAGAGCTCTACACCAGAGATAACACCAAATTCAAGAGATACAATCATAGCAATCATAACAAGAATGTAATGTCTTCTTAAAACGCAAAGCAAATGGCAAAATAGAGACTCTCTTTTAACGGAGTTCAAAAAGAAAGATTCAGTCATCAGCAAAAGCGACCTTATGTCGAAGAATAGTAAAAGTATTTCTTTAACTCCAAAATAGGAGAAAGCAGTTCAAAGAAGAGAATCAAAACCTATATTAACAGCTAGAATGATATGAAAAGACCTGAAAGCAACTAAGATTAACAGCCCAATTCAGGGAAACATAGACTACTCCATTCTTCTTTTTATCTCTACAAGCTAAATATGAGGCACAATTTGTAAACTATGAAGAACATGAAAAAACACGACTAAGATTAAAAAAGCAAGCCTTCAATGCTTTTCATGGGACAACTTTACCCTTCCTGAAAGTATTTTATAAATTGATATTAGTCAAATTGATAACATCAGATTTTAAATATGAAAATTATAGATGAGTACTATCTGATAACTGTTGGGATCATAATAATCGGACTTCCGCTTCTCTTTTATCTGTAAGTCAAGTTCTAAATAGCAAACTAAGTGAGCCGAATGTCTATACGTATAATATAGTTATTTACGGAGACACCATAGACGCTTCAATGCTAGCGTATTACATCTAAAAGCAAACACAAAAATAACTACAAATCTACTCCAAAATAATCAACTTTAATATAACGCTCATTTCTCCTCCGCAGACTGAATAGTCTCAAACTGAATAAGTTAAGGGATAGCTTAATAAGCAACTTATTAGCTTTTGTGGAGTAGAGCGATAGTGGATGAGTTTGCTTGACGATACAAATTTGAAGTACTACATCAAGGAGTATGGGATTTACTTTGGGGAAATTTCGTAAAATACAGAAAAGCACTAATTTAGGATTTATTCTCATTAAACCTCTTTTTTGAATGCTCTGAGTTAGTATGGATTGTCGAATTTTGCAGTCAAAAAGTTTTTCAAAAATTTTGCCAGTAAAATGAACCAAGTTTAGAACTAAAATGCACAGTCTTAGCCTCAAACTCTTTAAAAGTTGTCAACTCTGAGCATTATAAAAAGTTTTTTCCCAAGTACTTTAGAAGAAGATGGGCTAAAGTACTTCAGCTAAACTTTGGGTTTAGACCAAAGTTACATAAAAAGATTTATATTCCCAGTCATTTACGGCAACTATCTTCATCAAACGAACACAATATCTGCTCTTTATAAGCTACTGCCTATTTATTGCAACAAAAAGTCGGAAATAGGCTAGAGTCTCGTTCTTTTCGAGCACATGTCGAAGATAAAAGACCGAATGCTAAAGCAAATTCAACACATCAAGCTAAACTTCGTAAATAATAAGATTTTAGAGACTTATTCTTTGATAAAAGAGTCAGAAAACTAGAAGAAGAAGCTAGTAAATGTCATATTGACCCAAAAGAAGAAGAATTTTGGGGAAGAGGAGAATTAATCCATAGTTTCTAATTAAACTTTGCGAACTTACATAAAGGGGGACATCTTATTCATATTTTAAAACATAGATTCAGTTTCAAGTGGAAAACAGTTTTCCTACTATAAAACAATAATTGATGGTAAAATAAAGAATGAACACCTCTACGAATAGTTCTTTACAATCTATTTGAAGCCGACCTCTAGAACAAAATAGTAGCCCTCGAAAGAATAAGCAAAGAAAGAAAAAGCATAATCAAAGCAATCATTTAAAGGCAATAACCCAATTTACTCAATAACTCGTATCTGTGCTTATAACTGCAAAGGTTATGAAAACAGTGTGTATATACTAATATCGAAACATAAGCTCACAACTGGCAAGAACTTGAATATGTTTGAAACTCACAACATTATCTACTTTAAAAAATACTTTTTTCAGCAATCTCAAATGCCTAATAACAAAAAGTTAGAGGAAAATTAGAATGTTTATAAAATATATGATATCGACAGTCTCAGTGATAGTTACGAATTTCAACTGAAATTAATCAAAAAAATCTCAAGTTCTTTCGTTGAAAAAATCAAAAGAGAATATCTGCTATGAGTGATATAAACTAAGTGTCTCAATATGCGAATCTATAAGTATAAATTGATATAAATCATTCTTTTTTCTATTAATGAAGTACAGATTCTTCAATTTTTTTATCTTTTTCGGAGTTTTACTTTTTGTTCTAAGGTTTTTTCTCAACTACCTCAAGGCGTTTAGGTTAGTTTTGAGGTGGAGATACACATTCTGTTTGCTTAATCACCTCTCCTGTAGGGCCCACAGCTTCTACTGCTGGAGCCTTTTTCCAATATCTCATCAGACCTGTCTTGTCCAGCTACTTTTTATAATCTTCATAAGTCATCAAACATTTTACCGATTTTTCATTAATTTTGCTTACGTAAGGTGCTAGTTTTGCAAATCCCACGTTTTTCCAGATTTCCTTATCCTTCTTAAGCAAAGATTTTTGTATTATCTTTTGTATGTCTTTTGTATTTTTTGGGTTCATCCAAAGATTAACTTCTTAGTGAGAAAGGATCACAGGCATACGGTTGTGTACTTTTGCAAGCTCTGGAGTGGCATCTTTGGTTAAGATGACAATTTAATTTTAATCAGTGTATAAACCGGCGACAAGGAAATGGTCTCCTTCTTTAGGCCTTAGGCTGAAAGGTTCTTTCTTCTCATTCCATTCAAAGTAGCCCTACATGATCACAACACATCTGTTTTGAATGATGTTCACAAACATTCTTTTGTCTAAAAGTTCTTAGATTCTTCCATTTATCACCAAGTTATGCTTACTCTGGTGACCCCATTTCATAAAAGTCAATTATCTGGCTTATTCATTGTCTAAGTCTTCATCTTTGATCTCCTACTATCTTTTCTAATCAATGTAGAATCTGTTAGCCTTCACAACAGGAATGTAGGTAGTAGGACAAACATTATAGGAACTTGTATGCATCTATCCATTAGTACATTTTTTTGTACGAGCTATCTGAAGCAGTCTCAGCAACGGCAAAGTTTGGAATACTCTTCCACACATTCTTTTTGATTTTGATAAATTATATCTATGTTGTAAGCGGGAAAAATAGAGGTAATATCAGATTACGATTTTAATAAGTAAATTCGAATTTGGGAGCAAGTTTTTTCTTGTTTCACTGCTTATGTTAGCTTTCTTCCTATTCAATTAATTAGTCTTTTTTGTCTCTAAAGAATTTTTGGTATATGTTGAGATGCTAAGTAAGATTCAGTTTAATAATATTAACCGAAAATCCGTCTGAAATGAATGAACCAAAAATCAAGAAAAGCTTGACAAGACTCTCAAAACATTGGGATTTTTGTATCTGAAAGGAATCGGGTTTGTAATTGGATTGTAGTTTTCAGCTTTTTAGTTTGAGACTATACTTTTTTAAGGGTCATTCCTCTAAAAGTATCTTTTTTGCTGTTCATTCTTGAATTAGGTTGACTCTCCTTTTTAATAACTTTGGCGCTGCATCCTTAGCATTCGGTCCATCCGTGGTGTAAGAGGCTAATTTGAATCATCTGGATTAGATTATCCAATTTGACTCCAATTTAAAAGTCCTTTTACTCCTAAATTTTCGCTATTTCTTTGTTCAAGCAAACTTTTTCCCTAAATAAAGATTAATTTACCTTGTATTTCATTAAGATATCTGGCTGGTTGTTTCTTGATATCTCAAAAGTTTCCTTTTTGAGCCTATCTCTTTGTTATTTGATTCGAGCTGCCTCTTCATTTCTTTTTTCTTCTTGGATCTTCAAATGTTTCTCGAGCTATTTTCCATATTATAATCTATGTGGCAAACTTAATACCTTTTTTGTTTTTCAATCTATTTTTGTTGGGCGGTGTCTCTCAGCCAAGTGTCCTCGTTGAGTAGCCTTTTTTCTAGCCAAAGCTAATGATTTTTTTATTCCTGCTCCTTCTATTTCTTATAGTTGATCATCTCATCGTAATTTTTTGAGTATTCATTTTTTCTGTGTTGCTTTATTTGTTTCTTCATTTAAATTTCATAAAGATGCCTAAGGTTTTGCTCTTTAGACCATTACATCTACTGAATCTTTTCTTCAAATTTGTTTCTCTAATTGTATACTTTCTGCAGCTCGTTGTTTTGAAAATGGTTCCTATCTTGTCAAAGATTTACATTAGAGCTTTAGCTTCTAGTGATTTTTTGTATTTCTAAGAAATCAAAGCTTGCTTTTCTTCTAAAATTTTATGAAAATTTCGAGTGTCTAGACTTGCCATGGGGTTTGCTTATTTGAGCTAAATTTATTTATTGTTTATAAAGCCAACATTAATAAAAAGTTTATTAAGCAAACTAAGCCAATTTTTGTCTCTAATAAAATAAGTTTCCAAGTTACAGTGATAAAATCAGTCACTTTTCATGGTAGATCGTTTATTTTCCATATCTTTCAGCCCATAAATCAGAGCTCCTACAGCGATTAAGGTATACACTGCTAAATAGTAGTATTTAGCACTTTTAGGAAGTTTCTTGAGATTATAGCCAAACAATATAATGCCATCTTCAGCTTTTTCCTTGGATTTCTCTCTTTGAATGGCTTATAAGATAGATTTCTTTTTTTACTCTTAGTTTTTTCCATTGTTTATATCTACTAGCAAATACGAAGTCAAAGAATCTTGCGACTATTTTGAAAGACTTTCTTCAAACTTAATCAATAGATGTTTACGCTTTAGATTTACTCCTTTTTCAGCCCAAGCGACTAACATTTTAGCACAATTTGGACTATTTTTGTATCTAAAAATTCCTAAGCCTATTCAGCATCAAGTTTTACTATCGATTATTCGTATATTCTTTTCAGTATCTCAACATACCTAGCATAGCCTGAAAGGCATATTTCGCTTGAGGTAACGTTACTGTTACTTTCTTCTTCAGCTTTGGCTATTTGTAAGATTAATGCCAAAGCGACGAACGCCAATACTACTTTCATTGCAATTTTTACTTTATATAATATCAAATTTAGCATTAAATCACATGTTTGCACTTCTATTCTCTTTGTAAAACAAAGTCCGAAATCCAAAAAGGCCTAGGCTGGCTTTCTTTTCCTAGGATGACTTACTATTAATCTGCTGCATTTTACTCTCTAATTATTAATAAATCTTCTTAATTAGGAGATTTTTACCGACTTTATGTTTCTTTATTCAATTAGCTCATCTTTAAGCTTTTTGATTTCGGCTGTAAGAGACTAATATTTCTTTTATTTTCGTTTATTCTCCTCCTCGCATTTGAGGATGGTTTCTTCATTCTTTTTTAGCAGATTTTCGAGCTGTTTTTTCTTATTTCTTTCCTCGACCAACCCTGCTTTCAAAAGATCCAGCTTTTTAGAGAGTGTCTTAATTTCATCATTTTGTTCTTCATCAGCAGTAAATGTACTTATTTTGGTAGCAAACTAAAGTTATTTGTTTGATTTGTTTATTCCGCTAGATTATTAAGTTCGAGTATTCTGCTAAATATTTTTTTTGAATTACATTAAAACAAAAAATATAAGCTCTTACGTTCAAAACAATCAGAATAAACACAAAGTTTTATCTTTTATTGAAGGAATTACAAAATATCTCCTGAGGCTTTAATAAAACCTTTCAACTATCCTTTGTTTCCAGATTCATTCATTCGGCTTAATCGAAGCTCGACTAAATAGCTAGTTTCTCAAAGCTAGTTGAAATGAAATGTCTGAACAAAGCAGAAATTTCTTAAGCTACTTCAAACCTCTTCGTAATCAATCATTACTCAAGCTTATCATATTCTTCTTTGACTTCCTTTCTATTTTTAGCTATAGAAACATGAAAAATGGCATAATATTGTCTATGTAAATATCAGTCAAAAGTCTTCATTTACTTATCCATCTTATTGATCACCTTGTTTCTTGTATCTAGCTTAAAAATTTGTTTGAAAAGTAGCTATTTCTGTCTGTCTAGGGGTCAATTCAAGGTCTGAGAGAACTTAGATCAAATCCAAGGATTTTAAGAGGTAAAAGAAGTTTTAAATTTCAAAATCTTAGCTTTCAATGTAAAACTTAATAGCTTTGAATGTACTTATTGAATTTAGCTCTAGCTAATATTATCCTAGCATATTTAGCCCATGACAGCGAATAGTTTGGAAATGTACTGTGGTCTCTCTTAATCATATACATCTCTTAGCAAAACGATTAGATCCCGTTAAAGCTCACCGATGTAATTTCTTGCTAAGACATAGCATGAGGTTCTCTTCATTTGTACTGATTCTTAATCTAGCTAATTACTGCTCACTGAAGCACTAATTAGTAGTGCAAAAACTATAAGGAACATCTTCCTCATTATTAATTATAATCCTAATTAACTATGTTTTAAATTATCTGCTATTTTCTAAATGAATGTAATTTTTTGAGAATAAACTTTTGAACTTGATTTCTTTGGGGACTAACAGTTACTTATCACTCAAATCTAGTTCAAGGAAGCCTTGAAAAGTTTAATTCTTTCATAATTTCTAGCAATCCTTATTTGATTTTACTGCTCAAATACAAATTCATAGCCCTTAAATCTTTGAAATTATTTGTCAAATGTTCGTTTATATAAATAATCTTAATATTATAATTTATCAGATGAGTAGATAAGCTAGGACTGCATCTTAAGGCATGCCAAAGTTTAGATCCACCAAGTATAACACCCTCTATAAAAAAAACCAATCCAACTTTTAGCTACAAGAATCCAAGTATCAAAATCTTTAATAAAACAAAATTGTGACAGCTTAAAAGTTCCGCAAATTGGCTGTATTTACTAGTAAGAGAAAAAGCATCCCTTTTACAACATAAATAATCTTGAACTCTAATGACGCATACCTACAGACCTTTAACTCTTTCATGAGTAGAACTCATGGCAAGGAAAATAGGCCAAACCATGATTTAGACGTGGTATTAACTCACTACAAATCACAATTCGACTAAAATTAATCAAATTTTACACTTTTGGATCTCCTTGTAAAACCATTTTCTTTCGTCTAAGTATTTCCTTTACTATATAGGGAGAATCATCCTCATTAAAGAAATAGCTGGCTAGCTAAACTTTTAAACGGTAAATGCTGCGTGCCTAGCTCAAAGAGTTGTAGTTTAGGATAAATAAACAAATTGAAGACATTGAAAGATAGACAGGAAACAGGCTTAACTAGTTTAGAAAAATGTTAAAAAACAGCGAAATCGCAGAAAATTAAAGAAAGCTGAGAAATAAGAAGGAACTAAAGCTCATCGAGAAAGGACATCTTCTCAATAAAAGCAAACTGGAATCTCTAAAAGATAGAAACTTAGAAATGCAGAGCTTAATCTTCGATTGTCAACCTCTTTAGTTGGACTTTCTTCAGCATAATTCATTTTAACTTATAGAGGAATAATACTTATGACTTTTAGTTAGCTTCTATCTTAATCCCTTGATGATAAATTTTGTATATCATAGTTACTTGATAATATTCCAAAATTAACGAAACTGCCTCACCAAATCTTCTCCTTTTTTTTTAGCTTACCAAGCTCGGGCCCGCAGCAGAATGTACTACTAGCTGCTTTAGAAAGAAAGTTCTTCTTTTTTGTCTCTTATTTGAGGCTATAAAGAGTTAAATTTTCTTTACTCAGGAAGTAAGACTATGTACTAAGTAGGCTCTTCTTTTTCTTGACTTTGCAGCCATTATTGGTTATTTGAAAGTTTGTTTCTTTTACCTATGATTATCTAGCAAGCCTAATTGGAAAAGTTTGAATTAGGCGAAATTATTTATTCTTAATAGTCATTTTCTTTCCAAAGTACTTTGAAAGAGATGCCTGTGTAATTGCTTATTTGCTAGAAGTAGCATAATTAAGGTTGATCGCTTACTAACTCAAACTCTTACTAACTTCCCATTTCAATGATCTACTTCCAAAACTATGTAAATGATAAGAGAAACTATTGTCTTTAAAGATAGTTTACCACAGGCATTTGATTATCTTTTACCGAAGTTGTGATTATTCTTAAACCTTTTACTAATAAACCT
>Ga0316217_10004712_pt1 | contig 14551 bp, 10 predicted proteins | sample 1anoAmetaG_FD_203633 | JGI IMG/M metagenome (GOLD analysis project Ga0316217, IMG submission 203633) | Freshwater microbial communities from Trout Bog Lake, Wisconsin, USA - 1anoA | ecosystem: Environmental > Aquatic > Freshwater > Lake > Hypolimnion/Profundal zone | place: USA: Wisconsin... | reverse complement strand
CTCGTATCGGATACGGTTTTTCTTCAAACGCTATGATCCGGATTCCGGCTCGCTGGCCAGTCCGTTCAGCTTTCCATCGCGGAGGGCAGCCGCTCGCTCGCTGATCTGGCGATAGCTCGCCAGCGCCAGCAACGGCCAGGCGTTGCGGTACATGTCGTACTTGAGGTAAAACACCTTCGGGAAACCGGTGCCGGTGGTCTCGTGCTCGGTCCACGAGCCGTCCGGGTTTTGGGTCTGGATCAAATATTCGATGCCCTGCTTGAGGGCGGGATTCTCGGGATCGTCAAACGCGCACAGGCCCATGACCGCCCAGGCGGTTTGCGAGGCGGTGCTGGGGCCCTGCCCCTTGAACACGGGATCGTCGTAGGTGTTGCAGCGTTCGCCCCAGCCGCCATCCTCGTGCTGCACGCTTTCAAGCCAGGCGCGGCCCCGCTGCAGCCAGTCTTCCTGCATGTTCAAGTTCATCGCCCGCATGCCGCGCAGCACCTGCCACGTGCCATAAATATAATTCACCCCCCACCGCCCATACCACGAGCCGTCTTCCTCCTGGCGCGACTTCACATAATCCAGCGCCTCGACCACCTGGGGATGGGTCAGGCTCCAGCCCTCGTAGCCCAGCAATTCCAAAATGCGTGCGGTGATGTCCGCGCATTCGGGATCGAGCATGGCGTTGTGGTCGGCAAAGGGCACCTTCTCGAGAATGTTCTTGGTGCAATCCTTGTCGAACGCCGCCCAGCCGCCGTCCTTGCATTGGAAGGTCATCATCCATTTCAAGCCGCGCTGGAAGCATTCGTCGCGCCGGGCCGGATGATCGGTGGGGATTTTGCGGAGCGCCAGCAGCACCATCGCGGTGTCGTCCACGTCCGGATTCCATTTGTTGTTGTACTCAAAGACCCAGCCGCTGGGCTCCACTTTGGCGGGGTTTTTGTGGATCCAATCGCCGGCAAAGCGGATTTCTTTGTCCATGAGCCACTCGCCGGCGCGTTTGAGGGCCGGATGCGTCTCGGGCACGCCCGATTCGCGCAGGCAGATGGCCACGATGGCCGTGTCCCAGACCGGCGAGAAACACGGTTCGATGCGCACGCTGTCGGCGGTCTCATGTTCGAGCTTTTTCAACTCCCGCGCCGCGCGCAGGACTTCCGGATGGTCGTCCGGATAGCCCAGCGCCTTGAGCGCGATGAGCGAATTGAGCATGGCCGGAAAAATGGCCGCCAAGCCGTCGCTGCCCTCGAACCGCTCGATCATCCAGCGCGTACACTTTTTGAGCGCGGTTTTGCGGAAGGGATGAATGCCATGCTCGGCAAACCATTCGGCCAGCTTGTGCAACCGGTCCAACCAGAGGAAAAAGTTGCGGAAGGAGATTTTTTCCGGGTCTGGCGCCAGCGCCAGATCGCGCTCGTGAATGCCTTCCGGATAGAGCTCATCCAGCGTCACCTTGACCGGGCGCGTGGGCTTGAAATGATTGATAATGGCCAGCGGCACGAGCATGCCGCGCGACCAGTTGCTCATGTCCCAGAAATTCACGTGGAACCATTTGCCGATCATCAGCACTTCGCACGGGATGGTGGGGAGATATTCCCAGGAAAACAGGCCCAGCAAGGCCAGGTACAACTTGGAGAAGGTGTTCATGCGCGGCACGCCGCCCAAGCGCAGCGCCACCTCGCGCGCCTTCAACATGCGCTTGTCTTTCACCGACACCCCCGCCAGCTTGAGCGCCAAGTAGGCCTTGATGGTGGCGTTCACTTCCGACGGCCCGCCATAGTAAATGTTCCAACCGCCGTCCGGCAGCTGCATGGAAAAAATGTGGTTGACCGCCTTGCGCTGCCAGACCGGGTCCACCTTGCCGTTCCAGTGATGGTAGGCCACCGTGTCGGAGACCAGCGTGGAATCCACCATCAGTTCCCCCACCCAAAAGCCCTCCGGTTTTTGCTCCGACAACAGGAAATCCTGCGACCGCCGGGTGGCGGCCGCAACACGTCCCAAAAATTCGCTGGACACGGTTCGGGCCGGGGATAACGGAGCCGAAAACCTCGATTCACTTTCAGTCAACACGCGCCTACTCTGCGGGGTTGCGGAATTTCTGTAAAGGATTTCCTGTGCCCACGGGTGCGGGCCATTTTCAGGGCACACCCCTGTTTTCCACGAAGCCCCGCGTAATATCAGGCGATCACAGCGGCCACCAGGAAGGAGCCAAGGCCTGTACCCACATCTGGTGACATGCCAAGCTGCCGGAACCTGCTATGCTGTCCTTGTTGTTGGACGCCATCGGGCAGTTGACCGTGTGCAAACTTTCAGTTGCCGGTGGGGTTTCAAAGCGATTTAGAGCGCCTGTTCTCATTGAGGCCGGAGTAGTGTCCGGCCTCTTTTCTTTTCTCGGATGACGCCTGAACCGTGTTGCCTCCGGCGCCTCGCGTTCGCCCCTCAGACCAAGGCGGCAGTCGCGCCGCTTGGGGGTTAATGCCGCCGCATCGTGGCCCGCTTCAATTCACGGTCAGCTTCGCGTTGCTTGATGTCCTCGCGCTTGTCAAACGTCTGCTTGCCTTTGCCCACGGCCAGGGACACCTTGACCTTGCCGTCTTTCCAGTGAAAATCCAGCGGGAAAAGCGTGTTGCCCTTGACGGCAGCCAGGCCAAACAACTTGCGGATCTCGGATTTGTGCAGCAGGAGTTTCCGAGGCGCCTTGAGGGCATGGTTGTGAATGTTGCCTTGCGCATATTCGTCAATATGGGCGTTGTAGAGCCATACCTCGTCTTTTTCCACGCGCGCGAAGGCGTCGGCGATCTGGCCTTTGCCGGCCCGCAAAGACTTGACCTCGGTGCCGTGCAGCACGATGCCCGCCTCGAACGTTTCCAACACGTGAAAATCGCGGCGCGCCTTGTGGTTGGTCACGATATCGGCCATACCCTAGTGTAAGAGGTGGCGGGGCGATTTACGAGCAAATTGCGAAGCGCAACCGCCCTCCCCGCCGGAAGCGGTCAAACTCGGGTGCGAACCCAATCAGTGTTTGCGGCGCTTTTTAGCCGCCGGGCGCACTGCGGGGGTTTCCTCCGGCAAATCCCAGGCCATTTTTTCTTCCAAGATCTCCGTCAGCGCGATATCCGCCAAGCCCATGCTGGCGGGCACATTCACCAGCGGACGCCCCAGTCCGCCACCGCCGGCGTTCAACTGGCGCACGCGACGCGAGATGAGGTTAACCAGCACATTGGGATTGCCCACTTTTTCCACGGCCCGTTTACAAAGTTCAGCGTTCATTGGTTAATAAATAGCCTTACAGGCTAACCGAAGCCTCCGCCAAAGCAATCCAAAAAAACCGGCAAAAAATTTAGAAATTTAGACCTTCCCGCGTAAATGCTGATCAGCACGCCGATAATGGCAGGTCATTTGCCGGCCCGGACTTTTTCCAGCGCTGAAATGTAAATCGCCGCGTCCTCACCTCCATAGCCTTCCTGGCGCGCGACTTCTTTGCCGTTGGCATCCAGAATCACCAGCGTAGGATACGCCTCAATATTGTACTTTTCCGACAAGGCTTGATTGGCTTTTTTCAAGGCCTTGGACTGCGGCTTTTTGTCCGGAAAATCCACTTCCACCAGCACCGCATTGGTGGCCGCGTAAGCTTGGAATTTGTCGGTGTCCAGCACGTTCTTTTTGAGCTCGATGCAGCCGGGGCACCAGTCGGAGCCGCTGAAATCCAGCACCACGAGCTTGTGTTGGGCCCGGGCCTGGGCTTGGGCCTGGGACAAATCGGTCAGCCAGGTGACCGGCGCGGCCTGGGCGGACAGGCCCGCGGCCGCCACGAGGGCGGCCGCGAACGCCACCATAAAGTTATTCATGAAGACTTTGACAACACCTAATGCGAACCGTTCAACCAGACCTGCCGCCCGCCCACAATGGTCGCCGCCACCCGCCCCTTGAGCTTCCAGCCGAAAAAGGGGCTGTTGCGGGACTTGCTGGCGGAATCCCCGCAGGTAAAAACCCATTCCCGCCCGGGATCAAACACCGTCACATCGCCGTCCGCTCCTACGCTCAGCGTGCCCTTGCTCAGATTAAGGAGCCGCGCCGGATTCACGGTGTACTTGGCGACCAGATCCGGCAGCGAGAGCCGCCCGGGATGGACCAGTTGCATGAGCGCGAGCGCCAGTTCGGTTTCCAGGCCGGTGATGCCGAAGGGCGCGTAATCGAATTCCACTTCCTTCTCGTAGTCGCAATGCGGCGCATGGTCGCTGCAGAGGATCTCAATGGTGCCGTCGGCCAGTCCGGTCAGGATGGCCTCGCGGTCCTGGGCCGAGCGGAGCGGCGGGTTCATCTTGAAATGCGTGTCGTAAGCCGGCCAGTTGGGCAAGGGTTGCGCGCGCAGGGGCGAGTGGGGGGCGGACAACAAGAGCTGCCCGTCCCCGGACCAGAATTTCTCGCTGCCGGCCACGGCCGCGTCGGTCAAGGTGAAGTGGTGCGGACAGGCCTCGCCGGAAACCGGAACCCCGCGCTTCTTGGCGTCGCGCAGGAGCGCCACACTGCCGGCGGCGCTCAAATGCTGGCAGTGGATTCTGGCGCCGGTCAGTTCCGCCAGCAGAATATTGCGCGCCACGATCATTTCCTCGCCCGCCGAAGGCCAGCCGCGCAGGCCCAGCGCCACACTCCAATAGCCTTCATGCATCACGCCGTCGGTCACCAGCGAATAGTCCTGGCAATGGTCCATCACGGGCAGATCAAACATCCGGGCATATTCGCAGGCGCGGCGCATCAGGTCGTTGTTCTGCACGCAATGGCCGTCATCGGTGATGGCGATGATGCCGGCCTTTTTCAAACCGCCGATGGGCGCCAGTTCCTCCCCGGCGAGGCCCTTGGAGATGGCGCCGGTCACAAACACATTCACCAGTCCCTCCGCTTTGGCGCGCTCGTGAATCAGCGCCACCGTGCCGGCATTGTCAATGGCCGGCGTGGTGTTGGGCATGCAGACGATGGAGGTGAAGCCCCCCCGGGCCGCCGCCGCCGTGCCGGTGGCGATGTTTTCCTTGGCCGTCTGGCCCGGTTCGCGCAAGTGGACATGCAAATCTATCAGGCCCGGCGCCACCACTTTGCCGGCGGCGGCGAGTTGCTCCACCCCGGCCGGGGCGGACAGGTTGCGGCCGACGGCGGAAATTTTGCCGTCCAGGATAAGCACGTCCGCAATGGCATCAAAGTGATTGGCGGGATCCACGACGCGACCGCCGGTGAGCAACAGCGAGTTCATTGCGCCGATTTTAGCGCCCCGGGCCGGCCCAAGCAAGCGCGCGTAGCGCCATGGAGGGTGCAAGACGAAAATCCTCTGCCTGGTCCAAAGCTTGAATGATCGTCCCCTCTGGCGGAGCGCGACTGTGTCGGAGACCAGTCGCAGCACCGTGGCCAGCTAGAGGATCGGGCGAGCGGATCAAACCCATCGCATAGCGCACGTTGTTGCGGCTGCGTTTCAGCCCAGCCAAGCCGATAAAATCTGCGTAAAGGTGTTCTCCATGCGCTGAAGATGGCCGCGTGCTGCCGGTCTATAGGCTTTCCCAGTATCGGTCGGATTTCCGCCTCGCCACCCGCGGCTGAAACATCACAAAAAAAACCATTTGACAGGCTGGCAGTCTAATATCATTGTATCCGCATCCGTTGATTAAACGATTATACGGACTCATGACGAGTGGTCGAGGGACTGGCCCGATGACACCACGGCAACCGATTGAATTCAGGTTTCAATGACAGGTGCCAATTCCAGCCCAGGCATCATTGGCCCGGGAAAAATGAGAAGCAGCGCCAGAAATGTCTTGCCGCCCCTTCTCCTCATGAGCCGGGGCTTTTTTATGGGTGCATGGGCCACTGGCCGGTGCGCCGGAAGCTCCCCAACGACGAAACGAATTTGCCACGCGCCGGAAAGCCGCGTGCGCCAGAAAAATTATGAGTGAAAAACACGGTTACATGAAGGCGCTCAAATGCCGCGAGTGCGGGCGGGAATACCCGCTCACCGCGACCCATGTCTGCGAATTCGACTTCGGCCCGCTCGAAGTCGCTTACGATTACGAGCGCATCAAGAAAACCTTGACGCGGGACGTCATCACGGCGCGCCCCAAGACCATGTGGCGTTACCGGGAGTTGCTGCCGGTGGCCCAGGAGCCCACCGTGGGCACGCAGGTGGGCTACACGCCGCTGGTCAAGGCCGACCGGCTGGCCCGGAAGCTCGGCATTCGGGAGTTGTGGATCAAAAACGACGCGGTGAATTACCCCACACTCTCCTTCAAAGATCGCGTGGTCAGCGTGGCGCTGAGCCGCTCCAAGGAACTCGGTTTCCAGACCGTGGCCTGCGCCTCCACCGGGAATCTGGCCAATGCCGTGGCCGCCCAGGCCGCCAGCGCCGGGCTCAAATCTTATGTGTTCATTCCGGCGGATCTGGAACAGGGCAAGATTTTGAACTCGCTGGTTTATGGCGCCAATGTCATCAGCATCAAGGGGCATTACGACGAGGTAAACCGGCTGTGCGCGGAGATCGCCGGCAAGTTCGGCTGGGCGTTTGTGAACGTCAACATGCGCCCCTACTACGCCGAAGGTTCCAAAAGCCTGGCGTATGAAATTGCCGAGCAACTGGGCTGGCGCACCCCCCAACACACCATCATTCCCATGGCGTCGGGCTCGCTGCTGACCAAGATTCACAAGGGCTATCAGGAACTGGCCAAGGTGGGGCTGATCGCCGATACGCAGCCCGTGATTTACGGCGCCCAGGCCACCGGCTGTTCCCCCATTTCCGTGGCCCAGAAGGCCGGGCTGGATTTCTTCCGGCCGGTGAAGCCGGATACCATCGCCAAATCGCTGGCCATTGGCACCCCCGCCGACGGATTCTACGCGCTGAAGGTGATGCGCGACACCGGAGGCGCGGCCGAAGACGTGACGGATGATGAAATCCGTGCCGCCATCAAGCTGCTGGCCGAGACGGAAGGCATCTTCGCCGAAACCGCCGGCGGCGTCACAGTGGGCGTGGCCCAGAAGCTCATCGCCAGCGGCCGGATTCCGCACGATGCCTCCGCCGTGATCTGCGTGACCGGCAACGGCTTGAAAACCCTCGACGCGGTGCAAGGCCATTGCGGCAAGCCGCGGGAGATCAAACCCAACCTGCGCGAATTCGAGGCGCTGCTGGCGCACGCGGAGCAGGTGGGGGCCTGAACGGCGCCACGCAAAATGTTGCTTGAATTCGTCCCCGAAAAATTGACACTAAATTTATGTCCAAAAAAGTCCGTATCCCGACGCCGCTTCGCAAGTTGACCAACAACGAGGAGCTGGTCGAAATCAACGCCGACACCATTGGCGCGGCCATCCAGGAATTGCAGGCGCGGTTCCCCGGCATTGCCGAACGCCTGGTGGACGATAAAGGCGAGGTGCGCCGCTTCGTGAACGTGTATGTGAACGAAGAGGACATCCGCTTCCTCCAGAACCGCGCGACGCCGCTCAAAGACGGCGACGAAATCAGCATTATCCCCGCCATTGCCGGCGGTTAGAATTTATGCCCGCTAAAAAGAAGAAAATCGCCGCCACCACGCCCAATTCGCCGGCCCAGCAGCGCCTGTGGCTGATGTATCCGCCCAAGCTCATCAAGAAGCCCTTCATCTGGGAGGTGGGCCACAAGTTCAAAGTGGTCACCAACATCCGCCAGGCCAGCGTGACCGATGAAATCGGCATCGTGTGCCTCGAACTCGACGGCCCCCGCGCCGAAGTGGATCGCGCCATCGTCTGGCTGGAGAAGAACGGCGTGAACGTGGAACCGGTCGAAATCGGCGTCATCGCCGGCTGAGGCGCAGAGCCGGCCGGCCGCCGGGGCGCCGCGCGCTCTTTGCCGAGAATTCCTACTGAAATGGATTATCGGCGGGCTTATCAAAAAATGTCAATCATTGGACAAGAAACGGTTAGTTGAATTCCAACCACTGTTCGATGATAGACGCGAACCCGGTGCCCGGCACCGGCAACATGAACAACAACCGAAAGACGAAATGAAAAAAGTGATTCTGCTAGTGACGCTCTTTGGCCTCGCCGCCACGCTGACCACCAAGGCAGCCGAAGCCAAGGAAAACTATGATAATCTGTGCGCCAAGTGCCACGGTGCCGAAGGCAAGGGCGACACCAAGATGGGCCAGAAACTGGGTTGCAAGGATTTCACCGATGCCAAGGTCCAAGGCGACATCAAGGATGATGCCGCCACCAAGGCGATCAAGGAAGGCCTGAAGTCGGACGAAGGCAAAACGTTGATGAAGCCGTTTGATTCGCTGTCCGATGACGAAGTCAAGGCCCTCGTCGCCTACGTTCGCAGTTTGAAGAAGTAGTCCGCTTTTGTTTGCAGGCTGGCTGCCGGATGGATGGGATGGTTGCATCCGGCAGCCGGTTTTATTCGTCCGTTTCCGTAAACCCGCCTGAAAGCGGCGGACTAAATCCCTTTTTTGCCAGCTCTGCGCCGACTGTGGCGCCGGACTGGTTGGATGCTCCCGAAATAACCTGAAATTCCCTTAATTTTTAAGAAATCCTCGCCTCATGAAGTCCGAATCTGAAGTTTCGAATCCACCGTCCGTGTTCCGCAACTGGGTTAGTTTTGTGGGCATGGTGGTGGCGGTTGGCGCGCTGTTCTCCTTTCTGCTCCTGTTCGCCCTGGACGCGCTGTCCAAATTCGCCAACCCCTACCTGAGCATCCTGACCTACATGGGGGTGCCGGGGGTTTTGATCAGCGGCATCGCCTTGTCGTTTGCCGGCGCGTGGCTGGAACGGCGGCGCCGGGCCCACGGCAGCGGTCCCACGTCCCTAAGGCTGGATTTCAACAATCCGCGCGACCGCCGGGTCATGCTGACCTTCACCTCCGGCAGCCTGGTGTTTTTGGTGCTCACGGCCGTGGGTTCCTACAACGCCTTTAATTTCACCGAATCCGTCACCTTTTGCGGCGAAACCTGTCACAAGGTGATGAAACCGGAACTGACCACGCACGACTTGGGCCCGCACGCGCGCGTGGCGTGCGTGGAATGCCATGTCGGCAAAGGCGTCTCGTGGTTCGTAAAGTCCAAGATTTCCGGCTCCTACCAGCTCTATTCGGTGGCCTTCCATAAATACGAAACCCCCATTGGCACGCCGATCAAAAACCTGCGCCCGGCGCGCGAGACCTGCGAGGAATGTCATTGGCCCCAATCTTTCGTCGGCAACTTGGATCGCACGTTCAATTACTTTCAGAGCGACGCCTCCAACTCCCCTTATTCCATCCGCCTACTCTTAAAAATCGGCGGCAGCGATCCGCGTCAGGGGCCGGTGGGCGGCATTCACTGGCACAATCTCCCCGGCAACAAGGTCGAGTACATCGCCACCGACGCCGCCCGGCAGAAAATCCCCTGGGTGCGGGTGACCGACGCCAAGGGCAATGTCACGGTGTTCAAGACCAAGAATTTCACCAATGACATCACCCGCATGGACCTGCGGACCATGGATTGCATGGATTGCCACAACCGGCCATCGCACCGCTACCTTTCACCCGAGAAAGCGGTGAACCGCCAGATGGCCTTGGGCACCATTGACCCGGGCATCCCTTGGATCAAGACCAACGCCGTCTATGTCCTCACCCGGCCTTACCAGACGGATGACGAGGCCAAGAATGGGATCGCCGCCGCCCTCGCCGCGAAATATCCCAACGACCCGCGCATTGCCGCCGCGACCGCCACGATTCAGCAGATCTATGCCGATTATTTCTTCCCGGAAATGAAAGCCAGTTGGGCCAGTTATCCGGACAACGTGGGCCACATGATCTGGCCCGGATGTTTCCGCTGCCACGACGGTTTGCACAAGACCGAGGACAAGAAACGGACTATCAAGGCCAATGATTGCAACACCTGCCACACGATCCTGGCGCAAGGTGCCGGCGACGAACTGAACAAGCTTTCGCCCGGCGGCCAGAAATTCATCCATCCCGGCGGGGACTTGGACGACAATCCGACCTGCATTGACTGCCATAATGGCGGGCCGTAGATAATTCGCAATCGAAGCCCCGCGAGCCGCAGAAAGCCCTACACCCGCAACCCGAATAAGCCAGGCGAAAGCCTGATTCGGTTTTCGGGAATTCGGAACCACCCGGCACTTGACCGCAAAACAAGTACATTGCCCGGATGACTTGTTCCCGTTAACGCCGGAATGAATCTGTGTGAATCTGCGCCAATCTGTGGAAGGAATCCGGCCATGAATCCCACGGTCAACGCTGCTTTGACCGCAGATTTCTGCAGATGAACCCAGAAAAAATGCAACCATCTAAAACTCGGTCGAAGTTTTTAGCGGGTAAGGCTTGGGAACCGTGCGATCTGAAGACGGGCCAACGGATGGAGTAATGACCTGCGGCTGGGTTTGCGAACCCTCCAGCGCGGGCCTTCCTCACGACGCTGGTTACGTTTCTCCCTCTCGGCGTTGGCAGAGTCTGCGGAGCCGATGAGGAGGTCAATAATCGGCAGACCCTTATTTGCCAATCAAAAGGCAAGAAGCGTGGATTGATTCTTTTCTCGATTTGTGCTTGAGTTGGTTTCAGTTCTGAAAGCGGGTAGTTTCCGGCAAATCGATTCTGTTTGGTTGGCTTATGAAAGTGGCTTCCACCAGAGGACAGCAGTTGAACGGGCCGATAAAGGCAGTTTCTTTGGCTCCAAGGCAATCCCTATACTTCAATGCCGCTTCACCAACAATACCGGACAATAAGAAGGAAGAGTAGACTACCAAGCCTGGCCCTAAACACTCGAACAAGTTGAACTCCATGAAAACCACCCTTCGCTTGATTCTCACGCTCACCTTCGCGCTGGCAATGCTGAATGGACCCGCTGCAAACGGATTGACCGTCACCAACTTTTCCATGCCCTTGCTTGCCCTCAATGGAAGCGCCACTGCCACCAGCAACGGAACGGTGCTGATACTGACGCCCGCACAGGCCAGCCAAGCCGGCAGCGCATTTCTGCCGGTAACCCTGCCTGCCGACCTCACCTTCAGCACCGCCTTCCAATTCCAATGGAGCAATGCCGGGGGCGCCCTCGGGGCCGACGGCATGGCTTTCGTCCTCCAAGCGGCCGGTGCCTCGGCGCTGGGGGCTTCCGGCGCCGGCTTGGGTTACGGCGGCATTGCTCCCAGCCTGGCGGTTGATTTTGACACCTACAACAGTAATCACGTGGCCTTCAATACCAACGGAACGCTCTACGATTCCATTGCCGTGACGATACCCACTTCTTTGGACAACTCGAACATCTGGTATGCGTGGGTTGACTACACTGGCACCAACGGCCTGCTGGAACTCAGATTGGCGGAGACAAACACGCGCCCGGCGATGGCCACACTTTCGCAAACCAACTTTAACCTCGCAGCGTTATTAGGCACGAGCAACGCGTTTGCCGGGTTCACGGGGGGGACCGGGTTGGGTTACAACAATCAAGACGTGCTGGCGTGGACATTTACCACCCCTCAAGCTTTTCTCCCACAGAGCATCACCAACTTCCCCGCCATCGGCAATCACGCGACTAGCGACTCGGTCAGCCTCAGTGCGTCGGCCTCGTCGGGGTTGCCGGTGAGTTTCAGCGTGGCGGCCGGTCCAGGCGTCATCATCGGCGGCACCACTCTCACCTTCACCGGTCCGGGCTTGGTTTCGGTAGTGGCCGCGCAAGCCGGCAACGCGGATTGGGAACCGGCGGCATCGTTGACCAACACCTTCCAAGTCAAAAACACCCAGACCATTACCTTTGCGCCCATCGGCACCCAAATCGTCAGCAATCTCCTCGCGCTGAATGCAACCGTGTCGTCCGGTTTGCCCGCGACCTTCACGCTGCTTTCCGGGCCGGCCATCTTATGGAATGGAACCAATCTCAGTTTCACTGCTCACGGGTGGGTGTCGGTGATGGCGGCCCAAGCCGGCGATGCCAACACCTGGCCGGCCACGCCCGTCACGAACACCTTCCAGGTTCTGGCGCTTTACACGCTGACCGTGGTGTCGCCCTTGGGCACATCCAGTCCAGGCGCCGGACCGAATATCTTTGTGGAAGGGACGACCTTGACGCCGCAAGGAATTCTGCCGCCAACGATCACGGACGGCATCATCACCCAGTTTTTGTGCTTGGGCTGGGCCATGACGGGCAACGCGCCGTTTTCGGGAAACCTTGGCAGTTTCACCATGACGATGACCAACAACGCGACGTTGACGTGGTTCTACACCACCAATGTTTATTTCCACGACGATTTCGAGTCGGGTTTCGGCAATTGGAGCCACACCGGCACTTGGGGGTTGGACACCTCCAGCTCCGTGTCGCCTACTCACTGCGCCACTGACAGCCCCGGTGCCTACTATACCAACAACACGGACACGGCCATGAGCATGACCAACGCCATCAACCTCACGGGCATGGCGCACCCGTCACTGCATTTCTGGACCAAGTATGATTTGGAGGACACATACGACTTTGTCTATGTTGAGGGAAGCACCAATGGCGGCGCGGCGTGGTTCCAGCTTCCCGGTGCCACCTATACCGGCACCGAAACGGCATGGACGGAGCAGCAATTCGATCTTTCCCCCTGGGGTGCAGCCACGACTTTCAAAACCCGCTTCCATATTGTGACGGATGCCTCGGTCGTCGCGGATGGGTGGTATGTAGACGACGTTCACATTGGCAATGCGCCGGACGCTCTGACCGCCCAACCCGCAACGGCCACGGCCAACTCCGTCACCCTGAACTGGACGGCCTCCAACATCGGCGATTTTGCCGGTTACCGCATCTACCGTTCCCTGAACTCCTCTGGCCAGCCCTGGTTGACGGGAGTACTAATCGGCACGGTCAATGAACAGGACGCCGCCACATTTGTGGACATGACCGTGGCCCCCAAAACCCATTACTATTATCAAATTGTCGTGATGGACGTGGGCCAGCTCTTCGCCTTCAGCGGCGTCATCCCGGCCACCACCGCCATCGGCATGGACTACCCGTTTGTGGACAATGCCGAGGCGGGCGGCGGAGACTGGGCGGCGGACGCTCCGTGGACCCTGGCCACGGACACTTATGTTTCGCCTACGCACTCCTGGGAAGATTCGCCGGGCACGAGTTTCACCAACGGCATCGCCGGACAATCCCTCACGCTATCTTCGCCGATGAGTTTTGTCAGCGCGGTCAACCCGGTGCTGACCTTCTGGCATAAATTCGCGCTGAACCCCGGAACCTATGTGAATGTGGAAGCTTCAACCAACTCCGGCGCTGGCTGGTCACTGCTAGGTTCTTTTAGCGGCAATTCGAGTGGATGGATTCGCGGGCGGTTTAGCCTCGCCAACTACGCCGGTCAGCCGAACGGCGTGCTGGTGCGCTTCCGGCTGACCAGCAGTCCGGGCACAGTTGCCGGCACTTGGAACATTGACGACATCTCGGTCACGGAAGGATTGGCCACGGTTACACCTGTGACCGCAAGCCAAGTGACCGGCAATACGATGCAACTCGCCTGGCCAGCCAATAACCAGGGGGCTTTTAGTCATTATGCCATTTATCACGACACCAACGCGGCGGTAAGCATCAACTCGCCGCTGGCCACAGTTATCACCAATCAAAACACAATCACTTATACTGTCACTGGATTGGCTCCCAACACGACCCATTACTTCCAAGTTTATGCTGTTAACGTGTTTGGGGGCTATTCACTGGATGCGTCAGTGCCCGCATCGGCGACCACCACATTGTTAACCGAGCCGTTCACCGACAGTTTTGAGGAAACGACACCTTATAACTTTTTCACGACCGGCCAGTGGGGCCTGACGTCATTGACCAGCCACTCCGGAACCAACTGCCTGGCGTCCTCGCCCAATGGAAACTACACGGCCAATGGCGACGACAACGCGCAGACGGCGTTGAATCTGCGGTCGGCGTCGTGGCCGGTGTTGACCTTCTGGGACCAATACGCGCTGACCCCGAACACGCGCGCGGCGGTGGAGGTGGGCGGGTATTCGATTTATGATGTAAACGGGACGCAGACGGGCTGGCATCCGGAGGCGGTGGATCTGACGTGGTGGGTGGGGCAGGCCGATTTGCCGATCCAGTTCCGGCTGCGGCGGTGGAACAACGAGCAGGCGGCGGGCTGGAATATTGACGACGTGAGTGTCACCGAGCATGTGCCCGTGCCGCTGAGCTATCCCTTTTATGACAGTTTTGAGAACGGGCTGACCAACTGGATCCCGGCCAACTGGCACCTCGTGACGGGCAGCGCCTACGACGGGACCAACAATGTAGCGGCGGATGTGGCCGATGACAGCAACGTGAATCGGGAAGACCAGCTGTTGTCGCTGGCGGGATGGATCAACCTGAGCAACGCGGTCAATCCGCAGTTGGTGTTCTGGTATCAGGGGTATTCCGACGGCTGGTCGGGCGTGCAGGTGGTCACGACCAACGGGAACCTGACGACGGTGTGGAATGGCGGCGGGGGCTGGACGGGCTGGACGCGGGCGCAGGTGTCGCTGGCGGGCTACCTCAACCAGCCCATCCGGCTGATCTTCTACAGCATGAATTTCGACCAGTTGCAACTGGATAAG
>Ga0316217_10004711_pt1 | contig 14551 bp, 14 predicted proteins | sample 1anoAmetaG_FD_203633 | JGI IMG/M metagenome (GOLD analysis project Ga0316217, IMG submission 203633) | Freshwater microbial communities from Trout Bog Lake, Wisconsin, USA - 1anoA | ecosystem: Environmental > Aquatic > Freshwater > Lake > Hypolimnion/Profundal zone | place: USA: Wisconsin... | reverse complement strand
AATTATCTCGCGGATATGGATTGGTCTAAATTGACAAGCGAGCGCACTGCCGAAATTACCAAGTTAAACAAAACGCTTGAGGAACAGATTGCGCTGACAGCAGATATAGGTAAGCAGATTTCAAAGTTACTGGAAATCGGCAAGGCCACAGGGGACATAAGTGAAATAGCCAGCCAAATAAAAGACTTAAACGCGAGTCGAGACGAGGCCAACAAAGCCACCGAGATTATCCGCCAAGAGATACTTGCTAAAGGCATCTTCAATCCAGAAAAAGCCGCCGCAACCATCAGGGAATTTGCCGACGCAAAGGACGACCCGGCAAAGCGTAAGCTATTACGGGGAACGATTCGGTCACAAATGGACCGAATCGAATTGTTTCGCGCCATGCCAGAAGCGTTGGCAAACACTCTAGGCGGAGGTTTAAAATACGGGCTACAAAAGAAATTTAACAACGACCCCAGGCAGACGGAGGATGTTAAACGGCGGCGCGACATTTTGAAAATGCGCTGTGTCCGAATTGTATTCCATAACGGCAAAGAGCGATGGATCGTTGAATCAGGCAAGAAGACACAATTGGCAATCAGAATTGATGAAGGGATGCAAGACTTGCCGAAAGGAAGAACCTCGATTGTATATGATGAGTTTGGCACGGCCTTTGTTGACAAGAGTATTTACAATCCCGCTGCGGGCAGGGCTATAAAGGCCGATATGTTCAAAGAACGAGAGAAAGCCCAATTCAAAGCAGAAGTCGAATCATGGGAAAAGTCTTTGAAAAAACAACCGCCAAAGGTTTTGACGCGGGAAATACTTAAAAAAGCAAACAAAGTAAAACGATGAAAACAAATAGATACTTATTCGCCTTTTTTATGGGTGGGTTGCTAGGCATTTTGATTCGCGCCTTGAAGCAAAGGCGTCAGTGTGTCCAGCAGACGCACCGGCCACCCGTCATTCAACGCAAGCCGATGATGAAGAGAAACACAAGCCAGTTGCCACCGCACATCTGGAATTAAGAACCATCATTTGAAATCAAATTCGCTCTGACTGCTCGGTTCCGGCAATTCAGTCCAATGCCATATCCGTAATTCTTCGCAATAATTGCAAACAACAAGCCCGGTGTCCAGATAGCACCAATCATCGGCAGACTTATCAAAATAAATCACATCGCAGACAGGGTTCACATAACCGCCCCTATCATCGTGATAACCGACTTGAGCCAGCACCACAAACGGCGAACCGTCCTTCGGAGGGAGCGAGGATTTCCAGAGGCATTTAGATTTTTTACTCATAGTTTTTAATATCAATACACTTCGCCCTACTGGCGTTTTCCTTATCCTCTAACAATGAAAACAAGGCTTCGGCGGATTGCATCCCGTGAAGCTGGCGGTGCAAATACATAAGTAGATGTCGCGGTTGAAGTTTATCGCCGAACTTCAAGCGAAGGTTCTCGGCACGACGAAGCAAATCGTTTAACTCCGCGTGTTCGACGTTGTCGAGAATGTGGCGCAAATCGGACAAATGCAACATGGCGAGACGCACCGCCCAATTCACATCCTGCTCATCAATGACATTATTTTCCTTACCGAGTAAAAAATGATAAACCAAAGCATATTTGAACGCGCGGAACTCGATACGCCGGACGAAATCGGCAGTTATTCCCTCGCGCCCCATTATTTCCCACGCATCACATAGTTTCCGGCGCGCGTCAGGAGAGAATACATAATCTTTATGAACAGTTGTCGTGCAGGTCTTGCGGAACTCATCGGCGATGCGTTGCAGGTTAATCCCATCTAAAATCGCATAACGACGCGAAAAAACATCGCGCTCGCTGTCCTTCGGGCAATATACAAACGCGATGCGTTGACATAAGCCGCTACTCCAATCATCGCGCGAAAGCTTACTGTGAAAGTTCGCACAAACCGTTGTGCCAAGAATTGAAAGACAAGAATCTTTTATCACCAGCGTTGACGCCTTTAGCCGTTTTGAAAGTGTGGCGTGATCGTAACACATAAGCACGACCCTCGGCGTGGCTTGATGCGTTTCCGTCTTCGTCTGCGCCCAAAACTCGCCGAACTCCTCACACCACCAAAACACTGGCTTACCCTCATTCTCCTTTAATTCCGCCAATAAACCTGCGGTGCTGCCCGCGTCGTTTATCACATTCGGCTTCCATCCACCCATTTCAAATGCGCGCAATACTTTACCAACGGCAAAGGATTTCATCTCGCCGGAACCCGCGAGCATAACCGTGTATAAATCTGGACAAATCACTTGTCCGTCGCCCATAAGAATTCGCGCACCGCGTTCGCACAAATACTGCGCACAAAGCGAAAAGGTTGCGAAAAATGGAATCTCGCACGCGATGGGAGTCTCACGAAGAAACTCCGAAACAACAACTTCCAGCAAGGACGCGGGCGGCGTCGCCACCACGCCGCGCCAAAGCAAACGCTCCTTCGCAAATAAAATTAATCGCAAGACATTTCGCGTATCTTTACACGACAACATCCGCGATAAAAGTCCATTTACACCTTTATCACGAACCAACCGCTTACTGTGTTTTCGCATTTTCTTTATCTTACCCATAAACATCGTCAACAAATAATCCCCATCCCTTCTTAACCACTTGATAAATCACATTGAAAGTTGTTGCGCGCAGTTGAAGCCGGGCGTCAACTGCGCGTCAACAAACCATCAAAACGGAACCTCCTCCAATTCCGCGAAGTCGATGATTTCCTCACCGAAGCGACCACCATTCGCCCAAGGCGCGACGTTTATCTTACATGGGCGACCAATCAAAGATGCCGCGCCGGTTTCGTCTGTTATCCCCAGCGCATCCATCAATGCCTCTTTTTTTCTCGCGAGCTTACCGCTCTGGACAAGCGGTATTGTCGCGATGAATGTTTCCCCCGATCCAATCTCCGCTGTGACTTTCAAAATGCGGAGCGTGTTGTTTTTCGACGGAAATTCTTCCGTCGCCTTTATTACAGCCTTGTGCCATCCATAAGATGATGGCACAAACTGATTATCATTTTCATTTTTCATTTTATTTACCTTTTATTTTCCGGCTCATCTAGGCTTATACGCCTCACAAGAGAACATATAAAAATGAAGAGCCTACTTTACCATAGGTAGGATGAGACAATTTCCAACTGTTATTTTTGATAAATATTTTAGGCAATTAATATAGCGATATTCCCTTATGTCATATCCTGTGTGACTGCTTTTTGTGCCGTCGCTTTCGGCTTATCCGCCTTTGGAATTATCACCGGCGGTTTAGCCGCACTCGGCTTTGATGTCCGCACCCGAATCAATTCACCAATCAGCGCACTAACCGAGTTTAATTGAGGGCATTTGAATTCGGGCATACCGCCGTCTTCCGCTTCCGATTTCTTGCAGGGCTTTGATGTCAGCAGATAAAGTATCAGCCACATCGCTTCCGTTTCTTCCAGTTGCAGGGCAAGCAATTCGTCTTTCAACCGACGAAGAATTCGCCGCTCCTCTGGTGTTAGGCTCTGGGGCGTTATGCCCCGGAGGTATTCTGTGAGCGTCGCAACGCTCGCCACTACTGGATTTAATTTCATTTTTTTCCCTTTCTCTGTTTATTGTGCGTTCGCGGATTTTGCGTTGTTTGTAGAGGAATACGCGCGTGTTCCCCCTTTGATACCAAGGAATCTTTTCGAGTTCTTCCAGCGGCATAGCGGCCAGTTCTGCCGCCAACGTCAGTCGTGCCAATGGATAAGCATCGTGAACCGCCTTGCGATGTTGCTTGCGCCCCGGTTGCACCAGCTTGGCAAGGTCTTTCGTGATCCAAATCATTGACTGCATTTCGCGTAACATCGTCGGCGTCCAATGCAGTGACCGTTCGGAATCCGAGTTGCACACAATGAGGTGAATGTGCGGATGTTTTTTGTCCGTATGGACAAATGCGAGCGAAGCGCATCCCGGCGCATAAGTTTTCAAAAACAGGAAAGCCAGCCGTCGCAAAATGCGAAATGCCGCCCGCCGTTTCTCCGGGTCGGATTCATCCGCCCCGGACAAGACAATATGCTTGGCTAGTTCCTTGCTACGGCCTCCGTGGTGATGTCGCAACAGGTTGTCCCTCATCGCCGCAGGGTTGGCCGTGTTCGACGCTCCTACGAGGCCACAGGCATCCACCGACGCTACACGGCTCTTTCCGTCATCAAATTCTTTTTCACCGCGCCCTTCACCGAGGCAATGTTTAATTAAGGACAGACATTTGCCACGCCCACGGTCGGTGGATTTCTTGATATAAACGCAAACTTTCATTTTAACAGGCTCGACAGGAGCGACACACAATTATTTAGTGCCGCTTCATTAACCGTGCTTCCGTGACTTAACTTGAGACTTTGATTTATCAAAGTTCCGAGATTCGTGAGCTCGCGCCGCATGGCGGCGAGTTCAGCCAAATCTATGTTGCCAGCCGACGCCATCACCAAGGCGACCGCCTTTGCGCGAATACTCGGCGGCAATGCCAGCCAGCGAGCGGCTTGACTGCGCGGTAAACGCACGCGGAGTTGTATTGAGTTTTTCATATCAGCTTGAAATGTTCTCCCCTTTGTCCGTGCAAATTAGCAAAAGTGTCTCGTCCTTCGGACTGACACTTTGCAATTTGCCAAAAGGAACTGCGTTCCCTTTGGAATCCCTGGCCCACTGCCCAGTCAAACATTCGGCAAACACCCGCGCCAATGCGCGGGGTGATGTTCGACGGAGCAGTGATTTTTTCAGCGCGACTTGTAAGTCGGCTGTTATATCGGAAACGAGCGCGCCATAAACGGACGCCGGAAGTTTAGCCGCGCCCATAGCGGATAATTTAGCGCGGAGTTCAGAGTCAAAATATGTCTTCATACTGGAATTATATGCCCCTCCCCCTGTCGCTGGCATTTATTTGAAAAATTTTTATCGTGCCGTTATAGAAATTAAGCCCCCGATAAAAACATGGACAAGCGGCACGCACATTGCTTTTATGGCGGCGTATGAGCAAAACATTGACCGCAGTTGATTATCGCCGCGTCGCGGCGATCCAAGCCAAGATTGACGAGCTTGAAGCAACCAAGCAGAAAATCTTGGCTGGCGTTACCGTTGGCAAAAAAGTGAAGGCGGCTACGAAGAAGGGCAAAAAGCCCGTTTCCGACGCCAGAGCAAAGGCGCAAAAGAAACGGCGCGCTCGCGAAAAAAGGGAAGCGAAACTTGCCGCCGCGAAGAAGCCCGTTGAAAAAAAGGCTTGAGGCGGAGGATTTCCGCCGGGGCGGACGGGCGAAACCCCGCTCCGACCACCCAGCCCGACCATTAAACAGGGCGTAATGGTCATTTACGCGCGTCCCCATTTTGGAATCGTCGTCTTAAATGTGGAAATTCTTCATTTCTCCACCGCGCTCATTTCTTCCGCGTTGCCTAAATAGTTCAAAATCAATAGGCTCGTTGTCGCCCTTGATGATTTCCCAGACTGGACGCGCCGAACGGACGGGAAAATTTGAAGTTTCGCGGGTATTTCCGCATCATCGGGGAGCAACCAGCGATGAAACAGACCATCCACGACATCCTTGAACATTTCCGCGCGGAAGCGGAAAGCAACCGGGAACTCGGCGACAAATTTGAACGGCTCATCGCCACGTTCCTGACAAAAGACCCCCTTTACGCGGAACTGTATAGCGACGTATGGCTCTGGCAGGAATGGCCGGGACGCGGACATAAACCCGACACCGGCATTGACATCGTAGCCCGCGAGCGGGCAACCGGCGATTTTACGGCGGTGCAGTGCAAGTTTATAGATCCATCGCACTATCTGCAAAAGGAGGACATCGATTCATTCTTTACCGCGTCTGGTAAAGCACCTTTCACGCGGCGGCTGATTGTTTCCACGACGGATAAATGGAGCAAGCACGCCGAGGACGCTTGTAACAACCAGCAAATTCCCGTTTTCCGGTTGCGGGTTCAAGACCTCGATGAAAGCCCGATTGATTGGGCGGACTTCAATATAAACCGCCCGCAGGACATAAAGCTCAAAAAGAAAAAGGAAATCCGGCCACACCAAAAGACCGCGCATGATAAGGTTCTCGCCGGATTCAAGCAGGCCGACCGGGGCAAGCTCATCATGGCTTGCGGCACGGGCAAGACATATACCGCGCTTAAAATCGCGGAGTCATTTGTCCCGCAAGGCGGCAATGTTCTTTTCCTTGTCCCCTCGATTTCGTTGCTGTCGCAGACCTTGACCGAGTGGACAGCCGAGGCGAAGCGGCCATTAAGCAGTTTCGCCGTTTGTTCCGACGCCAAGGTAGGAGCCAAGAAAAACGAGGAGGAGGACATCACCGCCCACGACCTTGCATTTCCGGCGCACACCGTCGCCCGGTTGCTGGCGAAGCAAATCGCGGGCATTAAAAGCATCCGCAAGGATAACATCACAGTCGTCTTTTCCACCTATCAGTCAATCGCGGTTGTGGCGGAAGCGCAGAAATTCGGCGCACCAAAGTTTGACCTCATCATTTGCGACGAAGCCCACCGGACAACGGGCGTCGAGCAGGACAGCAAGGACTTTTCCAGTTTCGTCGCCGTCCACAAGGCCGACTACATCAAAGCCAGCAAGCGGCTTTACATGACGGCCACGCCGCGCATTTACGACGACACATCCAAGGGCAAGGCCAAGGACGCGGACATCCAGCTTTATTCGATGGACGATGTTGAGCTTTACGGCCAAGAGTTTTACCGGCTCGACTTTTCCGAAGCCGTCAGCCGCGACCTGTTATCCGACTACAAAGTCATGGTATTGGCGGTTGACGAGAAATTCGTCAACAAGGCTTTCCAGATTCAACTCGCCGACAAAAATAATGAATTAAACCTTGAGGACGCGGTTAAAATCATCGGTTGCTACAACGGACTTAAAAAACGAACCATCAAGACGGACGGCGACGGGAGCGAAGCCATTGACCCCACGCCAATGCGCCGAGCCGTTGCGTTTAACCGCTCGATTAAGGACTCAAAGAAAATCGCCGACCTGTTTGCGGGCATCATTAAGCAGGTCGAATCCGGCGACGACGACGCCAAGCCCGATTTTCTGAAATGCGAAGTCGCCCATGTTGACGGCACATTCAACGCCTTGCTCCGTAACGAAAAACTGCAATGGCTTAAAGCCGACACCACCCGCGACGGGAACATTTGCCGCATCTTGAGCAACGCCCGGTGCTTATCGGAAGGCGTTGACGTGCCAGCGTTGGACGCGGTTATATTTCTTAACCCGCGCAATTCCGTTGTTGATGTTGTTCAATCGGTCGGGCGCGTCATGCGTAAGGCGCAGGGCAAGCAGTATGGCTATATCATTCTGCCCATCGGCATCCCCGCCGACGTGCCGGCGGATGAAGCATTGGCCGACAACGACCGATATAAAGTCGTGTGGCAGGTTTTACAGGCGTTGCGCGCCCACGATAACCGCTTCAATGCCATCATAAATCAGATTGAGCTAAACAAGGAGCGCACCAATCAGATCCAAATTATCGGCGTAGGCGACCCGCGTGAGCAGAGCCAGAACGCCCTGCATGATGCCGCCGTCCAGACCGCTTTTGCCTTTCCGCACCTTGAAGATTGGGAAAACGCCATCTTTGCAAAGATTGTCGTCAAATGCGGCAATCGGCGGTATTGGGAATCCTGGGCGCAGGATGTCGCCAAGATAGCCGAGCGGCACGTCACGCGAATCAAAGCGTTGCTTGAAAGCTCCGATGCCACCTATCGGAAGAAGTTCGACAAATTTCTCAATGGCTTGCGAAAGACATTGAACCCAAGCATAAGCGAGGAAGACGCCATTGAAATGTTGTCGCAACATCTCATCACCAAGCCGGTGTTTGACGCGCTGTTTGAAGGCTACGAATTCACGAAGCACAATCCCGTTTCCAAGACGATGCAGAAGATGCTCGACTTGCTTGAAGAACAGGCATTGGACAAGGAGACGGAGACGCTTGAAAAGTTTTATGAGAGTGTGCGCGAACGGGCGCGCGGCATTGACAACGCCGAGGGCAGACAACGCATCATCGTCGAGCTATACGACAAGTTTTTCAAAACCGCGTTTCCGCGCATGGCGGAACGGCTGGGCATTGTCTATACGCCGATTGAAGTCGTGGACTTCATGCTCAAAAGCGTTGACGATGTTTTGAAATCCGAATTCGGCGTTGGCTTGACCGCCGAGAATGTCCACATCCTCGACCCGTTCACCGGAACCGGCACATATATCGTGCGGTTGATTCAGAGCGGAATCATTGACGACAAAGACCTCGTAAGAAAATTCCGGGGCGAGCTTCACGCGAATGAAATCGTCTTGCTGGCGTATTACATCGCCGCAATAAACATCGAGGAAGCCTTTCACGGTCGAGTCAAAAAGGATTACGAGCCGTTTGAGGGCATTGTTTTAACCGACACGTTCCAGCTATCGGAAGGCGAGGGGCAGTTTGCCGATGAAAATTTCCAGACCAACAGCGAACGCGCCACGCGCCAGAACAAGCGGGACATCCGCGTAATCACCGGCAACCCGCCGTATTCCGTGGGGCAAAGCAGTCAGAACGATAATAACCAAAACGTCAAATACCCACATTTAGACGGGCGCATTGAACAGACCTACGCCGCTCATTCGACATCCACAAACATAAACAGTCTTTATGACTCGTATATTCGCGCCGTCCGCTGGGCAAGCGACCGCGTGAAGGACAAAGGCATAATCTGCTTTGTCAGCAATGGCTCATTCATTGACAACAATGCAATGGACGGTTTGCGAAAATCTTTAACAGATGAATTTGCGGCAATTTACTGTTTTAATTTACGCGGCAACCAACGGACTTCAGGGGAAACTTCAAGACAAGAAGGCGGCAAGATTTTCGGTTCGGGGAGTCGTGCTCAAATTGCAATAACGCTTCTAGTCAAAGACCTTGAACGAAAGGGGAAATGCCAACTTTACTATTACGACATTGGCGATTATTTAAGCCGCGAGGAAAAACTTAAAATCGTCACCGAGTTTGGCAGTATCAAAAGCATCAAATGGAGCAAGATTATCCCGAACAAAAACCACGACTGGATTAACCAGCGTGACCCCGCGTTTGAAAAGTTTATTCCGGTCGGGGACAAGGAAAATGACAACGCCCAAACCATTTTTGAAAACTATACGAGGGGAATAGCCACGTCGCGGGATGCTTGGGCATACAATTTTTCAAAGAAGGCACTTGCCGCAAATATGTCGCGCATGGCGGCTTTTTACAATCAGCAGGTCGAAAGTTACCGCAAATTGACCAAGGGAAAATCCAAAGATGACCGGCCAGCATTGGACGATTTCATTGATAACGACTCGACAAAAATTAGCTGGTCACGCGGATTACGAAACGATTTAGAGCGGCTTGTTCCCCGCGAATACAAGGCGAGCGCGATTGTATCAGCGATATATCGCCCTTATTGCAAGCAATGGGCGTATTTCGACAAGCATTTCAACGACATGATTTATCAGATGCCGCGCATCTTTCCAGAGCAGGGCATTGAAAATCTTGTCATTTGCATGACTGGCGTTGGCAACCGAATTGGCTTTTCGGCGGTGATGGCAAATTGTCTGCCCGACTTGCACATGGCTGATGTCAACGGAGCAAGCCAGAACTTTCCGCTTTATCTTTACGAGAAGCCCGATAACGCGGACACAGAGCCGGATTTGCCAATGCAAGGCGGAGGGCAGAAGGTGAACGGTTACAATCGCCGATATGCAATTGGCGATGCAATGCTCAAGTTATTTAAGTCAACCTATCCCGGCAAAGCGATAACGCAGGAAGATATTTTTTATTATGTCTATGGCATCATTCATTCGCCGGAATACAGGACGCGGTTTGTTGCCGATTTGAAAAAGATGTTGCCACGCATCCCATTCGCACAGGACTTTTGGGCGTTCAGCAAAGCCGGGCGCAAGCTGGCAGACATCCATTTAAATTATGAGACGGCGAAGCCGTATGCGGCAAAGGAGCAACGGGACGAGCTGGTTTTAGATCCAAAGAAACTTTTCATCGTCGAGAAGATGCGTTTTGGCAAGGACGGCAAGGAAACCGACAAGACCAAGATTCAATACAACAGCCATATCACCTTGACCGGCATCCCGCTTGAAGCCTACGAATATGTCGTCAACGGCAAGCCGGCGATTGAATGGATAATGGAGCGTTACCAATTTACAAAAGACAAGGACAGCCAGATTATCAATAACCCGAACGAATGGGCGGCAGAACACGACGACCCGCAGTATATCTTGAACCTGCTAAAGCGGATTATCACCGTCAGCCTCGACACCATGAAGATTGTCAATTCGCTTCCGCCGCTTAACGAACGAACCACTTAACCACTATGGAATTATCTGACACATTTAGAAAATCCGCGAAATCGCTTATGCAGGCGATTCAAGGCGATTTAGCAAAGCAAGGCGTCGAACTAGACCTTATCGCAGACGTTGATTTTGAAGACCCACGATGTCACATTTTGGTGGGCGAGTATTTCGGCGCACCAATCCATGTGCAAGTTACCAATCGGCTAAACAAGCTCGATGTCACATGGGGGCCATACCTTGTGGATAAAAAGGGTCTGGTCTATCACCGGTTTTCGGCATATTCCTACGAAAAGCTAATGAGCCGGTTGCTAAAGCACATCAAGCAGAGCAACGCCAAGTATCGTGGCGTAAAGGCGATTGAGGAATGGTTCAAATGGGTGCATGGCGATAAAACGCTTCAAAAGAAATTTCCGTTGTATCAAAAAATTATCCGTGGCGAACTCACGGACATTGTTATCGGCAACGGACTTCATGTTCCCATCCCGGACAGTGTAAAAAAAATGATTCGTAAGTAACGCGCCAGAAGACAACGCCGTTTGACCGACCCGCGCGGCTTCCCCCGCGCGCAGACTGCGGGCTTTATTCTCCGCTTCGCCTTTGGCTACTCTCCGATAAACACCACAGACTGCGCTCGCCCCACGGCGCAGACTTGGAAATTTCTTTCGACACCGCTCCGCTCCGCTTTTTGTCCTCACGCTTTCAGCGACCATTTCCCCTACGCTGGCGTTCAGCCAAACGCTCCACTTCGCTAATGTCTGCATAAACTCCCAAGACTGCCGGTTTGTAATGGCTCCCATTGGTCGCACAGAACAGACAAGACCGTTTCCAGTGCCTTTTTAATTGCCTCTCTCATCTTTTCGCCTCACAGCCCGACTTCACCGGGGGGATGGACGCGAACCTTGAAAGGAATCCCTGCTATCCGCCCCGGCTACGCGGGCTTTTTTGTGAAGGCGAAAATCCGAGAGAGCAATTCGACAAAATATAAAAAAAGCACATTCCAACTATGAATACACAAACAAACAATTTCAGGCTCTTAAACCGGAAAGCAAATTCGACAAAGCCAACACCGGAGGTCAGCAAATATATTGTAATCCAGTTGCATGACCGCGAGCAGGTTGTCGCGTTTCCACACGCGATTAAGCACATTGAGGCTTTTGACGCAGTTAAGCGGCAACATCCCACAGCCAAGGCAATTTCAGCCGGATTTTATCTTTATGACGACGGCACGCTCTGGACGGGAGGAATCAGCGACAGCCTTAACCTTGTTTCCCGAAACTTGGATCACGGGCTTGTCATGGAGTTTTTGACCGGCGGCGACCGCCATCAATGGCAATTAACAACCACCAATTAACCGACACAGCTTTATGAAAAACCAATCCATTTACGAGAACATCACCCAGCGCATCATTGACCTTTTAGAAACTGGCAATGTGCCGTGGCATAAGCCGTGGACAGCCAAAGCCGCTTTTCCCCGCAATTATGTGACAAAGAAGGCATACCGGGGCGTAAATGTCCTTCTATTGCACGCAATGGCGTATGAATCGCCGTTTTGGATGACCTACAAACAAGCCGCCGAGCTTGGCGGCAATGTTCGCAAGGGAGAGAAGGCTTGCCCCGTGGTATTCTGGAAACAACTTGAACTTGAGGACAAAGAAACCGGCGAGCTTGAGAAAATTCCAATGCTCCGCTTTTACTTTGTGTTCAATTTGTCCCAATGCGAGAACATCAAAGACATTGCCAATGCTCCGCAGGTGCAGACCACGACCACCGAAGCCGCCGAGATTGTCGAGCAGATGCCCCAACGCCCCGCCATTAAACACGGGATGCGGAAGGCGTTTTATTCACCGGGCGAGGACTATATCGGCTTGCCGGACGCAAAGAACTTTGAGAGCGAAGCCGCATACTACTCGGTTTTATTCCATGAAATGATTCACAGCACCGGCCACACATCACGCTTGAACCGCCCTACACTCACGACAAAGGCCGGATTCGGCGCGTCCGATTACTGCCGGGAGGAACTCATCGCCGAGCTCGGAGCGTCGTTTCTTTGTGGACAGGCCAGCATCACAACGCCCAGCCTCATTGAAAATTCAGCGGCTTATCTTCGCGGCTGGCTTGAGGCGTTGAAGAACGACAAGACGCTCATTGTCCAAGCGGCGGCACAAGCGCAACGCGCAACCGACTTTATTCTGGCGAAAAAGTTCGGCGAGGCATCCGCATGATGCCAGCTTGAGAACTGACCGCGCTCTTTTGGGAGCGCGGCTTTTCATCTCTCTTGCGCGCGAATCACGCAGTTTGTAAAGTCCAACATTATGACAAACACCGAATTAAATTCCATTTTGAAAAATGCCACTTCTTTTTTAGAAAAAGAATATGCGTCATTCCGTGAAGTTGGTTTCAGTGCAACCCAAAACTGCTTTGTTTATCAATTTGGTTCAGATTTAGATGCTGAAAAGTTTATCCTTTGGAAGCAGGTTCAAGGCAGTTCAAATCGTTTAGAAAAACAGATTTGTCATGCCAATCTTATTGCCGTTCGAGAGTATGTAAAATGAAGCGGTTTGTCCTAGCATTGTTTCTGTCAGTGACCGTTGCGACCGGCACGGACATACAAGTTTTTTTCTCCCCACACGGCGGATGCACCGAGGCGGTTGTAAAAAATCTTCAATCCGCCAGCAACACCGTTTTTGTTCAGGCGTATTCATTCACATCCGCACCGATTGCCAAAGCCCTTGTTGACGCCCACAAGCGCGGCGTGAATGTGACCGTCATCCTCGACAAAAGCCAGCGGACGGAGCGATATAGCGAGGCGGATTTTTTCTTACACGCCGACATCCCAACATTCATTGACGCCAAGCACAACATCGCCCACAACAAAATCATGGTAATTGACGGACACACCATCATCACCGGCAGTTTCAATTTCACGAAAGCCGCCGAGGCTGAAAATGCGGAAAACTTGTTAGTAATTGATGATCCAAAATTAGCCGCGCGCTACGCCGCGAACTGGAAAGCGCACCTTTCCCACTCGGAAAAACTCATTGTAAAATAGCATTACAACAATTTGGAAATAAATTACTTACAACAAATCTGGGTATTCTTACAAAATAATGCACTCGTCGGCCTGCCCGACGCGGCGGTCAAGGAATCCAAGGACCGCGTTTCCACGGCGCTCACCAACTCCGGCTACAAATTTCCGATGGGCAAAACGACCATCAACCTCGCGCCGGCGGATGTTAAGAAAGAAGGGCCGAGCTTCGATCTGCCGATCGCGCTGGGGATGCTGGCCGCGAGCGAACAGCTGGAGACGGACCAGCTCGACGAGTTTGTCGTCCTCGGCGAACTCGCGCTGACGGGCGGCGTGCGGCCGGTGAAGGGCGTTTTGCCGGTGGCCCTGAAGGCGAAGGCGGATGGCAAAAGCGGGATTCTGGTTCCTGCCGAGAACGCCGCCGAGGCGGCGGTGGTGCAAGGCTTGAATGTCATCCCCGTGCAGAACCTCCGCGAAGCCGCGCAGTTTTTGGAAGGCGAAATCCGGATCGCGCCGCGGAAGGTGGACCTCGCGAAAATCTTCGCGCCGCCGGCCGACGACGAGCATGATTTTTCCGAGGTCAAAGGCCAGGAAAATGTGAAGCGCGCCCTGGAGATCGCGGCGGCGGGCGGCCACAACGTCAGAAAATCGTCGCCGCCAGTGGCCGCCCGAAACTCGGCAATTTCACACATGACCGTGATTTGAAGAATGGCAAAGAGGAATGGCTGACCCCGCCGGAAATCATCCGTGCGTTTGGCCCGTTTGACCTTGATCCCTGCGCTCCAGTGAAGCGTCCATGGGAAACAGCCGGAAATCATTTCACCATCGAAGAGGACGGTCTGGCTAGACCATGGCAGGGATTGGTTTGGTGTAATCCCCCTTACGGGCCGAAAACCGGCGACTGGCTGGAGCGTTGCGCCGAGCACGGGAATTGTCTCGCGTTGGTATTTGCCCGGACGGATACCAAGGCATTTCAAAATCACGTCTGGCCGAAGGCCACTTCACTGTTCTTCATCGCCGGTCGGCTTTCTTTCTTTCATTCCAGCGGCGAGCAAGGCGGCACGGCGGGGGCACCGAGCGTTCTGATTGCCTACGGGCCACTGGCCGACCAGCGGTTGCGTGAAATTAAAATTATCGCCGGGCATTACCTCGAAAACCGCCGCGCTCACCCTTTTGGGCTACGC
>Ga0316217_10004710_pt1 | contig 14553 bp, 19 predicted proteins | sample 1anoAmetaG_FD_203633 | JGI IMG/M metagenome (GOLD analysis project Ga0316217, IMG submission 203633) | Freshwater microbial communities from Trout Bog Lake, Wisconsin, USA - 1anoA | ecosystem: Environmental > Aquatic > Freshwater > Lake > Hypolimnion/Profundal zone | place: USA: Wisconsin... | reverse complement strand
CCCTTACGCGACTTCGTCACCGGTCTGTACGATAGTCATCGTCGCGGCCGACCGCCGCCGTCGCTGTTCCAGGGTTAGCCGTGCAGCGCGCTCGCACCGCACCTCGCGCGTGCCGCTAACCTCGTACAGGCCATCTGCCTCGACATCATCGACCACTTCACCCGCTACATTGGCCCCAACAAGTTCAAGGCGCAGATCGTCACCTGCTCCCGTGAGGTTGCCTGCCTCTACAAGGAGACGCTCGACCGGCTGAACGCGCCGCAGTCGGCCATCATCATTTCGGGCTCGAACAAGGATGACGAGCGCCTGGTGAAGCACCACACGAGCGAGGAGGCCAGGAAGTCCCTCATCAACGACCACTTCCTGAAGAAGAACGACGCGCTCTCCATCCTCGTCGTCTGCGACATGCTGCTCACCGGATTCGACGCCCCCGTTGAGCAGGTCATGTACCTCGACGCCCCTCTTCGAGAGCACACGCTTCTTCAGGCCATCGCCAGGGTGAACCGTACAGCGGACGGCAAGACCTACGGCCTGGTCGTCGATTACTGGGGGATCTCCGAGGCCCTCCAGGAGGCCCTGGCCATCTTCTCGCCCACGGACGTGAAGGGCGCCCTGACCCCCAAGGGGGACGAACTGCCCCGGCTCCAGACGAGGCACGCGGCGGCCTTGCGGTTCTTCGTCCGGGTGAAGGACAAGGACGACCTCGACGCCTGCATCGCCATCCTCGAACCCGAGGACGTTCGCTCGCAGTTCGACGAGGCGTTCAAGAAGCTCGCGCAGAGCCTCGACATGCTCCTGCCCGATCCTCGCGCGCTTCCCTACGTCGCGGATGCCCGGTGGCTCGGGAAGATCAGGGCCACGGCGGCGGCGAAGTTCAGGGACGACAAGCTCGACATCTCCGACTGCGGGGCCAAGGTCCGCAAGCTCATCGAGGAGGCTGTGATCGCGGAGGGCATCCAGGTTCTCGTGAAGAAGGTCTCGCTCTTCACGCCGGAGTTCGAGGACAAGCTCAAGTCTCTCAAGAGCGACGACGCCCGTGCCTCTGAGATGGAGCACGCCATCAAGCACGAGATCCACGTCAAGCTTGAGGAGAACCCCGCGTTCTTCTCGTCTTTGCGCGAGCGCCTTGAGCAGATCATCGAGGACCGGAAGGCCAAGAGAATCGACGCGGCCCAGCAGCTCAAGATGTTCGAGGCCATCAAGAACGACATGCGCGGCCATGCGGAGGCCGCCGAGAAGCTCGGGCTCACCGAGACCGGATTCGCCATCTACGGCATCCTCCGAGGGGACGCCCCGATGCCCGTGGCGGAGACGCCAGGGACGCCGTACGGGTCGAAGCCCGACGAGGCGAAGACGGCCCTCGCCTCCCTCCTGGAGGAGCAGCTCGAAGCCCAGGTCTCCATCGTCGATTGGGCCTCGAAGGACGACGTTCAGCGGGAGATGCGTCGGCTCATCAAGAGACAGCTCAGGGCCGCTGGGTTCACCGCCGACAAGATCGACCCCACCGCCGAGAACATCGTGGACCTCATGAAGCGGCGACGCAGGTGAGGGAAGGAGAGATCATGAAACGGTACATCGAGGCATTTCGGGGTGCGTGTGCCACACTCGGCGCAGTCACGGAGCGCGGGGGCGCGTGGTGGCCGAAGAACCAGCCCGAGACGACGGCCCTTTCGTGGGCGATCGGGATCGGGCTCGCACCGGACGACACGCGCTGGGTCTACTCCTGCTGGGGGTCCCGACCCCAGTTGAAGGCGGCGGTGCTCGACGCCTTGGCCGTCCGGTACCGGAAGGCAGGTGAGCCAGGGAGTCCTAACCGTCAAGGTCCAGGCAAGCTCTTCTATCCTCGGCAGTTCATCGTGGACTTCACCACGTACCGCAGGGACGGAAACGCGATCGGGTTGGCTCTGGAGAGCGAGGCTTACGCCGAGCATAGCGTCGGCCAGTCGCTCGTCGATCCAGACCTCGGCTACAATTGGGACTTCGCGAAACTGCTCTACCTTCCCGCGCAGCTTCGCGTGTTCGTCGCCAGGGTGCGAGCTGCTGACCGACGCGAGCTGCTGTGGACAGACCTCGCCGGTATCCTCAGTGACGGGACAGCCTTCCTGCTCGACGCACCGATCGTCGTCTACGTGCTGCCGACGGAGTACAAGGGAGAGCTTACGGTGGGGCGCTGGAACGGACAACAGTTCGAGACCGCTCCCCTTGGTACATGGCAGCATCGAGCGTGATCGAGCGGTCGCAGATCCAGTGGGGGCTGACGACCATCCCGTTCGCCATCCGCAGGACCGGGCGGGCGAAGACCGTCTCCCTGGCCATCGAGGGGCGCGGCTCCCTGGTGGTGACCGCCCCCGAAGGCGCGCCCCTCACCAAGCTGAACGACATCGTCAGGAGGAAGGCCCCCTGGGTCGCCACGCGCATCCGCAAGGTCACCGACCTCCCCCCGCCACCGTCCGAGCGGGAGTTCGTCACCGGGGAGTCCGTCCGCTACATGGGGAGCCAGTACCGGCTGACGGTCTACGAGGTGGACGACCCGACCGACCCTCGGATCTGGCGTGGCCGGTACGAGGTCTCGATCCCCCGAGGTCTGGACGCGGAGGCTCGCCGTCTCGAAGTTCGCCGTCGTCTTGTCGGGTCCCTTTGGGGGCGTGCTGAGCGCGTGCTCTCGTTGGGGGTCATGGCTGTCTGCCGAGGCGAAGGTCTTGAAGCGCCGACCGTCATCGTCTGCGAGCAGAAGAAGCGGTGGGGGAGCTGCGACAAGAACGGCGTCCTCCGGCTCAACTGGCGCATCATCCAGGCTCCCGGCAAGCTCATCGACTACGTCCTGGTCCACGAGGTGGCTCACATCTGCCACCGGAACCACGACCGCAAGTTCTGGGCCTCGGTGGCGAAGTGGATGCCCGACTACGAGGCCCGGAAGGCACGGCTCAGGGAGCTGGGGCCGAGCTTGGTTTGGTGACCCGTGGCCGCCCTCAACGTCCGGCAGTTCGATCCCCCGGTGCGGCCGGGAGAGTCCGAGACGCAGACGGTGGGGTGCCGCCACCGGAACCCCTCTCAACTGCGGCAGGAAAGGGCTCTCCAGCGTCCGCGCCTTCGACCTCGGTCACCCTCCCGAGCGCCGAGGCCGGATCACGCGCTCCCGCCGCCCGTGGGCAGATCCACCGGCACGCCCACGAGCGTCGATCCTCCGGCTGCAACGACGACAACTCGGACGAGCCCCGGTGCGATGGGCTGGGCGACCTCGGGGACGACAGCAGGACTGGGTGGGCTGAAGAGCCGGATCGCGGTCCTCCTCGGGAGCACGGTGATGGTCGTGGGGATCTTCCCGGTCGCGCGCGCTCGGGCCGTCAGAGCGTCAACGTCGAGACCGGGGCTGTCCTTGGCCTGGGCCTGAGCGATGAGCGCACCCACGGGATCGCGGGCGTCCGCTACGACGACCACCAGGTCGTCGATGGCCTCGCCCGAGGTCACGACCTTGGCGAGCATCGCCATGACGCCCTCCACGTTCTCGTGCAGGAGGTCGAGCCGCTTGTTGAGGTTGGCCTGGGTCATGGGGGCGCCTTCGAGAACGTGTAGCAGGTCTGACGCTCGCTGAGTTCGGAAGCCAGGAGCGCCACCATGCTCACGCTCGGGCCAACCCTGGCGGACGAGTTCTGAAATCCTCGTCTTGCTCTCCGCCGTCCCGTCACGACCCCGTCCCCCTCGAACCCCATGCCGGGGACGACCTCCACGGGCTCCCCCACGGGGTCGGCGGCGGCAGATAGTCCAGCGACGACGGAAGGAGGGAGCGCCCGAGCCTCTGCACGACCACTTCCCGTCACTTCGGAGGGAAGCGCTCCAGGACGACGACCACCCCATCGTCCCGAGCATCGTCCACGTCCCCGAGGAGTTGGACGACGACGATCGCCGGGGCGGTCGTCTCGGGGAGGTCGGGCTCGGAGCCCCCCTCGCCGAGGTCCACCGGGCAGGCGGCGGTCTCGGAGACGATCGTCCAGGAGGACGAAGGGTCGGGCTCGAACGTCCCGACCCTTCCTCCGGGGAAGCCGGTCACGGAGATGTCCCCGGCGATCTCCTCGGTGATGACGCCGAGGTCGTCCGCCCATCACCACCCCCAAGGACGCCCCCGCGCTCGGGGGGTCGCGGAGGACGCGGGGGCGGTGGAGGGGGACGAGGGCTACGGGTTCTGAGCGACGCAGCTCGTGGTGACGCTGGGATGCGTACGGGGCTCGCAGTCGGGTCGGATACTACGTCCTCCGAGACCGGAGTCCCCCTCCTCTGTCGGAAGTCCGCGAAGACCGTGGCTACTACGCCGATCCTACGGTCGGGAACGGTACCCCTTTGGAGACACGCGCGAGGTAGTCGAGCATTTCACGCCGAGATCGGAAGAAGCAGGTGAGGGAAAGCGCCATGACGAGACGGGCCTCGTCGGGCTCGAACCCCATCTGACGCAGCACTTCCGCGATGAGGAGAGGCGCGGACCTCTTGTCGAACGTGTTCTTAGTGTTGCTGCTCATCGTGCACTCCTTGGAAAAGTGAAAAGTGAGCCGTCGTCGGGGAGTGCGTACCCGCCGACGGCCCGAGACAGGCTGGGAGATCAGGCCCAGCCCTACGGCCTGTGTTCGCACTCACATAGTTAACACACCGACGCGAGAGGTCACCCGGTCGAGAAAACATATGGTCATTGTCGCTTTTGTTCGCGAGCCCCCCGCGCTCGGGGGGTCGCGGAGGACGGAGGGCCGGCGAGGGAGGGCGGACTACCAGCCGCGATGCCCGATCTCCTCGGCGATGCTCTCGGCTCGCTCCCCGAGATCGCGCTCAAGCTGGCGGCGGGCGTACGAACCCTCGGGCATCTCCCCGAGCAGCTCGGTGATCGCGAGCCCCGCGACGACCAAGGCGGTCAGCTCGCTGGGCGACAGATCTCCGGTGGCGAGCCTGGCTCTGGCGCCCGGTCGGTTGATGTCCCGGAGCTTCTGCACGAAGCCACCGACCTCGGCGGTCCCGGCCTCCGGGACGGGCTCCACCGGGTCGCCGTGCGTGAGGTAGCGGTGAGGATGGCCGTCGGGGAGGTTGTCGAGGTTCTCCTTGGTGGGCGTCGGATCGCCGTCCAGCTCCTCGGGGTCGTCCTCTCCGTGGTCGGGCCAGGGCTCGTCGTCGATGACCTCGGGGACGTTGGGATCGATCGTCATGCCGATTTCTTCGAGGATGCGCTCGTCCGCGTCGATGAGTTGGGTGGAGCTTCGGGGGGGCGGCGGTGGGGTCATGGTCGTTCCTTTCGCGTCGTTGGTCGTCTTCGTGTTGGTCGGTGTCCCCGAACCCGGCGGGCGTCACGGCTAGGGGCGAGGGTCGTGGGCCGTCTACATGGCGGCGTCCTGTGACGGGATCACGTAGAGCGTGCCGCCAGCCGCCCGGATCAAGTCGCCGTCGATCCGAGCCCCTTCGGGGACGGACCGGGTGGGGTCGTACGTCCATCCCGCACGGCCCAGGTCACTGCTCAGCTCCAGAACGACCTGGCCGTCGTCGTAGTGGCGGATGCCCGTGACCGTCCACGATTCGAGCCGCCTGGTGACGGCGGGGGCCGGTGCGGTTGAGCTGTCCCCCCCGGTCCCACCTTCATCGGCGCTCGGACCGGAGGTGGGGACACCATCCCGCAGCCGAATTTGGCTGCTGTCCCCACTGTCCCTACTGTCCCCCCCTGGTATGACGTTAGGTGGAGAGGGAGCTGTAGAGAAAGTTGCTGAAGCGCCCAGGTCTACCTGGAAGTTGGGGGGGACAGGGGGGGACATGGGGACAGCCTCGCCGGGGACACTGGCCTCGGCACCGCCAACGTCGGGAGCAGGCGGCTCCGCGACGCCCGTCCTGACGTAGAAGTAGACACGGCTCCCGCCCTCCCTGCGCCTCACGCGAATCCACCCGAGGGCGGTCATGCACGCCCCGACCCTCATCTGGTGAGCCTGCGTCTGCTGAGCGACCGGGATGCCGATGATCGTGCCGAGCACATGCTCCATCGTGGTCTCGTTGACCTCCGACCGGGGGATGCGGACGATGTCGTGATTGTCGTCCGAGGTCTCCGTCCACCCGGCGGCGAGCCCGGCGTCGATGACCGCTTCCCACGGGTCTCCCTTGCGTCGGTCCTCCTGCTCGACGCGAAGGGCCGTCACGTCGGCAGCGTCCTCCGTCCACCAAGTCTCCCCCGCGTCGAAGGCGGCCACGGCCTCCGCCCAGATCTGGTCACGGTCGCGCTTGAGGGCCTCGATGTCGATGCGCCCGACATCCACCGGCCAGAACCTGGAGCCGCCTGTGGGGTCTCCGATGAACGAGCCGACGTTCGTGGTGCCACCGAAGACCGACTGACGCTCGAAGTCACGCGCGTTGCGTCCGTAGGCCGGGCGGTAGTTGTCGACACGGGTCGAGATGAACCGCTTCCCGGTCTCCGCGTCGGCTTTGCCCCACGCGGCCATCTCCCCCATCTCGACGATCCACTTGCCCGCGAGCTGCTGGCAGGCGTCCTTGCTGTGGATGTCCCGCAGGTCGTCCATGTACCAGTCGCCACCCAGGGTCGAGAACGTCTGCGACTTCTTGGCGTCTTGGGGGCCGCACAAGACCAGCATGGTCTTCACGAGGCAGCCCGGACGGAAGATGCGTGCCACGGCAGAGATTGGCCACATGCGACCGACCAGCCGCGCGTACGGCTTGTCTTCGACCCCGACGTACGTCGAGAGCCACCCTTTTGCATCGTTCGACCCGAGCCTCGGAACCTTGTCCCAGACGATCTTGCGCAGGTACTCCCGCACCGGGTGGAACCTGGTCCGCTCGGCTGCCGTGCAGATCGCGTCGTGCGCCATCTGAGTAGGCACCCTCATCCTGAAGCGACGCCCAAGCCATGAGACGAAGCGGAAGTCGTCCGCGTCGGACACTTCCTGGTCGGGCCTGTACGAGCCCTTCGGCGCGTCGTCGTCATCCCACGGAGCTTCCTTGCGAAGCACGACACGTTGGGAGAACTCGTTGAATCCGAGGACGCCCGACCACTCGGGGTCGTTGGCGAGGATCGTCAGGATGTTGTCCGCCGTGCTCTCGACCTTCCCCGTGCTCGACCTTCGGAGCTTGGTCTTCCATGTGCCGACATCGGCTGCTTCTGCTCGCCGGACAAGGCGGGTGGCGAACTCCTGGGCCGCTTGTTGAACGGCCTTCTTGCTGACTTGGGCGACCTTCATCACGGCGGCCACCTGGTCGATGATGAGCGCGCCCCCCTCGTGCAGCATGGCCTGGACGGGCAACTCCCCGAGCAGGTGCGCCACGGCCTCCGTCCGGTTCGGCCCCACGCTCGCCTGGAACGCTCGAACCACAGGGTCGGCGGGTACTGCTGCATCCACGAGCCGCTGGAACGCGGGTACGCCATTCCGAGCGATGAAATCGTCCGGACCTTGATCGGTCGGGAAGATGATCTTCCCCGCCTCGGCGTCTGTCTCCGTGGGGTGAGCGTATGGCACGTTCACCAGCCGAACGTCGGCCCCAGCGTGACGGAGGGCCAGAGCAACACGCGCTGCTCCGAGAGCCACCATCGCGTTGTCCTGCATGCCGGCGTCGAAGACTACGTACACCAGCCGACCCGTCCACTGGATGCGCTGCATCTCCTTGCAGAGGACAAGTTCGCCGAGTGCGTCGAGCACCTGGGTGTCCGTGGCCCCCGCGAGCACTCCCCCGAGGCCGATGGCTGGGCCGATGTTGGCCGTCAAGGACAGGGCCTTGAGCAGCGCCTCCGCGATGTAGATGGGGATGGATACGTCTCCCGCGACCCTGAAGACCTCGGGCGGGATGTACGGGACGACGGTGACAGGCTTCGCCTGGCAGACGTACCTGGGGACGCTGACCGTCCGTTCGCCGTGATGCGACCCGTCGACCGGTCCAGGAAGCGTGACCTCGGTTCTGTCCACGCGAATGCGCGCGCGGGGAACGTCGTCCAGGCAGATCTGGTACGGGAGCAGGACGCCCGTCGCCCCCTCATGGAGAGGGAGATGAGGAAACGGGGGCGGCGAGTTGTACTTCTTGCAGCTCGCCTTGACGGCTCCGACATCGATGGACACGAGTCCATGAGCCACGGCGAACTCGACGGGGATAGCCCGAGCCGTGAGCACGGCGGCGTGCTCACTCCACAGGGCCGGGAGGCGCTTGCTGGGGTGCTGCTCGGGGGCACCATTCGCGCCGACCACCCGCTGTTCCTGGAGCGTGGGCTGCCGCGTCGGTGTATCATTGAGGTGTTCGCTCACGTTCTTCATCTCCACCGGCCCCTTCCGCGCGCCCTGGCAAGCATCGCGGTCGGGGCTGCGTCATGTCCGCCGGTCAGGCGGGCGCCTCCTCTGATTTGGATCTGGGTCATGCCTGTGCCGAGCGTGGCTACGCGGGAGCCCCCGTCCTATGGACTGCCTTGGCGTTCTTGGCCTTGGTCGCCCGACCGCGTTTGGCCGCTAGGGCCTTCTTCTTGGCCTTGTGCGCGGCTAGCTCTTCGTCGTTGAGGTAGCCGATCTTCTTGTAGATGCCGTCGAGGACACCTTGAAGCTCCCTGGCGAGTTCGGGGCCGCATTCCTCCTCGTAGTCGTCCGATGAGTCGCGAACGAGCCACACCCAGGACGCGTCGTCGTTGCCACAGCGGTTTCCCAAGGAGGTACCGAGCGTGACCAACCCGCGCTTGTCGAGTTCGGAGTCGAGCGCCTCCCGTACCCTGTTCATGATGTCGACCCCGGCACCCCCCGCGCCATGAACTCGGAGTGCCAGATGATGAAGGTGCCGAAACCCGCGCTACGGCATCCCCAGGAACGACCGAAAATGCCCTGGCAGTCTCCGGCAAAGTCGAGCATCAAGCTGAGGAAGCTCGCTTCCGCGAGAAACCTGGCAATGTCGACGTAGTTGTAGTCGGGCGTCGGGGGGTACTGAATCGCGACGCCCACGGGCTTCTGCGGCGGCGCTTCTGTCATGGTTCTGGTGATGCTCGTCATGTCTTGCCTCCTGCCTCTTGGTTCGGTTCGGCTGGCTGCGGTTCGTCGTCGTCCTGTTCGTCGTCGTCGCTCTCGTCGTCCGGGTTCGGTGTGAAGTGGGAGTCCAACCAGGCGTTGACGGCGTCGGTGTATTTGTCGCGCGCGCACTGCTCGTACTGGTAGCCCGTGCCGTGCGGGCACTCGACGATGATGCAGAAAGAGCCCTCGTTGCCCGTGTCACCGCGCCCAAGGACGGTGAGGTCAGCGGTGGGCAGCCAGCCGATCAGCTCGGCCTCGAGTTCCTCGGTATCGAGGTGGTTCATCTGGGGGCTGTCGTGGAGCCAGATGAGGTACGTGTCGTGGTCCACGGGGACAACGCCCATGACGGGGTCGAGCTGCCCGTAGTGGAGGTCGGAGTACCCCGTCACCCACAGCATGCGACAGAGAAACTCCGCGATGTCGTCGTAGTTGGGCGGACTGCTCGCACGGATCGAGGCGAGGGCCTGCTGGGTCGCGATACCCGTCGACTCCTCCGCCGGCGGCTCGTCTGTGATAGGCGTGGTGTTGGCGTTCGTCATGTCGTTGTTCCAGTGGTGGGCGCATGCCCCAAACGTGCTGCCTTCAGCTCGGCCTTGGCCTCCTTCAACTTCTGGAGCGCCTCTTGCTCCTTCAGTGCAGCCTCAGCCTCGGCCTGGACCACGTCGATGATCCGCCGGTCGGTGAGGTACGGCGCGTCTTCGTCGTCTTCGTTTTCTTCGTCGTCCTCCGACGGCGGACCCTCATAGTCGAGGTCGTACGCGATGCAGGCGCTGATGCTGGTGACGTACCGGGCGAGTTGGACGAGACGCGTGGCTCTCACCATCCGCTCCGTGTGCCCCGTGACATGGCTGACGTATATGTCGTTCCCCGTCAGCCAGCGTCGCGACTTGCCGTAGGCGAGCCCCAGCTCCCACATCGCCGGCTTCTCGATCCAGGCGCGCAGGACATCGACCGCCTCGGTGCAGGACGCGAGGCCGGGGCTGATCGGGGCGATGGGGGCCGCGCCGTTTCCGTCTTGGGTGCGAACGTTCTGCGAAGACGTGTTCATGGCGGTTCTCCTACTGACGTGGCGGTTCGGTGGTGGTTGCTGGGAGTGAGGGGCTCTGGCTGACGCGCACGGCTACTCCGGGTCATCCCCGTCGTTGTCGTTGTCGAGACCACGCAGGACTTCTGCGGGAACGACCTTGCCCCTGTGCGCGGCTTCGGCTCGGAGGTAGCCGCCAAGCCCCCTGTGCCAGGTGATCGATGCCGGATCGACCCGATGGATGTCGGCCCCGACATCGGCCCGCATGACAGAGTCGGGTGCGAGCTGTCGGGGACGGCGGACGGGAGCAGAGAGGGCTTGGTCGTCGTTCCCCGCAGCGTACCGAGTCAGCAGGGTCGCGATCAGCTTGGCCCATGTGAGGCGCTCCGCGCGTCGCCTCGTGTCTGCCTCCTCGTGGACCTTGGCGAGGACGTACACGAGCAGGGCGATCTGGCCCGCCTTCTTCTTGGAGGGCACGGGTGTTTACTCCGATCTTGTCGCGTCGGAGTTACTGCCCAGCTCGATGCAGGCCGAGACGTGCGAGACCTCGTGCTCCACGGCGTCGAGGACGAGCTGCTTGAGAGAACGGTCCGTCGCCAGGGCGACGGCCCTGGCCTTCTTGTTGAGCGCGCGTGGCATAGGAACCTGCACGCTGATCGAGTCCTTGCTCATGTAGTTACCTCGAACACTGACACTTCGCACAAGGCGTGCCATCCGAGAAAGCCCGACGTTTCGTGCCATGGAGTCACCCGCAGCATGCGGTATAAACAGAGTATTTCAGAGTAGGATCGCAATCCATGCGACAGGTTGAAGTCTTTGCGTGTCCGCCGTGAAACACTTAGACTTGTCGTGTGTTAGCTATCGCGTGCGGTGAGGGCGCAGCATGGGTATAAGCACTTGTAGTCGCAAAGCGTGCAGCCCTAGGAACGGCATTCCTTGTACGCTGAGTCGCCCGTGCGCCTTACGGGTGGTCCGTACGGACAGTATGAGCAGTGTCCCGAGTTGATACCGCTTCGTGTGCCCCCCCAGTTTCACTGAACGATCGTGGGCAGGGCGCTCGGGTACCCCCCCTTCCTCTGTAGGTCCCGCGCCCGCCTGCGGATCTTCTTGTGCCGTGGCTCTGGTGTAGGAGGCACCCGTGATCGACGACCCCTTCGCCGCGCTGATACAGCTCAAGCCCACCCGAGACCTGCCCGAGAGCGAACGTCAGCAGCTCGGACTTCCTCGATGCGGTCGTGGTCGGCCCAGACGGATCGAGCCAGCCTCCCGCCCGGTGGACGACTATCAACAGCGGCTCGACCAGCTCCGAGGAGCGGCCTTCGAGGCAGACCCCCTCCTCGTCGCGTGTCGCGCCCCCGTTGAACGCGACCCGAGGGTCATCGACCAGAGCATGCGGGGGATCGCGGTCGAGGCCGCTGCCATCGGGTTCGACCGGATGCAGGCCGAGCGCAGAGGGGCAGACGTGAGCCAGCTCTGTAGCAGGCGGATCTCCGCGCTCGCACAGCTTGCGAGTCTCGTCTGCGAGCGTGCGAGGGCCGGCGGGGAGCCCGACGTTGACCCCCGCGACCCGCGCGTGCAGAAGATCGTGGCGCTCTTCTTGAGCGAGGTGGTTGAGACCGCGCGGGAGACGATGGACGCCAAGACCGCCGGGAACTTCACCGGCAGCTTCCTGGCGCGCATCAAGGGCTGGGAAGATTGCGTCCGCTGACGGCGTCCCGAACTCTCTCGCCCCGCCGTTGATCGACTCTTCGAGCCGGGCCTAGTACGTGCGTGCAGGTCTGCCGCGAAGACCTTGCTCTTGTCGGGGCGGCGTCCGGACAAACTCGGACTCTCGCCAGGCTGGCCGTCCACGCCATGTTCGTCGGGGCGCAGATCGACTGCCAGATGGGTCGCGTCGCATGGGACTACGAGATCGTTCTCCGGGTGGTGCTCGGGGAGCGCGTCCTTGAGGAGCACGAGGTTCGCGTCGCCTGGAACGACATCGACGAGCCGAGGAGACTCGGGCTTCTCTGCCTCTACTGCTCGCAGATCCTCATCCAGACCGATCGCTGGCGTCGTCGGAGCGACCGGGCCATCGAGGAAGCCCTCCAGGCTGCCCGAGCCAGGTTCGGGCTCCCTCCCGCCTCGGGCTTCGTGACGCCGCCCTCGGGCGCGTCCCGGAAGTAGGCTACCTGTCCGCCCCCGGCTGACCGGGCTGACCGTCAAGATGGTCGCGTCGCCGAAGACCTCGAAGGGGAGGAGGATTCCAGGACGGCCTCAAAACCGAAGGTTTGCGGGCCTGTCGAGGGGGGCTCACGGGGCAGCCAAAATCTCGGCCCCGAAGGCGCGAGCGGACGAGGCGGTTTTGGACCACGACCTCGACCGCTCGCAGGAGCGATCACTCTCCCGATGACGGCGACGGAGGCGGGAAGTACTCGCCTTCCGCCTTGGCTTTCGCGATGATCTGATCCCGCCACGACGACTTCAACGTCGCGAGTGAGCTTCGGACACCGTTCATGTCCATGTCTGCGATGGACCCGTAGACAGACGAAAGCGGGTGCCGAAGCACTTCGAGGCTAGCGTGCCACGCAAACTCCTGGAGTCCAGAGATCCGGCAATACAGCACCTCCCAGCCTGCTGCGGCTCGCCTGTCCTCCTCCGAGCCGGCTCCGAGCAACTCGGCAACGGGCACAACGGCCTCCGAAACCGTCTCTTCGACAATCGCCAGCACCAGGCGGTACGACGATGTCCACGAGTCGCAATGGTGCATGTATCGGCGGACAAGGCTTGCGTACGCGAGAGCCCGTCGGCCATCGTTTGATCCTACAAAAGCCTGGATGAAGCGCGCCTTGCCTTCGTTCCCGGCAGTCTCAGCACTCTCGTCGGCACGGTGGTACATGGCCATCGCGTGTAGACTTGGGTCAAAGTGATGCGAGTCCCAGGCGTACTTCTCGCTGTATCTCTTCCGCAAGATCTGCTTCTCGGTGATCAGGTCTGCGGGGCCAGCAACGTGTGCGAACTGGGCGGCGTGCTCTCGCGTGCCCTCGTCCACGATGTGGTTCGGTAGGTCCTTGCGGTGCAAGTACTTGCACGTCGTCGTTCCGGGTTCTCGAATGACCGATCCCCAGTGAAGGCAGTAGCCATGTCCGTGGCCGAACGTCGTCCCTTGCATCGGGTTCTGCACGCAGTTACGGCAGGAGAAGAGATCCATCGCTAGCCCTTTACGAAGTACTGACGTACCTTCGTCAGCGCCCAGGACAGGAGGTCTTTGCGCTCGACGCTGCTTCCTGGATTCAGCCGCCAGTCTACGAGTGCTTCCCGCCGGGCAATCGCCCGAGGCAAGGCGCGGGCCGCGATCTCCTTTGCATCCTCGTCGCCCGATTGAAGCTCGGCTCGCAGAGCTTTCACCAGGTCGTCGTGGCTCACCTGGACGTGACCATCGTCCCATACCCTCGGCTGCACGAGCTTCCAGAGCCGGTCCCCGAAGTCGCGGATGCTCATCGGGTCCAGGCTGACGGAAGTGAAGCGGGTGCGTTTCCCCCGTCGGTGGACGATGTGCTCGGCGAACGATGACGTGTCCGCCAGGTTCGGCGGTGAAACGTCGCTCTCTTGGTCGCGGCGAAAGAGATCGGGCACACCTCGCTTTTACCGTCTCGTGCGCTTCTGCGCTAGCCCGGAGCCGTCGAAGCCCATGCGTCGCTTTCGTCCGTCGGCGGCCTCGGCCTACTCCGCCGCCTTCTCTTCTGCCCCAGCCAAGGCCCGGCAGAGGGTCGCGTAGCCGACCCCCAGCTCCTTCGCGACGGCCCGCAGGCTCTGCCCCCCAGCGCGAAGCTCGCGAGCACGATCGAGATCGACCCGCCTCCGAGGGCGTCCGATCTTGGCCCCCCTCCGGCGCGCGGCCTGGAGCCCGGCCTTGGTGCGCTCGATGAGCCTGGCCCGTTCTTGCTCCGCGACCCACGAGAAGATCCCAACGAGCAGGTTGCGCACCGGGCCGCCCGTGTCGAGCCAGGTCTCCTTCACGCTCACGACGGTGATGCCGAGCCGGTCCAGCTCCAGCACGTCCTGGAGGTTCCCCACCATCGAGCGCCCGAACCTGTCGAGCGACCACAGGACGAGCACGGTGAACTTCCCGCGCCGGGCGTCCTTCAACATCTGCTCGAAGATGGGCCGGTGCTTCGCGGCGGACCCCTGCTCCTCGTAGATCTTCTCGACCTCGAAGCCCCTGGCTCGGGCGAGCTGCTCGACCTCGGGGCGCTGGTTCTCGACCGACTGGGAGCCGTCCGACTTTGAGACCCTGAGATAGATGGCGGCGCGGGAGGTCATGGAGGTACTACGGCCCGAAAGTCTTTCGGATCAACGACCCGGAGCCGAGATCGGCTGGCCACGCGGGACGGAACGACGTAGCTCATGGGCGTGAAGGAACCGGCGATGGACGAGGACGCCTTCTGGAAGCTCATCGAGGCAGCGACCTCCGAGGCGCTTCCCGAAGGGTTCGACGAGGCGCAGGCCCTCTGCCAGAGCTTGATCAAGCTCTCCTCGAAGGAG
>Ga0316217_10004709_pt1 | contig 14555 bp, 9 predicted proteins | sample 1anoAmetaG_FD_203633 | JGI IMG/M metagenome (GOLD analysis project Ga0316217, IMG submission 203633) | Freshwater microbial communities from Trout Bog Lake, Wisconsin, USA - 1anoA | ecosystem: Environmental > Aquatic > Freshwater > Lake > Hypolimnion/Profundal zone | place: USA: Wisconsin... | reverse complement strand
GGCCCTGGTCCTGGCCCAGCTTGCGGGCCAGCAGATCCATGGCCTGGATGCCGTTGGTGCCCTCGTAGATCTGGGTGATGCGGCAGTCCCGCAAGAGCTGCTCCACGGGGTACTCGCGCACGTAGCCGTAGCCGCCGTACACCTGGATGCCGGTGGAGCAGATCTCGAAGCAGCGGTCGGTGACGTATCCCTTGGCGATGGGTATGAGGAAGTCGATGATGCCCTGGTTGCGCCTGGTGGCGGCGGGGTCCCTGGACACCGCCCGCAGATCCAGCAGTTTGCTGATGTAGAAGAACAGGCTGCGCACGGCCTCCACCTGGACCTTCATGTCCAGGAGCATGCGGCGCACGTCCGGGTGCTGGATGATGGGCACCGAGGGGGCGTTCTTGTCCATGATCTTGAGGGTGTGCCGGCCCTGGATGCGGGTGCGGGCGTAGTTGAGGGCGTACAGGTAGGAGGGGCTGGCGCAGGCCAGGCCCTGGGTGCCGACCATGAGCCGGGCCTCGTTCATCATCTGGAACATGGCCCGCATGCCCTTGTTGGCTTCGCCCAGCAAGGTCCCGCGGCACCGGCCCCTGCCGCCCAGGGCGAGGGAGCAGGTCGGGTTGCCGTGGATGCCCATCTTCTCCTCGGTGCCGGTGCACACCACGTCGTTGGGCTCGCCCAGGCTGCCGTCGTCGTTCACCCAGATCTTGGGCACCAGGAACAGAGAGATGCCGGCGGTGCCGGCGGGGGCGCCTTCAATGCGGGCCAGCAGCGGGTGGACGATGTTCTCGGTGAGGTCATGCTCCCCGGACGAGATGAAGATCTTGTTGCCGGTGATGCTGTAGGTGCCATCGCTGTTGGGCACCGCCGTGGTGGTGAGGGCGCCCACGTCGGAACCGGCCTCGGGTTCGGTGAGCAGCATGGTCCCGGCCCACTCGCCTGTGTACATCTTTTTCAGGAACAGGTGCTTCTGCCTGGCATCGCCAAAGGTCTCCACCAGGCGGCCGGCGCCGTGGGTGAGGCCGGCGTACATCAGGAAGGCGAAACCGGCGCCAAGGAGGTACTCTGAGGCGGCCCGTGCCACGGTCGCCGGCATGCCCTGGCCGCCCCATTCGGGATCCTCGGTCATGGCCAGCCAACCCCCGTCCATGAGAGCCTTCCAGGCCTTGCGGAAGGAGGGCGGGGTGGCGACCTTGCCGCCCTCGAAGCGGGTGCCCATGCGGTCGCCATCCACCTGGGTGGGGAGGATCTGCTTCAGGGCCAGGTTCCGGGCCTCGTTGACGATGAGGTCCACTGCCTTCCGGTTGAAGTCGGCGAAACGCTCATGCCTGGCCAGCTCCTCAACGTTGAACTGTTCATACAACACGAAGTCAATGTCTCTGCGGTCAGCCAGGATCTGGCCCATGGTGCCTCCAGGGAGGGAAGGGATCGGGAACGGGGATGCCGAGGAAGGGATCAGGGCCGTTCGAACACGGTGGCGATGCCCTGGCCCAGGCCGATGCACATGGTGGCGACGCCGGTGCTGGCGTCCCTGGCCTGCATGAGGTGGAGCAGGGTGGTGCAGATGCGGGCGCCGGAACAGCCCAGGGGGTGGCCCAGGGCGATGGCGCCGCCGTTCTGGTTGACCTTGGCCTCCAGGTGCTTGAGCAGCTGCAGGTCCTTGAGCACTGGCAGGGATTGGGCGGCGAAGGCCTCGTTGAGCTCCCACAGGTCGATTTCGTCGCTCCTCATGCCGGCCCGCTTCAAGGCCTTCTTCACGGCGGGCACCGGGCCGTAGCCCATGAGCGACGGGTCCACCCCGGCGGTGGCCATGGCCTTGACCCGGGCCATGGGGGTGAGCCCCAGCGCCGCGGCCCGCTCCCCGGACATCACCAGCATGGCCGCGGCGCCGTCGGAGATGGCCGAGGAGTTGCCGGCGGTGACCGTGCCGCGCTTCGGGTCGAAGGCCGGCTTGAGGGCGGCCAGGGCCTCGATGCTCGCGTCGGCGCGGATCACCTCGTCCTGGTCGCAGAGCACCGAGAAGCCCTTCTCATCGTGGCCGTCGATGGCCACGATCTCGTTCCGGAAGTGGCCCTGGGCGGCGGCCCCGGCAGCCTTGAGGTGGGAGCGCAGGGCGAACTCGTCCTGCGCCTTGCGGGTGATGCCGTGCATCTTGGCCAGCACTTCGGCGGTGACGCCCATGAGGCCGGCGGCCTTGGCGACGTACTTGCTGCCGCCCGGGTTGGGGTCCACGCCGTGGGTCATGGGGAGGTGGCCCATGTGTTCCACCCCGCCCACCACGAACACTTCGCCGTTGCCGGTCATGACGGCCATGGCGGCCGCGTGCAGGGCGCTCATGGAGGACCCGCACAGGCGGTTGACGGTCTGGGCGCTGGCGGTGTGTGGGATCGGCGACATGAGCGAGGCGAACCGGGCGATGTTGAAGCCCTGCTCCAGAGTCTGCTGCACGCAGCCCCAGATGACGTCCTCCACCTCGCCGGGATCGGCCTTGGGGTTGCGCCGGAACAGCGCGCTGATCAGTTCGGCCGAAAGGGTCTCGGCCCGGACGTTCCGGAACATGCCGCCCTTGGACCGGCCCATGGGGGTGCGCACCGCATCGATGACGACGACCTCCTTCATGGCCTCACCTCCCCTCGTAGTAGGTGGCGCCGCTCTGGGCCATCCTGAGCATCCCGCTGGTGGGCGCGTAGAGCGGGCCCAGGGACTGGAACCGTCCGGCAGCCTCGCAGAGGGCCTTGAGGCCCACTGCGTCGGCGTAGCGGAAGGGGCCGCCCCGGAACGGCGGGAAGCCCAGGCCGTAGACCAGGGCGATATCAACCTCCACCGGGCTGCCGGCGATGCCCTCCTCCAGGCAGCGGACGCACTCGATCAGCATGGGCAGCATCATCCGGTCGATGATGTCCTGGTCGGAAACCTCAGCTTGGCCACCCTGGACCAGGGGCTGGAGGATCGCCGCCGCCGCCGGGTCGGGCTCCTTCCTGGGCACCCCCTTCTTGTCCGGCACGTAGCGGTAGAATCCGCAGCCGTTCTTCTGGCCGAAGCGCTGGGCCTCGAACATCGCCTGGATGGCGGTCCTGCCGGCAGCGGCCATGCGCTCCGGGTAGGCCGCGGCCATGACTGCGTCGGCGTGGCAGGCGGTGTCGATGCCCACCACATCCAGCAGGCAGGCTGGCCCCATGGGCCAGCCGAACTTCTCCATCACCTTGTCGATGCGCTGGAAATCCACCCCCGCGCCCACAAGGCCCACGAACCCGGCGAAGTAGGGGAACAGTACCCGGTTCACCAGGAAGCCCGGGCAGTCGTTCACCACGATGGGGGTCTTGCCCATGGCCAGGGCGTAGCCCACGGTGGTGGCCACGGCGCGTTCGCTCGACTGCCTGCCGCGGACCACCTCGACCAGTGGCATCTTGTGCACCGGGTTGAAGAAGTGCATGCCGCAGAAGTTGCCGGGGCGCTTGAGCCCTTCCGCCAGCCGGCTGATGGAGATGGTGGAGGTGTTGCTGGCCAGGATGGCGTCCTCGCGAACCTGGTCCTCCAGTTCCGCCAGCACCGAGCGCTTCACCTTCTCGTTCTCGACCACGGCCTCCACGGCCAGGTCCACGTCCTTGAAGTCGCCGTATGAGAGGGTCGCCCGGATGCGGCCCAGCACCCGGGCCATCTCCACGGGCGTCAGCTTGCCTCGCTCCACCCGCCTGCCCAGGAGCTTGCCGGCCTCCTCAAGGCCCAGTTCCAGGGCCTTCTCGGCGATGTCCTTCATGACGATGGGGGTGCCCCGGGAGGCGGACTGAAAGGCCACCCCGCCGCCCATGATGCCAGCCCCCAGCACGGCGGCCTTCTGCACCTTGCAGCCTTCCTTGGCAGCCTTCTTGGCGGCCCTGCCCACCACCTGGTCGCCCAGGAAGATGCTCACCAGGCTGTGGGCGGTGCCGGTCCGGGCCATCTTGGCGAAGCCCGCGGCCTCTATGGCCAGGGCGTCCTCCCGGGTCCGGGCGGCGCCGCGCTGCATGGCGTCCACCGCCGCCAGCGGGGCGGGGTAGTCAGGACCGGCCCGGCCGGCCACGAATGCCTTGGAGGTCTCGAACACCATCATGGCCTCGGTGGGGTTGAGCTTGAGCGGGGAGATCTTCTCCTGGCGCCGGGCCTGCCAGTCGCGGCGGCCGGCGATGGCCTGGGCCAGCAGGTCCAGAGCCGCAGCACGCACCTGCTCCGTCGCCACCACCGCGTCCACCGCGCCGATCTTGAGGGCCTCCTCGGCCCCGTGCTGTTCGCCGGCGGCGATCCACTCGATGGCGTTGTCCGCGCCGGTGAGCCGCGAAAGGCGCACGGTGCCGCCCCAGCCGGGATAGATGCCAAGCTTGGTCTCGGGCAGCCCGATGCGGGTGTCCTCGGACATGACCCGGTAGCTGGTGGCGAGGGCGAACTCCAGGCCGCCGCCCAGGGCGTAGCCGTTGATGGCGGTGACGGATGGGTAGGGCAGGTCCTCCACCTCGCAGAACAGCTTGTGCGCCCGGCCGAGCCACTCCACCAGCTGGTCCTCGCTGTAATTGAAGTATTCGAGGAATTCGGTGACATCCGCGCCGACGATGAAACTGTCCTTGGCAGAGGTCACCAGGAGCCCCTTGATCCCCGGCTCGGCCTTGATGGCGTCCACCGCCCGGCGCAGGTCTTCCAAGGTGGCCCGGTTGAATTTGTTGACGGACTCCTCCTTGAGATCGAACCGCAGTTCGGCGATCCCTCCCTCCAGCATTGAACATTGGATGCACTGGCCCAGGAAGTTCATGGGGTCCGCTCCTTCTGGTTGTGCGGAAGTGAGGCAGGTTCCCGGAAGGGAACACTCGATCAAAAACTATCGAAATAAATTCATCATTATTGACGGGTTGGTTTCACTGCGTTCAAAGCCGGAAAACCGTACCGAGGGGACGACCGGGGAAAGGATGGGCCAATATGACCCCAGTTCATTAACCTCGCAAGGGGTAATTTGTTTATAAAATTTCAATTCATCTGGAGCCAAGGCGGCGAAATCAAGTTGCTTAAAGTCATTAATTAACTAAAAAGATCTATTGGTCACCTTTGATAAAAGTATTGAAGACCCAATGATCAGCTAAAAATAGTTGGACTTGGCCTTGATTTCCTTTGATTTATGACCATCTTCACTGTAACTGACCCGGGTTCATCGGACTGCCCAGGCTGAACTGGGACACCGGCCGTCCCGGGTTTAAAGGGCGTTTGTACCGTCCCACCGACTCCAGCTGGAGCGCCTGTGATCACGACCATCGCAGATTTATTTTATGCGGCCCTCCGGCACGACCTGCCGGACGCCCTGACGGCTAAGGTTGAGGGGGCCTACCGGCCCCTTTCCAGCGGGGAGGTCCAGGCCCGGGTGGAGCGGCTCTGCCTGGCCATGCGCCGGGACGGGCTGGGCGCCGGGGACCGAGTCGCGATCCTCGCCGAGAACCGCCCGGAGTGGGCCATGGCCGACTATGCCTGCGCGCTCCTGGGCCTCGTCACGGTGCCCGTCTACCCCACCCTCAACATGGCCCAGACCGCCCAGATCATCCGTCACAGCGGTGCCCGGATGATCTTCACTTCCACCCCCGTCCAGCTGGAAAAGGTGCTGACCATCTGGCCGGAGCTGCCTGGACTGGAGACGGCGGTGCTCATGGCCGGCGCCTTGCCGGCGGCGGCCGGCCGCCGGATTTTCGCCTGGGAGGAACTCCAGGCCGCAGGCCGGGCCCTGGAGGACCAGCGCCCCCTGGTGTCCGCCTGGGGCCGGGAGCGGACTGCTTCGGACCTCCTCACCCTCATCTACACCTCGGGCACCACCGGCGAGCCCAAGGGGGCCATGCTGACCCATGGGAACCTGGTATCCAACATCCAGTCGGCCCTGGCGCTTCTGCCCATCCACGCCGGCCGGCGCTGCCTCAGCTTCCTCCCCCTGTCGCACATCTTCGAGCGCATGGCCGGGCACTACACCATGTTCTCCGCCGGAGTGGCGATCTACTACGCCGAGGACTTGGCCGCGCTGCCCCAGGCCTTCCTGGAAGTGCGGCCCCAGGTGCTCATCGCGGTGCCGCGGGTCTACGAGAAGATCTACGCCAAGGTGCGGGACAGCGTCGCCGCGGCCGGGTTTCCGGCGCGCATGGTCTTCCACTGGGCCATGGTGGCCGGCCGGGAGGTCGCGCTGTGCCGCTTTGCCAACCGAAAGCCCGGCGCGCTGCTGAGGTTGCGCTACCGCCTGGCGGACAGGCTTGTTTTCGCCAAGGTCCGGGCCCGGCTGGGAGGCAGGGTGGAGATGTCCGCTTCGGGCGGCGCGCCTCTGGGCCCGAAGCTCATGGAGTTCTTCTGGGCGGCGGGGGTGTCGGTGTACGAGGGCTACGGTCTTTCCGAGACCAGCCCCATCCTCGCCGTGTCCCGCCCAGGCGAAGTGCGCCCCGGCTACGTCGGGCGGCCCATCCTGGACCAGTGGCAGGGCCGGCCCTTCCTCAAGCTGGCCGAGGACGGAGAGATCCTGTGCCAGGGCCCCAACATCACCCGCGGCTACTGGAATGACCCCCGCGCCAGCGCCGAGGCGTTCGACGAGGAGGGCTACTTCCGCACCGGCGACATCGGCGGCCTGGACGAGCAGGGGCGCCTGCAGATCACCGACCGGAAGAAGGACATCCTGGTCACCTCCGGTGGCAAGAACGTGGCCCCTCAGCCCATCGAGAAGCTCCTGGTCTCCGACAAGTACATCGCCCAGGTTGTCTTGATCGGCGATGGCCGGAACTACCTGACCGCTGTGGTCCACCCGAACATCGGCACCCTGCGCGGGTGGTGGGCCCGCCAGGGCCTGCCCAGCCTGTCCGACGCCGAGCTGCTGGCCCACCCCCGGACTGCCGCCAAGATCATGGAACGGGTGGAGCGGATCAACGTCCACCTCTCCAACTACGAGCGCATCCGCAAGGTGGCCCTGATCGGCGAGGAGATGACGCTCGAGAACGGCCTGCTCACTCCCTCCCTGAAGATCAAGCGGCGGGCCGTGAACGAGCAGTATGGCCGGATGATCGAGGCCATGTACGGCGAGGGGGCGGAACTGGAACCATCCAGCCGGGTGGCCCAGGTGCCTTGCGGTTTTCCATAAGAACCGTTGAAGGGCGACCATGACGCGCTGCGGTAGTTTCCTGGCAATTTTACCGCAATGCGGTATATTTCCCTGCAGAGAAGGGGTCCAGACATGGAGGTTCGCTCCCTTGAAGCAGCCCCGCGGTCCCGTGCGCCCCGCAGGAGGCCCCGCTAGCTCCCGACCAACCATCCCGGCCCCAGCGGCCGGCTGAAAGGAGGAAGGACATGGCAACTCGCAAGAAGGAAACCATCCCGCCCGGGCTGAAGGGCAAGGCTCGGGAGATCTGGCTGGCCGGCCTGGGGGCCCTCAACCTCGCCGGAGAGGAGGGCGGCAAGCTCTTCCAGCAGCTGGTGGAGCGGGGACGCGACCAGGAAAAGGCCAACGCGGAGATGATGGGCAAAGCCAAGGAGCGGGCCCAGGGGCTGAAGGAGAACGCCAGGGAGACCCTGGGCAGGATCGCCGCGCCCATCGAAGATGGCCTGTCCTCAGCGATGCAGCGCCTGGGCGTGCCCAGCCGGGCCGAGATCCTCAAGCTCACCCAGCGGGTGGAGGAACTCACCCGGCAGGTGGCCAGGGCCAAGGCTGCCAGGGAGCCCATGCCCAAGACCGCGGCCCCCGCCAAGCCTCGGACCCGGCCCAGCGCCGCGAAGCAGGAAAAGGCCGCCCCGACTGGGAACGCCTGAGGCTCCCATGGCTTCCTCGCGCCGGGGAAAGCAGCGGAAGGTGGGGCTCGCCCTGGCCTCCGGCGGCATCCTGGGGGGTGTCTACGAAGTGGGCGCCCTCCGGGCCCTGGAGGAGGCCGTCCAGGGGCTGGACCTGAACCAGCTGGAAGTCTATGTCGGGGTGAGCGCCGGCGCGTTCGTAGGCGCCCACCTGGTCAACGGAATCACCGTCACCGAGCTGGTCAAGGGGTTGCGGAGCGAGCCCGGGGAGGGGAACCTCTTCGATACGTCCATCTTTTTCAGGCCCGCCCTGGGGGAGCTCCGAACCCGGGCACTCCAGTTGCCCTGGCTGATCGCGGACAACCTGATGCGGCTGCTGGACGGGGCCGAGGACGCCTCGTTCCTCTCCCGCCTGGCGGGACTGGCCCCCTCGCTTCCGGTGTGCCTGTTCGACAACGAGGCGATCCGGGACTACCTGCATCGCGTGTTCTCGCTGCCCGGGCGGACTGACGACTTCCGTGAACTGCCCCGCAAGCTTTTCGTGGTGGCCACGAACCTGGAGACCGGCGAGGCGGTGCTGTTCGGCCAGGGAGCCATGGAGCAGGTTCCCATCTCCCGCGCGGTGCAGGCCAGCGCGGCCGTGCCCGGCCTCTACCAGCCGGTGGAAGTTGAAGGACGGGTGTGCGTGGATGGCGTCCTGCTCAAGACCGTCCACTCCGCGGTGGCCCTCGAACGGGGCGCCGACCTGCTGCTGTGCGTGAACCCCCTGGTCCCCCTCAACACCGGATCCCAGGACGCCCGCGCGAACCTGGGACCCAGGGCGGTCCAGCGGGGCGGCCTGCCCGCGGTCCTCGCCCAGAGCTTCAGGATCCTGATCCACTCCCGCGCGACCCTGGGCATGGAACGGTCCGCCCTGACCCACCCAGACGCCGACATCATGATGTTCGAGCCGCGGTCCACCGAGCACCGCCTGTTCACCAACCTGTTCCGGGTCCATTCCCGCCACAAGGTCTGCGAGATCGGCTACGGGCAGACCCGCACGGACCTCTGGAAACGCCGGGAAACCCTGGGACCCATCTTCTCCAGGCACGGACTCCAGCTCCGCACCGACGTCCTGACCGATCCCGCCCGCAGCGTCTGGGACTGCCTGGACCGCCCGGCGCCGGCGGAACTCAGCGTGGCCGACCACCTTGATGCCGTCCTGAGGGCGCTGGATGCCGGCCTCGCCCGGTAGTCCGCGGCTTGAGGGAGTGGCTGACCACGAGGCCCTGGCGTCCAGATGAACCTGATGGAGCCAGCTGGACCATCCCCATTGGTCCCGCCCGCGAGTCCGACCAGGCCCAGCTCCGGGGATTGCGCATCATCCTTGATGACCCGGCCCGGGGGCAGGTCCTGGTGGTGGTTCCTGAGCGCCGGCGCAATAGCCTGGGCCGGGCCCTGGTGAGTGCCGCCTACCGTTCCAGTTTCGCCAGCCACCGGTCCGGGATTTCGTGCATGCCAAGGGTGGCGCCGAGGATGTTGCCGGCGATGGCGGCGGTGGAATCACCGTCACCGCCGATGCGCTTCAGAGATCACGATCGGCCACTTGTTGCTGTCAGGCAGGCGTCTGCCAAGGGAAGTCCGGGTTGTGCAGGACCGAAACCGACGGCAGGGCATGGGACTTTTTCACCTTCCTGTTCTTGCTCACCACCGGTTTCTTGACCTCGATTTTGCGGGATTCGTCCTTCATCTCGGGCGGGATGACAGCGTAGAGGACAGGCCCAGCCAGAGCCGTTGCCACAAGCAGAGCAGCGAGTTTGTTCATGTTCGACCTCCAATAACCACCGGCGTCGCAGCCGACGGTGCCCAACCTTGAGCAAGCGCCTTGCCAGGCTGCCTGCAATTGGAAGTGACTGTAAACAGGAGCCATGTTTATTTGCCGACGACGCCGGCGAGATGAAACCCAGGGAATTCCTCCCTCACTCCAGGGATTATTTCCGGGCAGTGCCGGAGTCTCCCGTGCCCGTGCGGTTTGACCATGCTGGACGGCAGCTTCCAGCGCGGGGTCAAGCTGCTGCCGGGTGAAGGACCGGCCCCTTCGGATGCTCAGCCATCGCCCGAAGGCTCGTTATTCACCGATAAAACATATCCCGTCTGAATAGGTGTCTTTTCCCATGCCTTCGGCTTGGCCCTCGAGGAAATCTCCCCCAGCCTGCCCTGGCTGATCTTCTTCCGGGTCATGCAGGGCGTCACCGGCGGCGGCCTGCAGCCGCTGTCCCAGGCGGCGCTGATGAGCTTCATCGACGTGTTCTACCTGCTGGGCTGCCTGTTCCTGCTCACCACCACGCTGGTGCTGCTGATGCGCCGGCCCGGCCGGCGGGAAAAGGCGCCGCGGCGGCGCACTGAGCTCAGGCCCGGGAGTGGTCCCGGGCCACCAGCATGTAGATGGACGGCACCACGAACAGGGTGAACAGGCTGCCGACGAACATCCCCCCCACCAGCACCAGGCCGATGGAATTGCGGGCCGCGGCCCCGGCGCCGCTCACCAGGGTCAGGGGGAAGTGCCCGGCGATGGTGGCCGCGGTGGTCATGAGGATCGGCCGCAGCCGGGTGGTGGCCGCCGCCCGGATCGCCTCCAGCTTGGAGAGCCCCTCCAGCTGCAGGTGGTTGGCGAACTCCACGATCAGGATGCCGTTCTTGGCCACCAGCCCCACCAGGGTCACCAGGCCCACCTGGGAGTAGATGTTGAGCGAGGTGGTCCAGCCGCGGGTCCAGAACGGCACGTTGGGGTCGGGCATCTTGAGGAAGGTGAAGATCAGCGCGCCGAACATGGCCAGCGGCACCGAGCCCGCCAGGATCACCAGCGGGTCGCGGAAGCTGTTGAACTGCGCCGCCAGCACCAGGAAGATCATGGTCAGGGCCAGGCCGAAGGCGGGCAGGAAGGTGTTGCCTTCCTTGCGCAGCTGGCGCGATTCCCCGGTGTAGTCCAGCACGTAGCCCTTGGGCAGGATCCGCCCGGCCTCGGCTTCCAGGAAGCGCAGCGCCTCGTCCAGCGGCCGGATCGCCACCCCGGAGAGTTTCACCGAGTTGAGCTGCTGGAACCGGTTCAGCGAGCGCGGCACCACCGAATCGCGCAGGGACGCCACGGTGCTGAACTGCATCAGGTTGCCGTTCGGGCCGGTGACGTAGATCTGTTCCAGCTGGTCGGGGTTGAGCCGGCCGACCCGCTGGATCTGGGGGATCACCTTGTAGCTGCGCCCGGAGATGTCGAAGAAGTTGACGTAGTTGCCCCCCACCATCGCCCCGAGGTCGTTGCCGATCTGCCCCAGGTTCAGGCCCAGCGAGGCGATCTTGTCCCGGTCCAGGATGAATTCGGACTGGGGCTGGTCGATCTTCACGTCCAGCTGGGGCGGGAAGGCGAACATGCCGCTGGCCGCGGCCCTGGCCTGGATCTGCTGGGCGAAGCCGAGCACCTCCGGCGTATCGGCGGTGGAGGACAGCACGAACTCCACCGGGAACTGGCCGCCGCCGGGCAGGGCGGGCGGGGTCACCGGGAATACCTGGACCCCCGGGATGGCCCCGAGCTTTTGCGCCACCTCGGGCAGGATCTGGAAGATCGTGCGCTTGCGCTGGCCCCAGGGCTTGACCACCATCCCGCCGAACCCCGAGGCCGGCAGGGTGATCTGGAAGGTGAATTCGGTTTCCGGGGTGCTCATGAAAGCCTTGTTCACCTGCGCCGCATAGCGGCTGTTCTGGTCCAGGGTCGAATTGGCCGAGGCGTCCAGGATGCCGAAGATGACGCCCTGGTCCTCGGCCGGCGCCAGTTCCCGGGACGACATCATGAACATGGGCACGGTGAGCAGGCTGATGACGATCCAGACGGTGTACACCGCCGGGCGGGCGCCGAGGGTGATGTCCAGCAGGCGGCCGTAGAACCCCTTCAGGCGCTTGAGGTCCCGGGCGATGCGCCCGGCCAGGCCGTGCTGCTCCACGTCCGGCTTGAGCAGCTTGGCGGACATGACCGGGGTGAGGGTCAGGGCGACGATGCCGGAGATCGCCACGGCCCCGGCCAGGGTGAAGGCGAACTCCCGGAACAGCGAGCCGGTCAGGCCGCCCTGGAGGCCGATGGGCAGGTAGACCGCCGCCAGGGTGATGGTCATGGCGATGATCGGCCCCACCAGCTCGCGCGCGCCCAGCAGCGCCGCGTCCAGCGGCGTCCTGCCCTCGCCCAGGTGGCGTTCGACGTTCTCCACCACCACGATGGCGTCGTCCACCACCAGGCCCACCGACAGGACGATGGCCAGGAGCGTCAGCAGGTTCACCGTGAACCCGGCCGCCTGCATGAGGAACACCGCGCCCACCAGCGAGATCGGGATCGCCACCACCGGGATCAGGACCGAGCGGAACGAGCCCAGGAACAGGAAGATCACCACCATGACGATCACCAGGGTCTCCAGCAGGGTGTCGAGCACCTCGTGGATCGAATCGCTGATGTAGCTGGTGGCGTCGTAGGCGATCCGGCCCTGGATGCCGCTGGGCAGGTCGCGCCGGATCCCTTCCATCTCCGCCCGCACCAGCTTGATGACATCCAGCGAATTGGCGTCGGGCAGGGGGAAGATCCCCATGAACACCGCGGTCTGCCCGGAGAAGCGCACCTCGGTGTCGTAGTCCTCGGCCCCCAGCACCACCTCGGCGATGTCGCCCAGCCGGACGATGGCGCCGTTCCTGGCGCGCACCGCCAGGGCCTTGAACTCCTTCACGCTGGTAAGGCTGGTGTTGGCGGTGAGGTTGACCTGGATGAAGGCGCCGCGGGTGGTGCCCACGGCGGCCAGGGCGTTGTTGGCGGCCAGCGCCGCGCTCACCTGGGCCGGGCTGACGTTGAGCGCCGCCATGCGCTCCGGCTTCAGCCAGACGCGCATGGCGAAGGTGCGCGCGCCGAGCACGTCGGCCCGCTGCACGCCGTGCAGCGCCGACAGGCGGGTCTGGACCGCGCGCACCAGGTACTCGGTGATCTGGTTCTGCGCCAGGACGTCGGAGCTGAAGCTGAGGTAGGCCGCGGCGAACTGGCTGTCGGCCGAGACGATGTTGATGGCCGGGAGCTGGGCCTCGGGGGGCAGGTTGTGGAGCACCTGGTTGACCCTGGCGTTGATCTCGGCCAGGGCCTTGGTGGGCTCGTAGTTGAGTTCCAGCCGGACATTGATGGTGGACAGCCCCAGGGAGCTCTGGGACTCCATGTAGTCGATGCCCGAAGCGGCGGCGATGGCCTGCTCCAGGGGCGTGGTGACGAACCCGCGCACCTGCTCGGCGCTGGCGCCCACGTAGACCGTGCTGACCGTCACCACCGAGTTCTCGCTGCGCGGGTACTGGCGCACGTTGAGCGTCCGGATGGCCTGCAGCCCGGCGATGATGATCACCAGGTTGACCACCAGGGCGAGCACGGGCCTGCGGATGAAGAGGTCGGTGAGCTGCATCGCGCTAGTCGTTGGCGGGCGTGGGCGACTGCTGGAACGCGGGGGCGGACTGGTTGTCCACCACCACCGGCATGCCGTTGCGCAACTTGAAGACCCCGGTGCTCACCACCCGCTCGCCCGGCTCGAGGCCCTTGGCTACGGCCACCAGGTCGCCCCGCCTGTCGCCCAGGGTGACCAGCTGCTGGCGCAGCACCATGCCCTTGCCGTCGGGGCCCGGGTCGAGCACGAACACCGAATCGCTGTAGGGCGCGTAGAGCACCGCCGTGGCCGGGATGGCCCGCACCGGCCGGGACTCCTGCCGGCTCAGCGCCACGTTGACGAACATGCCCGGCCGCAGCTGCTCGTCGCGGTTGCCCACGGTGGCCTCGATCCGGAGGTTGCGGGTGTCGGCGTCCACCAGCGGGTTGATGGCGGTGACGCTGCCGCGCACGGTCCGGCCCGGCAGGGCATCGCAGGTCACCTGGACCGGCAGGCCGGCCCGCACCTGGGCCAGCCGCTGCTGGGGCAGGCTGAAATCCACGAAGATGGGGTCGAGCGCCTGCAGGGTGACGATGGCGTCGCCCTGGCCGAGCAGCTGGCCCAGGTTGACCTGGCGCACCCCCAGCCGCCCGCTGAAGGGCGCGCGCAGGGTCTTCTTGCCGATGGTGGCGCGGATGCTGTCGGCCGCGGCCAGCGCCTGGCTGTAGTTCGCAACCGCCGTGTCGTGATCGGCCTGGGAGATGATCTTGTCCGCGAACATCCGGTCGGCCCGGTCCCGGTTGATGCGGGCCAGTTCGGCGGCGGCGAGGGCGCCCGGCAGCTGGGCCTCCTCGACCGAGGTGTCCTGGCGGATCAGCAGGTCACCCTTGCGCACGCTGGCCCCGGCCTGGAAGGCGATCTCCGTGACCTTGCCCGGGAGCTCGGCGGCGATGGTGACCCCCTGGACCGCGGTCAGGGTGCCCACGGCATCCAGCTCCTGGGGCCAGAGCTCGGTCTTGACCTCGGCCACGGTGACGGTGGCCGGCGGTGGGATGAAGTGCTTGCCGTGCTGGATCAGGGTTTCGATCTGGAGGCTCTTGGTGGCGGCGAGGCTGGCGGTGATCAGGAACAGCCCGCCGAGGGCCCAGAAGAGGTGCTTTTTCACGACGGCCCTCCCGGATGGATGGCTTGAAGTGCATGTAAAGACGAGCGCCAGGTTGTCAATTTCCGGCTCGTTTGAACGTCCGTCTCCCCGGCAGGAGAAAATTTGCATGATTCTGCCCGGGCGGCAGGACCGGCGCAAGGGTTTTCCCGGCCATCACGCTTTCAGGAGTGAGCGGATCTTCGGGGTCCCGGTCACCGCCGCCTTCAGGTCCGGATCCGCCTCGATCAGGCCCA
>Ga0316217_10004708_pt1 | contig 14556 bp, 11 predicted proteins | sample 1anoAmetaG_FD_203633 | JGI IMG/M metagenome (GOLD analysis project Ga0316217, IMG submission 203633) | Freshwater microbial communities from Trout Bog Lake, Wisconsin, USA - 1anoA | ecosystem: Environmental > Aquatic > Freshwater > Lake > Hypolimnion/Profundal zone | place: USA: Wisconsin... | reverse complement strand
CAGAAAAGAGATGAGGCCCAGCATCCAGGCCGAGCCGGTGAGGCGGTAGACCAGCCAGCTGGTGGCGATGCGGGTCATCCAGGTGCCGATGAGCGAGAGGCTCTGGCCGCTGAAGAAGAGGCGGTAGTTGCGGCGTCCGAGAGCGCGCAGGAGGAATCGCCAGCCGGAGGCGGGTTGTGCCGGGGAAGACATCATCAGCAGATTCGATGATATCGGGAAAAGGAGGAAACGCGTTCCGATAAGAGGCAGGAAACGTTGGGTATAGAACAGGGGCGGGATCAAAAGCAGAGTCAACTACCCCACCCAAGCCAAAGGATGGCTTGAATGGGGCACCCGGCGTGGCGACTTGGGCTCTGTTGGACTACACTCGTTGCACTAACTCGGAAGTGGAGTGCCGGGGACCTTTGGCTAACGAAGGGGATTGGATGGCAGAGGGCAAGGTAGCCGAACAACGTAATGCGGCGGATCGGCGCAGGAAGTTTCCGCACCTGTATGACAAGTTTACCCGGGAGCAGTGGGCGGAGCTGCGGGCCAACATGCCGCTGGAGATCAGCGACGAGGACCTGGATATGCTGCGCGGGTTGAACGACCCGGTGACGCTGGACGAGGTGGAGGAGATTTATCTGCCGCTGTGCCGTCTGCTGAACATTCATATTGCGACGGCGAACGGACTGGGGCGGGTGAAGGACTCGTTTCTGGGGCTGCCCACCAAGCGTCCTACGTATGTGATTGCGGTGACGGGCAGCGTGGCGGTGGGCAAGAGCACATTTGCCAGGGTGCTGGCCGGAGTGCTGTCGCACTGGTCCGATCACCCGTCGGTGGAACTGGTGACGACCGATGGATTCCTGCATCCCAACCAGGTGCTCGAAGAGCGCGGGCTGATGGAGCGGAAGGGATTTCCGGAGAGCTACGACCTGCGCCGGATGCTGGACTTTATGATTGCGCTGCGGCAGGGCGCGGCGGAGCTGAAGGTTCCGGTGTATTCGCACGACAGCTATGACATTGTTCCCAACGAGTTTCTGGAGATCCGGCGGCCGGAGATTCTGATTCTGGAGGGGTTGAACCTGCTGCAGATGCATCTGCCGGGCGGGACCAAGGCGCCCAAGATTTTTGCCAGCGACCTGATCGATTTTTCCATCTACGTGGACGCCGCCGAGGAGCACATCCGGCAGTGGTACGTGGAGCGGTTCCTGCTGCTGAAGAGCACGGCGTTTCAAAACCCGCGCTCGTTCTTCCATCGCTTTGCCGAGATGGCGGACGAGCAGGCCCAGGCATTTGCATTGGACGTGTGGGAGCGGATCAACCTGCTGAACCTGGTGAGGAATGTGGCTCCCACGCGGGAGCGGGCACAGGTGGTGATGCAGAAGGGCGCGGACCACCGGGTGCAGGAGGTTTGGCTGCGGCGGGTGTAGAGGCGGAGCGGTAAGAAACTGGTGGCCGGAGCAAAGAGCTCCGGCCGTTTTTTGCGGCTCATGCGGCTGCGGATTTGGTATTTTCTGCTTTCCCACCTTGACCGCAAAAGCGGCGGTGAAGGTGGGGCACCCGTCATTTGTGTTGCGGGCTAATTCGGGTTGCGGCGGTAGATGTCGTAATTGTTGAGGGATTCGACGGGCGAGTAGTCGCGGGAGAGAAGCTCGATGAGTTGTGGGCGGAAGGCGATCGGCTCCTCCTGGAGTTGCAGGTTGCGCTTGACGATGAGCCACTGGACATTGCGCTGGCGGGCGAGTTGGGCGATCTGGGCCGCTGAGTAGGGGTTGACGGTGTTGTCCATCATGAGGACGGGGAATTGCGGAGTGCGTCCGGTGGTGAAATAGAACAGGTCTTCGCCGGGGATTGAGAGGATGGCGTCGTCGGGCGGGATTTTCCGATTGGTGTAGGCGACGAGTTCTTCAAAATCGGGCAGCCAGTCGCCGCGCATAGCGAGGCCTCGCAGTGGCGGCAAAGCGGAGTGGGCGAGAGTGTCTCCGGAGAGATCGACGTACTGGAGGCGCTCGTGGCTGAGCGCGTAGTAGGCCCCGGCGGCGACCAGTGTGAACGAAATTACGCAGGAGAACGTGATGAGCGGGAGGGTGCTGGCGGTGGAATCCGGCACAAGGAAAATCAGGATGGTTGCAATGAGGATGATAAGAAACGGCCAGAGGGCGTAGGTGCTGCCCCAGAGCTGCTGCGAGAGAAAGGCTCCGTGGATGACGGCGAGGAGGATGAGGGGAACGAGCTGCGCGAGGGTGCGGGCTCGCGGGAGCCGGTAGAGGGCATAGACGAGAGAGGCCAGCAGCAGCACGGGCCAGAGATGCAGGAGCGCCTCGACGCGGTCGGAGGCGTCTTCTTCAAACCAGAGTGCGGCGAGCGCCCAGAGGAATGGCAGTGAGAGAAGAGCGACGGCGATCCAGCGGAAGCGTGTTGATTTGCCCAGGGTTATGAGGCCGGCGGCGAAGACTGGGAGGCTCCAGAGGAGCGTGGGATCGCGATAGACGCCGAGCATGATGGGCAATCCGGGCAGGCGTCGCGAGGCTGCGAACTGAATGGTCCAGTGGTAGTAATTGGCCAGGCCCACGGTGAGCTGGATGAGGGCGAGCGCGGAAGCAAAGCCGGTGGCGGCTCCGGCCAGCAGCAGAGCGGATGCGCGGCGCCGGGCGGGGTTGACGATCGCAAGCCAGGCAATGCAGGCTGCGGCAGCCAGCAGGAAGGCGAGTCCGGTGTTCTGCTTGATGAAGGGCGGGACGGCGAGCAGGATTCCGCAGGCAAAGGTGAAGAGCGGTGGAAAGCCACGCGCCTCCAGATGCAGGAGCAGCCAGAGGCAGAAGAGGATGAAGAGGGTGCAGTCGGAGTCGTAAAAGGGGTGGGGAAAGATGCTGCTGGTGCCGAGAAAGATGAGCGGCAGGGAGAGCTGGAAGGCGACGAGGCGAGCGGGCAGCGGCGCGGGCGTCAGCAGGCGGAGCAGGATTCGCCAAGTTAAGAGCGTGGCGCACCCGGCGGCGGCGGAGGCGTAGAGATAATGATGCAGGATGGCGCGTCCGAAGAGCTTGAGGATGGCCGCCTGGGTGAGAAAGGTGAGCGGCGCGTAGGGGAACGGGAAGTCTCGGTAGGGGAGCTGGCCCAGCGAGATGCGGGTGGCGTTTTCCAGGATGTAGCTGAGGTCCCAGAGGACGGTGAGATGGGTGTTCTGCCAGAGGACGAAGGCGGCGGTGGCGAGGAAGAGAAAGGCTCCGGTGAGGAAGTCGAAGGTGCGTTGCCGGGCTGAAGAATTGTGGGCGGACATGGGCAGAAGATCATTCTAAAGGTACGAGGGGCGGGGACGCTGCGAGGCCCACATTCGCCAACCGCGGGCGGATGTGGGGCACCAGTCGAAGAACAAGGGCAAGGTTCAGAGTCAACTACCCCGCCCAACCAAAGGAGGGTTGAACGGGGCACCCTCGTATGTTCCAAGTCGCGGGCGCGGGACTAGCGCTTATCGCTGGAATCGTTTTTGGAGCGCGGCCGTTCCTGGCCGAGACCCTCGACCAGCAGCACGGCTTCCGAGACATCGCGGATGCTGCGGCGCAGGCGGCGGCTCTCGTCGCGCAGGCGCTGATAAGCCTCTTCTTCGCTCAGGCCGAAGCGTTGCTGCAGAACTCCCTTGGCGCGCTCCACCATTTTGCGCTCCTCCAACTGCTGGCGGACGAGCACGGCTTCCTTGCGAAGCTTGACGTTGTGATCGGCCAGGGCGGAGTAGGCGATGGCGCCGCCCATCTGTTCGCCCAGGAAGCAGAGCACGGAGATCTCGTCGGGGGTGTGCTCGTGGGGTTCGCGATGATGGACGTTGAGCACGCCGATCACCTCTCCGCCGCGCACCAGGGGGACGGAGACGAGGGCCTCGAAGGTGTCCTCGACCAGGGTGGTGAAGTGTTTGAAGCGGGGATCGGCAAAGGCGTGGTTGGTGAGCGCCACGGCCGATTTGTGCTGGGCGACCCATCCGGCGATGCCTTCGCCCGCGTTGAGGCGGACGGAGCCGATCTCGGCGTCGTGCGGCAGCTGGGAAGCGCGCAGCACGATGTCCCCGCTCTCGTGGTCAGGCAGGTAGACCAGGCAGGCGTCGCAGCCGGTTACCTCGACGGTGAGGGCGATGAGCTCCTGCAGCATATCGTCGATGGAGAGGCCGGAACTGACAATTCGGCTTGTCCGATGCAGGATGGCGACCTGCCAAGAGGCTGCATCGTTCTCTGAATTACGCATATTCTGTACACAACTCTCCCCCGACCCCACGCGGGATTACAACAATTAAGTGGAGAGTAACGGGAAGCGCGCGGGGAAATCCAATTGAAAGTTCTTATGCCGCCCATAATCAATTCCTGCGACGGGATGGATGGTTCGGATTACGGGTGGCTTGCGCTTATCGCCGCAATAAAGAAATTCAATTGGACTCCAGATTTGGTTCATCGTATTGTAGAGCTCTACACAGGAACACTCAGTGGGGAGACCGAGGCGTCGCCCAATTGGAGTGTCTCTCAAGCCGACGCGGCGCTGTAGCTCGCGTATGTTGTACCCGCTCCCTGGTCGAGCCATTGTCCTAGCCAATTTTTAGCCGTGGCAGGACGGATCCCAAGCTAAGTCTAAAGCTAAGTCAAATTTTGCCGCGAAGCGTGACGTGAGCCGTGCATTCGTTCATGCGGCGCGGTGTACCCACACATCCCACCCGGATGCCGGGACGAAGTGTACTCACAGCCTTCAGGCAACTCATGAATTATTTTAAGGAGCGTTCCCATGGCGAGAAGAAGCATTGCTATCTACGGTAAAGGCGGAATTGGAAAGTCCACGACGACCCAGAACACGGTGGCTGCACTGGCCGAAATGGGCAAGAAGATCATGGTGGTCGGCTGCGACCCCAAGGCGGATTCGACCCGCCTGCTGCTGGGCGGCCTGATTCAGAAGACCGTGCTGGATACGCTGCGCGATGAGGGCGACGAAGTCGCTCTGGAAGACGTGATGCGCAATGGATACGGCGGCACCAAATGCACCGAGTCGGGCGGACCGGAGCCGGGCGTGGGCTGCGCCGGACGCGGCATCATCACCTCAATCAACCTGCTGGAACAGCTGGGCGCCTATGAGGAAGACCTGGACTACGTTTTCTACGATGTACTCGGCGACGTGGTCTGCGGCGGTTTCGCCATGCCGATCCGCGAAGGTAAGGCGCAGGAGATCTACATTGTGTGCTCGGGCGAGATGATGGCGATGTATGCGGCCAACAACATCTCCAAGGGCGTGGTGAAGTTTGCGCAGGCCGGCGGCGTGCGTCTGGGTGGCATCATCTGCAACAGCCGCAAGGTGGACAACGAGCGGGAAATGATCGAAGAGTTCGCCCGCCTGCTGGGCACGCAGATGATTCACTTTGTCCCCCGCAACAACGATGTGCAGCGCGCCGAGATCAACCGCAAGACGGTGATCGAGTGGAATCCGATAGCCGAGCAGGCCGATGAGTATCGCGCCCTGGCCCGTGCCATCGATGGCAACAAGAAGTTCGTCATCCCGACTCCGCTGCCGATGGACGACCTGGAAAAGCTGCTGATCGATTTCGGCCTCGTGGACGGCGTTCCTCCGGGCACGGAAGTCGCGGTCTAATTCCGGGGCCGTTTGCCCCGACAAAAGCTAGAACGCCCGATGAGGGCCAGCCAATATTACTGGAGTGAGATATGTCGAGAGATCCGCGCGACGTCAAAGAAGAACTGATTCAGATCTATCCGAAGAAGCTTCGCCAGAAGCGCTCCGAGCAGATCGTTGTAACGGAACACCGTGAAGACGGCAGCGTGCCGGAGATCAAGGCAAATGTGCGCAGCAGCCCTGGCATCATTACCCAGCGCGGCTGCACCTATGCCGGCTGTAAGGGTGTGGTCATCGGCCCCAGCCGCGACATTCTCAGCATTGTGCATGGCCCCATCGGGTGCAGCTTCTATGCCTGGCTGACGCGCCGCAACCAGACGCGTCCGCATACGCTGGAAGACCAGAACTTCATCAACTACTGCCTGTCCACCGACATGCAGGAAGAAAACATCGTGTTCGGCGGCGAGAAGAAGCTGAAGGCCGCGGTCAAGGAAGCCTTCGAACTCTTCCACCCCAAGGCGATCGCGATCTTCTCGACCTGCCCGGTCGGACTGATCGGCGACGATGTGCACGCCGTGGCCCGCGAGATGAAGGCCGAACTCGGCATCAACGTCTTCGGCTTCAGCTGCGAAGGCTATCGCGGCGTCAGCCAGTCGGCGGGACATCACATTGCCAGCAACGGCGTGTTCAAGAACGTGGTTGGATTGAACGACACGCCGCACGACGACAAGTTCAAGGTCAACATGCTGGGCGAATACAACATCGGCGGTGACGGCTTTGTGCTGGAGGACCTGCTCAAGCGCTGCGGCATCAAGCAGATCTCGACGTTCAGCGGCAACTCGACCTATGAGACCATGGCCAACGCGCACACCGCGGATTTGAACCTGGTGATGTGCCACCGCTCGATCAACTACGTGGCCGAGATGATGGAAAAGCGCTTCGGGATTCCGTGGATGAAGGTGAACTTTATCGGCGCGGACGCGTCGGTGAAGTCGCTGCGGAGGATTGCCGACTACTTTGAAGACGCGGACCTGAAGGCTCGCGTGGAAGAAGTGATTGCCGAAGAAATGGCGGTCGTGGAAGCGACGCAATCGGTTGTGAAAGCGCGCTGCCAGGGCAAGACGGCCATGCTGTTCGTGGGCGGCTCGCGTGCTCACCACTACCAGATGTTGTTCAGCGACATCGGCATGAAGACGATTGCGGCCGGTTATGAATTCGGCCACCGCGACGACTACGAAGGCCGCAAGGTTCTGCCCGGCCTGAAGGTGGACGCCGACAGCAAGAACATTGAAGAGCTCGACGTGGTCCCCGATCCGGAGCGCTACCGCGCACGCAGAACGCCGGAGGAGATCGCCAAGCTGGAGGCCATGACGGAGAATGAATTCCGCGGTTACGTGGGAATGATGCCGCAGATGGACGACGATGTTCTTGTCATCGACGACTTGAGCCACCATGAAACCGAAAAGCTGCTGGAGATCTACAAGCCTGACATTTTCTGCGCCGGCATCAAGGAAAAGTTCGGGGTGCAGAAGATGGGTATTCCCTGCAAACAGCTGCACAGCTATGACTACGGTGGGCCGTACGCCGGCTTCGTGGGAGCGGTCAATTTCTATAAAGACATCGACCGCATGGTGAACATGAAGATCTGGTCGTTTGTGACTCCGCCCTGGCAGTCGAAGGCCACGCAGCAGGACGTAGTGGCCGCCGACTAGACGCGCAATTTCACTCCATAGCCAGCACGCAGACACTGCTCTTGAAGCAGAAGGGGAATGCTTTATGCTTTTACGCCACACTACGGATCAAGTTCTGGAACGCACCGCGCTGACGGTGAATCCAGCCAAGACCTGCCAGCCGATCGGCGCGATGTACGCCGCGCTGGGTATCCACAACTGCCTGCCGCACAGCCACGGATCGCAGGGCTGCTGCTCGTATCACCGCAGCACACTGACCCGCCACTACAAAGAGCCTGTGATGGCGGCGACCAGCTCGTTCACCGAGGGCACGTCGGTCTTCGGCGGCCAGGCGAACATGCTGACGGCGATTCAAACCATCTTCGGGGTTTATAACCCGGATGTGGTCGCCGTCCACACCACCTGCCTGTCGGAGACGATCGGCGACGACATGGTGCAGATCGTGGCCAAGGCCGTGGGCGAAGGCAAGGTGCCGGAAGGCAAGCGCGTCATCCATTGCAGCACGCCCAGCTACCAGGGTTCGCACGTCACCGGATTCGCCAGCATGGTGAAAGCGATGGCGACCCAGTTGGCCGATCCCAACGCGGAGAAGAACAGCAAGGTCACGCTGATTCCGGGATGGGTGGAGCCGAGCGACATGCGCGAGCTGAAGTCGCTGGCGGCCACGATGGGCGTCGAGATCATCATGTATCCGGACACGTCTGACGTGCTGGATGCACCGCACACGGGCAAGCACGAGTTCTATCCCCGCGGCGGCACCAAGATGGAAGATATCGCGGCCTCGGGCGGCAGCATCGGATGCATCGGCCTGGGCCTTTCCGGCTCATCGGCTGCGGTGGAAGCGCTGGAGGCGAAGTGCAAGGTGCCGGGCCAGTTGATGGAGCTGCCGATTGGTCTGCAGGCGACCGACCGCTTTATCGACGCGCTGCGCACCATGGCGGGAGTGGAAGTTCCGGACTCGATCACCGACGATCGCGGACGGCTTCTGGACATGATCTCCGATATGCACCAGTACCTGGCGGGCAAGCGGGTTGCGATCTTTGGCGATCCGGACCAGCTGGTTTCGATGACTGAGTTTTTGAACCTGCTGGACATGCAGCCGGTGTACATCGTGACCGGCACGCCGACCCCGGTAACCGGCACGCAGACCCCGCAGTTTGATGTCCGCATCCGGAAAGCGCTGGGCGGAAACCTGCCCGATGCGAAGATCCGCTCCGGCGCGCAAGCCGACATGTATCTGCTGCATCAGTGGATCAAGCAGCAGAAGGTGGATGTGCTGATCGGCAACACCTACGGCAAGTACATCGCGCGCGACGAGGACATTCCCTTCGTGCGGTATGGCTTCCCGATCCTCGACCGGGTGGGACATTCCTACTTTCCCTCGGTGGGCTACAAGGGTGCGATGCGTCTGCTGGAGAAGATTCTGGGAGTCATTATGGACCGCCAGGATCGCGACGCTCTGGAAGAAAAGTTTGAACTGGTGATGTAGTTCTTCCACCCAAGCAAGCAACAGAAGTACGGCGAGGAAACGGCGATGGCGGATATTTTACGGGAGCGCGAGCGGCAGGTTTTCCGGAAGGGTCAGGAGGCGTCCTTCCAGATCGACTGCGAGAAACAGAGCGTGGCTGGTTCGGTGAGCCAGCGCGCCTGCGTCTTCTGCGGCTCGCGCGTCGTGCTCTACCCCATCGCCGACGCCTTGCACATTGTGCATGGGCCGATCGGCTGCGCATCCTACACCTGGGACATACGGGGTTCGCTGTCGTCTGGACCGGAACTGCACCGGCTCAGCTTCTCCACCGACCTGCAGGAGCTGGACGTAGTGCACGGCGGCGAAAAGAAGCTGCACGCCGCGCTCTGCGAGTTGATTGAAGAGCACAAGCCGAAGGCGGCGTTCGTCTATGCCACCTGCATCGTCGGCGTGATCGGCGACGACATGGAGGCGGTGTGCAAGAGCGTGAGCAAGGAAAAGGGAATTCCGGTGCTGGCGGTGCACTCGGAGGGATTTAAGGGGACCAAGAAAGACGGCTACCGCGCAGCCTGCGATGCGCTGCTGCAACTGGTGGGAACCGGCTCGACCGAAGGCGTCAGCGCCAAGAGCATCAACATTCTGGGCGACTTCAACCTGGCGGGCGAGACCTGGATGATCCGCGACTACTACAAGCGTATGGGCGTGGAAGTGGTTTCCTGCATTACCGGCGACGGGCGGATCGACGACATCCGGCGGGCGCACGGCGCGGCGCTCAACGTGGTGCAATGCTCGGGCTCAATGACCTACCTGGCCAAGAGCATGAAGGAAAAATACGGGATTCCGTTCATGCGCGTCTCTTATTTCGGCGTGGAAGACATGTCGAAGTCGCTCTATGACGTGGCCAAGCATTTCAAGGACAAGGAGATGCTCAAGCTCACGCAGAACATGGTCCGGGAAGAGCTGCAGCGGATCATGCCCCTGCTGGCCGAGTATAAGAAGGACCTGCAGGGCAAGCGCGCGGCGATCTATGTGGGCGGAGCGTTCAAGGCGTTTTCGCTGGTGACCGCGCTGCGCCACTTGGGAATGACGACGGTGATGGTGGGTTCGCAGACCGGCAACAAGGACGACTACGAACAGCTGCGGCAGATCTGCGACGAAGGCACGATCATCGCCGACGACTCGAACCCATTGGAGCTGTCCAGCTTTCTGGAAGAAAAAGATGTGGACGTGTTTATCGGCGGCGTGAAAGAGCGTCCCATTGCCTACAAGCTTGGCATTGGATTCTGCGATCACAACCACGAGCGCAAGGAAGCGCTGGCCGGCTTTGAAGGCATGGTGAACTTTGCCCGCGAAGTGCATGGCAGCGTGATGAGTCCGGTATGGAGGCTGACGCCGCGCAAGCGGGCCAGCAGCACACTGGAGGTGTTGAAATGAGTACGCCGGTGCCTGCGACCAAGACCAAGATTAAGAAAGCTCCGCGCCCCAACTGGGTTTCCACGCGCAATCCCTGCAAGGCCTGCGCTCCGCTGGGTGCGGCGCTGGTGATGCGGGGCATTGAAGGCGCGCTTCCGTTTCTGCATGGTTCGCAGGGCTGCGCGACCTATATGCGGCGCTACCTGATCAGCCATTTCCGCGAGCCCATGGATATTGCAACTTCGGGCTTCAGCGAAGCAACGACGATCTTTGGCGGAGGAGAAAATCTGAAGCAGGGGTTGGGCAACGTGACCTCGCAATATCATCCGGGGCTGATCGGCATTGCGACCACCTGCCTGACCGAAACGATTGGCGAGAACATGCACGGGATGCTGACCGAGTACCGCAAGGATCACACTGGGACGGACGAACCGGTGCTGGTGCACGTTTCGACGCCGAGCTACAGCGGCACGCACATGGACGGCTTCCACGACGCGGTGCGGGCGGTGATTGAGCAGCTGGCCGAGTCCGGGGCTGCTCCGAGCGCCTATGGCGGCAGCAAGTTTTTCAATCTGTTTCCGGGGCTGGTGTCGTCGGAGGATCTGCGCTTCCTGAAGGAAGTGGCGAAGGATTTCGAACTGCCGATGACACTGTTTCCCGACTACTCGGAGACGCTCGACGGCGAGTCGATGATGAAGTACACCAAGATTCCCGACGGTGGCACCAAGGTTGCGGCACTGCGCGCCAGCGGCTCGGCGGCTGGCAGCATCGAGTTTGGAAGAGTCTTGCGCAACAAGAAGACGGCGGCGTCGTATCTGCGGGATCGCTTCCTGGTCCCCGCGGAAAGGATCGGGCTGCCCATCGGGGTGCAGGAGAGCGATGCGTTTTTTGAGGCGATGGAAGGGCTGAGCGGAAAAAGGACTCCGGAAAAATACCGCCGGGAGCGCGGCCGGCTGGTGGACGCCTACGTGGACGGACACAAGTACCTGTTCGGCAAGCGGGCCATTGTGATTGGCGACGAAGACATGGTGGTGGGACTGGCGTCGTTTTTGGCGGAGACCGGTGTGGTTCCGGTGCTTTGCGCCTCGGGCGGCAAGAGCGGTGCGATGGCCTTGAGCATTGCGGAGGTCTGCGGCCACCTGCGCGAGCCGGTTGCGGTGCGCGACGGGGTGGACTACATGACCATCGCCGACGAGGTGGAGTTGAGAGAGTTGAAGCCGGACTTCGTGATCGGCAACAGCAAGGCCGCCAAGCTGGCGAAGGCACTGGGCGTGCCGCTGATCCGGGTTGGCTTTCCGATTCACGACCGCATGGGAGGACAACGGATTTTGCATCTTGGCTACCAGGGTGCGCAGCGGCTCTTCGACTTGGTCGTCAACACCCTGCTGGAAGTGAAGCAGGAATCGAACGCAATCGGCTACAGCTATTTATAAGAGGTGAAAACCATGGCACTGGACCTGACTCAACATCCTTGTTTCAACGCGGACGTCCGTCACACCACGGGGCGGATCCATCTGCCCGTGGCGGCCAAGTGCAACATCCAGTGCAACTATTGCGACCGCAAATTTGATTGCATGAATGAGAGCCGCCCTGGGGTGACCAGCGCAGTGCTGGAGCCCAAGCAGGCGCTGGCCTACCTGGATAAGGTGCTGGAGCGCGTTCCGCAATTGAAGGTGGTGGGCATCGCCGGACCGGGCGACCCGTTTGCCAATGCCGACGAGACGATGGAGACCCTGCGGCTGGTGCGCGAGAAGTATCCCGAGATGCTGCTGTGCGTGGCCAGTAACGGGCTGAACGTGGAGCCCTATGCCGAGGAGCTGGCGAAGTTGCAGGTGAGCCACGTGACCATTACGGTGAACGCCGTCGATCCGGAGATCGGCGAAAAGATTTACTCCTGGGTCCGCGATCACAAGACGATTCACCGCGGCCCGGCTGCCGCGCGGCTCCTGCTGGAGCGTCAGCTTTCGGCGATCAAGACGCTGAAGGCGGCTGGCGTGACCATCAAGATCAACACGATCCTGGTGCCGGGGATCAACGAGGACCATGTGGAGGCCGTGGCGATCAAGATGCGGGAGCTGGGCGCCGACATCATGAACTGCATCCCGCTGCTGCCGGTTGCGGACACGCCGTTCGGCGAGCTGGGAGAAGTAGCGCCGCTGGCGGTGAAGGAGATTCGCGCCAAGGTTGCCGCGCTGCTGCCGCAGATGGAGCATTGCTCGCGCTGCCGCGCCGACGCCGTCGGCATGCTGGGCGCCGACCAATCCTCCGAATTTGTCACCCTGATGCAGGACTCCAAGAACGGATTGTTCGACGACCGCAAGGGGCGTCCGTATGTGGCGGTGGCCAGCATGGAAGGCATCCTGATCAACGAGCACCTGGGCGAGGCGGACAATCTCTGGATCTTTGAGTTCGATGAAGAGGAAGGCGACGCGAGGCTGGTGGAGATGCGCGAGGTTCCGGAGCCGGGCGATGGAAGCCTGCGCTGGCGTGAGCTGGCGGCGACGATCTCGGATTGCCATTCGATCCTGGTCAGCGCCGCGGGCCGTTCGCCGCGCTGGATTCTGGAACAGAGCGGGCTGCGCGTGATCGAGGCCAACGGGCTGATCGCGCAGGCGATGGAAAGCCTGCACCGCAGCGGAGACGTTCCCGCGGCGATGAAGAGCAAGATGAAGGGTTGCAGCGGCGGGAAGACAAGCGAAGAGTCAAGCTGCCAAGGCAGCGGCACGGGATGTTCGTAAACCAAGAAGGAGATGTGCAATGCAGAAACCGACTCACCATATTTTAGTTTGTGCCAGCTTCCGCGTAGGCGGAGAGACCAAGGGCATGTGTTTCAAGAAGGACTCCGCGCAGCTGCTGCCCTACATCGAGACGGAGCTGAGCGACCGCGGCATGGAAGACGTGATGGTTTCCAGCACGGGATGCCTGAGCCGGTGCGATAATGGGCCGCTGATGATCGTCTACCCGGCGGGGTCGTGGTACGGCGAAGTGAACGAAGAGAAGATCGACACGATTCTGGATGCGCTGAAGGAAGGCAAGGAAGCCACCGATCTGCTGTTGTGCTAAGCAGGCAGGGCCATTCGCAGGCAGCCGCTTGAGCGAGGCGTGATGAGCGAGACGCAATGAGTGAGATCAGGGTGCGAATCATCGACTGCACGCTACGCGACGGCGAACAGGCGCCGGGCGTAGCGTTCAGCCGCGCCGAAAAACTTGCCATCGCCAAGACTCTGAGCGAGGCGGGTGTGCCCGAGCTGGAGTGCGGCATTGCCGCCATGGGCGAAGCCGAACGCGACGACATTCGCGCGCTGCGCGAGCTTGGGCTTGCGGCGCGGCTGACCGGCTGGAGCCGGGCGCGCCAGTCCGACGTGGACGCCACCGCCGGTTGCGGGCTGGAGGCGATCCACATTGCATTTCCCACCTCACGGATTCAGCTCGACTCCATCGGCAAGTCAGAGGGCTGGGTGATGTGGGAGTTGCGCAAGATTGTCCGGTATGCGCTCGAACGCTTTGCCTGGGTTTCGGTTGGGGCGCAGGACGGAGCGCGCACCTCTCCGCAATTTTTGCGGGAGTTCATCCGCGTGGCCGCAGAGCTGGGGGCGCATCGAGTCAGGATTGCGGACACGGTGGGGCTATGGAACCCGCTGCAAACGGCGGCTACGATTTGCGGGCTAAAGGAGGCGGCGGGAGATGCGTCGCTGGAGTTCCACGGACATAACGACTTGGGCATGGCTACGGCGAATACGATCGCTGCCATCCAGGCCGGGTGCGGGGGCATCAGCGTCACCGTGGCCGGTTTGGGCGAGCGTGCCGGCAATGCCGCGCTGGAGCAGGTGGTGATGGCGATGCGGCACTCGCTGGGAGTGGAGCCGGGGATCGATTGCCGCAGACTGCAGGGTTTGTGCGAACTGGTTGCGCGGGCTTCGGCGCGTGCCATTCCGGCGTGCCAGCCCATCACCGGAGAGGCAATTTTCCAGCATGAATCGGGGATTCACTGCCACTCGCTGCTGAAAGACCGGCAGAGCTTCGAGCCGTTTTCCGCCGCCGAGCTGGGGCGCATTGCTCCGGAGTTTGTCATCGGACGGCACTCGGGATCGGAAAGCGTTTTGATGGCCCTTTCGCGGCTGGGGATCAAGACCACGCGCGGCGTTGCCAATCAAATGCTGCCGGAGATTCGGCGGCGCTCGGTTGCGACCAAGTCGCCGCTGAGTCCGGAGGAGCTGCTGCAGATCTTTCGCGGGACAGGGGGCGAGCGGACGGGCACCATCGGATGACGGCCAAAACAATTTGAAGCACGTTGACGGAATTCAAAAAACGTAAGCGGAACCCAATTTTATTAGGAGACAAGCATGTTCAATCTGGTTGCCATCAACCTCCCCGATGCACATAAGAAGTACGCCCAGCATTGCCATAAAA